>Ga0207646_10008582_pt1 | contig 10212 bp, 8 predicted proteins | sample KBSK5502metaG_FD_184343 | JGI IMG/M metagenome (GOLD analysis project Ga0207646, IMG submission 184343) | Corn, switchgrass and miscanthus rhizosphere microbial communities from Kellogg Biological Station, Michigan, USA - KBS K5-50-2 metaG... | ecosystem: Host-associated > Plants > Roots >...
GCTCGCCATCAACTGATACGTGACGCGCCCGAACAAGAGCGCATCCAACTCATTGAGCTGTGCAATGGCGAAGTCGTTGAAATCCTCGTCCACGACGTGCCAATCAATGTTTCCGTCAGGGCCTCCGAAGAAGCCATCCAGGGACACCATCTCCGACACGATGACTTTTCTCACGTCCAGTCTCCTTTCTCCTTTTGCCGATTTTGATTGAACGTTCTCATCATAAACCGGGAAAAGGGCGCTGTCTTGAACAAAACGGACAGTCACACGAACTCAGGCAGACGAGCAATTTGAGCGGGTGTCTGGCCGAAGAATCGCCGGAGGGATCGAGTCATGTGCGGCTGGTCGGCGTAGCCCGCCTGGAATACGGCATCCGGGATTGAAAAGCCTTGCTCTAAGAGGTTGGCCGCTTGTTGGGCGCGCTCGATCTGGCGGATGATGCCGGGCGTCAGTCCCGTAGCGCGCAGAAATCGCCGCCGCACCGTTCGCGGCGACAGCTCAAGAGGATGGTCACGCAGTACGGCGCTTACGATGGGATCGTAGAGCAGCACGTCCGAACGCACGAACCTGTTGACAAACGTCTCGACGTTCTCGTAATGGGGGAGTTGCCAGGCCGAGCCGTTCAACCAGAAGGACTGACGTGCCGCGTCGGGGAGGATCGCTTCGCTATTCAGATGCGGCTGTAACGGAAAAAAGGGCATGAACACGCCCAGCTTGAAGCGGATGACAAGCCATTCCGTCCCCTCGACGTGATTCTTCTGTTTGGCTCGCGTCAATGGCCCTTCGACGGATGCGCGAATCTGGCTGTCTCGCATTGTGAGCAGCAGGTTCCAGCGACCCTCGGCAGGGCAAACCGGCGCGCAATCGCTCTCGGATCGCACGCGCCAGATCGTTTCGACGTATGGCGAATCTGACGACCTGCCTTCAAATGTCATGTCCATCGCTTGACCTCCCGGCTTGCGATAAACATAGCACAATCGTTCTCGAACTGGCTGCAGAAGGTGCTCGAGGGCGCTAATATCAAGTTGGGAGCCGTCGCCAGCGACATCCTGGGCAAGATCCACTGAGCGTCTTTGACGTCGGTCTTGTGTCCCGGCACGGCTTTGCTATGTTGGGCGTTGAGGAGCCAGACCTCAAATGCCGCTTCAAGCAGGTTGAACACGGGCTTCCAGAACTCTCCCGTGCTCTCCAGGCCGACATGCGTGCCGCTTCCCTCAGCCAGCCAGTCCGCCAGGCCCACGCAGTTTCTCCTTGCCCTGTCCTCCATGTGACTCCCTTGCCTCTTTGTTTTGCGGCATATATTCAAGTGTAGCATATTGCTTGCTTGCCATCTAGCGCCGACAGGATCTCCTCAGCAGTCCAGCTGAGCCGAGGCATATTTTGTGTTGATTCCCACCTGTGGGTATGGGTGGCGGGCCATGCCTACCACAACGTCTTCGACGTCACGCGGGAAGCCATGCAAACCCTCGCTCCCGTCGCGCGCCTTGCCACTGAGGTCGCGGGCTGGACCTACAAGGAGAGTCGGGATCTCACCGGGTTCATTGACGGCACGCAGAATCCTTCGCTCGCCGAGGCGCCTGAAGTGGTCCTGATTCCCGAGGGGTCCCCCGGAGCCGGTGGGAGCGTCGTCCTGGTGCAGCAGTGGACGCACGATATCGCCGAATTCGAAGCCCTCTCCATCGAGGCGCAAGAGAAGGTCATCGGGCGGACCAAAGCGACGAGTATCGAGCTGGACGAAGAGGTGCGCGGCGCCCAATCGCACGTCTCGCGCACGACTATCGAAGAGAATGGCGCCGAGCGGCATATCTTCCGCCGCAACGCCCCGTTTGGGACGGCGACCGAGCATGGGACGATGTTTATCGGGTTCAGCTGCGAGCAGCATCGTCTGGCCCGCATGCTCGATCGCATGGCCGGGGCAGAGGACGGCGTCCGCGACGCCCTGACCCGCTATACCACGGTCGTCAGCGGCGCCTACTACTTCGTCCCATCGGTCGAGGCGCTACGAAGGTTCGCTGCGCCGGCCGAGTAGGGGAGCGGCATGCGATTCCCCCCTGGAGATTGAGCCGGGGGCACAGGCGCGCAACAAGAACCGCTGGAGCCGGTCAGCGTACTGGCACCAGGCGTTCCGCGGCGCGCGATGTTTGTGGTACTCAACAACGTCGAGCACGACGACTGCCGGCTCATTGGAGAACGGTGTGGACGAGAGGGGGCAAGCAGCGCCACGAAAGCGACCAAGGCCTATGGTAGAATGGCGACAAGAGCACGCCTGACGGCGTGTTGCCAGCCATACTGAGGTGGCAGCGCGCCACAACGCTCCAGGTGAGCCGCCCGATGAAGATTCTGATCGCCGACGATGAAGTCCTGGCACGATCCACCTTGAGAAGCATGCTGCAAGACCTGAAGGTGCCCCTCGAGCTGCTGGACGAAGCAACCAATGGCGAAGAGATGGTTGCGCTCGTCCAGCGCAATACACCAGATGTTGTGTTCGTCGATATCAAGATGCCTAAACTGAACGGGCTGGACGCCATTCGACAGGCGAAAGTGTTCGCCCCCGACGCCAAATGGTTCATTATGACCGGCTTCTCCGAATTCGCGTATGCCCAGGAAGCATTGCGAATCGGTGTCTCCGACTACCTGCTGAAGCCGGTCAATCCAGACGACGTGCACAAAGCCATCACCGAGGTGCTGATCGAGCGGAAGAAGCGCCTGCTGGTTCTGAACCGGCAGTACGAGCGTGATCTGGCTGCGCTCTATCATGGACTCATTACGCTGCAGCAGGAGGATCCCGACAGTCTGCTGGTGCAGGCGTATTTCCTTGGGGCGGTCTTTTACATCGACAGCTTCTTGGCGGAGGCAGAGAAAGCACAGCGACAGCGTGAGTTTCTCCACGACGTGCAGCATGAGGTCAACCAGACCTTGGCAGATCCCATACGGCTTGCCCTCTTTAGCTTGCCAAGTGGCGAGCTTGCGCTGATCGGGGCGTGGAGAGCGGAGCGCGAGCCAGACGGTGCACAACTGTGCCGCCGCTGTCTGCAGCAGGTCGAGGGTCTCCTGCCGCGCCACCACGATCCCACGTTTTGCATCACCATGTTGCAGGCTGGTGACTGCCACTCATACGACGATCTGTATGCGCGGTTGAGCTGGCTGCAAGAGGCTTCGGCACTGCGGGCGGTCTATGGCATCGGCAAGAAGATCCATCTGAAAGAGCTCACGCACTATGCGGAGCAACCCCATTTCCTCGCCATCTCCAGCGTCCTAGAGAAGGTGATCGACTCCTATCGCGAGAAGCTGTATGTCCAGTACATGCAGGCCGTTGACAACCTGGCAGATGCGCTGGCCGATGAGCGCGGGATCGACTTTGGCACCAAAAGAAGCATCGCAACATTTCTCTGCCATGCCCTCCCCTGCGAGGTGACCCCTGGGCAGGATAGCGGTGAGTGGAAACGAGTCCTGCAAGCCTGCGGTGACCAGCGACTGCTTGCGCAGCCGAAACGGAATCAAGGGGATATGCTCACCCAGGTGATGCGGTTCATCGAAGGGAATTATCAATCGGATATTAGCATCACCCACATCGCAGAGCGGCTGCAGGTGACGCCGAACTATCTGAGCGCGCTCTTCCATAGAAAGACCGGCTCAACCTTCATAAAGTACTTGACGCGCATTCGCCTGTTGCGCGCGAAGGAGCTGCTGGCGGATCCTGAGCTGCGGGTACAAGAGGTTGCCGAGCTGGTCGGCTACACCAGCACGCGTCACTTTACCAAGCTCTTTACTTCCTTCTTCGGCCATTACCCCTCGGAGCAGCGCAAGAAAGGCCAATAGCTGGCCCCCTCATTGCCGCGCAGGCTGTGGAATTTCCATCACGACACGCGTGCCTCCGCCGACCTCGCTGCAGATCGTCAGCGAAGCAGCGTCATAGGCCATCTTCAGGCGATCACGCACATTCGCCAGCCCAAGACCGGTTCCCGCGCCTCGCGGCTCCGCTGCGAAGCCCAGACCATCATCCTCGATCACGATGCGAAAGGCCGCCCCCTCTACGTCCGCTGCGGTAACCGCCGTTGCGCAGACGTGTAGTCGGCATGGGTGGCCGGCTGGCTCAATGCCATGAACGATGGCGTTTTCGACCAGGGGCTGCAGCAGCAGCTTCGGTATGTAGAAATCGGCGAGCGCCTCCTCGTACTCCAGCTCACAGGTCATTTTGTCGCGGAAGCGCAGCGCCTGGAGGTCACAATAGCGCTGCAAGAAGAGGAACTCTTCCCTGATGGGAACCCATTGCTCGCTGCTCAAGACGTGCCGCAGCAGCCCGCTCAGCGCGATGATGGCCCGTTCCAGGGTGCCACGCTCACCAAGCCGGTTCAAGCCCAGAAACCCATTCAGCGTGTTGTTGAGAAAGTGCGGTTGGATCTGCGATTGGAGCGCACGATACTCCGCGTTGCGCTGATTCAGCGCCATGACATATTCGCGCTCGATCATGTCATTCAGCTGTGCCACCATCGCATTGAATGCGTTACCCAACAGCGCGATCTCATCCGCACCTCTGACGACGAAGCGCGTCTGTAGATTGCCTTCCTGTACGCGTTTCATCGCGTGCATCAGCCGCTGAAACGGCGAGACGATCCAGCGCGAGAGGACAGCGAACAGCAGGAGCGTCACGCACAGCCCCCCGACGGCAAATAAGCCGCCTGCGACATACATCCAGCGCACCTGCGCTTCGATGTCCGTCCGCGAGAGCAGCACGACGACGCTCCAGCGTGCGAGACCGGTTGATTTGATGTTCGGTATGTACGTGTCGCGTGCGCCCTCAACAGTGGGCTGCCGGCGCGCGATTGCCTGCACGACCTTCTCTGAGAGTGGCTGACTGGAAGAAAGTAATTGCCCGTCCGAGCCAAAGATCGCGGTGATGGAGCTGACATTTAGTCTGACGCCGCTGATGATGTCCTGCAGGACGACTGTAGCATCCGCGTCCGCCATGATCACTGCCAGCGGATGGCCCGTGTCAAGATCCTTGATCAGCCGGGCGACGGAGAACACCGGCGTCGAGAACGGTGTCGAGAGGTAGTCCTGTGCGTGCGGATCGATGAAGACGGCATTCCCGTTGGCTGCGATAGCAGCCTGGTACCAGGCCTGTTTTGTGAACGGGAAGGTGGCAACCACCTTCCACGGGTTGTACCTGCCGGCGATGAACACAGAGCCGTCACTGGGCAGCACGATCGTGCTCAGGACGTCATTTCTAGTGTTGCTCAGTATATTGGGCAGGGTAATCGAGAGGGCCTGATTGGTAGCAAACTGTTGCGAGGCGCTGGCATCAGCATACGCTGGGCTTGCTTTGAACTTGAGCGCGGACATCACCTCGTTGTTGAAATAGGGAGCCAACGTCAAGTTGTCGAGATCTTCGAGATAGAGGTCAATGTTGTGTGAGAGCGAGTCAAGCGTTGCGGCGGTGAGGGTCCGACTCGTCTGCGTGATCACGTTCTCATAGTAACCGGGCATGGCAAACACAATGATCACCAACGGCACGACGATCGTGAGCAGGTATAGAATGGATAACTTCACCCGCAACGAGTTTGGGAACCTCATGACGCTGCTCCTTCCCTCACCCAGTTGACGTCGTCTCACCCGCGGCACATTGGCTGCGTCCAAGTGGAGTGCCTATCGCGTGCTGTGTCGTCACATGCCGCATGCTGTATCGTCACATGCCGCATGCTGTATGTAACGTATGTGCGTGATGAGTCGAGAGTGCGCGCTAGAGGCTTCTCTTCCCGCTTGGAATCCGCACGTTTAAGTCGAAAGGTTGAAGATACGCGCGTTCCGCCTCCCACATGTCGTCGAAGAGCGCGCCGATCTCCGCTGGTGAGCAGACGGCCGCGCTCAACGGGTCCAGGAGCAGCGCATAGCGTGCCGCTTCTTTGTTGCGCTGCAGCAGTGCCTCGCACATGAGCGCGTGTATTGCCATGTGACTGCGATTGAGCGCCGCCAGTTGTTCGGGCAACGCGCCAAAGTGGCAGGGCTGCACGCCGTTGCGGTCAACGAGACACGCGACCTCCACACATCCATCGGGCAGGTTGTCAATTAGCGTGCTATTGCGAACATTCCCGTAGATGACGGTGGGGCGATCCTGTACGATCGCCTCAATGATGTAGGAGCCGTACTCGTGACTGCGCTCGAAGGGCAGCTCCCACGTCCCGGCCAGCATGTCGCGGATCGACGCATCGTTGTTTGCGCGCCAGGTCGGCCAGTTATCGGCGTAGAAGCCCGTGCCGCCCAGATAGCCGTCGCGACAGTAGCGCTCGATGAGTTCCGGCCGCTTGCGAAAATAGGGGACGTATTCTGAGAAGTGCCCGCTGCTCTCGGTGACAAAGGCGCCGAAGTGCAGCATGACCTCGAACCGGACAGGGTCTTGCTCATAAAGCTCAGCAACCTGTGCCCGCTGGCGCAAGCGCGGATAGAGATCGTGCCCATGGTGGCGCAGCTGCGTGAACCAGGCATTGTGGTTGATGCCAGCGCAGCGCCACTCCAACTCAGCATAGGGGACATCCAGATACTCTGCGAGGCGTTTCGAGGTCGCCTGCACGCTGTGGCAGAGACCGACGGTGCGCATGCTCGTGCCCGTCAGGGCAGCGAGCGTCAAGATCGACATCGGGTTGGTGTAATTGAGCACCCAGGCATCGGGACACAGCTGCTCGGCGTCGCGCAAGATGTCGAGCCACGCCGGGCCGGTGCGCAGTGCCTTGAAGATACCGCCCGGACCGATGGTGTCGCCGATACATTGATTGATGCCGTACTTCATGGGGAGGTCGAAGTCGTGGCGCACATTGGCCAGACCCGCCACCTCGATGGTGTTGATGAGGAAGTCGCTGCCCGCGAGCACGTCGCGCCGCTCGGTGGAGGCCCGCACGCTCCAGCGCTTGCCGCTGTGAGCGATGAGCCGCTCGGCGATCTGTTGCGCCAGGTCGAGCCGGATGGGGTCGATATCTACCAGCGCAAAACAACCTTCATCCAGCCCCTCTACGAGCAAGATGTCCGTCATGAGCTGCCGGGCGAATACCGTGCTCCCCGCGCCTAAGAAGGTAATCTGTACCATGCTGCTACAGCTCCTCACTGGCTGCCTCCGGACGTCTATCGTGAGATGCCGTCGGTCAAGCCTTTCACAAAATAGCGCTGCAGGAACACATAGATGACCACCGCGGGCAGGATGCCGATCAGACAGCCCGCCGCCACCCAGCCAATTTCGTTCTGGAACTGCGAGAAGAAGCCAGACAACGCCACTGGCACGGTCTGGACGTTGGGATCCTGCAGGAAAAAGACGGAGAACTGGTAGTCATTCCAGATGGCGATCCCCACCAGGATGATCACCGTTGCCGTGATCGGCCGTAAGAGCGGCAGCAGGATACGCACGAAGAGGGTGAAGTGGTTGCACCCGTCGAGCAGCGCGGCCTCATCCAGCTCGCGCGGGATGGTCTTGAGAAAGCCCGTGTAGAGAAAAATGGTCAAGGGCAAAGCAAAGGCCACATGCACGAGGACAATGGCCCAGTAGGTGTCGATGCCATTGATGTCCACTACGAGCTTGTAGAGGCTCACCAGGATCGTGAGCGCCGGCACAATCATACAGGAGATGCATAAGGTATAGACCACCCGATTCCAGCGCGTCGGAAACCGGGCCAGGGGATACGAGGCTAGGGCGCCAACAATCACCACCAGCGTGACCGCCGCCACGGTGATGATCGCGCTATTGAGGAGCGCTTGATCGAGATGCGCGCTCTGCCAGGCGTTGGTGAAATTGTCGAGATACAGGTAGAGCGGAGTCTGCCACTTCGAGCTGGCATCGCGTGGCGACTTGAACGACATGTTGACCAGGATGAAAAAGGGAATGATGTGCAGTAGACTGATCGCGATGACCAGCAAAAGCGCGAGCCGCTTGTTCATAGTTGCACTTCCCTTCGCCTGAGATAGCGCAGCAGGCCCAAGCCAACCACCGTGATGATGAGAAACATGACGTTGCCCAATGCCGCGGCATAGCCGGCATCCTCGCGCGCAAAGTAGAGGTTGTACATCATGGTCGAGAGGGATTGCGACGCGTTGCCGGGGCCGCCGTTGGTCATGGCGATAATCACGTCGAAGAGCTTGAGGCCGCCAATCACGTTGTAGACCACGCTGATGGTGATCGCCGGCATCAAGAGCGGCACAGTGACCTGCCGGAAACGACTCCACCCAGAGGCGCCATCCAGCGCGGCAGCCTCGAGATATTCCTTCGGGATCGCTTGCAGACCCGCAAGGTAAATCACCATCGAGATGCCCATGTATTGGTACGTGTTCACCAGCGTAATGATCCACACGGCCGCGGTGCCGTTGCTCAACCAATCGAGCGGAGCGCGGCCCAGCACGTGCAGGATATCGTTGGCGGCGCCGCCATCGTACTGGAAGAGGAAGTAACAGATGTAGCCCATGATGAGTGGGCTGATGATGATGGGCAGATAGACGATGGTGCGTACGAGCCCTTTGCCCCGGATCTTCTGGTCCAGGAAGAGGGCGTAGGCCAGCCCCAGGACGTTTTGCAACAAGGTGCTGCCACAGCCATAAATGAAGGTGTTGCCGATGGTGCGTAGCACCACCGGGTCGTTCAGGAGCCGGCGATATTGCTCCAGCCCGACCATTTTGTATTGCTGTGAATAGCCGTCCCAATTGGTAAACGAGATATGGATGCCTTGAATGAATGGGTAAAAGATGAACGCGGACATGATCAGCACGGCGGGAAGATACATGAGGTTGATGGGCCAGTGCGATGGTCGCCTGCGCCTCCGCGTGCCGGGTAGACCGCCCTCCGGCTTTGCCAGCGCGGCTGGATGTGCCACAGGAGAGCGCGTTACGTGAGCCATGGTGTGCAGTCCTTGTGCTAGCGCGCCATGCCGACTCAGCTCGGCCAACAGATCATTTCAAGTCCGTGTGGATCGTTACCATGTCGGCTCCGCGGCCTGAAGACCACGGCTCATCCCCTTGGGCACACTGGTCAACTGCCCACGCGGATTCCATATCACGTGCGTGTTTCGCTGTGCATGGTGGCGACCTCTGCCCTGACCACCCGGCCTGCTGGGCGCGCCTGGCGGCAGACATCTCAGCGAGCGGCTAGCGCCGGGGTTGGGGTCAGAGCAAGCTCATACGCTTCGCATGCTACCGTAGAACGCCAAGGGGGAGAGGAAGCGCCGCAGCGGGCGGCGCCCCTCTCCCATACGTGCAGGTCGCGTGCGTTTAGCTCCCGTTGGCCCTGAGCCGATCGAACTGTTGCTTCATGTTGGTGGAGAACTGACTGGGGCTGATCGAGTTTGCCAGCAAGTCCTGCCCGTTCTTGCACATAACGTCCCACATGCCGTTGGGCAGATAGACGCGGTCGAAGTACGGGAAGACCGGTGCGCTCGCATACTGCTGGAAGTACGGGGTCAAGCCACCCAGATCCACCTGCACACCATCTAGACCGGCGGGCAGTCCATCGGCCTGGGCTACCAGCGTGATGTTCTCGGGCTGCGCATAGAAGGCGACGAACTTCTTGGCCGCATCGAGATGTTTGGAGTCCTTCCAGACGCCCCAGGTGGTTTTCTCGCCACCGGCGAAGGTGGGAGGATCGCCCGCGACCACAGATGGTATCGGCATCAGACCCAGGTGCACGCTCGACGTGGCTTTCTTGACCTCGTCGACCAGGTATGGACCGTAGAAGCCAAAGGCCACTTTCCCCTTAGCAAAGGCGTCTACCGAATCGGTGTACTTCGCCGTCAAGACATCTTTGTTCAAGCACCCCTTCTGGTGCAGTTCTTGAAACTTGCGCGCCAGCGGAGTCCAGTTCGACGACCAATCGAAGGTCCCATTCGTGAGTGCTGCCGCGGAGTTGTTGGGTGGGCTGATGAGCGACGGCGTCGCGAAAAAGTCGAAGAAGTTCCCGATCGGCCAGGCATCCGCGCCGCCGATATGGATCGGCGTCACCTGTCCGTGGCTCTTGTCCAGGATGGTTTGGCAGGCAGCGAGCAGCTCGTCGTAGGTGCTGGGCACCGCGACCCCGTATTGCTGCAGGATGTCGACGTTGTAGATGGGCCCGGTCTTGTCCTCGTCCATCGGCAGGACGTAGACCTTGCCACTCGAATCGGTGATGACGCTCTTAATCGTGGAGTTCAGCTTCGCGGCCCACGGTTGATCGCGCAGATCGGCCAAGAACTTGCCATACCGAATGAT
>Ga0207646_10008583_pt1 | contig 10212 bp, 13 predicted proteins | sample KBSK5502metaG_FD_184343 | JGI IMG/M metagenome (GOLD analysis project Ga0207646, IMG submission 184343) | Corn, switchgrass and miscanthus rhizosphere microbial communities from Kellogg Biological Station, Michigan, USA - KBS K5-50-2 metaG... | ecosystem: Host-associated > Plants > Roots >...
CGACAAAGCCGCCGTGGCGGCGCTGTGGCAGGCGATCGACCGCTATGCCGTCCTGGTATTCCGCGGCCAGGATTTCGACGACGAACGGCAGATGGATTTCGCCCGCCAGTTCGGCGAATTGGAAATTCCGCGCAGCGGCCGCGCCGACGTAAAGCGCCGATTGCGGCCGGAGATGGCCGACATCTCCAACCTCGACGAGCAGGGGCGCGTGCGCGGCCGCGACGATGCGCGCCGTTTCGATCAGCTCGGCAACCGCTTGTGGCATACCGACGGATCATTCCGCCGAATTCCTGCGGCGCTGTCGATGCTGTACGCGCACCGCGTGCCGCGCCCGGGGCCGCTTGGCAAGGGCGAGACCGAATTCGCCGATCTGCGCGCCGCCTATGACGCGCTGCCCGCCGCCACTAAAACCGAGATCGAGGATCTGGTCGCGCTGCATGACATCGCCTGGTCACGCGCTCAGCTCGGTTTCACCGAGCTGCTGTTCGGCGAGAAGGATGTATTGCCGCCCGTGCCGCAGCGGCTCGTGCGGCTCCATCCCGGCTCGAAGCGCAAGACGCTGTACCTCGCGGCGCACGCCTCGGCGATCGTCGACTGGCCGCTGCCCGATGGCCGCCTGCTGTTGCGCGAACTGATCGAGCATGCGACGCGCCATGACTTCGTCTGCCGCCACGAATGGCGCGAGGGCGATTTGGTGATCTGGGACAATCGCTGCACGATGCACCGCGGCCGCGCCTTCGATGAGCGTGAGGTCCGCGATCTGCGCCGGGCCACGACGCGCGACATATCTTCGACCCTCGATCAAACCGCCTGAACGGGTTACTTTCGGCCGACCGAAAACGCGGAGCGTCCGATGGCGAACATTCCGAAAGTGCTGCAAGCCCACATCAATAGCGCCTTTCCCGCCAATGTGTGCCTGGTTGGTTCGGTGCTGCCGAACGGGTACGCCCAGGTGACGCCGCGCGGCGGCACGATGGTGTTCGACGACGAGCACATCGCGTTGTGGGAGCGAGGCAAGGGCTCGACCAGCGCCAACCTTCACGATGGGACGCCGCTGACCGTTTATTTCCGCAAGCCGCAACTGCGCGAGGAAGGGGTCCTGCCGAAGGGTGGCATCGCGCGCTTTTACGGCCGGGCGAAGATCTACAAATCGGGACCGGTTTACGAAGAGGTGTGGCGCCGCCTGGTGCAGCCGGAGAAAGACCGCGATCCGAACAAGGCCGGCTTCGCGGTGTTGATCGCGATCGAACGCGCCGAAGATCTCGACGGAATGCCGCTTGCGCTGGACTGAGAAGTATCCCTCTCCCGCACCGCGGGAGAGGGGGGACCAGCCGCAAAGCGGCTGGTGGGTGAGGGTTCTAATGCTTGCATCACCCTCACCCGCCTCGCGCCGATGGCGCTCGGCACCCTCTCCCGCAATGCGGGAGAGGGAAGTTCAGCTCAGGAACTGCTCCTTCAGCACCCGTTCCTCGAGGTTTGCCTCGTGGTCGAACAGCAGCGTCATCGCGATGTCGCGGTTTTCGTGGATCTCGACCGCGACGACGTCGCGCACCTCGGTGAAATCGGCGACCGCGCTGACCGGCCGCTTGTCGGTTTCGAGCGCCTCGATCTTGACCCGTGCGCCATGCGGCAGCAGCGCGCCGCGCCAGCGCCGCGGACGGAACGCGCTGATCGGGGTCAGCCCCAAGACGCCGGCTCCGAGCGGGATGATCGGCCCGTGTGCCGACAGATTGTAGGCGGTGCTGCCGACCGGAGTGCATAAGAGGATGCCATCGGCCATCAGGTCGTCGAGCCGCACGATCGAATCGACGCTGACCCGCAACTTGGCCGCCTGGCGGCTTTCGCGCAGCAATGACACCTCGTTGAAGGCGATCGCGCGCTGGCAGATCCCGGCTATGTCGGTTGCAGCCATTTCAAGCGGGTGCAGCTCGACCGGTTGCGCCGCCGCGATACGCTCGACGAGATCCTCGACACGGTAGGAATTCATCAGAAAACCGACGCTGCCGCGGTGCATGCCGAAAATCGGCACATCGTGCGCGACAAAGCGGTGCAGGGTTTCGAGCATGAACCCGTCGCCGCCGAGCGGGACGATGGCGGTGGCGTCTTCCGGAGCGATCGTGCCGTAACGCTGCCGCAAATCATGCAGCGCGTGCCGCGCCGGCTCGGCATCGGACGCGACGAACGCGATCCGCGGCGGCTCCTGCCGCTTGGGCGCGGCAATCACCCGCCGGTCACGCTCATATGGCGGGCCACGGCGGGCCGGTTGTGACGGCGGTCGATGATGAAATCGTGGCCCTTGGGCTTGCGCGAGATTGCCTCGCGGATCGCAGCCTCGACCGCCTCGTCGCCTTCTGACTGGCGCAGCGGGGTACGCAGATCCGCCGCATCCTCCTGCCCGAGGCACATATAGAGCGTGCCGGTGCAGGTCAGGCGAACCCGGTTGCAGCTCTCGCAGAAATTATGAGTCAGCGGGGTGATGAAGCCGAGCCGCCGGCCGGTCTCGCGCACCGTCACATAGCGCGCCGGCCCGCCGGTACGGTAATCGCTGTCGTCGAGCGTCCAGCGGCGTTGCAGCCGGGAGCGCACCAGCGACAATGGCAGGTATTGGTCGAGCCGGTTCTCGCCGCCGATGTCGCCCATCGGCATGACCTCGATGATGACGAGGTCGAAACCTTCGCCGCCGCACCACGCGACGAGCTCGTCGAGCTCGTCCTCGTTGACGCCGCGCAACGCCACCGTGTTGATCTTGACCGCCAGTCCTGCGCGCTTCGCGGCGGCCAGGCCCTCCAGCACTTGGTCGAGCCGGCCGCGCCGGGTGATCTCGGTGAATTTGTCGGGATCGAGGGTATCGACCGAGACATTGACGCGCCGCACGCCGCAATCGCGCAATTCCTCGGCATAACGGGCCAGCTGGCTGCCGTTGGTGGTCAAGGTCAGCTCGTCGAGCGCGCCATTCCGGATATGCCGGCCGAGGCCGCGGAACAGGGTCATGATGTCGCGGCGCACCAGCGGCTCGCCGCCAGTTAGGCGCAGCTTCTTGACCCCGAGCCGGATAAAGGTGCTGCAAACCCGGTCGAGCTCTTCCAGGGTCAACAGCTCTTTTTTCGGCAAAAAAGTCATCTCTTCCGCCATGCAATAGACACAGCGGAAATCGCAGCGATCGGTAACCGATACGCGCAGATAGGTGATGGTGCGTCCGAACGGGTCGATCATGAAAAGCCCAACCTTGCCCCGATTATATAGGCGCGGGCACGCCGGTTGTCGCCCCTCGATCTAGTCATGGTTACCGGGCGCGGCGGGCGGGCTTCTTAGGTTCCGGCGGAAACCAGTCCCCGAGGATTTTCTCTTCCGTGTAGGTCGTATCGCGGATGCGGGCCAAGGTGGCGGGGTCGAGTTCACCATAGCGTTCAAGATCGCCAACTGCGAGCTTGGAGCCGCGGCGGGTCTCCGCCGCGACGATAGAGGGCAACTCTTTCCTGAGGCTTGGGCTGTGCTCAAGCAGCTCATCGATCTCGGCTTTGGCATCATTCGCCGACTCGAACCACCCCCTGCGCGGCGCTGCTGCCGACGAGAACTCCAGCTTGAGGAAAAGTCGAATTATTCGGCGGATCTGGCTTGACAGAGCAGAGCGCTGCGAAATTCCCAAGCTTTCAATCTCCTCGGCGACATTCTCCCAATCGATCGGCTGATTTGTTCCGCCGCGGGCAGCCGCACGCAGCGCCTCGGCTTGCTCTCTCGACCAGGCAAGGAAATCAGTGTCGTAGAGGGGCTTGGTATCGGACATGCGGTCGCTCTGCCATGATCAGCAACTTAACATGGTAGTGTGCGCCTTGAAGCGAAAGCCGGGGCTGCCCATCATCGCCGTATGAAGGAATTTACGGTTCGGCCCGATCCGGACGACCCGCGGCTGACCCGGCGGGTCGCCGGCATCGACCAGGAGGGGAACCCGATCGAGACGGCGGTCGTCACCGAGCGGCCGCTGACCCTGTTCCTGAACGGCCGTGAGATCGTCACGATGATGACGATCGGCGACCACCCGGATTATCTCGCGGTCGGCTATCTGTTGAACCAGAACATGCTGAGCCCCGGCGACCGGATCATCGGGGTCGATTACGACGAGGAGATCGAGACCGTCGTCGTCCGCACCGACCGTGAAACCGATTTCGAGGACAAGCTCAAGAAAAAGACCCTGACCTCGGGCTGCGCCCAGGGCACCGTGTTCGGCGATCTGATGGAGAAATTCGACGAGGTGCGGCTCGACCCCGAGGCGGTGCTGCGCACCTCCTGGCTCTACGCGTTGACTCGCAAGATCAACACCGCGCCGAGCCTTTACCTCGCGGCCGGCGCAATCCACGGCTGCGTGTTGTGCGAGGAAGACCGGCCGTTGCTCTATATGGAGGATGTCGGCCGCCACAACGCGGTCGACAAGATCGCCGGCTACATGCACCTGAAGGGCATCCCGCCCGCCGGCAAGATCTTCTACACGACCGGCCGGCTGACCTCCGAGATGGTGATCAAGAGCGTGCAGATGGGGATCCCGATCCTGATCTCGCGGTCGGGCTTCACCGCCTGGGGCGTCGAATTGGCGCGACAGGCCCGGCTGACCTTGATCGGCCGGGCGAGGGGGCGGCGCTTTGTCGCGCTGGCGGGCAGCGAGCGGATCGTCTTTGACAGCGACCCGCAGGCGGTCGGCGACGAGCCCTCCCGGCTCGCGCGCAAGGCCAGCCAGCCGGAGGAGGTCGCGGGCGGGGAGGAGGGGTGAACATCGTCGGCCTGCTGCTCGCCGGCGGGCTAAGCCGGCGCATGGGGGGCGGCGATAAGGCCTTGCGGCTGCTCGGGGGACTCCCGCTGCTGGAACGCGTCATCGAGCGCCTGCGGCCGCAAACCGCCGCGCTGGTGCTGAACGCCAATGGCGATCCCGCGCGCTTTGCCGCTTATGGTCTGCCGGTCGTAGCGGACTCGATTCCCGAATTTGCGGGGCCGCTCGCCGGTATCCTGGCGGGGCTCGACTGGACGGCGGCGCACCGGCCGGACTGCCCCGTCGTGGTCAGCGTCGCGACCGACGCGCCGTTTCTCCCCGAGGATCTGGTCGAGCGGCTTGCCAAGGGGATGGAGGCGGCGGGCGCCGAGCTTGCCTGCACCGCTTCGGGTGGACAGTCCCATCCGGTGATCGGTCTGTGGCCGGTTCGGCTGCGCGACGAGCTGCGGCGGGCCTTGCTCGAAGAGGGTATCCGCAAGGTGGACGTCTGGACGGCGCGCTATCGGCTCGCCACCGTGCCGTTTCCGGAGCCGGTGCCGGGGCTCGATCCGTTCTTTAATGCCAATCGCCCCGAGGATCTGGACCGTGCCGCGGCGCTGCTGAAGCGCGTGGAATTTTAATAAGGGCCTGCCCGTTGCCGCCTCTTCGCCCGCATGTCAGCATTCCGCGATGAGCGAATCCATCGACCTGCGCGTCGTCGAACTGCTGGCTGCGCGCCTCTGCCATGATTTGATCGGGCCGGTCGCGGCGATCGGCAATGGCGCCGAGCTCCTCGCCGACGAGGAGCCTGATTTTCTCCAGGATGCGATTGCGCTGGTTGGCGAGAGCGCCCGCAAAGCCAACCGGCGGCTGCAATTCTACCGGTTTTCTTACGGCTTCAGCGGCGGCGAGCCGGCCGGGCTGCCGCCGCACCGGCTCGCCGGCGCTTTTTTCGAGGAGAGCTCGATCACCTGCGACTACCGCGAAGCGGCGCGCGGGCTGTCGCTCGAAGGGCAAAAGCTCGCCTGCAACATGCTCGCGGTCGGCGGGGATGCCTTGCCCCGCGGCGGGCAGCTCGTACTCGATGTCGCGGCCGGCCGGCCGCAGCTGGAGGCGACCGGCGAGGGCTCTGGTCCTTCGGGGCAGATGCAGGCGGCGTTCGCGCTCTCGACGCCGATCGACGAGCTGACTTCGCGCGCGGCGGGCGCGTATTTCACCGGATTGTTGGCGGCCAGGCTCGGCTGCCGGATTGTGCTCGACGCCCGGCCCGGAGGCTTTCGGCTGGGTCTCGCGCCGTTGGAAGGAAGTGGGCGAGCGCCCCGCCGTTAGCTAGTCGGCGGCGGCCTCGACCGGGTCGCGCAGCACGTAGCCGCGGCCCCACACGGTTTCGATATAGTGATCGCCGCCGGTCGCCTGCGCCAGCTTCTTGCGCAGCTTGCAGACAAACACGTCGATGATCTTCAGCTCGGGCTCGTCCATCCCGCCATAGAGATGGTTGAGGAACATTTCCTTCGTCAGGGTGGTCCCCTTGCGCAGGCTCAACAGCTCGAGGATGCCGTATTCCTTTGCGGTCAGGTGCAGCGGCTGGTCGCCGACCGTCACGATGCGGCTGTCCAGATTGACCAGCAGCTTGCCGGTGCGGATCGTCGATTCCGGATGGCCCTTCGAGCGCCGGACGATCGCCTGGATGCGGGCGATCAGCTCACGCTGCTCGAACGGTTTGGTCAGGAAGTCGTCGGCGCCGAAGCCGAGCCCTTTGATCTTGTGATCGAGCTCGCCTAGCCCGGAAAGGATCAGAATCGGAGTGCGCACCCGGGCGGCGCGCAACCGCCGCAACACTTCGTACCCGTCCATGTCGGGCAGCAGCAGATCGAGTATAATGATGTCGTAATCGTAGAGCTTGCCGATCTCCAGCCCGTCTTCGCCGAGATCCGTGGTATCGCAGATGAAGCTTTCCTTCTTCAGCATCATCTCGATGCTCGCCGAAGTGGCGGCGTCATCCTCAACCAGCAAAACGCGCATCGCGAACCCTCCAAGGCGAGCGGGCCGGCGCCGGCCGCAGCATCCTTAACGACTATTACCGTCAGCGGTTAATAAATGATTATCGCGTGGGTTAAAACCCGCTGCGGTTGCAAACAGAAGCGGTTTAACCCGATCTTCAGCGCCCTCCGGCATGATGGGCCGACTGGCCGCTACCGAAGGGCGGCCCCCGAAGTAAGGTTGCGGGAGCTGCCCGAATGAGCGTCTTGGATAACCGTCTTCGCCAGCATCGCTGGGAACTCGACGAACGCCGCCGTTTTCTCGCCGAGCTCGAGGGATTGGCGGCGCGGCTGCGGCGCGATGCGCAGCGGCTGCATCGGGAAATCGAGCAGGAGACGGGCGCCGCCGATGTCGAGCAGAAGCCCGGCATCGTCTATCCGATCTTTGTCGGGCCGTTGCTCGATCGCCGCAAGAAGCTCGAAGGCTCGATCCTGGAGATCGAGGCGCAGATCGCCGATGCCCGCGAGGCGGTCGCCACGGCGGAGCAGGAGGTCAACCTTGTTGAAGCGGCCTGGACGTACCGCGCCGCCGCAAGCGGCGCCGGCGGCCGCCGCCTCCGCCGTTAAAAAAACGCCCGGGCGGTCACTTCGCCGGCGCGGTCGCCCACATCCGGATATCGTCGCGTTCGCGCAGGAGGTCGTCGATTTCGCCCTGCAAGGCGTTCGCCCTTGCGACATTACCGGCGGTGACCGCGTCACCCCGATCTACGAGCAGGTCGATCAGACGATCTTGGATCCGCATGACCTCCGCCCGTTCCTCGGGCGTGAGGCCGGTGTCCACGCGTTGGGTCATGGCTCCCCTCACATTCGCGTGTAGTCGGTTAACATAGGCTAATCGAGCCTGGTTCCACCGGCGCGGGAGGCACGCAATCGCACATTAAACTCAAGTTAAAGACGATCCGCCGCCCCTAGCCTACCCTGCTCGTGAAGCAGGGGTTAGGCGTGAACCTCCACGGCACCGAAATCCGCGTCGGCGACGGCGATCTTTCTGCGCAGATGACGCGAATGCGCGAATGGCTCGATAGCCATCACTCCGAGCCGGCGGTATTCCGCTACGACCATGTCGCCAGCGCTGTGATCATCTACGTCGATTTCACAGAGGAGCGGGACGCGGCCGCTTTTGCGCGCGAATTCGGCGGCAAGCTGCGCTAGCCGGAAAATCGGTTTCCTCACTCATCCAATACCGTCGCGCGCTGGTGCTTGAGGCGAGCACGGCGCCCCTTGGCGGCGAGGCGGCGCTCGCGCGCGGCGGCGCTCGGACGGGTGGGGCGACGCGGGCGGGGTGGGGTCGCGGCCCGCCGGATCAGCGCGACGAGACGATCCAGCGCGTCCGCGCGGTTTCGCTCCTGCGAGCGATAGCGCTGGGCCGTGACGATCAGCACGCCCTCTTGCGACACGCGATGACCGCCCAAACGCTCAAGACGGCCCCGCACCGCCTCGGGCAACGAGCCGGAGCGGCGGATGTCGAAGCGAAGCTGCACCGCGCTCGCCACCTTGTTGACGTTCTGCCCGCCCGGGCCCGAAGCGCGGATGAAGCTTTCGTCGATTTCGCGTTCGTCGAAGACGATCTGATCGGTGATCGGGATCATTGGTCCGCTCTATCGCATTCCCCGGCGCGCGAGAATAGAAGCAGACCTCCGCGCCTTCCCGTTGCCCAAATCGGGGAATGCGATCCGGCTGGACGTAGGCCGCCCATCCCCGATGCATCGCCCTACGCCGATTTGGCGTGGAATATCCCTGCGTGACGATGTTTCCTCGGCGCGTTAATCTATGCGAGCCCCGGTCGCGTGAGGAGCACCGGGGAGCCAGCAGCCGCACGACATGATGGCGAAATTCTCGCTGCCGCCTCTCGAACCGCCCGCACCGCCGCGCTTTGCTGCTGTGACCGAGGATTTGCTGGCCGGCAGCCGCCTGTTGCGGCAGGCCTTTCTGCAGACGCCAGTCCGTTTCGCCGGACGCGATGCGCCGCTCGTTCAGGCCGACGATCCCGAGGCTTCCGTGATCCTGATCCGCAGCGGCTTTGCGTTCTGCTCCTGCGGGTTGTCGGATGGGCGCCGTGCCATCCTCCACATTCTGACGCCTCACGATATCGTCGGCCTCGATCACCTCGTGCTCTCGCGGCCGACCGAAGAGATCACCGCAACCTCTCGGGTCAGCTATCACGCGCTGCGCGCCGTGCAGGTGCGCGATTTGATGGCGGATCGGTGCATCGCGCTGCACGCCCTGGCGGTCGTCGCCGAACTGCGGTGGCGCACGGCCCGGCTCGCGGCGATGATCGGCCGGCTCGACGCCCAGGCGCGCATCTGCGTGATGCTGCTCGATTTGTATGAACGCCTGCGTCGGCACGGGCTGGTCGGCCGCATGACCTACAATCTGCCATTGACGCAGGAGCAGATGGCCGATCATCTCGGGCTCACCCTGGTGCACGTCAATCGCACATTGCGGCGGCTGCGCCAGGAGCGGATCGTTCTGGTCGACCGCCAGGTCGTCATCATCATCGATCTCGACCGGCTGCGGGAGTTCGCGCAGGGCCTGCCGCAGCCGGCCGAGTTGGCGGCGCCGATCGTCCCGGTCGAGCGGCTGCTCGACCACAAGCGGGCGAAGGAAAGATAACGGCACGCCCGCGCCACCGCGATTGAGCCCGAGCCAAGCAGCGATATCGGCTGGGTCCCGGCGATCGCCAGGAGCGATGGCCCGGAATGCACGTGAGGTTGATCGATGGATCCCGGCCTCCGCCGGGACTTGATCTTTCTGAGCTTGCCGTGCGGCGCACGTGTCTTGCTGCACGGGACGGGTCCGAGATTTGCACTTCACCTCGCCGGGGCTGGTAGTGTAAGCCAAGACATGCCGCGCCGGACCCCCCGTCCGGCGCTGGTGGGGTGCGACCGCGTCTTTGCAGGAGCGAACATGCCGAGGGTCAGTTACACGGCGCCAACCACGATCGACGATGCCGTCAAGGCTTTGGCCGCCAGCGCCGGTTTGGCGAAGGTTTTGTCGGGCGGGACCGATCTGCTCGTTCAGATGAAATCCGGGCGCGCCCGGCCCGAGCTGATCGTCGACACCAAGCGGATCCCCGGCATGATCGGGATCCGCGAGGAAGGCGACAAATTCGTCATCGGCGCGGCGACGCCGGGCGTCGTGATCAGCGCCGATGAGCGCCTGACGAAGGCCTATCCCGGCATCGTCGAAGGGGTCGATCTGATCGGCTCGACGCAAATCCAGGGCCGCGCCTCGATCGCCGGCAATCTGTGCAACGGTTCGCCGGCCGCCGACAGCGTGCCGCCGGTCATCGCCGCGCGCGGGACCGCAGTCGTCGCCGGTCCCAACGGCCGGCGCGAAGTGCCGGTCGAGAGCATCGTCACCGGCCCGGGCCAGACCTCGCTGCAGAAGGGCGAGCTGGTCGTCGAATTTCGCATTCCGAAGCCGAAATCGCGC
>Ga0207646_10008584_pt1 | contig 10212 bp, 30 predicted proteins | sample KBSK5502metaG_FD_184343 | JGI IMG/M metagenome (GOLD analysis project Ga0207646, IMG submission 184343) | Corn, switchgrass and miscanthus rhizosphere microbial communities from Kellogg Biological Station, Michigan, USA - KBS K5-50-2 metaG... | ecosystem: Host-associated > Plants > Roots >...
ACAGCCTATCCTTTTGCGGGAGGCATAATTTCACATTGCATTGAAACTTCATCATCCACTATAATTTCAATCCAACCCGTTTCAAAGTCAACCCATCTTTTGCACAGGTAAGAATAGTGAGCGATGTATTTGTCCTCTGCAAGTAAGCTGTCTATTACTGCTTTTGTGTAGTTGTCAAGATCGGGAGTACTTTGCATAAAAGTACCATGATACTGTTTTCGTTTTTTCTTCGACCATGACTTTGGAAGTGGGATATAAAAAGTAAAGCCTGCTCCGGCGGCAGGCATTGTGAAGTGCTTTCTTTTGGCTTCGGCAGATACGTCTAACTTGTAATTATTGTACCGTTCTATCCGAAGTAATCTTTTCAGTCCCGCAGGACGTAGTTTTTCACGGGGTATGCGAAAGAAAATCTTATCATTCGCTGTTGTCCTGATGAATGTCTGTGGTGTTACGTCCAGTATATACTTTTTTACCATTGCGTTTGCGGTTTCTTTCTTTCACCGCTTGTTGCAAAAGTACATAACCCATGTAAGAGAATGACCACTTTTTTTCATCGGCCATATCTTCAATCTCTTTGCAAAGGTCGTTGTCTATTTCTATTGTTTTTCGTACCATATCATGCGCATTTTGATGCAAGTTACATCATTTTGCATCACTTATCAAATTTCTTCAATATTTTCTACTTCTTCTTCGATTTCTTCCGGTTCAACAGGCTCTTTTGCAAGAAATACACCCTGTTTATGCAGTTCTTCGATTTCAGCAAGGTATTTTCTGCACTCACCCACTTTTTTGTATATTTTTTCGATAGCTGCATCATCTCTTTCGACTAAAAACCGTATCACCCTGTCTTTTTCGTCCATATCATCGAATGTCATGTTGTTCACTAACTGCTGTTCTGCCAATAAATACTTTGGGTCTTGCTCTGTAACTATGTCCATGCGCTCTTTTAACCTGTATTTTTCGTTGTTTAGGATGCTTTCTGGTGTATTTACAAGGCAATAGGCTACTTCACCTACTCTTGCGCCTGTAATGGCTAAATAGCCCTGCAATTGCCACCAATACAATGGATTTAACGGCTTGCCCAAGTTGCTTAGGAATGTTTCAATATCCCAAGATGTCTTTACATCAACCACATATTCTGCTTGTAGGATGCTTTCACCTAAGAAAACGTCTGGTATGCCTGTTAAATAATCGTTTGCTACTCTTTCTTCATTCTTTTCAAACAATATGCCTCTTACTTTTGACATTAACTCAATGCTTGACTGTTCTGCAAGTGTTCCTTTATTGGTATATTGTGTTCCTTTGTCTGAAGCTGCACACCATTTGCCATATTTTGAATACCCGTACACCTTTTTTAAATGAGTTCTTGCTCCCGGTGATAATGGCTCATCTTCTTTAAAAGGTTCTAATTCGGCAATCTTATTGGTATGAAAAGCTATTTTGTCAAGTATATTAAGCGATTTCTTTTGAGATCGTTTAGATTCTTCTATTAAATCGTACCGTTGTTGCCAATACTCTTTGAAGTTTACTGATTTCTCATACAGTTTTTTTGGTGTTAGCTTATTGCCGTTATTTACTATTGATGCTATTGACGAACAATGAATGTTCACTTTGCTGAAATCTGTCATATAAAAAAGAAAAGCCCCAACGTAGGAGTGTTGAGGCTATTAACCAACGTGGTTAAATAATTTCAGTAATGATCTCCTACCTTCAGTACTGAAATGAAATGGGAAACTAAGTTAGGTATTTTTTGATAATTTTTCAAGTTGTTGTTGGTAAGCTGCTGAAATTTTGCTTTTATCTCCATTCTTCTCTCTATCCTTTGAAGCAAGCAATGCAAATGTTCCTAAAACCTTCACATCAGTTATATCGTATATCTGTGCTATTATTTTAGCTTCGGTGGATTGAGGTTCTTCTTGTTTATCAATGACTTGTACCGTTTCCGGTAGTTCTTCCGGTTGTTTTTTCAGGCTTTCGTACACAAAGTCTTTTAATACCTTTTTAGCTGTTTCGAGGTTCTCTCCTTCTATTAGTTGATATTCTGCTCCAAACTTCTTCCAACTACGTAGCCCTATCTTGTTTACATTTTCTTGGGAAGTAGAAAAATTTATTGATACGATTGGCATTGTTATTTATGTTTTATAGATTATTGATTGATTTTTTAACCACATTTTTATCATTATCGTATGATACTTTTCCATGCAATGCCATTTGAATGCCTATATGAACTGCATCTTCTATAACTGCTTGTATCTCGTAATAATAACTTGTGCCCGGCTCTAAAAAACCAGTAACATCATTCCATCTATCTAATTCATTCAATGCTTTTCTTTCAGCATCATCTACTTGTCCTTGTGTCATAGTCTTTATAGATTATTGATTTCGTTTTTTACTTGTTGCCAAAATTCTTTTGCTTGGTCAACGCATTCATCGAGAGAATTTACAGGATTAGGTGATGGTAAAGCGGGGCAACTATTGATTATTTCTTGTACTGCTATTAATGCACATTGTTTGGCTGACCAAAATGTACTATCAGTTCTAATTGCAGGAGCAGAATAAGCACGAAACTTACCTACTAACTCTTTTGCTTTCTCTATTGGGTCTTGTGTCATGGTTGTGAAGTTTTAAATTCTGTATTTATCAAGTAATTCAGATAATTCACGTTCAAAATCATAAGATGTTTCGTTACTTATCCATATTAAGTTTTCACCATTAACGTTGACTTTGCTTTCACTATTGTCAACCTTATCTATGGTTATTACTACATCGTTATTTTCATACACTATCATGGTGTTTGTTGTTTTGATTGTTGAAAAAGATTGTGCAAATCGCGAATTGAATAATATGCATTTTTTACTCCATGAGGGTTATTATTAATATATAATAAATCGTCTGATATTTCTGGTTTTAATTCTATTAACCACTCGGCAAAAGCCATGTTTTCTTGTTGGTCTTTAATTTTAACAATAGTAAATCCTTTTGCTTCGAGACATTCGATAAGCCTTATTCTATCACCTATCATTTGTAATGGATTTCTTTGGAGTGGCTTATTGCCATCGTAAAAATCCATACATGCATCCCAAAAATCAAGATCATTAGCTATTTCAAATTTTTCTTTACTACTCATGGTTGTTGGTTTAGTGCGGTGATGATTAAAGGTATTTTTTAAGTACTGCAATATCATTTGGTAAGCCTGATTTCATAACTTCTTGCCTTATTTCCTCTTTCATTTTTGTAATATCTTTGGATGTATCTTCATACCACATATAAACAGTAAGGTTACGTGTAATGTATTCAGATACGACTTTCTTCTGTTCAGTAAGTAAATCTTCCAAATCTTTTATTGTCATTTTTATTTCAGGATTTCCGTTTGTCATAATATTAGTGTGTTTAATTTGTGTGAACTATTTACAACTTCTATAATTTCATTTATTTTATCTGTCATATCCGTAATAGCTTCAAATAATTGTTTAGCCATTAAGTGAGTGTCATTAAATGTTAAGTGATCTAATGGCTGTAGTTTTTTTATCTCAACCCATTTATCCTTTCCCATGTGTGTTAGATTTTTGTTTTATTATAATGACCAATTACATAAAAAAGTTTATCCCTGAAATTTACATGCCTTAATTGCTGAACAACATCAGGATATTTTTTTAAATCTTCTTTTTCAAATAATGCCAGCATTAAATCGAAATATACAGAGTGTATTGATTCCTGAAACATATCTTCCGTTACACCTTCGTCCGCATCTTCATACATCTTTAAATCAGATGCAAGTTTTGAGCAATAGGTGTGGCTCTTCCAATCATACACAGTATTATCTTGCTTATGAGTAAGGGGAATGGTAGTTAATGTGATGTACAGTATTTACAAGTTGCAAAAACAATACATAGTGTTATTATGCCAATAGCTTTTGAAAGTGTATCAAAAAAGTCTTTCTTATAGTTTTCGTCAATCATTTCTTATTTGATTTAGTTGACTTGGTTAATACTAAGTAAACATCTAATGCAGTATTTATTTCTTCATTGATAGAACGATTATTTTTCTTAGAAGATTTCACTAATGCATTATACCGTTCCTTTGTCTTTAATCTGTGGGTTATTCTGTATTGTTCTTGTTCCATGTTTAATAATTAAGATTAGATACTTCATCATGCAATTCCGATGTACGCTGTTTTAAATCTTCAATTTCTTTTAAGAATAAAATAGTCTCCGCTTCTTTATACTTTTCAATATAAAAATCATACAACTCTTTATAGATACGGTAGCTACTACTAAATAGTGATTGAAGTGATATGTTTTCAGGTTTATCAGTTGTGCCAATATTTAAATATATATTAGCGTCACATATAAATCTATACTTTTTTTCATATAAGAAATTATGGCACTCATTTAATTCATTAATAAGTTTAACCTCTGCCCTTTTATCTATAATACTTTGCAAATCTTTCATGGTTTTATTTTTTTGTTTCACCACAAAGATAACGACACCACTTTGACACTACCAAATAAATATTCAATTAAATTTTAAAAGGCTATCTACTAAACAATATCCATACAGAAATTATCCCAAAATTTTTAAGTACCTAACTTCAAATAAACCAATAACTCAAAATCTAAAACTTTCACCTATAAAACCGAGTACTCCCTATATCTAAAACTAAATACCACCTACATCTCGTCTTCAGAACCACCCCGCCTGATTTAAAGGTAGCCGGCCAAATGGGTAAGTGCGTTTCTGTTACCCAGTGGAGTCGAAAAAACTTTTCAAACATGCCTATATGAAATAAAATATGTGTTTGCGCTGATTAAAGGCTTATGGCTTGATATAATTGAGATTAGCTTGTAATGTAGGGGGATTGTGGTTTGTGGGCTATTGTTGAGCTTGCTATGATGCTGTGGGGGGATTATTTAATTTGGAGGGAATGAGGGAAGATACGTAAGAAGAAAGATAAATTTGGAAATGTGTATAATATTGGCATATCTTTGGCGTAAATCGTATATATGAGGGTTATTTTAGAAATTGACGATGTTACGCTTGAAAAAATAGCTGAGATGGCAGAGGCTGAAAAAAGAAGCCGAAAGAATTTTATGGAACTTGTTTTAAAAACTGTTACAGAAGAACCGATAATAGTTTTTAAAAGTGGTGTGTTTATACCACAAGAAAATGGTGGAATGGACTTTAAAGAACAGGTAATAAATACACCTGATAATATGCCGAACTGGAAGAAAAAACTATTAGAGTATCAAACTAAAAACAAAAAATAATGACAAAGCAACCAATTATTCCGTGTGCGTTTTCTTTTATGTTAATGGATTTCCATGAAACTATTTTCGATGCGCCGCCTGTTAAGAAAGTAGAAACTAAGTTATTAGAACTACGAAATGATGCAGAAACTAATTCCGAACTTAATATAAGGCAAAAAGAAGCTATTATAGCACGTATTGATAGTTACTTTAAAGGTACTTACGGTAATACAAAAGCAGGAATTGAAATGAAAGCCTCTTAGCACAACTTAAATAACCTTAACCAAAAAATAATTTTATGAAAAAGTTTAATATTAACGAGTACGTTTTTATAAAGTTGACTGAAAAAGGAGCGCAAGTATTAGCTAATGACCATAATAAATGGGTTGGTAAAATGTTAGGAAACAGGAATATGGATTATTACTTATCTAATAGGGATGAAAATGGGTTTTATAAAATGCAATTTTGGTGCTTTATAAATAATTTTGGAGAGCTTATGCAAGCAGGAGCAGGTGGTTATTTTGAAGATAATAATATCTACTTTAAAGAAGCTGATTTAAAGACAACTGTACAAGTGAGCGTAGCAAGTAAAGTCCAATAGTAGCAACTAAGCTAAGTACAAAAACCTTAACCAATAAACAAGAAGATAAAAAATGACTATAGAAAACGTAAAAAGAATTGCAAAACTCTCAAAGAAAAGTAAGAAAGAGTTAAGGCAATTAAATAGAGAATTAGAAAGGGCATATACTGGCAAGGAACTTAGTAAATGGCAACTTATATTTCAAATTGTATTTTTAAAAGATGCACCTGATAAATAGCTTTTAGTTAACCTACTAAATAATAAATATGTATGATATTCGATGGTTTTGAAATTCATTTTTTCGAACGCATTACAGATGCTAATTGCGAATGCGGCAATAGATTAACCGAAGTGAGTAACGGATGGATAAGTGCCGCTTTGTTTTGTACCAAATGTGAGAATGTTTATATTCTTAAAAAGATTAAACTTCCTAAGAAAAAAATAACCAAAGAATTTTTAACACAATGCAGATTTGAAATAGAATTTGATAAACAGAAATTTGAACTTAGAAAACAACTTGAAAAATCTTTTAAAAAGTAAACATGGAAAACAATACACCCACACAAGTAAGTTTGAATGAAAGGATTTTTGAGATATTAAAAGAAAATACCTCAATGGAGTGCGGAGATGATTATAAGTTTGAAATAACTAATATTAATGAAGCAGCTAATGCTATAGAACGATTAGTGTTGCAAGAAAAGATTGATTTATTGAAAAATATAAGATTGGTTAATGGAGGAATATATGTAGGGAATAAATCTGTTGGAGAATTAGCGTTGGAAGTAAATAATAATTTAAAGGAATTGTTATGAATAAAGAAATCAAGAAAATAATCAAAGAGGCTTCAAAATGGAGTGGGAATGTTATTGAAGCAGAAACGCCGGAAGATGCTATTATTAAAATAAAGGCTATTGGTTTTTCAAGGGCTTGTGAAGCTGAATTAATAGCATCTGAATTTTGTCAACAAATTGAAGCCTTAACCAATCAATTAAACAAACTACCACAATGAATACACAAGTAAATGCAGTAGATGAAGCTGCGAATGCTTTTAAAGCAGTTTTAAAAACGTTAAAGGATAACAAGGTAATGGTTGATACAAGAAAAGATGGTATTTATATACGATTGGCTGATGGTAGGGAAGGCGGTGCATTTACGTTGCATTGGGCAAATGTATTTCCATTTAAAACAGAATCAGAAGCGAAACAACAGCTATCTACTGATATAATAGAAGATGAATTAGAAAAAATAGCGTTAGAGCTTTTCCCTGATAATGATAATTGGACTCGATTTGATAAAGAGGTATGGAAAGATGGGTATAGAGCAGCCCTACAAACAAAGCCTAAATCTTTCACAGAAGCAGAAATTTTAGAAATTATAAGATTTGCCATATATGGTGGAACTCCTGAATTTTATGAACAAGGTGGTGTGCTTGGTACTATTAATTTCCCAAAGGGAGAAACCTACGCGAAAGCAAAAAGAATTTATGAACAATACATTGAACAACTAATGAAAGCAAAAAACCCATAGGGAGCTTATGTCTATGGGTTAGTAAATGGTAGGATAATATTGTTTTGGTCGCTTCATCTATATTACCGGATAATAGAGTAGCTGGAATCAAATATAAGTTATTTTTTAATCCAAAAGTTATAAATACCCATACTCCAACTGTAAGTATAGAATAATGTCATAATAAGCATTCCGTATTGGTGGTTTGATATGAAGCTGTAAATCCAAAAAGGCTGACCGCACAAACCTAATATATATCCCCACCTACGCCAATCTTCTTTTCTACCAACTAACCAAATTGCAGATGCCCCAAAGATCATTACAAAGACTTGTGATATTATATCCATAAACTTATTTTACGATGCTATTTTGAAGATGTATAAAACTTAGATCAATTGCTTTTTTAGCCAGATATTCCGTTACATAACCTTTACCTGAAACTATGTAGAGATTATCTTTTATAAGTATTATTCTATTACGGTAGAGTATCATTCATCTATGTATTTTATAATAAAATAATGCTGTCTTTTAGTAAGATTAGGGTTTTGCCTATACCAGTTAGCCATTATTGTTTGCCTGTGTCTTGGGCTTTTAAATTTAGATGAACAAGTTAACTGACCAAATACATATAACTCTACCCTACCACACAATTTAAAATCTTGTTTAGTTCTTCCATGATGGAATAGCTTTGACATTTTAAGTTCCATCACATTTATCATACTTCTATCCATTTAATTTTTAGTAACGCTTTCATTTCTTTAAAGGCTCTTATTTTGCCACCCAACTGAATTAAATCTTCTTTATTGTGTGGCAATTCTCTTTTGGTATTTTCTTCTTTCAGCCGCTTATCAACCCACTTAATCAAATCAGGCATCGTTATTTCTTTTTTCATGCGCTTTACTGTTTTTTTATTATTTATATAGGGTTTATGGATTGGGAGTGATTGGGATTAAAAAAGATAAATCAGGTTCTTTGTAATTTTCACCTTTTAAAACTTTCCCATCTGCTCTTTTTATTGGTTTGCCGTCCGTGCCTAACTTACTCATATTGCTTGCATGAACTTCATCAAATACACGTTCAATGCTATCTTGCAAACCTTCGGTAATTATCGTTCCAAATACTGTGTAAAGAATATCTGCAAGTTCCTTTGCTCTTTTGTCAATATCGTCATTATACATCGCTGATTCTTTCCACTCTTTTAATTCTTCGTGCATTATCCTATAACGAAGATTAACTAAAGACATTTGTTCATCGCTATCATCAAATGGGTCTGGTTCTGTTCTATATGGCACTTCAAACTTTTTATGCCATTCGATTAATTGTTGTAACTGCTTTTGCATATTTGTATTTTAAAAAGTTCAATTAATGACAAGGCGTTGCAGTGAGTGACACAACAAAAGCCTAATCATTATTCCCAAAAGCTAAGTACATAACTACCTAACAACCACATAAATAACAAGTCCACTAACAAATAATAAAAACAAAAATATCAATGGGTAGTATTGCTCTTTTTTAAATTGCTGTTTTTCTTTTTCAAGTTTAAGAAGTTTTTCCTGTTCATCAAATGTGTGACGTTGTATTGACATGGTTTTCGTATTGTTGTATTGTTTTGAATATTTGGTAAACGATTTGTGGAACTACGGCATTACCTAATGCTTTAACTCGCTCCATCCAATTGGAAACCCCATCATCTGCTCTAATAAGTTCGGATTCACTTTCAGCCGAATATCCTTTGGTAAATGTTTTCTGATTGAACAAATCCGCCTGGCTACTCTGCCGCCTTTGTCTATCTTTTTTAATGTCGCTACCGTCCCTACATCTTTCCATTCCATTGCTGTTGGAGTGGGCAATAAACCATATTCTTTCTCTATTGTGGTTAGCACCCATAAGCGAAGCCGGAATTTTGACGGGTAATAAGTGATACCCAATACTTGCAAAGTCGTTTTTGATTGTTGTGATTGAAAATTCATCATCAATAATCCCAGGAACGTTTTCTCCAACTCCCCATCGTGGTCTAATTTCTTTAAATGCCCTAAACATTTCAGGCCATAAATATCTTTCATCTTCTTTACCTTTCTTTTCACCGGCAATACTGTATGGTTGGCAAGGGAATCCCCCGGTAATAATGTCAATTCTGTTTCTCCAAACACTAAAGTCTGTTGTTTTAATATCGGCATAACTTATTGCATTAGGGAAGTGATATTTTAATACTTTTTGACAAAAAGGGTTTATTTCACAATGCAGCACATTTTCCCAACCCATCCATTCTGCGGCAAGATCAAATCCTCCAATTAAATACCAGAGAAAAGAGAACCATGCGTAAAGCGTCCTCCTTCTCTGGCAAAATGATTTTTATTTTCCATTTAATATTTTTTTTCTTTATCCAAAAGTTTCTGTTTGTTTACTATTTCCTCTTTTTGTAGTGTCATGGTAGTGGTTGTTGGCGGTTTGTAATTGTTTCCTGAATTTGTTTAACATATTTTTCCGCCTGTTCCATTGAATGAACTGTAAAGGCATTCGTACCCCATTCTTCATTTGAGGGAACACGTTCTTTGGCTTCGTAGTGGATATTGCCAAAATCTGTCTCTTTTTGTTTTCGGATTTCAAAGACTTCGTAGGCAAAGATTCTTCCTTCATCATCTCCTTGTGAAAAGATAGCTACATCTGCGGTTCTTTTTATGAGTTTGAAATCGTACCCATTTTTCTTGTAAAAATCAGGCAAAACCTTAAAGTCTGTATTTTTTTCAGCGGGTACGTTTGTGTGGTCTAATACTTCCATGACGTTTAAATTGAATTTTGAGCGTATATAAAGTTAAATAATGGCACTTTTTTGGTTTTTCATAGAACACTAAAATTAATTCACCCTAAAATAAAGTTTGA
>Ga0207646_10008586_pt1 | contig 10211 bp, 9 predicted proteins | sample KBSK5502metaG_FD_184343 | JGI IMG/M metagenome (GOLD analysis project Ga0207646, IMG submission 184343) | Corn, switchgrass and miscanthus rhizosphere microbial communities from Kellogg Biological Station, Michigan, USA - KBS K5-50-2 metaG... | ecosystem: Host-associated > Plants > Roots >...
GGCGCGCCGACGACTACGCAGGTGCCGGCGGGGGCGCCGCCCCGCGCGCCGGCGCAGAACGATCCGCAGGTCGATTTCGTGCGCGCGATCCTCGGCGACACCGAAGACTTCTGGAGCGCCGAGCTCGCCAGGCGGGGCGGCCGCTACCAGCCGCCGAAGCTCACCTTGTTCCATGGGCAGGTCCCGTCCGCCTGCGGGTTCGCCAGCGCAGCGATGGGGCCGTTCTATTGCCCGGGCGATCAGCACGTATACCTCGATCTCCGGTTCTTCCAGGAACTCACACAGCGCTTCGGCGCGCCCGGTGAATTCGCGCGTGCCTACGTGATCGCACACGAAGTCGGCCACCACGTGCAAAACCAGCTCGGGCTCATGCGTGAAGTGCAGCAGAAGGCGGAGAATGCTTCGGACCGCGCGCGCAATGCACTGTCGGTGCGGCAGGAGCTGCAGGCGGACTGCTTCGCCGGCGTATGGGGCCACTCGGCGCAACAACGCGGAGCGCTCGACACCCGCGACGTCGAGCAGGGCATCGCCGCCGCATCGGCCGTCGGCGACGACCGACTGCAGCAGCGCTCGCGCGGCTATGCGGTTCCCGAATCGTTCACGCACGGTTCCTCGGCGCAGCGCGTGAAGTGGTTCCGCGTCGGTCTGACGTCGGGAGACCTGCGGCAATGCAATACGTTCGCGGCGGCAGACCTCTAGGGGAGCGAGGCACGCGCCCTTGCAATCCGAATAGGAGTTCGGCGACGCCGCTGCGGCAGCCGTGCCCGCCGGCCGTGGCGCTGCCGCGACCGGTCGTCTTCGCGGGCGAATGGTCTTGCTGAGGCCGGTCTTTCCGCCTATAGTCAAAGGGCCGAAAGGAGGGATTCCAATGAAGCTGATCCTTGCTTTGTGTGGCGCGATGCTCGTTGCCGGTTGCTCGTCGGTGCCGGTACAGCCGGCGCAGAAGGTCGAAAGCAATCTGACCTGCGACTACGCGCTGATGGCACGGATAGATCGCACGTGGCAGCCGGCCGTGACCCAGCGCTATTGGTATCACTGCCCGCTGCTCCGGGAAGCCGACAAGCCGTCCTGATCGCCGGCAGAAGGTGCCGCATCGCGGCGCGGCACCACCTGAACACCGGTCGATGGTAACCGGGTGAACTGCCCTGGCTGCGGGGCAGGAATGCAGACGCTCGAGTTTGAGCGCCAGCAACTCGGGTCTATCGCCCTCGACTTCTGTTTCCCCTGCCAGGTCATCTGGTTCGATACGCTCGAGAGCCTGCAGCTTTCCCCCGGCGGCATCCTCGAGGTCTTCAAGGCTTTGCACGAACAACGGGCGCCGACGCGAAACACGTTACCCGCCCTGCTCGGCTGCCCCCGTTGTCATACGCGCCTGGCCCTGACCCACGATCTGCAGCACACGACGCACTTCACGTATTTCCGCTGCGAGTTCGGCCACGGGCGGCTCACGCCGTTCTTCCAGTTCCTGCTCGAGAAGAATTTTGTCCGCCCGGTGACCGGTGCCGAGCTCGCCGCGCTCAAGGCCAAGGTGAAATTCGTGCAATGCTCCAATTGCGGCGCGCCGCTCGACCTCGCGCACGATTCGGCGTGCCGGTACTGCGGCTCGCCGATCTCCATCCTCGATCCCGACGCGGTCGCCAAGACCGTAGCCCAGCTCGGCCAGGCACAGGCGCGGCTCAACACCGTCGACGTCGATAAGCTCGCCGACGCGCTTATGACCCCGCCACCTGCCGACGCGATGTCGCCGTACCGCATCGGCGATCTCGTCATGGGCGGCCTCGCGGTCGTCGCGGCGCTGCTGGTTCGCTAACCTGAAATTTTTCGCTATCTCACCCTCTGCCCTCTGGCCTGGGAACCTTCGGCTCAGCGTCCTCGCTTTGTCAAGCTTCCCGGGCGCCGCAGGCGGGCTTAGAATCGGCCTCTTTCTCGCCGCCCGAGGCTCGAACGATGAATCCACGTCTGTTTCTGATCGCCCTGATTGCCGCGCTGGCCCTCGCCGGATTGCCCGCGCTGGCGCAGGCCCCCGCCACCGCCACCACCACGCCCACCGCGATGCCTGCGGTTCCGCCGCATAATTGCATCGCGCCTGAATATCCGGGCAAGGACGCGTCGAAACTCCGGGTCGATAAGTTCAACCAGGACTACAAGACCTACGGCGATTGCATGAAGAAGTATGTCGACGATACCAACAAATGGGTCAAAGCTGCGGCCGAGTTGGCCAACAAGGCGATCGACGAATACAACAGATATACCGAAGACCTCAAGAAGAGGATCGAGGGCGACAAGTAATCCGCCACGCATCAGCGTTGGCGTAAGGCATCGCGAGCGGGACGTACATCAGCTTCGCCGCAGAGCGGCGCGAGCAAGCAGGACGCAGCTTTGCGCAAGCTGTCAGCGGACGACGGTGCGGTCGACGCCTTCTACTCTTCCGTTCGCGCAGACGACGCGCGTACGCGTCGGGCTCACGCTGCCGGCAGGTTCGTAGATGTATTCCGTCGCGGGGTCGCTCGCGCTATCCAGCGGCGGGACCTCGCGCTGACGATCCGGCTTACCGAGCTCGGCAAGCGCCTGCCTGCAGTCCTGGCCCCGGGCGACCGCGCGGGAAGGTTCGGTCGGAGTCGGGCTTGCGAGCGCCGAACGCGAGATATCGGAGGCTCGCGGCGCGTCGGGTGTCGCGCGCAACGGCTCGGCAGGAGCGCGATCGGGCACTGTCCGCAATGCCTCGGCGGGAGCGCGATCGGGCGCGGCCCGTTCCGGTCCCGGTGAGGCGCGCGCTGGCGAACCCACGATCGGCGTCTCGCGAAACCAGAGAACCTGATCGGCGAGAATCCCAACCTGCACGCTCCGGTCGGGGAAGTTGTAGAGCCATACTGCCGCAGCACCAGCGGTCGTGGTATCGCGAACCTCCGCCGGCTCGCCGAGCGCGTCGCGCACCCAGCGCAGAGGCATGCCGGTGACGACACGATGCGCGGTGGCGTTCCGGCGCCACTCCGCTTCCTTCTCCGCGCGGTCGGCGGTCCAGCTGTTGTCGAAAATGTCGACGTGACCTGCCTTCACGTTCTTGGGGCACGGCTCGTTCTGGTAAGTGACGTTGCCCGAGCCATCGGTGCACTTGAGGATCTGTGCCGCAGCCGGAGCGGCGACGAGCGCCCCCAGCGCCGCAAATCCGGCGGCATTCGACAGGATCGACATGAGGGCGCGGCCAGGTTGCCATGAAAAGGCCATGATTCCCCACTTTACGCTCGCGCGGCGACAGCGTCACGTCGCGCTGCCGGCGAGGCTCTAGTAAACTCTCCCAAGCCCCATCCGCGAACATGCCAACGCCAGCCCCTCTGCATTCCGCCACTCGCCCACGCCCGGTCGACGTGTCCGCCGTCCCCGAGCCGGCAGCGATCGCGGAGGCAACGCTCGAGGGCTTCAATCGCCACTACGCGCTGTTTCGCGACTGCGCCCGCGCCGCCAAGAGCCACTTCGAAGCGGGCAACTGGCTGGCGATCGCGCATACCTCGCAGGATCGCATCGACTTCTACGATCGCCGCGTCGCGGAAACCGTCGTGCGGCTGGAGCGCGAGTTCGGCTGCGACAGGATCGACGAGGCGCGCTGGGAGGCGGTCAAACGGCATTACATCGGACTGTTGATCGACCACAAGCAGCCCGAGTGCGCGGAGACATTCTTCAACTCGGTCTCCTGCAAGATCCTGCACCGGACGTATTTCCACAACCGCTGCCTGTTCGTCCGACCCGCGGTGTCGACCGAGCACATCGACGCCGATCCGCCATCCTACCGGTCGTACTACCCCCGTCAGCACGGCCTGCGCCAGGCGCTGATCGACGTCGTCCTCGATTTCCGGCTGGAGCGCCGCTTCGCGGACTTCCGACGCGACCTGCGCAATCTGCTGCGGGCGCTCCGGTCGCGCTTTCCGCGGCCGTTCGTGCTCGAGGCCAACCACCAGCTCCAGGTACTCTCGTCACTCTTCTTCCGCAACCGCACCGCCTATATCGTCGGCCGCGTCATCAACGGCTTTAACGTCCACCCGTTCGTGGTGCCGATCAAGCATGACGCGAGCGGCAGGCTCTATGTCGACGCCCTGCTCATGGACCCGGAGCAGATTGCGCTCCTGTTCTCGGCCAACCGGGCGTATTTCCTGGTCGACATGGAGGTGCCATCGGCGTATGTCACATTCCTGCGCAGCATGGTGCCGGTGCGCACCGAAGCCGAGCTCTACACGATGGTCGGCCTGCAGAAGCAGGGCAAGACGCTTTTCTTCCGCGACTTCCTCCACCATCTCAAGCACTCGACCGACGACTTCATTGTCGCGCCCGGCATCAAGGGACTGGTGATGACGGTGTTCACGCTGCCCTCGTATCCGTACGTGTTCAAGGTGATCCGCGACAAGATCGCGCCGTCGAAGGAGACGACGCCGGACAAGGTCAAGGAGAAGTACCTGCTGGTGAAGCATCACGACCGCGTCGGCCGCATGGCGGACACGCTCGAGTATTCCGACGTTGCGTTTCCGCGCGCACGCTTCACGCCTGAGCTGATCGCGGAGCTAGACGCCGTCGCGCCCGGCGCGTTCGAGGAGGACGGCGAGATGATCCTCGTCAAGCACGTCTACATCGAGCGGCGGATGACGCCGCTCAATCTTTTCCTCGAGAAGGCGACGCCGTCGCAGCGCGAGCGCGCGATCCGCGACTATGGCGATGCGTTGAAGCAGCTCGCCGCGGTCAACATCTTTGCCGGTGATCTGTTGTTCAAAAACTTCGGCGTGACCCGGTTCGGGCGCGTCGTGTTCTACGACTACGACGAGATCGATTACATCACCGATTGCAATTTCCGCCGCATTCCGCCTGCGCCTCCCGGGTACGACGAGATGGACAACGAGGTCTGGTATCCGGTCGCGGAGCGCGATGTCTTCCCGGAGGAATTCGCGACTTTTCTTCTCACAGACCCGGGGGTGCGCGCCGACTTCCTCGCGCAGCACGGCGACCTGCTGGAAGCCGAGTGGTGGCAGGCCGCGCAGGCGCGGCTCGCCGAAGGGGGCCTGCCAGAGGTGTTGTCGTATCCCGACCGCGTGCGTTTCCCACCACCGGCTCCCGCGCGCTAAGTGCCGGCTTGGCGCGCCGGAGCGCCTCAGGCGCGTGATGGCGCAATCTCGTCGTCGCGCGGGTACCCGGCTCGCGGCGGCCACTCAACCCACGAGTGGCCGCGCACGAGCCACCCGCTCTGCGACGACTGCGCCATATCGCGCCTTCGTCACTGCGGCGCGCCGCGCGTGACTCTCGCCTAGTGCTAAGTCGATTGTTTCTGTCAGCAATGCAAATCATCGGAAGTGGCGAAGGCATGACGGGCGCCCGTTAGCCGCGCCGAACGTCACGGGTGGCGCGGCAAGGGAGTCGTGGGTTGACTCCCGCAGCCGCGCCGGGACCCGTAGGTCGGCGGTTGCGGCGCTCGGGCGCTGGTCAGGCATTCGCTTCTTCCAATCGTCAGACGCAGAAAAGAACCTGTAGCCTAGCGCGACGCGTTACCGGACTCCGCGAGACGGCGCGCGACATCCTTCGCCTGCGCTGCGGCGCCGACGTCACCCTGCCGTGCCGCGTGGACGTACCACTGGAGCGCGCGCCGCAAGTTCTGCGGCACGCCGTCGCCGTGCTCGTAAAAGCTGGCGATGATGTATTGCGCTCCGGGGTCGCCATTCGCGGCCGCAGCCTCGTACCACTTGGCGGCGAGCTTCCAGTCCTTGGGCGCGCCGCGGCCGAGGAAATACTGCGTCGCGAGCTGGACCTGCGCCTCGGTGTGCCCCTGCTCCGCCGCCTTCTGCCACCAGTCGGTGGCCGCGGTGAGCGATCGCGGTACGCCAATGCCGCTTTCGTAGAGCAAGCCGAGGTTGTATTGGGCTTGCACCATTCCAGCGTCCGCGGCCTTGGTCAGCCAGGCGATTCCGGAGTTGAGGTCTACAGGCTTGCCTTCGCCACGCAGCAGCATCACGCCCAAGTTGAATTGGGCGAGCCGGTCGCCCTCCCTGGCGGCGGCTTCGTACGCGGCAAGCGCGGAGGCGTAATCGCCGCGCTGGTACGCCTGCCATCCCGCGTCTGCCGCCCGCTCGCGAATCGGTGCGGCGAGAGCCGCAAGCACGAGGATCGCTGTCAAAGCCGCGCCGACGATCACGCGTAGCGACGCCGTCATGCGCGTTCCCGGAGTATCATGGATCCAGTCTACCACCGCCATACAAGAGCGAAGCGAGAGGCAAGCGGATGTTCGTCAGCGCCTTCGACCTGTTCAAGATCGGGCTGGGGCCGTCGAGCTCGCACACGGTAGGGCCGATGCGTGCGGCGCAGCGCTTCGCCCACGAGCTTGCCGCCGACAGCAAACTCGACTCGACGGGACACGTCGTCGTCGATCTTTACGGCTCGCTCGCACTCACCGGACGCGGCCACGGCACCGATCGCGCGATCCTGCTCGGACTCTCCGGCGAAGTCCCCGACCGCATCGACCCCGACCAGGTAGAGCCCAAAGTGCGGCGCATCCGCGAGCAGCGCGCGATCGTGCTCGACGGACGGCGCGAGATTCCCTTCCGCGAGCAGGACCATCTGCGCTTCCGTATCGACAAGACGCTGGCGTTTCACAGCAACGGTATGCGCTTCACGGCGTATGACGACGCCGGCGCGATCGTCTCGCGCAAGATCTTCTTCTCAGTCGGCGGAGGCTTCGTCGTCGATGAAGCCGAGGCGGAGCGGATCGGCGAACCGGTCGAAGCGCTGCACGTTCCCTATCCCTTCGCCAGCGCCGCGGAGCTGCTCGCGCACGGCAACGCATCGAAGAAGCGCATCTCGGAAATGATGCGCGCCAATGAGCTCGCGTTGCGCAGCCCCGACGAGGTGCGCTCCGGATTGCTCGAGCGTTGGGCGGTGATGAATGACAGCATCGAGCGCGGCATGCACCACGAAGGCCTCCTTCCGGGCGGGCTCAACGTGCGGCGGCGGGCCAAGGGTTTGCGCGCTTCACTGCTCGAGCGTCGCGCGTTGAAGGAGAAGAGCCCGAGCGAATCGATCGACTGGGCCAGCGTCTATGCCATCGCCGTCAACGAGGAGAACGCCACCGGCGGCCGCGTGGTCACGGCGCCCACCAACGGCGCGGCAGGCGTCATACCGGCGGTGATCCGCTACCACCGCGAGTTCTACCCGGAGAGCAACGAAGACGACATCGTAACCTTTCTGCTCACCGCGGCTGCGATCGGCGGCCTGTGCAAGCGCAATGCATCGCTCTCGGGCGCCGAGGTGGGGTGCCAGGGCGAGGTCGGCGTCGCGTGCTCGATGGCCGCCGCGGGCTTGGCGGCCGTGCTCGGCGGCAGCAACGCGCAGATCGAAAACGCGGCGGAGATCGGCATCGAGCACCATCTTGGGATGAGCTGCGATCCGGTCGCCGGGTTGGTGCAGATTCCCTGCATCGAGCGCAACGCGATGGGCGCGGTGAAGGCGATCAATGCCGCGTCGCTGGCGCTGCGCGGCGACGGCACGCATCGCGTCTCGCTCGATATGGTCATCAAGACGATGTACGACACCGGCCGCGACATGATGGCGAAGTACAAGGAGACATCGCTCGGCGGGCTCGCCGTCAACGTCGTCGAGTGTTGATGCGCTCCTCCGGGATGAACCGGTCCGGTGGTTGCATTCCCGATGACCGACGCATTGTCACGAAGTCACGCGTGTCTCCGTCAACACCGAACCGATGGCCCGGCTCGACCTCGACAAGCTGACCAAGCGGTACGCTGGCGTTGTCTCTGTCGACGCGATTGAGTTGACGGTCAGACACGGCGAGTTCGTGTGCCTGCTCGGGCCGTCGGGTTGCGGCAAGACGACGACCTTGCGCATGATCGCCGGCTTGCTCGAGCCCGACGACGGGGAGATACGCGTCGACGGCAAGGTCCTGTCGTCGCCGCGCTCGGTCGTTCCTCCCGAGCGGCGCAACATGAGCATGATTTTCCAGAGCTACGCCATATGGCCGCATATGACGGTCCGGCAGAACGTCGCCTACGGGCTGAAGCTGAAGCCGCTGGCCGCGCCCGCCAAGCAGTCGCGCGTCGATGTGCTTCTCGATGCAACCAAGCTCAGCGCAGAGGCGGAGCGCTATCCTTCCGAGCTTTCGGGCGGGCAGCAGCAGCGCGTCGCGCTGGCGCGCGCGCTGGTGCCCAAGCCGGATATCCTTCTTCTCGACGAACCTCTTTCCAACCTCGACGCCAACCTGCGCGGCGACATGCGCTTCGAGATTCGCCGGCTGCACGATGAATTTCAATACACCTCGGTATACGTCACGCACGATCAGGTCGAAGCAATGACCATGGCTGATCGCATCGTCATCATGAACGCGGGTCGAATCGAGCAGATCGGCACGCCCGAGGAAGTCTACGAGCGCCCCAACTCGGCTTTTGTGGCGCGCTTCATCGGCGGCAGCAACGTCCTGCGCGTCACGCACATGGCCGGAAACACGGTCGAGATCGGTGGCCACATGCTCGAGATCGGACATGGCGAATTTTCCGGGCCGGGACGGCCGATGAGCGTTTGCGTGAAGACGCACGATCTCGAGCTGGTGCCGGCTTCATCCGCGGGCACGCGCGGCAACAATGTCCTTCCTGGCGTCGTTCGCAGTCAGGCGTATCTCGGCAGCCACCGCGACTACATCGTGGACGTGGGCCAGGAAGTCCTGATTTCGACCCGTCCCGACCTGGAAGTGGCGACAGGCTCGCAGGCTGCGGTGCGCTTCGACGCGCAGCGCTGCCGCGGACTGTCCCGCTGAAACATGAACCGGAATTCGGGCATACGCGCCCTGCGCATCAACGAAAGGAGGAGCGTGGTGAAGCGACTCATTGCAGTATTCCCGTTCGCCATGGCCGCGATGCTGGCCGTCGCCGGGACAGCGTACGCCCAGGAGACAACGCCGGAGATGCTCGCGGCGGCCTCCAAAGAAGGCAAGGTCGTCTGGTATACCTCGGTGGACGTCAAGGTCGCGGAAGTCGTCGCCAAAGCCTTTCGCGCGCAATATCCGCCGCTCGAAGTCGACGTCGAGCGGGCCGGTTCGGAGCGGGTGTTTCAGCGCATCAGCCAGGAATACTCTTCCGCAATTCATAACGTCGATGTCGTCAACTCTTCGGATGCTTCCCATTTCCTCTATTGGAAGCAGCAGAAATGGCTGGCACCACACACGCCGCCTGACGTCATGCGCTTTCCGGCGCAGTTCAAGGATCCCGAAGGCTATTACGCGACCTGGCGTGCGACGCTGAGCGTAATGGGTTACAACACGAAGCTCGTCGACGCCAAGGAGGCGCCGACGGGCTACGTGGATCTGCTGGATCCGAAATGGAAGGGAAAGCTCGTCAAGTCACATCCGGGCTACAGCGGCACGAGCCTCACCGGCACCTTCGCGATCGTCAAGCTTCTCGGCTGGGATTACCTGGAGAAGCTCTCCAAGCAGGGCGTCTTGCAGCTGCAGTCGACGACGGCGACGCCCAAGAGCATCGCCAGCGGGGAACGCGTCGTCATGGTCGACGGCAATGAATACAACATGTTCATCGAAATCGACGCGAAGAGCCCCGTCAAGATCGTCTACCCAAAGGAGGGAACGCCGTTCGTCACCTCCCCGAGCGCGATCTTCGCGGAAGCGCCGCATCCCAACGCGGCGCGCGTGTTCGAGAATTTTCTTTTTACCGCGAAGATCCAGCAGTTGACCGCGAGCGAAGGTGGCACGCGATCGCTGCATCCGGACGTCAAGGACCCGCCCGGACGCACGCCGCTCAGCGCAATCAAGCTGCTGCCCGACGATCCGGCAGCGATGCTTCCGCAAATCGCGGATATCAAGAAGCGCTACACGGCACTGTTCGGTAATTAGGAATTATCGCGGTGGAGCGCGACAAGCCCGCCTGGCTCAAGGCGACTGGCGCCCCGCGCCGGCCGCTGGTCTCGCGCGCCCGGTCGTTTGATCCGACGACGCCGCTGTCCCTCGCGTTCGTCCTGTTGCTCGCGACGCTGGTACTGCTGCCGATGTTCTGGCTCGTCGTGACGAGCTTCCGCAACGATGCCGGGCGCTTCACGCTCGACCAGTATGGGCAGTTCTTCACCGATGCGTCGTTTCTGAAGCCACTCGTAACGACCTTATGGACGTCGGCCACGGTGGGTGTTCTCTGCGTGGCGGTCGCCGCTCCGATGGGCTGGCTGGTGGC
>Ga0207646_10008587_pt1 | contig 10211 bp, 10 predicted proteins | sample KBSK5502metaG_FD_184343 | JGI IMG/M metagenome (GOLD analysis project Ga0207646, IMG submission 184343) | Corn, switchgrass and miscanthus rhizosphere microbial communities from Kellogg Biological Station, Michigan, USA - KBS K5-50-2 metaG... | ecosystem: Host-associated > Plants > Roots >...
CCCCGCCCCGGGCAAGGTTACGCTTCAGGGCGGCGGCGCGACGATGCCTGCCCGGGTCACCCCGGACGAGTATGTAGGCAACTCCGCCGACCGCACCGGATTCGCCGGTCTCGAGGCTGTCGACACCGTCACGATGCTCTGCGTACCCGACCTGATGGCTGCCTACCAGCGCGGCATGATCGACTCCGAGCAGGTAAAGGCCGTCCAGCTGGCCATGATCGCGCACTGCGAATTGATGGGCGACCGGGTCGCGATTCTCGATGCCCCGCCCGGGCTCAACGCCCAGCAGATCCGCGAATGGCGCGTCGACAAGGCCGGTTACGACTCGAAGTACGCGACGCTCTACTGGCCGTGGGTCAAGGTCTTCGATCCGCTGGCCGGTCAGGCCAACTTCGTTCCACCGGGCGGCCACATGGCTGGCATCTGGGCGCGCAGCGACGACACCCGCGGCGTGCACAAGGCGCCGGCCAATGAAGTCGTCCGCGGCGCGATCTCCCTCGAGCTGCAGGTGACCAAGAGCGAGCACGACCTGCTCAACCCGCAGGGGATCAACGTCATCCGCGCCTTCCCAGGCCGCGGCATCCGGGTCTGGGGCGCACGCACGCTTTCCAGTGATCCGGCCTGGCGCTACATCAACGTTCGTCGGTTGTTCAACTACATCGAGGGCTCCATCCTCCTGGGTACTCAGTGGGTGGTCTTCGAGCCGAACGACATGGCGCTCTGGGAGCGCGTCAAGCGCACCATCAGCGCCTTCCTGGTTCGCGTCTGGCGAGACGGCGCGTTGTTTGGCGCGACGCCAGGCGAGGCGTTTTACGTCAAGTGCGACGGTGAGAACAACACGGCCGAGACCATCGACGCCGGCCAGCTCATCGTCGAGATCGGGATCGCGCCGGTGAAGCCGGCCGAGTTCGTCGTGTTCAAGATCGCCCAGTTCTCGGGCGGCACGTCACTCAGCGAATAAAGGAGGGATAAATGCCATCTGGTGTTCCAAACGTTTCGAACAACGACGCCTTTGCGGCACGTAACTTCGCCATCGAGGTCGATGGCACGACCATCGCGCAGTTCACCGAACTCAGCGGCCTGACGTCCGAGATGGACGTTACCGAGCTGAAGGAGAACGGCCCCGACGGCAAGATGATCATCAAGAAGATTCCGGGGGCGCACAAGACGCCGACGCTCACGCTAAAGCGCGCGAAGAACGTCTCGATGGACCTCTACAAGTGGCACAAGGCCGCGCTCGACGGCAAGATCAAGGACGCGCGGAAGAACGGGTCAGTGATCCTCTACGACTTCGAGAACGGAGAGATCGCTCGCTGGAACTTCGTCAACGCTTGGCCGTCCAAGCTGTCGACCGGTGCCCTCAAGGCTGGTTCCAACGAGGTCGTCACCGAGGAGGCCACCATCGTCATGGAATCGTTCGAGCGGGTGAAGTGAGTCCGGTATCGAGCATGGCGGAGGTCGGGCGTCCGGCCTCCGCCCAAACCCTGCACACGGAATTCGCCTTCGTCCTGCCGCGCGGCTACGTCGACGAGACCGGCACGATCCACCGCGAAGGGGTGATGCGGCTCGCCACGGCACGGGACGAGATCCTGCCACAGCGCGACCCGCGTGTGCGCGAAAACGAGGCGTACCTGACGGTCCTGTTGCTGTCGCGGGTGGTCACCAGGCTCGGCACGGTGCCGCAGGTGACCTCCGGCACGATCGAAGGGCTCTTCGCCTCCGACCTCGCCTTTCTGCAAGATCTCTACCGGCGGATCAATCAGGAGGGACACACGCAAGCGGCCGTCACCTGTCCGGACTGCAAGCATCAGTTCACGGTGGACATGGCAGGTGATCGCCTGGGGGGGTCGTGACGTACGCGACCGACCGTCTCTTCGAGGAGATCGCGTACGTGGCTTATCACCTGCACTGGTCGTTCGAAGAGATCCTCGACTTAGAGCACCCGGTGCGGCAGCGGGTCGTTGAGGAAGTCGCCAGCATCAATCGGCGCCTGGCCGAGGAGCAGGAGAACTGACCGTGTGGCCCTTTCAACGTAAGACGGAGGCGCCGGCCGATTCGGGATCGCGCCCGGCACCGGCGCCCGTGATCCGCCGCGACTGGACAGGACTGCCGCCCATCCAGCGGCTGATCGGTCAGCATCCACTGACCGCGCCCAGCGATCGGTTCAGCGATGACCTGGCGACCCATCACGATCCATCGGTCAGCACCGAACCGATGGGCCACCAGGTCAGCGCCGAAGCGCCAGCAGGTATCGTGCTGGCCCTCGCCAGGCCGACCACGCGCAACGACGGCCCGGCGATGATTTCGCGCCCACGCGTGCAGCGCCGTGTGCAGAGCGCGACGGAGGAGTCGGGGGAGTGGGATGGGGACGGGGCCGCGTCTCCTGCGATGCGGCCCTCCCCTCTTCCCGCCGGCACCGCGCCCGCCGCCGTCAGAGAGCTGCCGGTCGTCACTCCCGCGCCGGTCGGGCAGCCGCTGACCACCCTCTCGGCTGAGGTTGAGCCGGTGCCCGTCGAGAGCGCACCACGCCGTTCCAGAATCGAGCAACCCCTCGATCCTTCGGCCGCGAGCCGCGCGGAGCTGTCCGATGCGCCGGCGCCGACACCGCGGCTGACGCTTGGTCAGGCCCGCCGCCTTGGATTGGGCGCCCCCATCAGTCGGGTGCCGGGTCGTGCCGTCCAACGCGCGATCGCCGATCCGACGGAGATGCCGCTCGCGGTGGAGCCATCCCCCCGACCCTCCCCGGCAAGGCTCGAGGGAGAACCACCTGGCGCCGAACCTACGGCAGCGTCATCCCACGAGACAAGGAGCACGCCGCGCCTCGAGCTGCCGCTCGCACCTCGTGAGTCTTCGCAACCCCCCCACTCCGACCCTCCCCCGCACGGGGCGAATGAGCCTTCCGCCGACTCTCCGGTTCAGCGGGCGATGGAAATCTCCACCGAGCCTTCCACGCAACCCGCGAGGGAGGCGTTCGCCGACGCACCCACGTCAGGACGGACCGAGATTGCCGCCAATCCGGTATTGAAGCTGCCGCTGGTTCAACGAAGCCTTCAGGGCGATCCCCCGAAGGCGGCGATCGAGAGTTCCGCTGAGCCAGCGCTACCGCTTGCCACGTCTCACCATGCGAAGGACACTCTGCGAGCCCCCACCCTGCCGTCCCCCACAAGCGGGGGAGGGGAATTGTCGGCCACCCCCACAAGCGGGGGAGGGGAATTGTTGGCTTCCCCGGCGAACGGGGGAGCGGAATCGTGGGCTTCCCCCGCAATCACGCGTGGGGAATTGTGGGCCGCCCCTACGAGGAGGGAGGGACTGGAACTCGCGCCGCTGGTGGGCGCGCGGCCGTTGCGGCCGACGACCCTACAACGCGCGTCGGTTGACCTCCAGGAACCGATGGGTCGTGGGCCCAGTACCAACCTGGCTGGCGAGCGCGCTGACCGCACGGTACAGCGGACCGACTCGCCCGAAGGGTTGGCCGCACAGCCGTTGGCCCAGGGCGACGACGTCGTGCTGCGGTCATGGCATGAATCCGCTGATGGGGTGCCGAACCGATCACTGTTCTCACAAGAGCGCGCCCACGTGGCGTCACCACCGCGTCAGGCCTCAGTCCCTCCGGACAGGTCAGTGGCTGTCGGACGGCCTCTCCAACTTCAGGCGCAGGCGGAGCGATCCCCCAGCCGCGCCGCGGAGCTGCCGCTGGCGCCCGTGCAGCACGCCGCCGCTGAGGTGGCACCCGAACCGTCCGATCCGGGTGGCGAGTCGACGTCCGAGGTCGCGCAACGCGCACGATTCGACTCGCTGTTCTCCGAGGTCAGCAGCCATGCATCGCGAGCGCCGTCGCCGGCCGAAGCGGGCTCGGCCGTCAGCACCCTCGGTTCGGCCGTCGGCTCCATGTTCGGCGGTCACAACGCGGCCGAAACCGACATGGACGAGCTCGCCGGCAAGCTCTACGACAAAATCCGCACCCGGCTCAAGTCCGAACTGCTGGTCGATCGGGAGCGCTCGGGCTTCCTGACCGACCTGCGCTGAGGAGGAAACGATGCCTGATCACCCTACCGGCCAGAGCCTGCGCTTTCGGGTCAAGCTTGACGGCGGCGCCGATCTTGGTGATTGGTCGAAATGCGACGGTCTCTCTGTCGAGTACGACATCTTCGAGTACAAGGAGGGCGGTGAGAACGCCTACGTCCATCGCATCCCCGGCCGCGTCAAGTACCAGAACATCAAGCTCACCCGGCCATTGAACAAAGACTCGAAGAAGGTGACGAACTGGATCGCCAGTCTCAAACTCGAGGTCAAGCGGCAAACAGCCGAGATCTCCGCCCTCGATTCGGAAGGCCAACCGATCGCCACCTGGAGCCTCGACGGCGTCTTTCCGGTCAAGTGGAACGGACCCTCCCTCGACATCGGCAACAACCAGATCGCTACGGAAACGTTGGAACTGGCCCACAACGGATTCCTGGTATGAGGAGCGGTGTAGATGCCTGATTCAAAAATGGTGCGTGCCCGGCTTCAAGAGGCACGCGGAGCAGGCGGCCTGGAGTTCAAGTTCAACCCAAGCGAGTACACCGTGAGCAAGAGTGCAAACTGGCATGCCCCGACCGGGAACCGAAAAGATAAATCGGGCGGCGAGCCGGAGTACAAAGGCAGCGCACCGCAGACGATCAGCATGCAGATCCTCTTTGATGATTGGGAGTCGGCGCTGGGCAACGTGACCAAAAAGGTTGACCAACTGTTCGACTGGTGCACGCCAAGCCGAACATCGGTCAGCAGTGAGAAATATCAACCGGCCGAGCTGATTTTCATGTGGGGTAGCAACTCTCAGCTGGCGGACCATAAGTTCTATCTGGAAAGGGTCAACGTCAAGTACACGATGTTCGGCCGCACCGGCAACCCGCTACGGGCGACTGCCGACATCACGTTGAAAGAATTCCCCGATCCCAACGAAGGCCAGAACCCGACCTCGGGAGCGATCAACGCCCGGAAAACACACCTGGTTGCCGACGGTGACACCCTACAGTCGATTTCCAACAAGGAGTACGGAAACCCCAACCTGTGGCGTGGTATCGCCATCTTCAACGGCATCGACGATCCTTTGCGAGTAACAGCCGGTAGCCGCCTGTTGCTGCCCAGCACCGACGAAGCCGCGGAGGCGAGCAAGACGAGCTAAGATGCCGCAGTCCTATCATCTCTGGCCCGACATCGAGATTGATGGCCAGGCTGTGTCCGGCAAGGTGGAGACCCTGCTCGAGCAGGTGGTGGTCGACCATCATCAGCACCTTCCCGACATGTTTGCCATCACCTTCCAGGACCCTGCGCGCGACGTCATCAACCAGCTGAACGTAAACATCGGCTCGACGGTGACGATCAAGATGACGCCGCCCGGTGGAACACCCGAGACCCTGATCAAGGGCGAGGTCACAGGATTCGAGGCCGAGTACGACGCGAGCCGGCTCCGCACAATCCTGCGCGGGTATGACCTCTCGCACCGACTTCACCGAGGTCGCAATACCCAGACCTACAAGAACGTCACCGATTCCGATATCGTCCGCCAGGTTGTCAGCAATGCCAGCGTGCCGGTTGGAAGCATCGCGTCCACCAGCGTCACCTACGACCACGTTTCGCAGGCGAACCAGTCGGACTGGGAGTTCATCAAATCACGAGCGCGCGAGATCGGCTACGAGATGGGTATGGAAGACGGCCAGTTCTACTTCCGCCAGCCGGTGCAGGCCTCCAGTGCGCCGCAACCCGGTGACTACCAGAGCCACACAGATCCCCTGCAGTTAGTTTTTGGCGACGACCTGATCGAGTTCCGTCCACGCGTCACGTCTGCCGAGCAGGTGACTACCGTCAAGGTGCGAGGCTGGGACCCCGACGGAAAGCAGGTGGTCATCGGATCGGCGACGACCAGCACGGTGGCCGCATCGGTGCAAGATGACCCGAACGCACTGGCCGGCAACTTCGGTGGCCCCACGTTCACAGCGGTCGACCGGCCACTGCCCAAGCAGCCGATGGTCGACGGCGTCGCTTCGGCCATCGCTGAGATCATCTCGGGCTCCTTCGCTGAGGCGGATGGGATCGCCCGCGGGAACCCCAAGCTCAAAGCCGGCACCACGGTCAGCGTCGGCGTGGTCGGTGACCATTTCGAGGGCAAGTACACCCTCAGCGGCACGCGACATATTTTTGGAGAAAACGGATACCGCACGCATTTCGTCATCAGCGGACGCCAGGATCGGTCGCTCCTCGGTCTCACCTCGCTGGGCGCCTCGAACGGCCATGGAACGGCCGGGGGCGCGCCCATCAATGGCGTCGTCATCGCCCAGGTCACGGACAACAACGACCCCAACAACCAGGCCCGGGTCAAGCTGAAATTCCCCTGGCTCGACGACAACTACGAATCCGACTGGGCGCGGGTCACCCAGCTCGGCGCCGGCCCGAACAGCGGCGCGCTCTTCATGCCTGAGGTCAACGACGAGGTGCTGGTTGCCTTCGAGTTCGGCGATATCCGCCGCCCCTTCGTGGTCGGCAGCCTCTACAACGGCCAGGACACACCCAACCTCGGCAGCAGCCTCTTCAACAACGGCCAGGTCATGCGCCGCGGATTGATCTCGCGGAAGGGACATCAATTCATCTTTTTCGATGACGCGAACAAGGCGGGCGTCGCCATCATCAGCAGCGACGGCAACCTCAAGATCTCGCTCAACGAGACCAACTCGGAGATCCATATCTCGTCGCAGGGCAAGGTGCATGTCGAATGTCAGCAGGACATGACGCTCGAGTCCCAGGCGAACCTCAACCTGAAGGCGGGGCAAGAGCTCAAGGTCGAAGCCGGGACGAATCTCGACATGAAGGGCGGCTCGGGGGCAAAGCTCGACGGGGGACCGCAGCTCGAAGTCAAGGCCAGCGGGCAGCTGAAAGTCAGCGGGGCGATGGTTGACGTCAACAACGGCGCCCTGCAGGTGATGTGATGCCAGGACCAATCGTGAACATGGGCGGCTCGGTCACCTGCATGCACGGTGGCCAGGCGCAGTGCACCACGGTGAGCCCCAAGGTGATGGTTGGAAGTCAGCCGGTCGTGACCATCCCCGCCTCGTACGTGGTCGCCGGGTGCGCCTTTCCACCGCCGCCGGCCGCGAATGGCCCCTGTGTCAGCGGCATCATCCCGTCGGGTAGCACGAAAGTGCTGGTGGGCGGCATGCCGGTGCTCCTCGCATTACCGCCGGTAGCCGGGACCTGCGTGCCGACGGGCACGCCGATGATGATCGCCTCGGCGGGACAGACCAAGGTGATCGCGCAATGAGCGAAGAGTTCATCGGTTCGGGCTGGGCCTTCCCGTTGCGAACCGACGCGACCGGGCGAATCGCGCTCGTTTCCCGAGAGCAGGAAATCGAGGAGAGCATGCGGCTCATCCTCGGCACCGCGATCGGCGAGCGGCCAATGCGGCCTGAGTTCGGCTGTGAGATTCACGATTACGTCTTCGAGAGCGCCGACGCGGAGACGGCTGCCCGGGTGGCCGCCGCGGTGCGCGCCTCGCTTCGTCGTTGGGAGCCGCGGATCGACGTCCGCGACGTGATCGCGAGCTTCGACAGCGCGGACTCGAGCACCATCTATATCGATATCCGCTACACCGTCGGCGAGACCAATGACCCGCGCAACCTGGTCTTCCCCTTCTACGTGATCCCGGCGGAGTCGACATGACCGAACACAACACGGTTGGAGGTGGATGAGCATGGCACTACCGGTCCCGAACCTCGACGATCGACGCTTCCAGGACCTGGTCGACGATGCCAAGCGGCTCGTCCAGCAGAAGTGTCCCGAATGGACCGACCACAACGTGTCGGACCCGGGCGTCACCCTGATCGAGACCTTCGCCTGGATGACGGACCAGGTGCTCTACCGGCTCAACCGAGTCCCGGACCGCAACTACGTCAAGTTCCTCGAGTTGATCGGCGTCCGGCTCTTCCCGCCCACGGCGGCACGCGCCGCCATCACCTTCTGGCTCGCCGGCCCGCAACCCGCAACAGTGCACATCCGTCCCGGCACGCAGGTGGCCACGCTCCGCACTGACACCGACGAAGCGATCGCCTTTACCACCGTCGGCGACCTGCCGATCGTGCCGACCTCCCTGAGCTTCCTGGCCTCATCACTGGCCGGCGAGAAAGAGGTGCGCGACCATACGGAAGCGCTGCTGGCGAAGACCTCCTTTTACTGCTTCAACAAGGTGCCCAAGCCGGACGACATGTTGCTGGTCGGTCTATCCGACGCCGCTCCATCGTGCGCCGTCAATTTGCGATTCAAGTGCGATATCGAGGGTGTGGGCGTTGACCCGGAGAATCCCCCGCTGCTGTGGGAAGCCTGGGACGGCTACGCCTGGACTCCCTGCGAGGTCGATCGCGACGGCACCGGCGGGTTGAATCGGGATGGCGACGTCGTTCTTCACGTGCCCAAGAGTCACACCGTCTCGGTGATCCAGCAGCAGCGGGCGGGCTGGTTGCGCGCCCGCGTGCTCAAGCCGGAGGTCGATCAGCCCACCTACAGCGCCTCACCGACCATCAAGGGCCTCAGCGCCTTCACCATTGGCGGCACCGCGGAAGCGGTGAATGCCGAGCTGGTGGAGAACGAGCTCCTCGGCGTCTCCGAAGGCGTGCCCGGGCAGCGGTTCTCGCTCAAGCGTCGGCCCGTGGTGCCCGGCGGTTCGAGCGCGGTCCTCGAGGTGAGCGACATCGACGGCTGGCAGGAGTGGAAGCAAGTCCAGGACTTCGTCGAGAGCAAGCCGGACGATCGCCACTTCGTGCTCGACGCCGTTACCGGGCAGGTCCACCTCGGACCTGGTGTCCGCGAACCCGACGGTGCACTGCGCAATTACGGCGCGGTTCCCCCCAAGGGCGCTCGGCTGCGCATCCGCTCGTACCTCATCGGCGGCGGGCGCCGCGGTAACGTGGCCCGGAACTCGATCAGTGTGCTCAAGTCCTCGATTCCCTACGTGTCGAAGGTGCAAAACCGCCGCGCCGCTGAGGGCGGGGTCGACGGCGAGGACATCGAGAACGCCAAGGTCCGCGGCCCGATCGTGCTGCGTACGCGCGATCGGGCGGTCACCATGGAAGACTACGAACACCTCGCGCATGAGGCGGCGCCCGAAGTGGCACGGATTCGTTGCGTCACCGCCGGCGACGGGACGGAGGCCGGCGGCGTTCGCATCCTGGTGGTGCCGGCCGCCGGGAGTCAAGACGGCCGGCTCCGATTCGAGCAGCTGGTCCCGGCCGAGGAGACGCTGCAGCGCATCAGCCGGCGCCTCGACGAATCGCGTGTCATCGGCACCCGGGTCGCGGTCGAGCCTCCCGTCTACCGCGGTGTCACGGTGGTCGCCAAGCTGCGCCCGCGGCCGGGCGCCAACGCGGCACGCTTGCAGGCCGATGCCCTCGACGCGCTCTACCATTATTTCCATCCCATCAGCGGCGGCCCGGACCGAAACGGCTGGCCGTTCGGCCGGCCGGTGCACGTCGGCGAGGTCTACTCGGTCCTTCAGGGATTACGCGGCACCGAGCTGGTCGAGGACGCCCGCCTGTTCGGCGCCGACCCGGTGACCGGGCAGCGCGGCCAGGCGGTGCAGCGCTTGGTGATCGAGCCGCACGCGCTCGTTTTCTCCTACGAGCACCAGGTCCTGGTGGAAGGGGCATGATCGCAACCGCCGCCCTCGATCAGAAGCGAGGTCTCGTCCGGAGCCTGATCAGTCCCCATCCCCTGGCTGAATCGCTGCCGGCGCTTTACCAGGAGGACGACTTCACCCAGCGCTTCGTCTCCGCCTTCGATGCGGCGCTGGCCCCCATCTTCGCGGCGCTCGACAACTTCCCCGCGTACCTCGATCCCTGGCTGACGCCCGAGGACTTCCTCGAGTGGTTGGGCAGCTGGTTCGGCATCGTCCTCGACGAGAGCTGGTCGCTCACCCGACGCCGGGCCCTGGTCAGCCGAGCCTTCGAGTTCTATCGAATGCGCGGGACGGCCACCGGTCTCAAGGAGCAGGTGGCGGTGCTCACCGGCGGCACCGTCGAGCTGCACGAGACCGGCGGGGTGGCAAGTTCGACCACGGCCGGCGGAGCCCTCCCCGGATCGCCGAACTTCGCCGTCCTCGTCCGGGTCACGGTCGACGACCCGGCGACGATCAACCTGGCCAGGCTGGACGCGCTGGTCATGGCGGCCAAACCGGCCCATGTCACCCA
>Ga0207646_10008589_pt1 | contig 10209 bp, 7 predicted proteins | sample KBSK5502metaG_FD_184343 | JGI IMG/M metagenome (GOLD analysis project Ga0207646, IMG submission 184343) | Corn, switchgrass and miscanthus rhizosphere microbial communities from Kellogg Biological Station, Michigan, USA - KBS K5-50-2 metaG... | ecosystem: Host-associated > Plants > Roots >...
GCGCGCCCGTCGACGACCATGCGCTCGACCGTGACGGCGTCCGCCTCGACGTTCGTCAGGCCGACGTCCGAGGCATCGAGCTCGCAGAGCAGCCCGTCGACATAGATCCGGCCGGCACCGATCGTGAGATCGGTCGCCCCGGGAGCGATCCCGATCTCGAAGCCGCCGCCGACCTTCGGGACGCCGCGCGGCCCGATCGTGTCGACCCGTGTCGTCTCATCGAGGTACGAACCGATCGCCTGCGCCTCGTTCCAGTCCGCGTCGAGATGGACCCGGCCCTGCTGCATGGCGACGTCGTGGAAGTGCCTGTTAGGCCGGAAGGTGGCGCGGCTGATGTCTCCGTTCATCCCGGTCTCCTCAGGTCGCGAAGAAGATCCCGGCCTCGAGCCCGGATCGGAGGTATTCGTCGAGGGCAATCCGGAGATTGGCCTCGCGCTGGGGTTGCTTGAGCGAGCTGAACGCCCCCATCTCGGAGCCGTCCTCGGCGCCCGTCCGGATCTCGACGGCGACGCCGCGCCCCAGCTGGCCGTAGCCCGGGTCGCCGTACGCTCGAGAGGTGAAGACCGGTGTCAGGCGCGCGCGGACGCGATCGATCGCCGCCGTTGTCGACACTCCGGCCAGGGCCAGGTCGGGCTGGCACCGGAACCGCCGGGGCGTGGTCGAGCCGGCGGGGACGTGGCTGAACCGGACGCAGCCTTCCTGCCGCCGGGTGACGGTCAGCAGGCCGATGAACACGGAATTCGACGCCTCGATGCGGTCGACGACGGTCGATCCGAGCACGGTCGCCTCGTCCATGTCGAGGGAAACGCCCGGCCCGGCGATCGCCGCGGGTCCCCCGGCGGCGTCGACGATCGCGTCGGCCACGTGCAGGCGACGGGTCGAGGCCGGCATCGTGATCGGGCCGCAGATCGAGCGGTCGAGCGCGACCGCCAGGGATCCGTTGGCCGTAGCGGCGCCGCCCGTCGACTCGACGGTCAGGCCGCCGTTCGCGGGCACGATCGTGCAGTCGACCATCGCCAGCCGGCCCAGGTTGCCTGAGCGGACCGTGATGCCGCCCTCGATGAGGAGGCCGCTCAGGATGAGCTCGCCGGGGCCCTCGGCGTTCCCGGCCGCCGTTCCTCGGACAGCGATCTCCCCATGCACGTGGGGTCGGAGCTGCTTGTCGGGCGCGATCCGTCCGAGCGTGCGAACGGGCGCGCCACCGACGACGTCGGGCTCTCGCTCGTCGGGCCAATCGGCGGCGACGATGGCGAGCCGCCAGCCGGCGGGCACATCGATCGTCGCCGCGTCGATGAGGTCCTCGTCGTACCGCGCGCTGTCCATCATCACGATCAATCCGAATCCACGGGCGGCTGCGGCGCTCGCGCCGGCCCACGCCGCGATCGCATCGGTGACGTTGGCGACGATCGGCATCGATGGCGTCGACTCGGCAAGGGTCCCGGGATCGCGGGTCACCCCGACCTGGAACGTGACCTCGGCCGGCTCCAGCCAGAGCTCGGTCGAGTCGCGCCGGTCGTAGGGCCCGCCGCCCAGGTCGCCGCTGAACGCGGAGCTGTAGTCGACGACGACTCGATCGGGATCGATACCGGCCCGGAACGCCAGGCGACCAAGGGTCGGATCGACGCCGACCACGATCGGTCGGGCGAGGGCAGGGCCGCCCGGCTTCGGCCGGTACGCTCGGGTCGGTAGCGGTCGGCGCCACACCGACAGGTCGCAGATCGAGATCTGGTCGGACGGGACCTCAACCAGAGTGTCGGGATCGGCGGCCGTCGCGTACGACACCGCGAACGGGATGCTGTCGTCGCGGAAGAACGCGCCGGCCGGGGGCGTCTCACCATCGACCTCTGCCTGCCGGACCGCATCGAGCTCGTCGACGAGGTCGAGGCGCGGCAGGCGTCCCGGCACGTCTGGCTCGGCGGCGAGGTGGCTGATCTCCCGCTCCGTCCGGGGCGGGTTGAAGAGTGGCTCGTCGAGCCCGAGGGGATGAAAGGTGAAGCCGGCGGACCCGGCGTCGACGGCCCGAGCCCAGCCAGCCTGGACCCGGTAGGGCTGGAGCCGCCAGAGGAAGAGCCCGACATGTGGGACGTTGTATCGACCCCGACCGATCGCCCGGTGGCCCGGCTCGTGATCGGACCCGAGGTTCCGGACGTCGATCGTGTGGGCCGCCCGGTCGAATGGCCCGTCCAGCCTCGTCAGCGCGCTTCCACGCCGCAGGTCCGGCGATGCGACGTTGGCCGGCCGGACGTGCTTCATGTACTGGTTCGTGGCGAGGAGCTGGAAGAACTCGACGGCGCGGGCCCGCCAGCCGGTCACGTCGAAGGCAACTTGCTCGAGCACCGCGGCCGTGCCTTTCCGGCGGCGGTAGCGGATCGTGTTCGCGACATAGGCCCGCTGGCTGAACCGGCGCGACAGGACGCTGAGACCCACCTCGTCCTCGAGCGCGGCCGTGGCGAGCGTCCGTGTCCCGACGAGGTCGCCGATGTAGGGCACGACCCAGCGGTCGGCCGTCTCGATGAACCAGTTCTCGTAGAGCGCCGCGATGTCCGCGTCGACGACGTCGAGCTGCTCGCCTAAGACGGCGACGAGGCCGCGCAACGGGTAGCCGTTCTCGGCGTCCCGGATCCGGTAGACGGCGGGCAGCAATTCGTACAGCCGCTCCGCGCTCGCGCTCACAGCCGCCTCGCGATGTGGATCCCGCCGGGTGCCGGATTGATCGTGATCAGCTGGGCCGGCCGCGGTCCTGCCGGTCCCGCTCGTCCGGTCTCGGCGACGAGGATCGGCGCCTTGGGGGGCGCCTCACCGGTGAACCGGATGCCGTCCGCGTCGAGGTCCGCGGCGAGGACGCCCGCCACGCCCTGGATCGCGCTCCCGACCTCGCTCACGCTCACCGGCTGGCCCAGCGCCCGCCGCTCGAACGAAAAGCGATCGAGGAGCGCCGACCGGACGTCGGCTGCGACCCGATCCCAGTCGTGGCCCTCCGCGAGGTAGACCCCGGCGTCGACGTCGAACGTGCGCGACTCGTAGGCGCGGATCCGGACGGCCTGATGTCGGTCGCCCGCGTCGCGGAGCGCGCCAGCGAGGTCCCGCAACGTCGGGACCTGGCTGATCGCCATCCCGCCGGTGCCGGCAACCGTCACGAGGATGACGCGGCGGCGGCCCTCCCAGACCCACCGGGCCTCGCTCTTGCCGATCCCCGCAAAGGACCGCGCGAGGTTCGCGTAGTCGTCCAGGGACACGACGCGATCGAACGTGAGCACGGTCCGCGGGGCGTTGACGCGAGCGGTATCGCGGCCCTCCGGGTCGGCTCCGCCGGTCGTGGGGAGCGGGTTCGTGACGTTCCGGGTTCCAAGCGGACGCGTCATCAGGAGCGACAGCTGACCCGCCGCGAGATTGCCGACCGCGCCGACACCGACGCGATACGTCGCCCGGACGTTCTCGACCCCGGTCGGCAGTCGCGACCCGAGCCGGCCGTCCCCGAACTGGACGGTGGCCGTCCCGTCGTCGGCGATCTGCGTGACGTAGGCATGCTCGCGCGGCCCGAGCTGGTCGAGCCCCGGGGCCTCCGACCACGCGACGGCGTCGATGTCGACCGCGAGCGTCGTCGCGGCGCCGCTCGTCGTCCTGGCCGGCACGAACGTGACCGGCTTCTGCTTCAGCTCGAACCGCTGGAACGGGATCGACCCGTCGCCGCTGCCGAGGATCTCCGTCCGGCTTTCGCCGTGCGTCGCAGGCGCGACGTTGGCGTGGATGACGGTCGCTCCGCGATCGAACACGTTCGCCAGCGGCTCGGTGAACCGGATCGTCGACCGACCGGGTTCGCCGGTCACGGGGCTGATCAGGTCGACCACGCAGGCCTCCGCGATCCGCTCGGCGTCCGCCGGGGCGGCCACCGGCACGACGCCCTCGTGACCCACCGGGCCCTTGACCACGCCGCTCGCACCGCCGGGCGTCCGGACCGGCCAGCTCCGCGTGCCACCGACGGGCGTCGACGGACCCATCACGGTCAGGACGTCACGAGGCTGGAGGCGGATAGCGCCCGTCGCGGTCTCAACGAGCGGGCGCGCCCGGGCTGGGACGACGAGGCGGGCGCGCGGCCCGTGGACGAGGACCGTCCGGCCGAGCTCGAACCCGTCCAGCGGATCGTCGATCTCGACCGTCCGACCCTCGACGGGGTCCCGGATCGGCGTCGCCGCGAGGGCCAGCTCCTCGCTGGCGATGAAGGCAACGGTGTCACGGACGTGGGCGTTGAAGACCTCGATCAGGTTCTCGCCCTCGACGACGACACGGGTCGTCTTCGCGCTGAGGGTGAACCCCGTGCGGGCGTCGTCGGCGATCGCATTCGCGCCGAGGCTCGGCTTCGGTCGGTAGAGCTCCATGTAGCCCGGGCGCTGGAGGACGATCCAGCTGCCCGCGACGAGCCGGGGGTAGATCGCGTCGAGGAAGATCGTGTGCTTGGGATCGTCTTCGCCGGCAGCGATGGCGTCGATCTTCAGGCCCGGCCAGTCCTGGGGCACGTAGATGCTCGCCTCGAGCCGGCCGCCGGCAGTCCCACCCCCCAGGATCCCGAGCTTGAAGCTCGTCGGCAGGCTCTTCCAGTCCGGCGCCGCAGCACCGAAGAGCGCCGCGCGCTGGCGGAAGGCGAAGCAGCGGACATCACTCGCCGCCGGATCGACCCAATGGCCCGGCCCGCGCCAGCCGAGCCCGCGCGCCCATGCCACGCGGGTGATGCCGAGGCTCGCGTCCGCGTCGACGTCAGTCAGCTGGCGGAAGTCCCAGTGGTCGCTCTCCGCGTTCTCGTCGCGCTCGCGGCCGACGAGCAGGATCCCATCGCCCGGCTGGAGGTTCGTCGCCGTGCCCGCGAGCCAGGCCTCAGTGTCGCGGGGCTTCGGGAGCCGCCGGTCGGCGGCATGGATCGGGATCCCGTTCCACTCCGGCCGGGCCTCGATCGTCTCTGTCGTCTCGAAGGTCTGCGGCTTCTCGTCCGGACCGGGAACACTCTGGACCTTGACGCCCTTCGGGATCGCGACCCGCGGCGGCGCTCCAAGACCGGTCTCGAGCTCGAAGGCGAGCGGTCCGCTCGCCGCGACGCCGGGACGCGGCTGGTAGCCGATCTCCGCGGCCAGCTCGTAGACGGATCGCTGCTCCGTCGCCGTGCGCAGGAACCCCTCGTTGGCGATCCGCTCCTCGTAGAACGTGACGACGTCGAGAACCGTGGCCCAGGCGTCGACGAGGGCCACCGACGGATCGTCGTCGGACCGGGCGGTGAGCGGCCTCAGCTCGGGTTGCGTCGGGAACCGGGCCAGCATCCGTCGCCGGAACCGGCCGTGCGTCCCGACGCGATAGGCGAGGCTCGCGAGACCGGGCCGGTTCTCGATCGGACTCGGACCGTCCGCGACCGCCTGGCAGCAGCCGCAGGCCGGCAGCACGGCGTCAAGCGGCGTCATCGGCCGCCTCGGATCTCGACCGTGAGCTGGCCGTTCTCCTGGAAGTTGGGATCGTTGTCGAGTCGGGCGATCTCCAGCGGCCCGATGCGGATCACGCCGTCCTGGAGCTCGCTGTTCGCGACCCGGCCCAGACGCTGGAACCGTTGGGCGTCGACCCAGGCCACGCCGTCGAGGCGGGTCACCGCTTCGTACAGTCGGCTGAGGTAGACCGGCTGCCCGAAGGTCCAGTTGTCCGGATGGAAGAAGCCCCGCTCGCCCGACGCCTTCTGGCGGCTCGATAGCGCGTCGAGAACGGCGCGCTTGACGTGAGCCGCGAGATGGCTCTCCTCGACGCACACCTCGAGGACGACGTCGAGCGGCACGTCGATCGGCCGGCTCACGCCGAGATCGACGCCGGCCATCCGGTAGAGGTCCAGCCAGTCGGTCAGACCGGACCGGAACGGCTCGTCGATCGTCTGGCCGCCGGGCCGGTCGACCGTCACGACGGCGGTGTACCAGCTCCCCGTCCAGCGGAGCCGGCCCGCGGCCCGCCCGACGCCCGGCCGGCGCATCGCGACCGTCGCGTAGTCGGCCTCCGTGACGGCGCGCTCCTGGAACCGGAAGGCGCGCGGCGCGACGAGCCGGACCCGGTCAGCCGCCTCGGGATCGATCCCACCCGTTGCGGCCAGGGGGTTGCGGACGCCGGCGACACCGGTGTCGTCGGTGACGATCCGTGTCAGGGTGTCGGGCCCGACGTTGCCGATGGATCCGTTGCCGATGCGACCGGAGGCGGTGAAGTCGCTCCCCCCGCTCGGGCGGCGACCGAGCGCCCCGTCGCCGAACCGCAGCCGGGCGGTTCCGGCGGCGTCGATCTCCGCCACAAATTCCCCCGCGAACCGATCGCTCGCGAGCAGGTCGCGCTGGGACGACCACGTGGCGCCGTCTCCACGGAGGGTCAGCACCGGGAGCGCCCGCTCCGGATCCTGGAGCAGCGCCCGCGATGCCGGTGCCGACGGGTCGATCGGCTCGACGAACGTCAACGGCTCGACGACCACGAGCGGCCGATACGGCGCGTCGTCGGGTGTCTGCGGCGGGTCGAGCGGGATGGCGCGTGTCAGGCCGTGGTCCGCGAGGACGATGTTGCCGCGGGCCACGGAGAGGTCGTCGAGCTGCGTCGTCCCGTCGTCCGCGAGGGCGGAGATGCAGAGCGGGAACCTCAGCGCGTCCCGGTGATCCCACTCGATTTCGGCGATCGGCGCGTTCGTCAGTGGGTCGGTCAGCGGGACGTCCAGCCCGCCGGTCGTCCGACGATCCCGGACCCGCGTGAGCCTGACGACCTGGCGGTGCAGCAGGTCCGCGTCGACGCGCTCACCGGTCGGCCCGCAGACTTCCTCGAGCAGGAGCAGGTCGCCGGGCCGGAGCGTGACCACGGGCTCGTTGCGGAGGGTCGCTCGAGTCGCGCCGGCGGGCAGGCAACACCCGATCTCGGACCAGGTGTGGAAGCGGATCTCGTTATGCGCGAGCCGGACATCGAGGGCCGTCGTCGTCTCGAAACCGATCGGCGACTCGGACGCGATCGCGGCGGCGCCGGCGGCCGACGCGAGCACGCCGTCGTCGCCGCTCGGCGAGCGCAGGAGGACCTTCGTCCCCGACTTCAGGGACAGATCGGCGGCCGCGATCACGTGGACCCACGTCCGGGCGTTGCAGCCGTCGTGCATCCGGTAGTCGAGCAGGCGAGCGTGGCGGCGGACCGACGCCCGGTGACGGGCCGTGCCCAGATAGGCTTCGGTCGCCACGGCGTCCTGGTAGTAGCTGAGCCGATCGGCGGCGTACGCCAGCAGCTCGACGAGGGCGATCTCGACGTCGGCCGGGTTCCGCTCGCGCCAGTCCGGCATCAGGACGGACATGCGGTCGAGCATCAGCCGCCGGAAGCTCGCGTAATCCTTGGCCAGATAGTCGATCGCAGGCTCGACGACGGCGTCCGGAGGGCAGTCGTCCTCGGTCCGGCAGTCGAAGCCGGTCGGGCAGTCGACCTTGAAGGTGAAGCGGACGGCCGACAGCGGACCGTCGAAGCCGTCCGGCGGCAGGTCCGGATCGTCCGGTCGTCGCAGCCGGAGGCGGTAGTCGGAGTAGTCGCCGGGGCGGTCGACCGTGACAGTCAGGACGGGGCCGACGGCGTTGACCGTCCGGACCCGGATGTCGGGGAAGCGGACGCCGCCGTCGATCGCGACGTTCGCCGCCGTGAGGGCCGAGGCCGGCGGGGCGGGAACCGCGCCGACCCCGGTGCCGGGAAGGTCGTGCAGGAAGTGGACGCGCAGCGTCGTCTCGTCCGGGTCGACGGTCAGCCGGTCGATCCCGTTGAGCGACGTCGACCCGGCGATGAGGCGGCGGCGCTCCTCCGAGCCGCAGCGGTACTGCGTCGTCATGTCAGACGGCCTGCCGGAACATGTCGACCCGCGTCTGCTGGGTCTGGCGGACGGTGTAGCGGACCGCGACGCGCAGCTCGGCGTCGACCGCCTCCACCTGGACCTCGATGACCTGGATCAGGTCGCCGAGCCATTGCTGGAGGTTGCCCTGGACCGTGAGCTGGGTCGCCGCGGCCAGCGCGTCCCCGTTCGGGGCGAAGACGAGGCGGAGGAGGCCGCTCCCGAACGTCGGACGGTTGACGCGCTCACCGGGAGCCGTGAAGAGGACCTGCTCGATCAGGTCGCGGATGTGCTCGTCGTCCGACGTCGTCGCGGTCCGGCCGCGGCGGTCGATGCCGTACGGGAAGTCGACCTGGGTCATGTCGCGGTCACCCGGAGCTGGGTCACGAGGACCTGGAGAGGCGTCCCGGTCGGGACGCAGAGCGAGGTCCCGCTCTGGATGACGACCGGCGCGCCACCGGCCATCACCCGGGTCGCGCCGACGACGAACTGGGCCGTGGCGCAGGGCGGCGCGGTCCCCGTCAGCGCGCATCCGGCGATGACCCAGGGCGAGGTCATCGTGATGACCGGCTGGTTGCCCAAGAGCACGCGCGGCGTCGGCGTGGTCGGGGTCGCCTGGCCGGCGTGGGCGCAGATCACCGTGGAACCCATCTGGACTGCGTAGCCGGGCATCAGATGACGTCCAGGGCGCCGCTGTTCACGGACACCTTCGGGCCGGTCAGCTCGATCTTGCCGCCCATCCCGTTGTCGAGCGTGACCCCGGTCGCGCTCAGCACGAGCTTCTGGCCGCCGGACGTCTCGAGCGTGATCCCGCCGATGCCCGGCGTGTCGTCGACGGTGATCTTGTTCCCACCGTCCGTGACGATCATCACCTTCTTGTAGGGAGGCGCGAGGAGCGCGGTCGGCATGTCCTTGGCCGAGCCGAACCAGCAGCCCGTCCAGACCGGGTAGTCCGGGTCGCCGTGCTCGAACTCGATCCAGACGCCGGCATCGACCGTTGGCAGGGCGAAGAACCCGACCCCGCTGCCGCCGAAGGGGGCGCAGGGCAGCGCCCAGCCGCTTTCGTCGTCGCCGAGGACATCCTTGACCTTGGCCTTGATCCGCCCGGTCATCAGCGGGTCCTGGATGTCGGTCACGATCCCGCGGTACTTGCCGAGGAAGGTGCGGCCGTCGCCGCTCATGTCGGCAGCAACGGGAGGAGCGACCCCGTGCCCTCGCGACTCAGTCGGAAGCTCTGGGTGTACGAGCCCTTCGTGATCTCGTGGGTGACGCTCTTGACGTAAAACAACCCGTTGTAGGAGAAGCCGCTGCCGCGGACACCGACGAGGCGCCTCGCCCGGAGGACCGAGCCGTAGCGAACCGTGTCGAGCTGGCCCTGGCCGCTCACCGCCTCCGGCGCCCGGGTTGCCTCGGACGCCGACGACAACGCTGCCTGCGCTGGGTTCTCATTGGCCGCTTCGCGCAGGAGAACCTTCCGCTGCGGGGTGGCCGGGTTCGGGGTCAACGGCGGGATCCGGATCGGCGGCAGGGCCGGGATCGGGATCGTCATCTTCGTGATCGGTTCCAGGAAGCCGCCGCTGGCCGCGACCGGGGCCAGGGCATCGTTCGAGAAGGACAGCTGGCTGACGTTCGTCGCGGCGCCCATGTTCATCGTCAGCGCCGGCTGCGGCATCCCGGCCCGGACCACCGGTCCCCAGTACGCCTTGTTGACGCCGAACGTCACCGGCTCGATGTAGAAGACGAAGCCGTTCTGTCCGGCCAAGCGGCGGATGTACTGGAGGTCCGTCTCGTGCTGTCGGGGGATCCGCTGGAGCTCGATCGGGACGTCGGTGCTGGGCGTGATTGCCGGAATGAGCCCGTATTGGGGATAGGCCATCAGGAGGCCGCCGACGATGACGAAGTCCGGCTGGTTCTTGTACGGGGCGTTCTTCTCCTCGAGGTCGAGCATCACGCTCAGGTTCGTGCCGGTCACGGTCAGCGTGGAGCGGCCCGGATCGTTGCTGGGCGTGACCGCGTGCTGGGTGATGATCCCGTCGATGAGGACCTCGGGGACCACGCCCAGGACGACCGCGATCCAGACCCTGGTCATCGGCGCCAGCGAGCCGTCGAGCAGGTCCCAATCGGCGACGCCGTCGTGGCCCAGGGCGAACGTCAGCTGGAAGCCGTCGCCGCTGTCCTCGTCGTTCGTCACCTGGACGCGGGTCAGCGCCGCGGTCACGGCCGGCTTGGGTGGCGTCGGGATCGTGCCGCCCGTCCAGAGCATCAACCGGATCCCGAGCTCGCTCGTCAGCACGTGACGTCCGCCTAGGGCCTGGCCATGACGACGACGACGATCCGTCCGGCGTGCTCCAGCTGCTCCG
>Ga0207646_10008594_pt1 | contig 10207 bp, 7 predicted proteins | sample KBSK5502metaG_FD_184343 | JGI IMG/M metagenome (GOLD analysis project Ga0207646, IMG submission 184343) | Corn, switchgrass and miscanthus rhizosphere microbial communities from Kellogg Biological Station, Michigan, USA - KBS K5-50-2 metaG... | ecosystem: Host-associated > Plants > Roots >...
CGGATTTTTCACCCCAGCCCGGGATGCCGGGGAAGCCGTCGGCCGCATCGCCCACCAGCCCCAGCCAGTCGGGGATCGACTGCGGGCGCACGCCAAATTTCTCCACCACGCCCGCCTCATCGATGAGAATAGCGCGGCGGCGGTCCCAGCCAACGATGCGGCTTCCAGAGACCAGCTGGGCCAGATCCTTATCCGGCGAGCAGATCACGATCTGTTCGACCCCAGCTTCGTCCTTGAAACGGGCGGTCGCGCTGGACAGGGCATCGTCGGCCTCGAACTCCACCATCGACCAGACCACCAGCCCAAGTGCGGAAACGGCCTCTTCGGCCAGCGGGAACTGGGCTATCAGGTTGGGGTCAACGCCCGCGCCGGTCTTGTAGCCGGGGTACAGGTCGTTACGGAAGGACTCGATCACGTGATCGAACGCGCAGGCCACGTGGGTGATGCCAGGCGTCGTCAACAGCATCAGCAGGCTGCGTAAAAGGCCCAGCGTTGCGCCGACCTCGCGCCCATCCGGTGCCTTGCGCGGCGGCGCGCCGAAGTGGCTGCGAAACAGCTCGTAGGTACCATCCACCAGGTAGATCTTCATAGAATAACCGGTGCTCCTCCCATAATTTCAGAATTGTCCAGTCTCTGCTAAAATAGACATCACCATAGGGCGAGTGAAGGAATATCCTCCAACTCATGCTGCTAAGCATAGTGAAGCGGAGAGAGGGTATCGAGCCCCGCGTGCTGGTCGCTCTTGATTATAACAGTTGATCCATGTCTCAGCCGCTCGCAAAAACTCCCCCAGCGTATAACTCTTCCGTTTTATGTCCATGCGATCCACTACCTCTCCTTGTTGTTCTGTTTAGTATAGCAGGTACTGGACACTCTATAAATATGAGCGAGTAAAGACATTTTTAGGTGGAGTCCTGTATCACAAAAAGCCTCCTTCTTATGCACAAGATCCTCAATATGAGGAACACCTTCTGAAGAGGGCCCAGCAGGCTATACAAGAACTCGCTCAGGCTGGAAAGCCGATTACTCATCAGGCAGTATGCTCCCTCATCGGTATACCATCGTCGGCCATTGTTCGTTACCCTCGAGTTAAAAAGCTAGTAGGACAGTTCGTTGACTACGCACTTCAAGAAGGCAAACGTGCCGAAGCATGCGAACAGGCACTACTCAAAGCAGTGCGCGCAGGCGTAATGGACCTGGAAGAACATGGGCAGCCCGTGACGTATAGAGCTATCGGTCAAAAAATCGGCATCCCCCATCCTGTATGGCTGCCCTACGTCCATGTCATTATTCGGATGGTTGTGCAGATTTGTGGGACCATAGTTTTGCAGAGAGGTGGGGTTGTCTGAGCGTAAGGAAATAAATGGCGGACAACACAAACTCCTGAAATTGCTGTAAGCTGTTTTGACGAGGAACCATAGTTTTGCAGAAAAAATTCAGAAATAGTATGATCCTGTTGACCAATATAGGGTAATGCTTATCTATAGCTCTCTGTTCTTCAGTATTTTCCAGACCATTCAGGCTACTGGCATTTCCATATCGAAGCCAACCAAGGATTGTTATCAACAAAGGAGAGCACGCTTCCTGCCAGATGTTCTCCAGGTATCAAGCGAGAAAACGGTAGATCAGGGTATCCGTGCGAAAGTGTCGCTCAGCGCTGAGGCTGTTGGACACGGCAACAAACTGCTTTTCACCTTCGCGCCAGGTGCACAGGTCGGTTCCTCCAAAGGTAGGAAAGGCATCAACGGCGCTCAATGCGCCATCCTGCCAGCGATAGATCTGGGAGTTCAGTGCTGTTTGTGGATTGGCCGGTGTGCCCAGGATAAAGTTCACGCGGAGCACATACAGGTGCCTGTCATCTTGGATCAGAGCAAACTCCCGTGCGCCTGGACCTGCGAGCAGCTGGTGTTCACCAAAGGCACGTCCATTCCAACGGAACACCGGCGAGTCGCTTTGCAGGCGTGCGCATACCAGGTAGGTGGCACCATCAACCTCAAAGGTCGTAAAAGCTCGTCCCTGGGTCTCAACCAGGGGTTGAAATGGTTCAAAACGGCTCCCATTCCAGCGATAGAGCACAGACGACTGCAGATGGTCCGCGTGCGCCAGAAACATCTGCCTCTCCACGGTAAAAAAGTGCCAGTTGTATGCCCATTGCGAGGGAATCTCCTGAAATGGCTCGAAGCGCGTGCCGTTCCATTCGTAAATTTGGGAAGCCACGTTTTTCACTCCCTCCGCGACCACTCCCTGAGCAAGCGCCAGAAAATGGCGATCTCCTATGGCAAAATGCCGCCATTGCTTGGCCGCAACGGTGGGAACGCGCTGAAATTCCTCAAAACGGTTTCCCTGCCATTCGTAAATGACCGAATCAACTGCGAACTGATACGGGCCCTGTCCAGAACGGATGCTTGCAATCGCCAGGAAGTGCCGCTCTCCCAGCGAAAAAAACTCCGCATCTTCCCCGCCAGGGGAGGGGAGACGCTGCTGCTCGATATACGTCTCGGCCGTGCGCCGATACAACAGCACCTCGGTATCACTATTGCCCCCATTGATCGTGGGCTCGGTGTGTGGGAGGTCTTTGGCCAGTTGTGGAATCGCGAGATAGGTTTGCCCTTCCAAGACAAACCGTTCGACGGCGCGAGCGCCTGACGTGGGCAAGCGCTGCATCTCTTTGAGATAGATAGTGCCCATCGATAAAAACTCCCTTTGCAAGAACCGGTTGCGTACATAGGCAACAAAGCAGGGATGTTCCTGTTAAGCCAGGACGCAAGACGTCTCACCCTTTATTTCCTGGAGCAGTCGTGTGTTGCGCGTAAACTCGTAGCCCATCGATAAATAGGCGGCGTATGCCCGTCATGATCCGCTCGCGACTGAAGTCGCGGGTCTGCTGTTGGAACTCATAGAGGGGTGGCATCATGGCCGCTAAGATGGCATCGGCTGTAAACGCGACATCCAGATCGCTGGTCTCACCCTGTGCCACCGCTTTCGCGAGCAACTGACAAATACGCTGGTACAGCGCGGGATAAAAAGGGTTCGTATACTCTCTGTGGTGAGGAGATCCCGCCAGTTCCATGACCAGGGTAAATAACGATAGATGGGTCTCGGTCAGACGCAGCAACGCGTCGAGAAACCAGTCCAATTGGCTCAAAGCTGGATCGGGAGCGTCAGGGGAGAGGGTGGCATCAACCTGTTTCCAAAAAGCCGCAATTGACTCTGTCAACAATGCCTCCCCCAACACTCCTTTGTGCGCAAAGCAGCGGTAAAGCGTGCCGGGACCGATCCTTGCAACCTGGGCAATCTCATTCATACTCGTGGCATCCACTCCCTGAGTGGCAAAGAGTTGCCTGGCTACCTGGAGAATGCGCTCCCGGTTCTCGATTGCATCCCGGCGTTTTCGTCTCTGAGATGCTGGTTGATCGCTGGTCACCTCTGTCATCGCGAACGTTCTTTCTTGAATCGGCACACCAGGTATGCCCTTGACTAACGGAGGATTCTCCATTATACTTTTGTTATTCGGAGATTTCTCCGCTTTATTATAGCAGGAACACGAAAGGAATGCAATGGACATTCTGGTTGAAAAAAACATCATGGTTCCCACGCGCGATGGCGTCGAACTTGCCACTGATGTGTATCGCCCAGTTGAGGAGGGACAGTTCCCGGTCCTCCTCGCGCGCCTCCCCTATAATAAAGAGCCGCTGGCTCAGGTTGCACAGTCCGCGATCGATGCTTTCCGAGCCGTGCAGCAGCGGTATGTGGTCGTCTTTCAGGATTGCCGGGGGCGTTTTGCCTCCGAGGGCGCGTTCTCCCCGGCGATCAATGAAGCCAGCGATGGAGTTGATACGATCGACTGGATCATCCAGCAGCCTTGGGCGAGTGACCAGGTAGGCATGGTGGGTGGGTCGTACCTCGGATTCACGCAATGGTTGCTGGCGAAAGAGCATCCAGAAGCCCTGCGTGCTCTTGCTCCGGTGGTGACTACCGCGAACTTTTACCAGGCGCCTTTTCGTCACCAGGGTGGCGTGCTCGATCTGGGATGCGCGCTCTCCTGGTCCCTGGGTATGGTTCTTGAGGAATTGCAACGGCGGTTGCGCCAGGGAAGGGCCAGTCAGGAACAGATGGGAGCCTTCATGCAGATGATGCGTGATCCATCGGCACTCTTTGAGCATCTCCCGCTCACCGATCAGCCGCTCTTGCGCGAGTTTGCGCCTTTTTATCTGGAGTGGCTGGCGCATCCCACCTACGACGATTACTGGCGGAGCATCGCGCCAGGTGAGTGCTACGAACACATCACCGTGCCCGCGCTCAATGTCGGCGGCTGGTACGACCTCTTCCTGGGGACGACCCTGGCGAATTACACTGGTATGAAGCAGCGTGGAGGAAGCGCGGTCGCACGCGCACACCAGCGCTTGGTCATCGGTCCCTGGTCGCACATGAATAGGACGGGCGTTTTCCCAGAGCGTGCTTACGGCCTGGCTGCCAGTGGTGACGCCGTGGATCTCGTCGGGATGCAATTGCGCTGGTACGATCACTGGCTCAAGGGGGAGGAGAATGGGGTCGAACAGGACAAGCCAGTCAAGCTCTTTGTCATGGGACTCGACCAGTGGCGCGACGAAGAGGACTGGCCACTCCCAGATACGCAGTTCCGCCCCTATTACCTGCACAGTGCCGGGCACGCCAATAGCGCGACTGGTAATGGCACACTCTCCACCCAAGCCCCAACAGATGAGCCAGAGGATGTCTATCTCTATCATCCCCGCAACCCTGTGCCGACGACGGGAGGCGCGTGAGGATGTGCTCTGCTATAGCACTCCCGTGCTGGAGAAGCCTGTGGAGGTCACAGGCCCCATCGCACTGGTGCTGTATGTCTCCTCGTCGGCCCGCGATACGGACTTCACAGGCAAACTGGTTGATGTCTCCCCTGATGGTCGCGCAGAGATTCTTACAGATGGTATTCTGCGTGCTCGCTATCGTGATTCGTTCACTGAACCGAAACTGCTGGAGCCTGGACAGACCTATAAGCTGCACCTGGATTTGTGGGCGACCTCTAACCTGTTTCAAGCGGGGCACCGCATCCGCCTGGAGGTCTCCAGTTCCAACTCCCGCGTTTTGATCGCAATACGAACACGGGCGGAACCATCGAGACGGAAACCGAGCAGGATTTTGTGCCAGCCGTCAACCGGATCTACCATGAGCGCGCGTATCCCTCGCATCTGATCCTGCCCATTATTGAGCGCGACAGGCCAGCAACACAGGGATCAGCCTGGAACAGCGTGGCCAAGGCACACAGTACGAACGAACCTGGAGAACTACCAATGGCTGTTTACCAGAATCCAGAACTTCTCTCGCTTTTCGACGTCTATACGGGTGGACCCACTAGCATTGGCGCTGACCTGACGCGCATGACGATGCAAGCCGCCTCGGACGACCCGCTGATTGTCGTGACGAAGACGGATATGGCGCTCTTCCCGGGCGGTGGGGCAGCACCAAGCGTCGAAAGCTTTCGCCTTTCCACTCGCGGCTTCAAGGAACTCGCAGCCGTGTCGCATCTTGGACCGGCACTCGCCACCCTCGTCAACATGCACGCTATCGACCCATCGAGCGAGGTGTGGCGCCAGGACGCAGAGCGTTTGCTTGCAAGCGTCGTGGTGGCACGAGCCGCAAATGCTGAAGAGGTATGGCGCGAGAGCATTGCGGCTGAAGCGTACAAGGGCCGAGAGAAGACAATCGCTGCCATGATCGACTACGCCTGCGCCGTCACGGTGCGCTATCTCAAGACCGTGCTGGCTGATGATGCGAAGCTCACGTCTGAGTACCTCCGCAAGGAATACCTGGAGGCGGCAGGCTCCGACCTTGGCGCGACGATCCCGGTCAATGCGGTGATGATCGCCACCTTCTTTCTCACCGGTCTGGATATCGCCTTTCGCATCACGCGCTGGTTCCGGCAACAGGCGGTGGACTGGAGTCGTGCGATGGTGCTGATCTCGGGAAAACAAGGGCGCCCAACGTCAGGGGTCACGTTGACGAGCAACTCGGTCTGTCAGATGATTATCCATGCCTCGGAGCTTTCGCTGCCGCTGGGACGGATCTATATCGCTCCCCACGCGCCGTCGTTCGTGTTGAGTGACCCGGTCGATCTGGAGGCGGTGCGCGCGCTGGAAGAGCAGTACCGGTTTCTCTGGTGCTCCACCTGGGCGATTAGCCAGTTGGGAGCCACCATGTTTGACGGGTACCCACGCTACGCACCTGGATCGTCTGTGGAACCGGTGATTGACAATGCGACTCGCGAGCTTTCAGAAATGCCTCGCATTCTCGGTCCGGATGATATGCGCACGATGACCACACGTCTGCGTCTCGTCCTGGAAGATCCTCGCCAACTGCTCTCTGGCTCGGTCACAGACTATGCGGCATCGCAGCTTCGTGAAACGGGGAACAACCCGGCTGCCGTCGTGGTTCCAGGTCTTGATGGGTACGCGTATCCCACGGACCTCTTATAACCCTTCTTGCGCCGTCATGGCGTGCTGTGGTGCATCGCACCGCACGAGGAGATCCACATGCGTGAGACAACTCAGGCAAATGCCTTCCTTGAACGACTCCGATCAGGCGAATTGACCCTCATGATGGCGATCCGCAGTGCTCGCACCACTGAGATCGTGCGCATCGCAAAGGCGACCGGACATCACGCCGTTATGGTGGACCTTGAGCACAGCGCGATCGATGTCGGTCTCGCCGGCGAGATGTGCGCGGTCGCCAGTGATCTGGGCCTGATCCCCTTTGTGCGCGTCCCTGAGCGGGACTATGGCATAATCGGGCGGCTGCTGGACGGTGGTGCCTCTGGTATCATCGCGCCTCGGATTGAGACGGTCGAGGAGGCGGACGCGATCTGCCGTGCGTGCCGCTTTCCTCCCGCAGGCCAGCGGTCCCAACTCGCCATGGTGCCTCAGTATGGGATGCGCCCCATGGCGGCAAGCGAGCTCAACCCACTGCTCGATGCCAGCACCATCGTGCAGGTGCTCCTCGAAACACCCCAAGGCATCGAGGCAGCGGACGCGATTGCGGCGTTGCCTGGGATCGACATGCTCTCGATCGGCGCCAACGATCTGTGCGCGGAACTCGGCATAGCAGGACAGTTTGCAGGCGCTCGCCTCCGGGAACAGGTCGCCAGGGTCGCGGAAGCGTGCAAACGTCACAGCAAGCCGTTCATGCTCGGCGGCATCAGCGACCTTGCTATTGTCAAGGACCTCTTGCCGCTTGGCATCGCACCGCTGTTTTTGACCGGTACGGACACCGACATGCTCTACTCCGCTGCGGAGCAGCGCAGTCGCCGTCTCTCAGAATGGCACCTGCAACACTGATCTCGAAGAGGGAGGAACCTATGGACAACACGATCCTGGTCACCACACCAATGCGCGCGGCCTCGACGAATACACCGCCAGCATTCACCATGCCGCCCCGCAGCTGCGACTCACACTTTCATGTCTTCGAGCCCGGCTACCCCCATGTGCCCAACCCACTGTACACCTTTCCGGACGGCACGGTCGATCACTACCTTGCGCTGTTGGACTTCCTGGGCATCGACCGTTGCGTGCTCGTGCAACCGACGTTCTATGGCACCGATAACACCCTGACCTGCGACACGCTCAAGAGGATCGGATCCCGCTGCCGCGCTGTGGTGCGCGTGGAAGAAGACATCTCCGAGGCCGAGCTTGATCGCTTCCACAAGCTCGGTGTTCGGGCACTGCGGCTGGATCTGTTTGCCCGCGCCACCTGGCCGACAACCGACCTCATCAACTACATCGCGCGAATGGCGGCGCGGGCACGTCCTCGGGGCTGGCACATTCAGTTCTATACACCGGGAACGATCGTTCGCGATCTCCTACCCTTTCTCGCCGATTTCGAAGAGCCGTTTGTCATTGACCACATGGGCTACATGGTGGAGGCCGATGGCCTCACCCGGGACGACTTTGATCGTCTCCTGAAGGTGCTGCAGCAGGGAAACTGCTGGGTGAAGCTGTCGGGACCCTACCGTATCGCGAAGGAGAAGGGCCTGGATTCCGTTGCGCCCATCGGTCGCGCCCTGGTGGAGACGCGGCCAGATCGCCTGATCTGGGGATCCGACTGGCCGCACTTGCCCAATGGACAACGCGACACGGGAGAGGTGCTGAACCTGCTGGGCGACTGGGCACCCGACGCAGCAACACGTGAGCAGATTCTGGTCGCGGCACCAGACCGCCTCTTTTTCTACGAGTAACCGCAGGGCATGCATTCGTACCAATCGCACTCAACATTCCTCCCCAAACGTTCGTGCCTGGGGAAGATGCCCTCGCCTGCGATCTCACAGCCTTTGGTGGACTGGCAGCAGGATGGCAGAGGGGTGCGCTGGATCGTGATAGACGCTCTGCTCGGCAACACACAGGTTTTTCCCCGTGGCCAGTGGTTCCCCGCTGCCAAGGTTCCGGACAAAACGCGGATGCGCACCGCTGGAGACCTGAACGCGGAGACGCTGCCCCTTGAAGAAGCGGCAAGCGGTCGGCCAGAGCTTGAGCCAGATCCGCAGGCTGCCATCGGGCTCTGGCGTGATGCTGCCAGGAGTCAGGCGCAGGATGCCGTCGCAGAGGTTGGTTGACTTGCCCGAGGCTTCCACGACGCAGAGCCGGGCAAAGAAATCGGTGTGCTCCAAGTTGGAGTGTACATACAGTTCGGCGGTGACTGGACCAATGACCTCCAGGTCTTGCTCCAAGATGGCGCTCGTATACACCAGCACATCCGGGCGAGCTTCCAGCGCACGGTTGTCCCTCGGACCCATATGTGCCTGTGCCCCAAGCGAATTCCCTCCTACCGCTGGCGTTGGATCGGCGGGATCATAGTGGTAGCGATCCGGCTCCGAGGCAGGGGGAACCGCTGTCGCCAGCATACCGCCAGGGTGAAAGTGCCAGCGCTCGGTCTGGGCAGGGGGTGGCCAGTCAGCAAAATCGCGCCACTCGTTTGCCCCCAAAACAAACAGTCGGACAGGAGCCTCGCGCAATCCACTCCGGTCGCCTTTCACATGGGCACGCAGCCAGGCCAGTGCCTCCTGGATCAGCACAGGGCTGCGTGCGGCCTCGAGGTGTGTCCAGGGACCAACAAGCAGAGAGGGGTGTCGTCCCGCCGCGCGCAGGGCCTGGTAATCCCCGAGCTGCCAGTCCAGGAAGAGATCGTACCAGCCACCCATGAGATAGACCGGTGCCGTGACCTCTGCGAGACGGGCACTGAAGTCGACGGGGTTCCAGTAGTCGGAGTCCTGCTCGTGCAGCATCATGTCCTGGAAGGAGTGGGAGGGCTGGTCAATGGCGGCCCGGTCAGCCTCCCCGAGCGGCAAATATTGGTACGCCAGAGCTAGTCGGCGCTCCCGTTTGCCCTGAGCGGAGAGTGAGCGGAGACGCATCCCAGTCGCGGCCTGCAGAGTCATCGTCGTGGACCAGTTCAGGAACGTTTCCAGCGTCAGCGATCCCCCCTGGAAACGATAGTGGTTGAAATCGGCGCTCGTGACCTGAATGACCATGGCTTTTAGTTCAGGTCCGGCCTCGGCGGCCACTGCCCACTGCACAAAACCGAGGTAGCTGCCGCCCACGGTGGCGAGTTCGCCCGAGAACCACTCCTGCTGTTTGATCCACGCGATTGTCGCCAGCCCGTCCTCATGCTCATTACGGGCATAGGCAAACGTGCCGCCCGAGCCGGCGGTGCCGCGGCAGCTCTGGATCAAGACCTGATAGCCTTGCCCAACATAGGGAAGAGCGCTCAAAACGCCGATCAAGCCTCGCCGCCCATATGGAGAACGGATCAGGAGCGTTGGGCGTTTGGGGCCTGTGCGAGGCGTATAATGGTCAGCGAGCAGCACGACTCCATCGGGCATGGGAACCTGGAGGTTGCGGGTGATCAGAATGTCATGGGTCTCGGCTGGTGGCAAACGCATCAACCAGGTAAGAAGACGACTGGTGAGACTCATGCAATGCGCTCCTTTTCTGCGACGCTTCCCTTTCGCTGCTCTTGACAAGCGGAGATTTCTCCGAATAACAAAAGTATAACGGAGAAATCTCCGCTTGTCAAGGGTACTGCCCCTCTCGGTGGTGGATACATCGGACTTTTGTCCCTCTGGCTTGACAGTCCCTTCCGACCCTCATTATGGCCTCATCTTCAGCCTTCTGATGCACAAGCAGGCAGGAGATGTGCTCCG
>Ga0207646_10008597_pt1 | contig 10206 bp, 11 predicted proteins | sample KBSK5502metaG_FD_184343 | JGI IMG/M metagenome (GOLD analysis project Ga0207646, IMG submission 184343) | Corn, switchgrass and miscanthus rhizosphere microbial communities from Kellogg Biological Station, Michigan, USA - KBS K5-50-2 metaG... | ecosystem: Host-associated > Plants > Roots >...
CAGCAGATACCTAGGTAAGTGGGTGCGCACGAGCAGGAGCACGAGCGCTCGCCCAAACGTGCGCCGCGGCGTTTTGCGCAGCGAGAGCCGTGGATCAGTCACCAGCTGCGCGAAGCTGGTGGCCGCGCGGACCTCCGCCCCTCGCATGGCTTCCATGAGAAAGCCGCGCCCAAAGGGACTGCGCAACGCGGCAGTGACCTCGAAGAACGGACGATCAGCGGCTTCCACGATAAAGCGAGGACCAGCAAGTGGATCGCGAAGTGGGAAGCCAATGAGCGTCAGGAACCCGGACGCGAGGAGCCGGAGCGCAGAAAGTCCCATGGGCGTAAAGGGCCGATAGGTGCCTTGCTGGACGCCAAAGGCCAGGTACACGCGGAGGCTCTCATCGGTGGACGGAGCCTCAGCCGGGAGGGGAAACAGGGTCGTAATCGGTCGTGCCTGGAGCAGGAAGACCTGGCCAGAAGGATCGATGGCCCACTCGATGTCCTGGGGTGTCCCATACAGCGCTTCGACTCGCGCCCCAAGCGCTGCCAATGCTCGGATCTGATCGTCAGCGAGACAGGCGCTCGTGGGGGACGCGCCTGCTTCGATCTTCTGGATGCCACCTCCAGCGGCGGCCTGGATCAGCACCTTCTTGTCGCCCAGGCGACGCTCGACAATCTCGCCCGTGGTGGTCTGCACCACAAAATGATCGGGGTTGGTCGCACCGGAAACGACGGCCTCACCCAGGCCGGGATTGGCATCGATCACGATCTCTCGACGTTTCCCGGTGAGCGGATTCGCGGTAAAGAGCACCCCGGCGACCTGAGCGTCTACCATCTGCTGGACGACGACGGCCAAGCGCACGGTACGAGGATCAATGCCCAGGCTGGCACGGTAGCTCACCGCGCGATCAGTCCACAATGAAGCGAAGCACTGTTGGATTGCTTTGAGGAGGCGTTCGATTCCAATGATTTGCAGATAGGTCTCTTGCTGCCCCGCAAAGGAGGCATCGGGCAGATCTTCGGCGGTGGCAGAGGAACGTACAGCGACCGGGAGAGGTTCTTCGGAGGAGAGTGCCTGGTAGGCGGACGTGACCGCTTCGACGATCGAAGCCTCCAGAGGTGTTTCTAGCAAAGCCGTGCGGATCGCTGCAGCCAGCTCGGCCTGACGTGCCCCATCATCCCGTGGTGTCGCCGCCAATCCCGAAAGATAGGTGTCGAGCCCAGCACGAGCACAGAGGCGTGCATAGGCAGCGGTGGTGACACAAAACCCTGCTGGCACCGAGAATCCCGCACGAATCAATTCTCCCAGGTTGGCAGCCTTGCCGCCAACAACAGGGAGCATGGTTCGATCAAGATCGGAAAGAGGCAGCACTAGGGAGACGGCAGCTTCTTCTGCATCCGGCTTCAACTCTCGTTCCTGTCGAAAACGTTTCATGATGTATTCTCCTTGTATGAATGCGCTTCTCATAGCTCAGGTACCTGCGCCTGCTCCAGAAGCAGGCCGGAGCACAACTCGGGGTAATTCCCTCGCAGAGGCTCGCAACAGCCATGGGATGGTACCTATCCTTTTAGCAATGTGTGCTTTCGCTTTAGAGTATAGCCCAGGGAGGAACTCGTCGGAAGTGAAGTCTCTCCTGATTTGACCATGACAAATGTCATGGGTGAGCGTTTGACGAGGTGAGTTAGCCTCAACGTTTTGCATGTTTTGGGGGATCGCTTCCGAGGAGAACTGCGCGGAGCACACGCGCCTTTCAGGCGTGTGTGTTTCACCGTCTGTCGGCTGTGGGTATCTCGTCTTCGGGTGCGCTCTCGTCGTCTTCAGCCGATGTAGCTGACCAGTGCCCACAGCGTGATGCCAAAGATCAACACATCACCAGCACGCGAATGGTTTGCCATCGCTCAAAGCGATCGAAGAGAGTGGAAAGTGTCGCTGCCTCCTGTGCGCGTCGTTGGCTCAGCAAGATGAGGGCGGCTCGTGTGAGCGTGATGAGCATATACAGCAGGAACAACCCCGCAACGATAGCTATCGGGACAGCATGCACAGGACTCACTCGCTGCACGAATGCCACGACTACCGTTGCAAGAGGCAACAGGACGGCACTGATGCCGACACCTGCGTACCAGAACAGGCCGTTGCCCATATCACTCGCCTGGCTGTAGGCAGAGTAGGCGACCACCCCTATCCGATGACGAGCTGGCAATTGCTTGATCGATTGATCCAGGCTCGCTCCAGCCGCAATACCATTGAGGGTAGTTTTGGCAATCACGAGCAGGACAGTGATATCAATCATGACAAGAACTTCCTTTTCCCCCACGAAACCGACCCACGACATGGTTTGCACATACCGTTAGTAATGGTTGCAACAAAATCCGTAGCCGGCTAAGGTTGGGGGAAACAAACCTGGCGAGAAAAAGAGGCTCTCCATCAAAGCGTGTCATCGTCCTCTTCATTGAGCGCATTCCGGCTCTGTCGCTGCCGCGTCACGGCGAGAAAGGCCATCAGTGCCACCGCCTTACACGTATCCGCTTACACTCTTGCCTGCTTTCCACGCTCTTTCCTTTTAGCGCTTGATCGCAGCCAGGAATTGGGCACAGGTGAGATCATCTGCCGTGAGGTCGCCACCATCCTCGATGATCCACCACGCGCTCATCATGGCCTGAACCAGAGCCCAATCGCGTACCCGCGTGCGGTTCAGGTCAAGCTCCTCGGCCAATTGGTCGATGCGGCGTGCCAGGACTCGAACGGCCGGTTCCGCGGCAAGCTCGTCTGGCAGGTGATAGCAGACCAGCCCACTCGTCTCGTAGGTCGGCTCGCCAATCACCCCTTTGGGATCGATAGCGAGCCACGGCTCGCGCGCGGCGGCCAGGATATTCTCGCGATGCAGGTCGCCATGGAGCAAGACTAGTTGGGTCATGGAGGCGCTGAGTTCGGCCAGCAGGGTTTCCGCTTCTTCAAGCAGGGGGGCGGGGAGAGGGCCGCTTCCCCCTTCATACTGCTGCCGCAGTCGGAGGAAACCCTGTCCCCAGTCGATGAGCGATGGGAAGGGATGCTCCGAGGGAACCGGTCGCCACACGTATCGCATGACGGTAGCGGCAATGGAGATGGCTCGCTCGTCATCTTCTACCTGGCTCAAGGGGGTGCCTGGAGAGAGATGCTCGAGCAGCAGCGCCTGGTCGCTCGTGTCATAGTCCAGCAAGCGCACCATCCCGCGACCAGCACACAGTCGCAGCGCCTCCGCCTCCTGGAGAAATTCCCCAGTTGGAGCATGCACCTTCACGACCACCATCGTCTCGTCGCTGCGGTGAGCCTGGGCGAGATAGTGGGAGGCATTTGACTGGTAAGCGAAAGGCGAAGCACCAGTGAGGCTCCAGCGCTGTTGACAGTGGTCAAGGATGATGGGGAGTCGCTCGATCCAGGCACGGCCCTCCTCACCATGCTGCGCGATGGCTTTCCGCAGAAAATCCCCGGGGACAACAAACCTGTTCATCTCTTCTCCGTTCGTCGTGGTTGGTCCGTCCGATCCATTCTAGGAAGATGAGTATACTGTACTCGCCCCAACACCCCTGTGTGTTCGTCTGAGCACGAGCTGTGCGATGAAACCTGGTCAAATGAGACTTGACTCTGGTGGGCAGCATCTCCTGGAAGAAAATGGGAGGGGTTGATGAACCTCCTCGGAGGCGAGGTCTCTGGACTCCCGTGGGAAGCAAGGACATCAGCGGCTCCTCTTGCCCAACCACCGTGGGATGCTGTTCTTATATCGCAGATACGCCTCGCCAAATCGCGCCTCCAGTTTGCGCTCCTCCCACGGCACCACCAGTCCGGCCACATTCCCCCAGAAGACCACTGCGCCAGCCAGGACCGCGACGCTGCCATAAAAGATGATCCAGCCCAGCCAGATGAGCATGCCAGAGAGGTACATCGGATTGCGCGTGAACTGGTAGGGGCCACGCACCACCAGATAGTTTTGGGTCCCCTCCGTCTCAAAGGAGCCACGAGCGCCGACAAAATGCAGACGAAGACACCAAACCAGACCTGAGAAGCCTGTCCCGATGGGGATGAGTCCGAGCAGATTGAGCCACCCTGGCTCCCCATGAGCCCATCCGTGACGGGCTGAGAGCAACGAGAGTTCCTGTGGCGCGGCAACGTGTCCGAGCAAAAACGCCACCGGCGTCAGGATGAGAGCCATCCAGTGGGGAAGAAGGACGCTTTTCGATGGCTTCCTGATGTGTTGGTTGGGTCTGTTCATCGCTTTCCTCGCCTCATCCCATTTTAAAGCTTTTCAAGGGTAAGAACAAGGTTCATCTGTTCCAGTCCAGGTGATTTTTCTTCCAGGAGATGCTGCCCACCAGAGTCAAGTCTCATTTGACCAGGTTTCGTGCGATTATCCTTGCGTGCCGGAAGACCACAGAGGGGGTTGGATCACCACGATACGGCCCCTTCCGGTGGGGCGCCGCACGGGTGGAGAGCCGCGGATGATCACAAACCATTCCACTTCGCCTGGCTCCCACAGCGGCAACTGAGGACTCTGGTAGGGATGGTCATAGAGACGTGGGTTGCCCACGCGCAAGAGGTGGGTGTCGTCAGGCTGCCATTCAACCGAGTAGCGAGACAAGGGATGTTCCCCGTACTCGAGCGTCAGCACATCCTGGAAGATGTTGATGAGCGCGCGTTTGCCCGCCAATCCTTGCTCGCCATACAGCAGGAAATTGCGGAATCTGGCATAGCCCGCTTTCGTCAAGGTGCGTGTCTCGCAGAGCGCGGAGAAGGCTCGGTACACCAGGTCCGGCTCCGGCTGCATGCCTTTGATCCACTGGAGCACAGCGGCAGGACTGTGACATCCGTCATCCCGCTTCTCATGGGCCATATGGCGTTGGAAATTGTAATCGTTCATCCACTTCTCATGCGCGGCCAGCAGGTCTTCCCAGGTGTGCGCTTTCTCGAAGCTCCAATCCGCCATTCTTCTCTGGACGTATATTATGTGGAATTGGCTTTCCCTAATTTCCACCTGGCAGGTTTCCTCCTTTTGTTGGCTGGCTCATAATTATCTGAGATACATGTGTTACAAACGAGGGCTCAAAAACACCTTTCATCTGATCCCAATATCTACCTAGCTGTTGCTCATCAACAAACTCTTCTAAGACATGACTCCACGCAGTGAATGTTTCAGTATCCATAAGCTTGGCTCTCCACTGATGATAGATATTCTCGTGAAGTGCTAGCCACCAAATGAGCAGTTGATAATAGCGTCTTTTGTCAATCGCATCCATTTTGTCATACTCTTTCGCCCCATCAATCCAGAGCTTTGCCATATCGCGGTTTTGCATCAACAGCAGGTTAAACGGTGAAGATAACTCCATCAATTTCTGAGAGTTGGCGGCCCTTGCGAGTCTGACTGTTTCTCGGAGTTGGTACCAGACGAAGCCAAGGGAGACGATAACGAAGATGCCTTGCACAATGACAGCTATGCTCGCAAAATCACTTAGAGACATGTTTTCCTCCTTCATCCCAACTGATACATTGGGAGAATGTGTTTCCCTGTTCCTCTTTGTTCTCTTGGTGACGGTCCAGTAGGTGTTGGCACTTCTTCGAGGCGTTCCAACAATCGATTGAGCGCTTGTACATCTCCATCGACTGCTGTGCGTTCGTCATCGCTAAGAGGAATCTCCTGAAGCATCTTGAGAAAATTGTCTCGGGTTTGGAGCCAGAGCCCACGGTCTGAGTCTCTGGGGACATAGAAATCACATCGAGCACATGCCATACGATGAGGACACTGCTCGAAAAATTCATAGCTGCACCAGCCATGCCCCAGCTCATAGTAGCGCCAAGGAGAACCTGAAGCTGCCGCTCCGCTGGTGATGGCATTGCGGTCAATGAGCACCTCGATGGCACGAACGTTGCGAGAGAAATAGCCTGCATCTTTGTACGCTTGGGCGAGCTTCGTTGGGCTTGTCGAGACATAATGCTGTGTGGTGGCTGGCGATTGATGACCCAACCAGGCTTGCAATTCAAACAAGCTCATGGGCTCACGCGCGTTAAAGAGCTGGCTGGCAATGGTAGAACGGGCTCGGTGACTGCTGATCGAGCCACGCGCATCAGCGCGAGGAATGCCCGCCCGTTCGCATAACGTGGGGATGAGCGTGTGATTCAGATAGGTTTTGGAAAGACCTTTCGCTCGATAACAAAACAAAAACTGCACCTGTTCTCCGGTTTTCGGATCGACGAGGTCGGGTTGTGCTGGCCGAACTGCTTCCCAGGCCGCAATCGCTTCTCCCACCAGGGGATCGACGGGTTTGGTAAAGGCACGTCCCGTTTTGTGGACGGGAATATCCAGCAGGCACACCGGCTTGTCTACCCCATGCTCCGAGCCGTCCACGACAGTTTGCATCCGTGCACATCCTACTCGTAGCCGCGCGATCTCATCGGAGCGAAGCCCGGCGAAAAGCCAGACGATGGCAAGAGCGTGCAGCATCTCCAACGGGTAGAACGACTCAAACTCTTCGGGAGCAGGGATTTTTCGGTCGGTTTTGTGCGCCCAGCGTTTTGTACGATGATGCCCCCGCAGAGGACAGTCCTCCGCACGCAGGTTGAGGCCAGCCCACAGGAGTTTGGCCCTTATCTGTATCTGCATAATAGACCACTCACAACGTCCACAAGGAATGTTACCGTTTCTTTTCCAACGTTTTGGAAAAGAATAGCAGTAGCCTTCCTTTAATGTCAAGGAGAGTTATCGATGAAGGTACAACGTATCCATTTTCCAGAGCGAGAGCACACAACCTGGCTCGTACTCGACGACGAGTATCGGCCTGTGCAGCCCATCCTGGCCTATCTCAAGTTTCTTGATGACCTGGGGCGTTCTCCCAATACCATCCGCGCCGCCGCCTTGCACTTGAAAACCTTTTGGGAATTTCTTGGTGAGGAACGAGTAGACTGGACTGAGGTAGATGTGGTACACCTGGCCACGTTTATCCAATGGTTGAGACGGCCCGATTCTCCAGCGATGTCCATTGAGCCCAGGCCTCCCAGGAGAACCAACGCGACTATTGACCTCATGCTAACGTCAGTACATGGCTTGTATGAGTATCATCAGCTGTCCTGGCTACTTAGATTATCCGTTCCAAAACAAGCATTCCGGTCATGGCTCTCTCGCTCACTTCTCCTCTCTACAACGCTTGATCTTCTCAAAGTCACTCGTTTTCTGAAACGGATGACTCAAGTAGTCAGGACAACGGTATCTGCAATCTTGCATAACTCTACCAGGTTCTATTGGGAAAAGGAAATATCATTCTGAATTTGTTTCACATCTTCGTCATGATTTTTAGGCTGGTCCCAGTAACTTTGATAATAGTGCATGAGCTTATTTAGGCTGGTCCCAATAACTCTGATAATAGCAGAAAGGTATTCCCATTAACTGTGATAACCGAAAAATGGGTTCGATTTGCTCGTTTCTTTTTGTGCTCACCCAGTCCCAGTAACTTTGACGACAATCCCATTATCTGTGAGATCCTACATTTTTTGTAGGATCTCACAGATAGTGGGACTGTGATCACAGTTAGTGGGACCCACTTTTCAAAGATAGTGGGACCAGCCCAAATATAAGATTTCGCAGTTACTTTGACTGACCTACATGCTTAGCAAAAGTATAGGATTTGGCTTTCGAGTAGGGGTCCACCATATTCATTCATACATATGATTACTACCCTTTTTAAGAACGGTCGTGCCAAGTAGCCATCACAGCACCAATAGCTATAAAGGCAGCCAGTTCACGCCTTACTCACATGTGAGTAAGGCGTATTTCAGTGAAGTGATTGTATACAATCACCTGGCGTACTCTTCTTTTAACTCTTTCCGGTATTCCCTCAGCAACTTCTGTACCTTGGGGTCTATGATGAACGTACAGTAGGGCTGAGAGCGGTTATTGTCATAATAGTCTTTGTGGTAGTCCTCAGCCGGGTAGAAGTTGGTGAATGGAGCAATCTCAGTCACAACAGGCTTTGTATACGTGCCTGATTGTTCTAACGCTTCTTTCGAGGCGAGAGCAATCCGTTTTTGCTCATCATTGTGAGAGAAAATGGCTGAGCGATATTGGGTTCCCACATCATTCCCCTGTCGGTTCAGTGTCGTGGGATCGTGCAGATGCCAAAAGATTTCCAGCAGTGTGTCGTAGGAAATGATGGATGGATCATACGTGATCTGAATCGCTTCCGCAGCGCCAGTTCTTCCCGTACAGACTGCTTGATACGAGGGGTTGGGTACGTTGGATGCAGCATACCCTGGTACAACTGATGTGACGCCTTTGAGTCGATTGAAAATTGCCTCGGTACACCAGAAGCATCCTCCCGCAAGCGTGGCGGTCTCAAACTGAGCCATGTGTTACCTCACTTCTGTTTTATCTCATGTTCATGAACGACTGGATCATGCGCCGGCTACGTGGGTCATCCGTTCGGAAAATAAGCCCTGGAGAAAGAATTTTTGTCTCCTCTCTCCATCTGCTTAATGAACAGATTTAGACAGGATGAAATTGAAAGCTGCTTGTTCACTTTTCCTGACATCATGCTGGTCTTCTCCCAATATTTTGTCCCTTTTTCTGAACAGATGACCCACGTAACCAGCACAGCCTAGAGCCAGCATTATTCGCCAGCGTCCTCGAGGAGATGGGCAATGAGATCGGGGTGAAACCGTCTTCCCTGGCTCTGCATTTGAGTAATATATGGACGGATTGCAGCAATTAGTCCCTGCTGCTTGGCCCGCAGCAGCACTGCTAGCGTCCCAGCGACCTGCAAACCTAGGCGAGCAGCGATCCGTCGCGCCTTGCGTTCATCCAGCAGGATCAGTCGTGCCCCGAGCGTTTGTGCCAAAGAGAGTGCTGCTGCCTCTCCGACATCCAGCAGGGGAAGCGTAGGATCGATGTTGACGGCATCTACTACTGTGAGCCATGACGCCTGGGCCAGATCCAGTTCGGTTGGTGGTGCCTTTGCCTGGTATTCATCTAGGACGATGCGAGGAGCCCAGACCTTGCCGTACAAGAGCGGAAGGAGGTCGAGGAGCCCGACCCCAGCGAGAGTGATCAACGGGGTGGTGTTGGTCACGACCGGAGGCCTATCCGTAGCCTGCCTCCTTCTTGAGATCTATTTCGTCATCGAACAGGGAGACATTGTACTGGTCCAGCAGATCGAGAAACTCGCGCCGTGTCAGGCCCAAGAGCTTAGCTCCCTCTCCTGAGGAGAGTTCTCCCAGAGCATAGAGCCGCACAACAAGGGCTTCGAAGGCGAGCGCCTCTAACTGTTGCTGACTTTTCCCGGTTAGCTGCTCAGGAACCTGCAAGCGCAATTGCATCGTGACCTTCTCCTTTGTGGCATCATCACTTTGTATCAATACACTCATTATACTACACACACTCTCTCCCATCCCTGCTTGCTATTTCTATTTTCGTGCAGCAGCAGCGGAAACAACGAGCGCATGAAAACTGGGGAGGTGCGCTATCCTCTACGTTGTGGTCACAGCTTCGGATAAGCGTACGTCGAAAATGGCTTGCAGGGGGTTCCCTATGTAGGTAAAAGATGTATGGGTAACCCGAAAATTTATGGTAATAAGTACGGCCAACCCAAATATGTGTGGAATAGCTGGCCAGATGTATGTGGAATAAGGATGAGTGTAAGCGCGTTTATGCTTGAGCTAATGCCAGATATTTGCGGAAAATGACAGGATGTGTAGAGTAGGTGTAGTTTTGTAATTTTTCACAAATATCTGGCCCATCGTCACAAATATTTGGCAGCTTTTGTCACAAATATTTGGCAGGGCCAAATCGTTTGGACATTGTCGGACGTCAATGGCAAGAGGCTGACTTTCTCAGAAATCGAAAACCAGCATCTTTTTAGAGTGGAATGGCAAAGTTAGAAAATATCTTGATGCTTCGTCTCCTGTATTGAGCTTTGAGAGCTATAGATCGACATCAGAGGGCATGATTAAAAATTTAGTGCTGAGATGATTAGTGCGTACAGTGGAGGGAATCTTTCTCGATGGATACCAGCAAAGAGACTTTCAAAGCTCTCCAGCAGGATGATGTACTCTCGGCAGCTGACGTTGCATCAAACGTTGTTATTAAGCCTGAAGAAGAGTACTGTGATGGCTACTTGGGACGTCCGTTCGAAAAAAGCTCATTGGAGCTTTCACCCAAGGTATGCATACCCTGAACAGCAGCGTTCAAACAAGGGAAGAAGCTCT
>Ga0207646_10008598_pt1 | contig 10203 bp, 9 predicted proteins | sample KBSK5502metaG_FD_184343 | JGI IMG/M metagenome (GOLD analysis project Ga0207646, IMG submission 184343) | Corn, switchgrass and miscanthus rhizosphere microbial communities from Kellogg Biological Station, Michigan, USA - KBS K5-50-2 metaG... | ecosystem: Host-associated > Plants > Roots >...
GCCGCCGCCATCTTCATGTCGGCATGCCCGTCCGGATGCGCCAGAGTGAATTCATCGCCCACCGCCGTCACGATGATGCCGGCCACGATGAAGAGATGGATATTGGTATAAGCGAGGCGCGCCAGGCGGCCGGGATCGCCGGACGATGTAATCATCTCGGTCCCACGCTCGGCCCCGGCATTGAAATAGATCCACCACATAGCGAGGCTCGATACGAAGGCCGACAGGAAAGCCAGCACCACCGGCAGGGTCCAGGCGAGATTGCTGAAGGTCGCTCCCGTCACCAGGATGGATTCACCCAGCGCGATGATGACGAAGAGGCCGCAACGCTCGGCCATATGGCCGCCTTCGACATCCCAGTCCGCCGTCGTCGAATGGCCGAGGCCCGGGGTCCAGAAGCCGAGCGATGGCCCCGCATATTCGATCAGCAGCGCCATCACCCAGAAAGCGAGGCGCATCTCGCCTTCCGCCAGTCCACCGAGGATCCAGAACAGGCCGGAGACGCAGAGCCAGGCGAGGATGCGGCGGAAATTCACGGTCTGGGAAACATGGCCCCTGACGCCCCATAGCATGAAGAGCGTGCGCCCGATCTGGATCGAAGCATGCGCCAGCGCGAAGACGAGCCCCAATTCGGCGAAAGCCTTGGGGATAGAGGAGGACAGGATGAGGCCCGCCAGCATGATGGCGAACAGCATCAGGCGCACTGGAATGCGCTCGGGATCGAGCCAGTTGGTGACCCACGACGTGTAGATCCATACCCACCAGACCGCCATCATCAGGAGCAGCGTTTCGACCGCCCCCAGAGCGGTGAAATGGGCCAGCAAAGCGTGGGAGAGCTGGGTTACGGCGAAGACGAAGACCAGATCGAAGAACAATTCGACGAAAGTGACGCGGGCATGCTCATGGCCCTTGCGGATGCGCAGCAGATGTCCCAAGCCCGTTCCCTATTCCCTCATCCACTGCTCGCGCAGCTTCTCGCCAATCATGCAGTCGACGCGCGGTTCGGCCCGAACGTCGCTTGCCCTGACAAGAGCGCTTCCCGCCAAAGTTGCTCGACTTTGGCGATAAGGAAGCGCTCCAGAATATATCATTCGAGCCTTTTTATCCCAATCGGATCGGAGTGATCCGATTGGGAAAGGCTCTGTCTGCACCGGCCTGGCGGCGATCTCCAGCACCAGCTTGCGGCGGATGGCCGAGGCCAGCTTCTGGATGTCGGTCACCGGCACCAGAAAGGCACCGGGACCGCCAATGACGCAATCCTCGTAATAGATATCGAGATTCTCGATCGAGGCAAAACCGCCCGGCCGCTTGATCATGATGGGCAAGCCGTTGATGGTGACGCCCAAGGCGACGAGCGGGTCGCGGGCGACCGTCACCGGCACACCCATATTATTGGGCCCGTCGCCCGACACATCGACGACACGGCGCTGGCTCTCGATGCCGTTGCCCTCGAAGCTCGGCCCCACATAGATCAGGCCGTTCGAGATCGAGGTGCCATGCTCACGCGACATCGGCGCCGAAGCGAGGCGGTCAGCGAAGGCATTGGCGGAGGTCTCGCCGTCGATCAGCGTCCAGGGCACCAAAGTCGTCTGGAAGGCCGGCCCCGCCCATTCGACATAACTGACCGCGATGCGGCCATGGGGACCCGACGATATTGCCTCGATCACTTCCTGGTGGCGGAAGGCGGCGGCATAGCCGTCACGCTGCAAAGCCTGCTCATCCATATCCATCGAGCGCGAGACATCGACGGCGAGCACAAGTTCGAGATCGACCGGTGTGTCGGCAGCGAAAGCCGCGTGCAATGAAGCCATCACCGCGAACGCGGCCGTGAGAAGTCTCCATGCTACAGGTCGCATGCAGAGCCTCCTTTGCCGCCGTCCCAAAGGTGAGACTAGGCATGGCAGCCGGGGCGTCAATAGTTTGCCGGTTCGGAACCCGTCACCGTTGTCGTGCGCCATCAGTACGATGCTGGAGCTTCGGGCTGGAAGCGGTCCGGCGCATTCTGTAGAATGCCGCTTGAGGCGCCCGTCCGCGCGCCCGGCAGGATTCCGTCACATGACCATCACTCAAACGGCGTTGAAGGCGCGCTTCGGCATCATCCTTGCGGGCGCCGCCGCCCTGACGCTGGCGATCAATGATGTCTCGGTGCCCTTCTCCTATGCGCGGGGCTTCAGCCCACCCACGGTCGTGCTGGCCCGATTTGCCTTCCTCCTCGCCAGCCTCGTCATTCTCCTGCCGGTGGTGGGACTGAGCTACAGGCTGCCCAAGGCTCACATGCGCCATGCGCTGGGTTCGGGCGTCGCCACGGCCATTGCGACGCTGGGGCTGCTCGGCTCTTTCGCCTATCTTCCGCTCGGCCTTGCCGTCGTCATTCTCTACACTTTCCCCATACTGACCGCGCTTCTCGAATCCGTCTATACACGCAGGCTTCCGGGCATGGTCGAATGCGCATGCCTCATCGCAGCGCTCGCCGGCATCGGCATCGCCGTCGGCTTCAATGACGTGGCGATCGCGCCCATGGGCATCCTCCTCGCCACAATCGCGGCTCTGGGCTTTGCCGTCTCGATCTTCTGGAACAGCATAAAGCTCAGGACCGCCGATGGCACGGTCGTCACTTTCTATATAGCGATTGCCGGTATCGTCACCGTCGCGCTCTATCTGGCGGTGACCGGAAACTTCAGGGTGACGTCGCAATCCGGCTTCAGCGCATGGTTGCCGCTGCTTGTCACCTGCTTCTTCTTCACGCTTTCTTTCCTCGCCATGTTCAAGGCGGTGGAATTCGCGGGCGGAGCGCCCACGGCCATGCTCCTCAATCTCGAGCCGGTATTCGCCATCGGACTTGCAAGCCTGCTGCTCGGCGAAGATCTGACCCTGGCGCGCGTCGTGGGCAGCACGCTGGTCATCGGCGCGGTGGTGGTGTCGGAGATCGCGCGCAAGGGCAAGGACGTCGCGGTGGAGCCCGTCGGGTAAGCCCGCCGTCAGAACATACGGTTCTTGGTCTTCACGTCGAAGAAATGGATCGCCTTGCGGTCGAGCGCCACCGGCAGGCGTTGACCGACATGGATGGGCACCGTGCCGGGGACGCGCAGGACGAAGTCGGATCCCTTGTCACCCACCGCCATGCGGCAATGGGCAAGCGTGTCGGCGCCCAGCGTCTCGACGGCGGCCACCATCAGTATCATGTCGGCCCGATCTTCGCTCGTCACCGAAATATGTTCCGGGCGAATGCCAAACAGCAAGGGCGTAGCCGCATTCGGCAGGTTCATTCCGGGAAGATCGATGACGACGCCGGCGCGGATGGCGATACTCTTGCCGTCAACGCCGACATGGGCCTCGAGGATATTCATGGCGGGCGAACCAATGAACCCGGCGACGAACACGCTGGCGGGCCTTGAATAGACCTTCATCGGCGTATCGATCTGCTCGGCCTTGCCGGCATTCATGACGACGAGACGGTCGGCGAGCGTCATCGCTTCGACCTGATCGTGGGTGACATAGAGCGATGTCGTGCCGACGTTGCGCTGCAGGGCCTTGATCTCGAGGCGCATCTGCACCCGCAATTTGGCGTCGAGATTGGACAACGGCTCGTCGAACAGGAAGGCCGCGGGATCGCGCACCAGGGCGCGGCCCATCGCGACCCTTTGCCTTTGGCCGCCCGAGAGTGCCCGCGGCTTGCGGTCGAGAAGCGCACCGAGCTCCAGCATTTTCGCTGCATTGGCGACGCGCATGGCGATTTCGGATCTGGATTTGCGCGCGTTCCTCAAGCCGTAGGCCATATTGTCGAAAACGCTCATATGCGGGTAGAGCGCATAATTCTGGAACACCATGGCGATGTCGCGTTCTCGTGGCTCGAGCCGGTTGACGACACGCCCGCCGATCTCGACCGTGCCGGAGGTGATCTCTTCAAGCCCCGCCACCATGCGCAGGAGCGTGGACTTGCCACAACCCGAGGGGCCTACGATCACGATGAATTCGTGATCCGCGACATCCAGCGAAACACCGTGGATGACCTTGTTGCGGCCGTAACTCTTCCTGACATCTTTCAGTGCGATCGTAGCCATCTTTCACTTTTCGCTTTCGACCAGTCCCTTGACGAACCAGCGCTGCATCAGAATGACAACCAGAACGGGCGGCAGAATCGCCAGCACGCAGGTGACCATGACCAGGTGCCACTGCGTGTCGGCATCGGCGAAGGAGATCATCTTGCGCAAGGCGATGACGATGGTGTTCATCGAATTGGAATTGGTCACCAGCAGCGGCCAGAGATATTGCGTCCAGCCATAGATGAAGAGGATGACGAAGAGAGCGGCGATGTTGGTCGTCGAGAGCGGTAGCAGGATATCCTTAAAGAACCGCCACGGCCCAGCGCCGTCGATGCGGGCGGCTTCGATGAGCTCGTTCGGGACCGTCATGAAGAACTGCCTGAACAGCAAGGTCGCCGTCGCCGAGGCAATGAGCGGCACGATGAGGCCGGCATAGGTATCGATGAGGTTCAGATCGACCATCACCTTATAGGTAGGCAGGATGCGCACCTCGATGGGCAGCATCAGCGTGATGAAGATGATCCAGAAGAACACCAGGCGCAGGGGAAAGCGGAAGAAGACGATGGCATAGGCGGACATGATCGAGATGATGATCTTGCCGATAGCAATGCCGAGCGCCATGATGGTCGTGTTGAGGAGCAATGTGCCGACACCGACACCGCCGATGCGGCCGATGCCGCCGAACAGGGCTTCCCGGTAATTGTTGATGTATTCGGGTCCCGGCAGCAGCGGCAATGGCGGCTTTAGAATGGTTTCGAGCGGATGCGTCGAGGCCACGAAGACATAATAGATCGGAAAGACAACCACGATCAGGCCGAGCACCAGCAGGAAATGCGCGATAAGGCGGCTATGCGGCTTGGCTTCGATCATCTTGCAGTATCAGCCATAATGCACCCGCTTTTCGATATAGCGAAACTGCAAGGCGGTGAGCGCGATCACGATCACCATGAGGATCACCGACTGGGCGGCCGAATCACCGAGGATCAGATTGACGAAGCCATCATTGTAGACCTTGTAAACGAGCGTCTCGGTGGCCTTGCCGGGGCCGCCCCCGGTCACCGCGTGGATGATGCCGAATGTGTCGAACAGCGCATAGACCGTGTTGATGACAAGCAAAAAGAAGCTGGTCGGGGCCAATAGCGGAAAGACGATGGTCCGGAAACGGCGGAATCCCCTGGCGCCATCGATCGCCGCCGCCTCGATCAGCGTCTTGGGGATGGCCTGGAGGCCTGCGACAAAGAACAGGAAATTATAGCTGATCTGCTTCCATGAGGCTGCCATCACGATCATGGTCATGGCTTGCGGGCCATTGAGGAGCGGATCCCAATGGATGCCCATCTGCCGCAGCGGATAAGCCAGCGTGCCGAAGGACGGATTGAACATGAAGAGCCAGAGCATGCCGGCGATTGCCGGAGCGACGGCATAAGGCCAGATCATCAGCGTGCGATAGAGGGTCTTGCCGCGAATGATCTTCTCTGCCTGCACCGCCAGCAAGAGCGCAATCGCCATCGAGATGAAGGCGGTCGCCACCGAGAACACCGCCGTCACCTTGATGGAGTTCAGATAGGCCGGATCGGCGAGCACACGCTTGAAATTCGCCAGGCCGACAAATTGCGTCTTGAGCCCGAACGGATCCTCACGCAGCAATGACTGTTTCAGGGCCTGGCCTGCCGGCCAGTAGAAGAAGACCAGTGTGATCGCCAACTGCGGCGCCAGCAGCAGATAGGGAAGCAGTTTATGAGGGAATATTGCCCGGTTCATGAGTGAGGAAGCCGCCCGCCCTGCGAGCGGCCGGTTTTTCAGCTAATTGCCGAGCGCTTGCTTGATCGCATCATTGCCGCGCTTGACGGCATTGTCGAGGGCCTGCTGGGCGGTCTGTTCACCGGCCAACATCTTTTCGAACTCCTCATTTTCGATATCGCGCACCTGCGGCAGGTTGACGAGGCGCACCCCCCTCGAATTGGCGGTCGGCTCTTTGCCCAGCATCTGGGTGATCGGTGTCTCACGGCCGGGATTCTTCTCGTAGAAGCCGGATTTCTTGGTCTCGTCATAGGCGGCAAGGGTGACCGGCAAATAGCCGGATTTCTGATGCAGAAAGGTCTGCACCTCGGTCTTCGAGAGATAGGCGAAGAATTGGGCCACACCTTTATACTGGTCCGCCGACTTTCCGCCAAAGACCCAGAGGCTGGCGCCCCCCGGGATGGTATTCTGGGGTGCGCCCGGCGCATCCGTATCATAGGGCAACTGGCCGATGCCGTAATTCATGCCCGACTTGACGATGTCGCCAAGCCCGCCTGATGATTCTGTGAAAATCCCGCATTCACCGGCGAGGAATATCTGCTTCGCTTCCGAGGTGCGGCCGCCATATTTGAAAGTTCCATCCTTGGCGAGATCGGCCAGAGCCTGGAAGTGATTCACGAAAAGCGGCGCGTTGATCTGAAGTTCGGCGTCTTGTCCGGCGAGGCCATTCTCCTTGGTCGCATAGGGCGTGTTGTTCCAGGCGGCAAAATTTTCCAGATGGATCCAGGTGAGCCAGGTGGAGGTATAACCGCAAGGTGCTGCACCGCTCGCCTTGATCTTGCGGGCGGCGTCCCAGACCTCGTTCCAGGTCTTGGGCGGATTGTTGATGTCGAGGCCCGCCTTCTGGAAGATATCCTTGTTGAAATAAAGAATCGGCGATGAAGAATTATAGGGAAAGGACAGCATCGTGCCGTCGGGCCGCGAATAATAGGCGACGATGCCCGGCAGATACTGGCTCTTGTCGAAGATCATGCCCGCTTCGGTGAGGACTTCGGCGACGGGCTTCACAGCCCCTTCAGCGCTCATCATGACGCCGGTGCCGACGTCGAAAACCTGCATGATATCGGGCGGCTGGCCGGCGCGGAAAGCGGCAATGCCGGCATTCAATGTTTCGGGATAGGTGCCCTTGAATACAGGCACGATCTCATAATCCTGCTGGCTAGCATTGAAGTCCTTGGCGATCTTGTCGACGACCTCATTATTGGCGCCCGTCATGGCATGCCACCAAGTGACCTGGGTCTTGGCGAAAGCCGGCAGGGTTCCCACCACGGCCAAACCCAAAATAGCGGTGGCAAGCATAAAACGTCGTTTCATTGAGTTTCGCTCCCAATTCACTGCTGAAGTCAGTTTCTTATTGTTTGGTCATTTTTGCAGGCCGATGACATTCATCGTAGCGAGCCGAAATATGAGCCCGCTTGTCCGGACTGGCAATCGGAAATGGCTTAGTCGTTCGTCGAACAAGCATTCATTCGCCGCGCCAACGCCGTGCTGTCCCTTACTGGGACATCTACACTCCGGCGCGTTCGGGAAAGGCCTTGGCGATGGCGCTCTTCTCAGCCTTCACCACGCCGCGTTCAGTGATGAGGCCAGTAACATATTTGGCCGGCGTAACATCAAAAGCGTAATTGGCCACTGGCGATCCCGGCGCCACGATATCCACCGTCTCGATGCGGCCCTCTTTGGTGATGCCGGTGAGCTTCGTCACCTCATCGCCCGAGCGCTGCTCGATGGGTATCTCTCTCAGTCCATCATTGATGGTGAAATCGATGGTGGGCGACGGCAGAGCCACATAGAAAGGCACATGATTGTCATGGGCCGCCAGCGCCTTGAGATAGGTGCCGATCTTGTTGCACACATCGCCTGATGCGGTGGTGCGGTCGGTACCGACGATGCAGAGATCGACCAGGCCATGCTGCATCAGATGACCGCCGGTATTGTCCGGGATGACGGTGTGCTTCACGCCATGATGGCCGAGCTCCCAGGCGGTGAGCGAGGCGCCCTGATTGCGTGGGCGTGTCTCGTCCACCCAGACATGGATGGGGATGTCGCCATCATGCGCCATATAGATGGGCGCGGTCGCAGTTCCCCAGTCGACGGTCGCCAGCCACCCGGCGTTGCAATGGGTGAGGACATTGACCGGCTCGCCCTTTTTCTTCCTCGCCGCGATCGCCTTGATGAGTTCCAGCCCATGGCGGCCGATCGCCTGGTTGATCTCGACATCCTCCTCGCAGATCTCCGCGGCGCGTTTATAGGCGCGCTGCGCCCGCTCGGCCGGCGGAAAATTGCGCAGCGCCTTCATCATCTCATCGAGCGCCCATTTGAGATTGATCGCGGTCGGGCGCGTCGCATGCAGATTTTCATAGGCCCTTGAGAGAGCTTCATCGGAAGCATCGGCCAGCGCCTGGAGCGCCATGCCATAAGCGGCGGTGGCGCCGATTAGCGGCGCACCGCGCACCAGCATGTCCTTGATGGCATAGGCCGCATCGGCGGCAGAGCGCAATGTCACCGTCTCGAGGCGGTGGGGAAACTTGGTCTGGTCGATGATCTCGACCGACCAGCCATCCCGATTGAGCCAGATCGTCCGGTAAGGCTTGCCATCGACTTTCATGCAATCGTCCCGTGAAAGATTGAGCGGGACGGTGCCTTGCCCGCCCCGCCCTGTCAATCATGCGGCCTGGAGCAGCAGCCCCGCCATATGCGACCGGCGCGCGGCAATGAAGTCGCGCAAGCGTTCTGGATAGTCCGGCTTCACCGCCGTAGCCACCGAGGGCCGCTCGCGCAGTGCCTTGCGCCAGCGGGCGATCTTGGGCCTGCCGGCAAGAATGCCGAAATCCTCGATCGCATCGAAGACGTCGAAATAGCGGAAGACCGGACCGAAAGAGGCATCGACGAGATGGAAGGTCTCGCAGTCGAACCAGGGCCCGGCTTGCAGCCGGGCTTCGAGACGCTCGAAGCGCTGGATCAGATCCTTGCGCTTGCGCTCGAAAGCCTCCTCATTCACCGCCGTATAGAACTCCCAGATGTCGGAGAGCACGACACTGGCGAATTCGATCCAGGCGCGGTGATCGGCGCGCCGGACGGGGTCGGCCGGATGGAGCGGCGGTGACACCGTGTCTTCGAGGAACTCGGCGATCACTGCCGATTCGAAGATCACGTCGTCACCCACCTTCAGCACCGGAACCTTGCCCAGCGGCGATATGCCTAAGAACCAGTTCGGCTTGTTGGTGAGATCGATGTCGATCCTTTCGAAATCGACACCTTTCTCCTTGAGCGCGATCACAGCCCTTTGCACATAGGGGCACAGGACATGGCTGATGAGAGTCAGTTTCTTCATCTTATCCTCGCTTAACGGGTCAAGCCGCGATGAGGCCTTCGGCCTTGAGCGCTTCCTGGACCTTGGGACGGGCGGCGACCCGGTCCATGAAGGCCTGAAGACTGGGGAAGCTCTTGAGATTCATGCCGAGGAAATTCACCCAGTTGACGATGGTGAAGGCATAGGCATCGGCGGCGGAAAAGGTCTTGCCGAGAAGGTAGTCGTTGGTCTTGAAGTGCTTGTCGAGTTCGGCGAAGCGGGTATTGAGCTTCGCCTTCACCGTCGCCTTGGTCTCGGCCGCCGTCTCCTTGTGCCAGAGCCAGGAGAAGTTCTTGTGGAGCTCGGTGGCGACAAAGGCCAGCCACTGCTGGGCCTGGTAGCGCTCCGGTGTACCCGCTTTCGGCATCAGATTGCTGTCCGGCTTCTGGTCGGCGAGATACTGCACCACCACATTCGCTTCGGTCAGGACCGGCTCTGAGTCTTTGATGCGGATGGCCGGCACGTAGCCGCGCGGATTGACATCATAGTAGTTCGAGCCGTCGGCGAGCTTGTGGGCCCCGAGATCGACCTTTTCTAGATCGAGCGGGATGCCGGCTTCGCGCGCCACAATATGGGGGGCAAGCGAGCAGGCGCCGGGCGAATAGTAAAGCTTCATGATAGTCTCCTGTTGGACTCAGTTTGATGCAAGTGCATTGACATTAATGCAGTTGCATGTATATGTCAAGCTTAATGCAGATGCATGAATCATCGGGATGACGGCGATGGGCGAGGAAAAGCGGATCGACAAGGTTTTGCAGGTCTGGGTGAGGCTCATCCGCGCCCATGACAAGATCGTGGGCAGTGTCGAAGCGACGCTGAAAGCCAAGGGTTTCCCGCCAATCGCCTGGTATGATGTGCTACTCGAATTGTCGCGCGAGGGCGGCCGCAAGCTCAGGCCGGTGGAGCTCGAGAAGGAACTTCTCGTCGCCCAGTACAATCTCTCCCGCCTCCTCGACCGCATGGAGGCGGCCAAACTCATCGAGCGCATTGCCTGTCCGGGCGACGGGC
>Ga0207646_10008599_pt1 | contig 10203 bp, 11 predicted proteins | sample KBSK5502metaG_FD_184343 | JGI IMG/M metagenome (GOLD analysis project Ga0207646, IMG submission 184343) | Corn, switchgrass and miscanthus rhizosphere microbial communities from Kellogg Biological Station, Michigan, USA - KBS K5-50-2 metaG... | ecosystem: Host-associated > Plants > Roots >...
CCATCACGCTGTCTTGCTCGTTTCCCACGCCTGGGGGGAAATCCCGATGCAGAAACTCCGGCAACTCGTCGACGTCCTCGCCTTCGTCGACGAAGATGAGCGCGATGAGCTGCGCCGACTGGCGGCCCGTTGGGAGATCGAGCGCGGCTGGGGGTCGACGCTTGCTGTTGCCGACTGGCTCGTACAGGGCAAACCGGAGCCGCGCCTCGTGGGCGTCTGGGCGCGGTACTTGCGTGAGCTGCGAGAGCCCAATGTGCTCGAGATGCACGTCCAGGAGTGGCTCTCCCCGTTCTGGCTCACGACACCTCAGGCCGCCGCCCACAAGGCATTCCACGCGGTCCTCCGAGACTTGAGACCAGCGCCGGACCAGACCTGGGGAGGCAAGCTGCGGCAGACGATCCGGGCGCTCACGCATCCACGGTCGTCGAAGACAGAGCAGTACCTGCGGTTGGGTTATCGCCGCTCCGTCACGGGACGATGGACGCGCGACTCGTAGTGCTGGTGCCGCGCGCCGGCGGCAGAATGTTCGGTCCGTGAGTCGAGACCCGTCCCCCCGCGGCGGTAACGCGACGAACGAGCCGCCGACGTTTAGCGTCGTCATGGCGGCATACAACAGCGCCCTGACGATCGGCGAGGCGATCGAGTCCGTCCGGTGCCAGACGCGATCGGATTGGGAGCTGGTCGTCGTCGACGACGGTTCACATGACGGAACCACGGACGTTGCGGAGGCGTTCGGCGATCCGCGCGTGCGGGTTGTCCGCACGGCGGGGAACCGGGGACCTGGAGCCGCACGTAACCGAGGGATCGCGCTCGCGCAGGCACCTCTGGTCTGCACCCTCGACAGCGATGACCTTTGGCTCCCGCGCTATCTCGACACGATGGCGCGCACACTGGATTCCAACCCGGCGGCCGCCCTCGCCTGCACGGATGCGTGGGTGCTTGACCAGACGACGGGACGAGTGAGGAAGAAGTCCGCGATGGCATTCCTGGATCCGCCTGACCCGCTGCCCGACGACGCTGAGACGTTTCTCGCCGAGCTGTTGCGACGCAACTTCATCTACAACTCCGTCGCAGCACGGCGCGAATCGCTCCTGGCTGTCGACGGTTACGACGAGAGGCTCTGGATCGGCGAGGATTGGGAGCTCTGGCTGCGTCTCGCCGCCGCGGGCCATCGTTTCGTCCGCGTCCCACAACTGCTCGCTGTGTACAGACAACGGGCTGACTCGCTGATGACCAGCCACCCCGAACGGCTCATCGAGGCAAAGTGCGAGGTGTATCGAGTCGTAGCGGAGGAGTGGGAGGCAAGCCCGGAGCTCCGCGACCTCGCACTCAGGTTGCGCCGTGCAAGCACGCTCCGCAGCCAGCGTCGTGCCGCCGCCGGAACGCTGCTCGGGCCACTCCTGGCGCTTCGGAAGAAGCTACGAGACTCGAGGCTTTGGCATCGCGAACCACCTCCGGAAGTTGCAGAACTGCTGTTGACCGTCGCCGGCATGCAGCACGCGTAGCCGAGCCGGCCGAGCATCCGGCACCGCTGCAACACTGCGCCTCTGTGCGCGTGCTAGTCGCGGGTGCCGGCGGGCTCGTCGGGAGCATTCTCTGGGAAGAGCTTGGCACCCAGCACGTTTTGCAGGGACTCGACCTTCACCGTGACAGGGGCCGGGGAATCCGGCGGGCGGACGTCCGCCGAGCCCGTTCGATCCGGGGTGCATTCGATCACGTCGACGCCATCGTGGATCTCGCGACCGGCTCGACCATCGACCTGCCCTGGGATCGGGTCCAGGCGGATATCAAGGGCCGTGTGAACATTCTCGAGGCAGCGCGTCTCCAGGGTGTCCGGCGCTATATCTTCGCGAGCTCGAATCACGCGACTGGCATGTACGAGCTCGAACAGCCGTATGCATCCATCGTGGCGGGCACGTACGAGGGGATCGATCCTCACTCGATCCCACTGATCGGTACGGACTGGCCCATCCGGCCGGACAGTCCGTACGGCGTGGGTAAAGCGTTCTCCGAAGCCGCGGTGCGGTACTACTCCGACCAGTACGGGATCTCGAGTATCTGCCTCCGGATCGGCACAGTGCTTGCGGAAGATCGACCGAAGATTCCGCGCCATTACGCGACCCTGCTGACGCACAGCGACCTCGTCCGTCTTGTTGGCTGCGCGCTGCGAGCGCCCTCGGAACTCCGCTTTGGCGTCTATTACGGCGTTTCGGCCAATACCTGGCGGTTCTGGGACATCGCGAACGCCGCGGAGGACCTGGGATACGAAGCTCAGGACGACGCCGAGCGGTTCCGTTCCGGGGCCGACGGCCGAGCCTGAGGGCTCAGGAGGCCGAGCGTCTTCTGCAACGCGACGAAGGGTACGCCGGCAAGGCTTTGTACTTCCCAGCGCTCCTGCAAGTGCCGGGGCAGCCGGGCCACCGCACGTAGGGGTGGATCGTCACCAGTGGTTTGCAGGTAGAGGGCCAGAACCTGCGCCGTCCCGGCTAGTCGACTCCCGCCCACACCGGCCAGAGCGAACGCAATCCGATCCCTCTGCCCTATCCGTTCGGCGTCGAACGCCGTCGCGTAGTCCTGTAGGACTTCGTCGTCGGCGATTCCGGCGAGGTACCGCAAGGTCGCGCTGACGTGCGCGACGAGGCGGACGCGACGCGCCCGCTCGAGCAACGCGCCAGAGGTCGGGGCCTCTGGCGAGTGAAGGACGCGGTGCACGTCGACGAGCCATTGACACGTCTGCACGGGCATCGTTCGCGCGCCCGTGGCACAGGCGAAGAGAACCTCGTCGGCGGCATCGAGCACCCGCGGAACTCCTTCGGCGTCCGCGAGGTCGAGCGAACGCTCGCGCAGAGCACTCGCGGCTGACTCATTCAACGGCCCGGCAACCGCCGGCGGCGCACCATGGTGGATGACGAGCACTCTCTGGCTCTCGTCACGAAGAATTGTCGAGGAACGAGTCTGGCCGGCTTCCTGCCAGCCGGCATAGCTCGACACCTTTACCGTTTCCGCGACGCGCTCAGGCTCGACGATCAGCTCGAGCTGGGGCACCGGGCGCAGACCAAGGCGCGGATACCAGCGGAGGAGAGCGGGCATGCCGCCCACGAGCAACGGGTCCACGTGGGCGCGCTGGCGCAGAAGTGCAAGGAGCACCGCGAGCCGGTCGAGCAGCAGCTGGTTCCTATACCACACGCTCCGATAGGTCCCGAAGAGGCGCGGCAGCTGCGGATCGTCAGGCGCGAGATCGCGCAGCCGTTCATACAGCAGCGGCAGCAGGCCGAAGCTTCCCGTCTCGAGCATCGTCACGTCGAGAGGTTGCAGCGACTGCCAGCGCGCCCGCGCCGCCTCGGCCGGGCCGAGTGCAACCTCCATGAGGGAGCGCTGGGTCGCGGTCGGCCAGAAGGAGCCGCGCAGGCGGCCGTGGCTCAAGATTCCTCCGCTTGAGCCGCCTCGGCAGCCGCCCGACGTCGCTCCATCGCCTGCCGGATCACCTCGAGATACTGGGACCGGGATGCGCTCTCTCGCAGCCCGTTGTTCTGGGTGTGTAGCCGACGCTCGAGCACGACCTCGGGGAGAATCGTGTGTTGCAGGCCCGCTTCCTGGGCACGCGCGAACCAGTCGACGGTGACGCCGACCCGGACGGCCGTCGTGAAGGGGCCGACACGCTCGAACGACGCGCGCCGGACCAACATCAGGTTCGGCGCCGTCCAGGGCATCGCCTCGGGTGCCGGCGGCCGCAGGCTCGCCCGCGTCTCCTCGTCGAGCTCGGGGCTGAAGAACTCGCGCACGTGCCCGAACACCATGTCTAGGCCCGGATCGGCGTCAAGCGCTGCCTTCTGCAGGCTCAGCTTGCCCGGTGTGAAGCGGTCGTCGGCGTCGAGAAAGGCATACAGCTCGCCCGACGCGTTCTCGACAGCGCGATTGCGCGCGGCGCCGTTGCCCCCGTTCTCCTGCTGGATCACCTTCGCCTGCGCAAAGCTTTGAGCGACGTCTGCGGTCCCGTCCGTCGAGCCGTCGTCGACCACGATCAGTTCCAGCGGCTCGTAGTCCTGGCCCAGGGCGCTCTCGATCGCCTCGCCGAGATACGGAGCCGCGTTGTAGGCGCCGATCATCACGCTGACGAGCGGGTTCACGCGTCGGCCTCCTCCGCGGATGGCTCCTGCCGAGCGAGCTTCGCACGCAGCGAGCGGAGGAGCGGCTCATGAGGAGCCCGGCCGGCGGTGAGACTCGAAGCCTGGTAACGGCGGTAGAGCACGATCTTGGGGATGACCTGATACTCGATCCCGCGCTCGCGCATCCTCACGAGGAGGTCCATGTCCTCGCCGTGGACGAACGATGTGTCGTATCCGCCGAGCTCGAAGAAGACCTCGCGGCGAAACATCACGGACGAGAGAGGTATTCCGTCGACGTCGCCGTAGACGTTGTCGCGGGCCATCCACTCGGGTGCGTTCATCCACTCCTGCCGCCCGAAGACGGCGCCGACTTCGGGATGGGAGAGGAGATAGCCGACCTGGTGGCTGACTCTCGTCGTTGGCAGCAGGTCGTCCGAGTCGAAGTTCGCCACGAATTCTCCGGACGAGCACTCGACGGCCGCGTTGCGGGCGGCCGACGGGCCTTTGTTGTCCTGCCGCATGTACACGACGTCGGGGTAGCGAGCGACGATCACCGCGGTGTCATCGGTTGAGCCATCGTCCATGACCACGACCTCGAGCGGTCGCCAGTCCTGAGCCAGAACGCTCTCGAGTGCCTCGCCGATGTGCTCGGCGGCGTTGTACGCCGCCATGATCACGCTGACCAGTGGGGAGTCGTTTGCCTCGCTCATGAAGCGAGCTCAGCGAGCAGGCGCTCGATCGTGGGCGGGATCAGCTCGGTCGGGCCGCCGACGTCGAGACCGAATGCCGGGATGTCTCCGAGCAGTCCCGCCATCGCTGACAACGCCTCCTGCCGCGCCGGGACGAGCTGGAGCAGCGTGCTGGGAGCGAGGGCGGCCAACACCTGTGCAGGACCCCGGCGCTGGACCTGCGGCTCCACGCCCTGCACGCGAGGCGCGACGATTGCCCGGAGCGGGAAGCCGCGGCACATTCGCTCCGGGAACCGCTCGGCGACGTAGAAGACCGACTTCTCTTCCAGCGCGCCGTCGCCTGCGAAGCTTGGAGACGGAAGATGGGGCAGAAGTTCCGCGTGGTCAGGCTCGAGCTTCCCCGAGCAGAAGAGGCTGAGTACGCGCGGTTCGGGCTGGATTTGGACGCCTACGTAGTCGTCGCCAGCGTACAGCAGATCGGACGTCAAGCAGGAGAGCGCGCACGTCGACTTCCCCGAGCCTCCGGCGCCGACGAGCAGCACGCCGCCATCCGCCTGGCCGACCGCCGCTCCGTGCAGAAGTAGCGCGCCGCGATCCGGGAGCCACCAATGGAGGATCTGGCGAAAAGGCGCCGCCGGCTCCCAGAACGGGAGATCGTGGGCGTTGCTGCACCAGAACCATGCTTTCCCCGTTGCACGCTCGTAGGCGCTGAGCTGCCCGAGCGCGGGCCGGCACGCGAAATGACGACCCTCGTCGGCCGTGTAGACGGTGGTGCCGCGCGGGCTGCCCGGAGCGAGCGACGGGAGCGGCGGCGGCGGCGTCCCTGAGTCCGTGGAGTCCCACACGTGGATGGTCAGCTCCGGTTCGTCGGTCTCCTCGTGAGCCAAGTGTTCGAAGGCGCAGCCCAGTTGCCCGGCGAGCGCGACTCCAGCGAAGCGGAGACGCACGTGAGCATCTCCGATGCGGATCGAGCGCTCGACGAGCTCAACGGCGGCCTGGGCCGCCCGTTCGAAGCCTTTCTCGAGCTCGTCGATCGAGTTGTCGAGCGTGCCCTCAGCCGCTTCAGGTGCCGGCAGAGGCATGCGGCCATCCCCGTGTGTCCACCTCGTGGACCGGGTCGAGCAGGATGATGTCCTGCATGTCCGTGAAAACCGCGAAGCCCGGAGCCACGAACGGGACCCGCTCGCCTGCATCCTGCGACGGAAGAGCTTCGCTGCTGGCGTTGTTGCCGTTGCGACTGGCGTCCTCGACGACCAGCTCGGCGCCGGCGAAATCCTCGAGCAACCTCTTGACGGCTGCTTCGATTTCTCCCTCCTCGGCCTCATACCGGTGTTCGAGCTCGAGCCCGATGGTCTCGGCGGATTCTCCACGCTCGAGCCCCTGCCACACTTCGACTGCGGTCCCCTGCAGGCTGAAGTAGTGGCCGCTCGCGAGATTGACGATGATCGTCTCGCCGCCCACGGTCTCCGAGATCACGTGCGGGCTGTTGACCCGGTACGTCACAGTGCGGCCCCCTTCGTTGGTTGCGTTTTCTCAGCCATTAGTCGAACACCCTATTCAGGAATTCGTGCATACCCTTTCTCCGACCTCGCAAGAACTCAGATTAGCTCGAATGCGCAGATTTGCTCGAATCTCCGGAGTCGTCCTGGCCGCCCTCGGTGTTCTCGCTCTGGTCTGGGTAGTCGTCGTTTGGCGCTGGCAGGACCCGTTCACGGGCCTCTACACCAGATGGCAGCAGCACAACCTCGCCCAGCAGCTCCAGCAAGAGTTCGCGACTCATCCCGGCCCGAAGTTCGTGCGGAGCGAGTCGCTCGCCGCCGAGGCCCGGGCGATTGAGCTAGCCGCGGCTCACTTCCGCCGCAGCGCAAGGGTGGGACAGGCGATCGGACGGATCGTCATTCCCCGCCTGGGCCTGAACATGGTCGTCGTCAATGGGACGGACGAAGCATCGCTGGAACGTGGGCCGGGTCGAGACCTCCGCTCCTTCATGCCCGGGCAGAGCCGCCTCGTGTACATCGCCGGGCATCGCACGACGTTCCTCGCTCCTTTCTCCCACATCGACGCGATCCAGCCAAGTGATCGCATCCAGCTCGAGATGCCATATGGCTCGTTCGTGTACCGGGCATTCCGCCATGTAATCGTGCCGGCGAACGATCTTGCAGTTCTGAGGTCGCCGCGGCACGAACTGCTCGCCCTGCAGGCGTGCCACCCACGCTTCTTCGCCACGCATCGCTACATCGTCTACGCGCATCTCGTGAGCGTCGAGCCGAGGCGAGGGCGGCCGCTGCCGCCGGCGCTCCTCGCCGCTCCTTAGCGGCCGAACGCGCTCGAGAGACCGCGATAGAGTCACGCAACGCAGTTCCCGCCGAAGGCAGGGGAAATAGTTGGCAGTACGCGGCGGGACACCGCCCCTCGAGCATCTGACAGTTCTCGTAGCGGACGACGATCTGCCGCACCGTCGCGGAGTTCGCGAGGCCCTCGAGGCGCAGAACTTCTCCATCGTCGCCGAAACGGGCAATACCGCCTCTACGGTCGCGGTCGCGTTGCGACTACGGCCAGACATCTGCCTCATCGAGCTCGAGCTGCCCGAAGATGGCCTGAGCGCGATCGGCAGGATCACGAGGTCCCTGCCGGACACACTGATCGTCGTCCTGAGCCGGTCGGATCGCCCGGAGGACGTCGTGAACGCTCTAACGCGCGGTGCCTCGGGCTATCTATTGAAAGGAATCAGCGGCGAGCGGCTTGGCGGCGCCCTTCGAGCCGCGCACAAGGGAGAGCCGGCGGTTTCGCGGGCATTCGTGCCGTTCCTTGTCGATGAGATTCGCCGTGGATCTGAACGTCGGCTGGTGCTTCCGGCTGGACCTGTGTCCCTTACGCCGCGCGAGTGGGAGGTGGGAGAGCTGCTGTGCGAGGAGCTCTCGACCGGGGAGATCGCCGACCGACTCGGCGTGTCCCCCGTGACGGTACGTCGGCACGTCGGCCTCCTGCTCCAGAGGCTCGGAGCGCAAAGCCGAGAGGAGGCGGTTCATCTACTGCGTGCCTACGGCCGCAAGTGAGGTGAGCGCTGAGGTCGCGCGCGGCGACGAAGGGCGTGATCGCCGGCGAACTCAGCCAGTCGCGCGCGCGTTGTCCAGCTCGAATTCCTCGACGAGAGCGCGATACGTCGCGGCAAGTCCCTCCTTCAGACCGATTTCAGCCTGCCAGCCCAGCTGCGCTCGGGCTCGGCCCGGGTCGATGCAGCTGCGCTCCAACTCTCCGGCCCGCAGAGGTGCAAGCTCGCCCTCGACGGTCGAGTCGGCTGCGCCACGCAACAAGTCAAAGACGCGGGAAACGGGCGTCTCGACGCCCGTCGAGACGTTGAAGACGCCGTCGTGTCCGACCGCCGCGAGGAGCGCCTGGGCGACGTCGTGCACGTGCACGTAGTCGCGCGTCGGCTTCCCAAATCCGAAGAGAGTCGGCGCGGCGCCGCGCCACAGAGCGTGGCTGAAGAGCGCCACGACACCTGCCTCGCCGTGCGGGTTCTGCCGCGGGCCGTAGACGTTGGCGAGCCTGCAGATTGTGTGGCAGACGCCACTGGCTTCTCTCCATGTGACGACGTATGCCTCGGCCGCCCACTTTGACGCTCCGTATGGAGAGATCGGGGCGGGCGGCACGTCTTCCGGCGTCGGCAGCGATGCCCGGTCGCCGTACAGGGCCCCGCCTGTCGAAGTGAAGACAACGGGCGCGCGATGCCGCGTGGCGCCGTCGAGGACGTTCAGCGTTCCGCGAACGTTGATTTCGCAATCTCGTTCCGGGTCGGCGACTGAGCGAGTAACGCTCGACTGAGCCGCGAGGTGGAATATCGCCGCTGGCCGCACTGCGTCGAGCACCTTCTCGAGTGCGCCTCGATCCGTGATGTCGACGACCTCCAGTGTCGCCTCCTCGGCGACACGCCGAGCGTCTCCCGTAGAGAGGTCGTCGACGACCACTACGCGCCAGTGGTCAGCGAGCAGCGCGTCGACGACGTGCGAGCCGATAAAGCCCGCACCACCGGTGACGATCGCGCATTTGTTCGGCATCAGTTGCCTCCTGGACCGGGCTACGTCGGCCCGACACGGTAGCGATCAGGGCTATGAACTCACAGGTGAGTAAGGCGCTGGGATCAAGCAGCGCTTTTCGACCGGACCCGGACCTGTGTCCCGCCTGACCTGAACCTCCGATTGTTGGCCGGGGCACACCGTTGTGTCGATCATGTAGACGGCAGGCACGCCTCCGCGCAGACGGTCAGATCTCCTTGGGCCCGTGCGGGTCAGGACGTCGATTCGAGCGCGAGAGTCAGGGGGCGTGCCTGCCGAACTTTCCGAGCGACCGAAGACAGGTGCCGACGGACGGTAATGTCTGAGAGGTCGAGCTCGTAGGCAATCTCTTTTGTGGTCATTCCTTCGCGGCGGCGCTTCATCACGTCTGCCTCTCGACGCGTGAGCTGCAGAGGACGCCCGTCGACCGATGTCTGCTCCTGCGGCCCGCCGCGTAGCTCGTCGATGAGGGCGGTAACTCCGGCCCGCGGAATCACGGACTCGCCGGCGAGGGCGACCTGAACCGCACGAATCAGGCTGCTGGCGCCATGAGTCTCGGCGATGAATCCATGCGCGCCTGCACGCACTGCAGCGAGGATGCTCTCATGGTCGAGCTCCGGAGCGACGATCAGCACCGCCGACGCCGGGGCGCGCTCGGCGATGCGGCGCACAGCAATGACGCAGCCTCCCGGAATCTCGGAGTCGACGAGCACCAGCCCGGCCCCGTAGAGCTCGGCGGCCTTCGAGGCGCGCGACGCGTCCTCAACGTCGGCAACAACCTCGAGACCAGCGCGCGAGAGCACGCTGGTCCTAGCCGCCCGCACGAGCGCCTGGCCGCCAGCGACCACGACCTTGGGCAGGCGCATGGGAATCTCAGGGGATGTCAGGGAAGAGTCCAATTCGCCGCAACGGTTTCCTTGTCGGGCCTCGCTTGGGGAGGTTCGACAGCCGCACCCAGAGCATGCCCTCCATGCGACCTGCGCCGCAATCCCTCTCCTGAGGGAACCGATTCAGGCGATGCCCCGCGGCCGAGGTCCGTCGATCAGCCGCTCGCACCACCTCCCCGAAAAGTCAGGTTCGTCCGATGCGGAAGGCTCGTGACCCAATTCCCACCCTCTGGAGTTCGGACCTCAACTTCACCACGCTTACCACCTACCACCTGAAACGTGACAACCGCGCCGGAGCGGCTACGCGGCGCCAGACCGATGTCAGTCGATCACGGAGCTGGCTGAAGCGCCTTGTAAACCACGCCGGCGCTCGAGTCCCAGGGGTTCTGGCCGGCGTAGCGGGGGTTCTGGTTCGTGTTGGAGGCGCGGCCGTAGTCGATGGTGACGCCGGAGGCGTCAACCCCGG
>Ga0207646_10008601_pt1 | contig 10201 bp, 9 predicted proteins | sample KBSK5502metaG_FD_184343 | JGI IMG/M metagenome (GOLD analysis project Ga0207646, IMG submission 184343) | Corn, switchgrass and miscanthus rhizosphere microbial communities from Kellogg Biological Station, Michigan, USA - KBS K5-50-2 metaG... | ecosystem: Host-associated > Plants > Roots >...
CGGATCGGTCGGCTGCAAGAGCTCGATGTGGCCGATGCCCGTGGGCAGGATCGCGTTCTTGAAGCCGAACTCCTTGGACTCGCCGCGCTTGTGGAGCCTGAGCCCGAACAGCTGGGTGAAGCGCGCGATCGCCTCGTCCAGATCCTTCACCACGACGGACAGCTCGACCACGTCTCCCAGCATGGATGTCCTCCTCGGTCGCGAGACTTCGGTCATCGAAGGGCTGCGATCGCGATGCTACACCACACGTGGCTATAATCGACCGATGCGGCTGATCCTGGCGTTGCTCCTGGTCGTCGCCGTCCTGCCCATGGCCGGCGGTCATGGGGCGGAGCCGACGGTGCTGGCGACGACCCTCGACAACGGGCTCCGCGTACTCCTGCTCGAGGACCACCGGAGCCCAATCGTGTCGTTTCAGGTCTGGTACCGGGTCGGCTCGCGCAACGAGCAGCGCGGGGCGACGGGCATCGCCCACTTCCTCGAGCATCTGATGTTCAAGGGCACGCCGACCCACGGCCGCGGGCAGTTCGCGGAGCTGGTGGAGCGCAACGGTGGCCAGGACAACGCCTTCACCATGCAGGACACGACGACGTACTTCGTCAACATCGCGGCCGACAAGCTCGACCTCGTGCTCGAGCTCGAGGCCGACCGGATGCGCAACCTGCTCCTCGATCCGCGGGAGATCGACTCCGAGCGGCAGGTCGTGATCGAGGAGCGACGCACGCGCACCGAGGACGATCCCGACGGGTTCCTGAGCGAGGCCGTCAACGCCATCTCGTTCAAGGCCCATCCCTACGGGCAGCCGACGGTCGGCTGGATGGAGGACATCACCCGGGTCACGCCCGCGGAGATCCGCGCCTTCTACAACGCCTACTACGTGCCCGGCAACGCCATCATCGCCGCCGCCGGCGATTTCAAGGCCTCCGAGCTGCTCGACAAGATCAAGAGCCGCTTCGGCGCGATTCCCCGCGCGCCGGCGCCGCCGCCCGTGCTGGCCGTCGAGCCGGCCCAGGAGGGTGACCGTCGGGTCGTGCTGCGCAAGCAGGCGCGGCTGCCCATCGTGTACCTGGCCTGGCACGTGCCCAACTACACGTCCGCCGACGCTCCCGCGCTCGAGGTGCTCTCCGCGGTGCTCAGCGGTGGCCGCGCCTCCCGTCTCTACCGCGACCTCGTCTACGACCGACAGCTCGCGCTGGAAGCGGGCGGCGACTACTCGTACTTCTCGATCGATCCCAACCTCTTCTGGTTCTGGGCGACGCCGATGCCGGGCCAGACGCCGGAGACGCTCGAGAAAGAGCTGCTCGCGGCCATGGAGCGCTTCAAGACCGAGCTCGCCACCGAGGAAGAGCTGGCGCGAGCCAAGAACCAGATGGAGGCGGCGTTCGTGTTCCAGGAGGATTCGATCCATCGCCGCGCCTCGCTCCTCGCGCGCTTCGAGCTCATCGGGAGCTACGCGAAGAAGGACGAGTTCCTCAAGCAGATCCGGGCCGTCACCGCCGCCGACGTGCAGCGCGTGGCCGGGAGCTGGTTCCCGCCCGACCGCAAGAACGTCGGCGTCCTGCTGCCCAAGCAGCCCTGATGAGATCCCCCATGGCGATCACCGACCGTCTCGCCGGCCCGTGGCGCCGGCACGCCGCGACCGCGGCGTTGCTCGGGCTCGCGCTGCTGCTCTCGGCGTCGCCGGCGCGCCCGGCACCGATCGCGCACCGCGAGGTATTGCCGAACGGGATCGTCCTGCTGGTGGCCGAGCGCCCGGCGGTGCCGATCGTGTCGGTGCGGGTCTTCTCGCGTGCCGGCGCCGCCTTCGATCCGCCCGACCGGGCGGGCCTGGCGAATCTCACGGGGGCGCTGCTCACGCGGGGGACGGCCAAGCGCACCGGCCAGCAGATCGATTCCGCCATCGAGTTCGTCGGCGGACGGCTGGAGGCGGGGGCGGGGCGGGACGGGCTCACCACGTCGCTGGCCGTCCTCACGCGCGACCTCACGCTGGGGCTCGATCTCCTGCAGGAAGTCCTGCTGACGCCGACGTTCCCGGAGGCGGAGCTCAAGCGAAAGGCGGCCCAGATCCAGGCCGCCATCCAGCGTGCCGAGGAGGATCCCGGCAGCGTCGCGTCGCGCGCGCTCTCGAAGCTCGTGTTCGCCAGGCATCCGTATGCGACGCCGGTGGAAGGCACGCGCGAGTCCGTCGGACGCCTCACCCGCGACGACGTCGTCCGCTTCTACGGCGAGCGCGTACGTCCCGACACCACGATCATCGCGGTCGTCGGGGCGGTGACCGTGGAGCAGGTCCGCCGCGAGATCATGGCGCGCTTCGGCGCGTGGCCGCGGCCCGCGACCCCGGCCCCCGGCGTGCCGGTCGCCGGCGGCGGGCCGTCGGGGCGCGCGGAGACGATCAAGCGTGATCTCACCCAGGCGACGCTCTTGTTCGGCCGGCAAGTCGTGAACCAGACGGATCCCGACTACTACCCTCTGAGCGTGGCCTCGTACATCCTGGGCGGCGGCTCGGCGTCGCGACTGTACGCACGGGTGCGGGAAGAAGGCGGCCTGGCCTACGCCGTGTACAGCTACGTGTCCCCCGGCAAGTATGGCGCGCTCTTCGCGGTGAGCGCCCAGACGCGCACGGCGGAGGTGGCCAAGGTCACGGGTCTCATCGACGCCGAGCTCGCGCGGATGCAGCGCGAGTCCGTCACGGAACGGGAGCTCGGCGTGGCCAAGGACTACCTGATCGGCAGCTTCCCGCTGCGGCTCGACACGTCGTCCAAGGTGGCCGACTTCCTCGTGGGCGTGGAGGAGATGAGCCTCGGGCTCGACTACGCCGACCGCTACCGCACTCTCATCGGTCGGGTCACGGCCGCCGACGTGCAGCGCGTGGCCGCCAAGTACTTCGGGCCGGCCGCATTCGATCGCGTCGTGGTCGGCGCCACGCCGTGACCCGACTGCGGCTCATCGCCCTCGTCTTCGGGTGGCTGCTCGCGACCCCGCCCGCGGGCGCGGCGCTCCTGACCCTCACCGACGCCCAGCAGGCCGAGGCGCTCCGCGTCGGCCAGCGCAGCGTGACGAAGGAGTCCGGCTTCGACGCCGAGTGGCGGGTGGACAACCCCACCGGCGAGAGCCTGACCGTCATGACGCCCTTCTATCGGCTGGCCCTGGCCGCTCGCAACGCCGCCTTCAAGAACGAGCCGGTGAAGCCCCAGGACCAGAGCAAGATGCTGCAGGCCCTGCGCGATCGGCTGACGTTCTGGGTCCAGCTGCACGGCGCGCGCGAGGACTTCGCGCGGTATTACGCTCCGCGCCTGGTCGTGGGCGATCTCGAGCTGGAGCCCGTGTTCGTCCAGAACGAGCGCACGGGGCTCCGACAGGCGAACGGCTCGTTCCTGGCGCGCTCGGTCTACGCCTTTCCGACGCGGGATCTGACCGGGACGTCGAAGGTCGTGCTCGTGATCCGCGACCCCGAGGGCCACCTCGTCTCACGCTTCACGGTCGATCTGGCGAAGATGCGCTGAGCCGCGATCTTCCGATCTCCTGGACGATCCACCGCGAGGTCGTGCTGCTGCTCGGCTGGGGCCGGGCGATCCTCATGCAGTTCGCGCATCCCCTCGTCGCGCGCGGCGTGGCCGAGCACAGCGGCTTCCGCGTCGAAGCCTTCGGCGGATGGCGCCGCCTGCATCGCACGCTCGGCGCCATGCTGGCGCTGACGTTCGGCGACCGGGACGACGCCCTGCGGGCCGCCGGGCGCATCAACGCGATCCACGATCGGATCCACGGCGCGCTGTCGACGCCGGAGGGCGCGTTTGACGCCGGCACGCGCTACTCCGCCCACGATCCCGAGCTGCTGCGCTGGGTCCACGCGACGCTCATCGACTCGTTCCTGCTGGCCTACACGCTCTACGTGCGCCCGCTGTCGTCGGCCCAGCGCGACCGGTACTGCGCCGAGAGTGCCCCCATCGAGACGTTGCTCGGGATGCCCGAAGGCTGGCTGCCGCGGACCGAGGCCGATCTCGCGACGTACCTCGCGACGATGCTCGCCGGCGCCGACATCACCGTCACGGACACCGCCCGCGAGCTCGCGCACGACGTCCTGCGACCGCCACGATCGGCCCTGGCGTGGCCCGCCCTGGCGACGGCGCGGCTGGCGACCGTCGGCCTCCTGCCGCCGAGGCTGCGGCAGGAGTATGGATTTGCCTGGAACGGCCGCCGCGCGGTGGCATTCCGAGCCTCCGCGGCCGTCATCCGCCGCGTGCTCCCTGTTCTGCCGGGGGCGCTTCGCTACTGGCCCGTCGCGCGGGCCGCGATGCGACATCGTCACCCGATGCTATAATCCATCGCGCTCGAGCTGGTCCGGTCGACGGCGATTCCCGAGGAGGTTCCCACACATGAAAGCCATCCGTATCCACACGCCCGGTGGTCCCGAGGTCATGCGCTACGAGGACGTGCCCGAGCCGACGCCCAGGGCCGGCGAGGCCGTCGTCAAGGTCGACGCGGCCGGGATCAACTACATCGACGTCTACTTCCGCTCCGGCCAGTACAAGGCCGAGCTGCCGCTGACGATCGGCATGGAGGCGGGCGGGACGGTCAAGGCCGTGGGCCCGGGCGTCACCGACGTGAAGGTCGGGGACAAGGTCGCCTACACGGGCATCCCCGGCGCGTACGCCGAGTACGCGGTGGTCCCGGCGGCCCGGCTCGTCAGCCTGCCGTCCGGCATCACCCCGAAGCAGGGCGCGGCGGCCATGCTGCAGGGCATGACCGCGCACTATCTGGCGGCGTCGACGTACCCGCTGAAGCCCGGCGACACCTGCCTCGTCCACGCGGCGGCCGGGGGCGTGGGATTGCTCCTCTGCCAGATGGCGAAGATGCGGGGCGCCCGCGTGATCGGCACCGTCTCCACCGAGGAAAAGGCGAAGCTCGCGCGCGAGGCCGGCGCCGCCGATGTGATCCTCTACACGCAGCAGGACTTCGAGGCGGAGATCAAGCGGCTCACCGACGGCAAGGGCGTCCACGTCGTCTACGACTCCGTCGGCAAGACGACGTTCGACAAGGGGTTCAACTGCCTCCGACCGCGGGGCCTGATGGCGCTCTACGGCGCGTCCAGCGGTCCCGTCGGTCCCTTCGACCTGCAGACGCTCAATGCCAAGGGCTCGCTCTTCGTCACTCGACCGAGCCTCAACCACCACGTCGCGACGCGCGAGGAGCTGGTCCAGCGCGCGAGCGAGGTGCTCGGCTGGATTCGCGACGGCAAGCTCAAGCTCCGGACCGAGCTCGAGTTTCCGCTCAAGGACGCCCCCGAGGCGCACCGCGCGCTGGAAGGCCGCAAGACGACGGGCAAGGTGCTCTTGATTCCGTGAACAAGGTCTTCAAGAAGGAGCTTCGGCGCCGTGAGTGAGGATAGAATGAGGGGAAGCCCCACCTGGGCGGGGAGGTGCTCGATGAAGACCCAAAAGTTCCTGGTCATCACCAGCCTGCTGGCGTTGCTCGGCCTGACCCTGACGACCGCGGAGGCGTGGGCGCGCGCCTCGGGCGGCGGGAGCCGCGGCTCACGGTCGTTCTCGTCGCCGGCCCGACCCTCCCCGGCCACGCCGTCGACACCGTCCACCCCGTCGCGCTCGATGACCCAGCCGGCTCCGGCGCCGATGGCCCCTCAGCGGCCGGGCTTCTTCGGCGGCATGATGGGCGGCATCGCGGGCTTCGCTCTCGGCGGGCTGCTGGGCGGCCTGCTCTTCGGCGGGCTCGGCCACGGTCTCGGTGGCTTCGGCGGGATCGGCCTGTTCGACATCCTGCTGATCGGCGGCGGGATCGTCCTGCTCGTGATGTTCCTTCGCCGCCGTCGTGAGCAGACGGCCGCGCCGGCCTATGCGGGGATGGGCACGCCGGCAAGTGCCTATGGCGCCACCGAATCGGCTGGCGGCACCGCGACGATCACCCCGGAGATGCCGGCGGCCGCCGACGGCGACCTGGAGCGGGGTCTCTCGCACATCCGCTCGATGGATCCGGCGTTCGATCCCGCGACCGTCGCGGACACCGCGCGCCGGATGTTCCAGGGCGTGCAGCAGGCCGTCACCATGCGCGATGTCGCCTGGATCCGCGAGCACCTCGGCGCGGAGATCTATGCCGTGCTCGACACGCAGTGCGAGCGGCTGCGCGCGGATCATCGGACGAACCGGCTCGAGAAGATCGAGTTCACCGGAGCGGACGTCACCGAGGCCTGGCAGGAAAGCGGTCAGGACTTCGTCACCGTGCGCCTTGTCGGGTCGATGCTCGATTACACGGTCGACGACACGAGCGGCACCGTCGTGGACGGCTCGCGCACCGACCCCGCCGGCATCGACGAGTACTGGACCTTCACGCGGCCGGTCGGACCCAACCGCTGGAAGCTCTCGGCGATCCAGACGGCGTAGTGCTCGCGTGATTCATCGCAGTGAGGCGCGTCTTCACGTGGTTGCTGGTCGGCCTCGCGGCGATCGTCGTCCTGGCGATCGCCGCGATCGTCCTCCTGCCACGGCTGGTTGACACCTCTCGCGTCCAGGCGCTGATCGCCTCCAGCGCCTCCCAGGCGCTCGGGCGTTCCGTCAAGTTCCAGTCGCTGTCGCTCTCGGTCGTGCCGTATCCCGTGGTCCGTCTGCACGCGCTCGAGATCGCGGAGGATCCCGCGTTCGGCGCGGGGCCGTTCCTCAAGCTCGACACCGCCGACCTCAGGCTCAAGCTCTGGCCGCTCCTCCGCGGCCACGTCGAGTTCGCTACCCTCGTGCTCAAGGAGCCCACCATCGCGCTGATCCGGGCCCCCGACGGGCGCTGGAATTTCACGAGCCTCGGCACGGCGCGGGAGACGGCCGGGGTCCCCCGCGCGCCCCGGGCCGGGAGCGGCACGCCCGCCGCGCCCGCGACGCTCGTCTCACGGGTCGTCATCGACAAGGGGCTCGTGACCTACGAGGCGAGGGGGCCGCGCGGGGGAAGAGCACGGCACCGTCTCGAGAACGTCGGCTTGACGCTGTCGACCTCCCCGGGGGCGCTGTCGTTCGCCGGGGCGGTGAGGGTCATGCCGGGTGATCTCGCCGTGAAGATCAGCGACGGCGCGATGGGCCTGAGCGGAGCCCGCGCGGTGGCCGACGCCAGCCTCCGGGCCCGGATCGTGCTCGACGGCAAGGATGTGCGTCCGCTCATCGCCTCGGCCCTGGGCCCCGAGCCGGCGATCGCGGGAGGCCTGACGGGCCGCCTAGATGTCGGCGGCACCGTGGGACGGCCACGCGCGACCGGCGAGGTGGAGCTGCAGGGCCCGACGGTGACGCGAACGAACCCGGAGTGCCCGGAGCCGCGACGGCGGACCCTGCCGCTGTCCTCGGTGAAAGCCAACGTGACGTGGGACGACGGGCGATTGCTCGTCCAGCCCCTGACCACCGGGATCGGCAGCGGTGGCATCACCGCCAAGCTCGTGGCGACACCGACGCCGCCGATGCCGGCGGAGATGTCGGACCTGGAGATCAAGGGCATTCCGCTGGAGCGCGTGCTGGTCGACTTCCTCTGCCAGGGCTACGCCGTGAGCGGCCCGCTGGACCTCACCGGTCGATTCACGCTGACGGGCAGCGATCCGCTCCACACGCTCGCCGGCGCGGGCCAGCTCCGCGTGGGCGCGGGGAAGGTCGTCGGCGCGAGCGCGCTCGCCCTGCTCGGCGGCGTGGTCCGGGTGGGTGGTGCCCTCTCCTCGGTGTTGAGCCTCGACGTGCCGACGTCGATGTTCTCCTCGTCGCTCGACTTCGAATCGATCGTGGGGACCTACCAGGTCCGCAACGGGGTCGTGACGACCCGCGATCTGCTCTACACGAGCCGCGCGATGAAGGTGAAGGTGACGGGCGACTACGCGCTGGCGACGGGTCAGGTGAACGCCGACGTCGTCGTCGACGACGGCCGCCGCCAGCTCCAGGCCAGGGTCACGGGCCCGGCCGCATCGCCGGCCATCCGCGTGGCCCCGGCCACGATCCTCCGCCCGCTCGAGTCCGAGCAGGTCGAGCGTGGCCTCAAGGACCTGCTGAAGAAGTTCCGCTAAGCAGCCTGTGAGATCAGTGCGGGTCCGCTGTTCGGCCGGCGAGGTGGGCGACGGCGCGGGTGAAGAGGCCGAGGTCGAGGGGCTTCTGGAGATAGTCCTGGAATCCCGCGGCCAGCGTGGCCTCGCGGTCGTACTCGTTGCGGTGGGCGGTGATGGCGAGCGCGGGAAGCGTGCGCAGTCGCTCCACGGCCCGGACCCGGCCGATCAACGCGTAGCCGTCGTCCTCGGGCAGCGCCAGGTCGCTCACGAGCACGTGCGGCCGCGTCGTCATGGCGCGCAGCCGCCGGAGGGCGGCCGCCGCCGACTCCACGACCGTGACCGTCGCGCCGCAATGCTCGAGCACTCTGCGGATGATGTCGCGGGCGTCGGAATCGTCTTCCACGACCATGACGTGGATCCCATGGAGGGAGACGAGGCCGCTCGCCTGGATGGCGTCCTCCGATGCGACCGGACGATGGCTTTCCGACACCGTGGCCCGATGCCTGCGCGCTCGAGCGGCGATATCGTCGAACACGTCGGGCATCCACGTCGGTTGGGACGAGGACCGCGACCGTAGACGGTTCGGGGCAGCCGTCGGCGAGCGAGAGATTCTCATGGAAGGTGGGCGCTACTATCCGCACTGCGGCCGCGGGCCGCAAGCCGTGAAAAAAGTTTCCTGATTTTGCCCCACCGCCCGGCCGTGGGCGGGGCGTCAGCGTGTCCCGGTGAATCGACCGCCGCCGAGCTTGCCCGCCTCGACCAGCCCCACGAAGAACGCGTAGAGCTGCTGGTACTCCAGGTACCTGGCCTCACCGAGCGTGGCCACGGTCTCGGCACGCATCGCGCGATAGCGGCGCAGGCGCTCGCGCAGGATGCCCCGCCACTCGGCCGACACGTCCTCGGCCTCGATGGCGCGGAACCCGGCGCGGCCGAGGAGCCGCCGGTAGCCGTCGAGTCCCTGGAGCGTCGTCGCGGCCATCCAGCGCGTGAGTCGATCGCGCTCGCGCTCGGCGAGTCGAGGGTGAGCGATCCAGTCGGTGAAGGCCAGCCGGCCGCCGGGCGCCAGCACGCGATGACACTCCGTGAGCACGGACGCCTTGTCGTCGATGTGCAGCAGCCCCTCCTGGCTGAGACAGGCGTCGAAGCTCGCCGCGTCGAACGGCAGCGCCCGGGCATCGCCCCGCACCACGGTGATCCGGCGGCCCAGCCCGACGAGTCGGGTGAGCCGCGCGCCGCCGGCCGCGCGTCCATGGTGCAGCTCGCAGGCGACGACGCGACACCCCGTGCGGTGGGCCAGGACGCGCGCAGGCCCCGCCAGCCCGGCGCACACGTCGAGGACGCGCGAGATCATGGTGACGCCGGCGCGGCGCGCCAGGGTCTCGACCGCCCCCGGCCCGCCGTAGTGGTCCTGGTCGAGGTCGAACAGCTCCTCGGGGGCGACCGGGCCGCCCGGCGGCACGCCGCGGCGACGCAGGGCGGCCATCACCTGCGCCTCGCCGATGGGATGGCGATCGTAGAAATCGAGCAGGTCGGGCGCGCCTTGCTGGCTCATGCGACCTATGATAAAACGCAAAGCGTTTCCAACCGTTCGGGGACGAGGGAGCCTCATGGGTAGCTTCAAGGAAGGCCTCGAAGATGTCGTCGTTTCGACCTCCGAGATCTGCTTCATCGACGGTCGCGAAGGCCGCCTGCTGTATCGCGGCTTCGACGTCGATGATCTCGCGGCGCCCTCCTCGTTCGAGGAGGTGATCTACCTCCTCTGGCACGGCGCGCTCCCGAGCCGAAAGGAGCTGGACGCGCAGGTCAAGGCGCTGTCGGCCACGGCCAACCGGCGGCTGCCGCCCAAGCTGGTGACCATGCTGCGCCAGCTGCCCCGCAAGACGACGCCCATGGAGGTGCTGCGCACCGGCGTATCGGCACTGTCGGCGTTCGATCCCGACGCCAACGACAATTCCCGTGACGCGACCCTGCGCAAGGCCACCCGGCTGACCGCGCAGATGCCGACCCTGGTGGCCGCCTGGGAGCGCATCCGCCGCGGCAAGCCGCTGCTCACGCCGAATCCCAAGCTGAACCTGGCGGCGAACTTCCTGTACATGATGAGCGGCAAGAAGCCCACGGAGCTGGAGGCCAAGACGTTCGACGTCGCGCTGATCCTGCACGCCGATCACGAGTTCAACGCCTCCACGT
>Ga0207646_10008602_pt1 | contig 10200 bp, 4 predicted proteins | sample KBSK5502metaG_FD_184343 | JGI IMG/M metagenome (GOLD analysis project Ga0207646, IMG submission 184343) | Corn, switchgrass and miscanthus rhizosphere microbial communities from Kellogg Biological Station, Michigan, USA - KBS K5-50-2 metaG... | ecosystem: Host-associated > Plants > Roots >...
GGTCTTGGGAAAACGCCCCAACAGCTCTCCCATCACCGGCTGCCGCGTCACGTAGGAGCGCCCCAGGTCGCCGCGCAGCACGCCCCAGGCGTAATGGCCGAATTGCACGGGCAGGGGATCGTCGAGATGCAGCTCGGCGCGCAGCCGGGCGACGGTCGCCGAGTCGGCGCGCTCGCCCACCATCTCGAGGACGGGGTCGCCGGGAGCCACGTTGAGCAGCAGGAAGGCCAGCACCAGGACGCCGGCCAGCGTGGGCAGCGTGAGGGCGAGACGCCGCGCCAGCGCGCGGGTCACGGAGTGGCGACCGCCCGGGCCCAGTGCTGGCCGTTGAAGATCACCGGCAGGTCCCAGCCGGCGACGTAGGGCTGGCGCGCCCACAGGTCCACCGGGAACCAGAGGTACAGCCAGGGGGCGGCGCGGTAGACGCGCTCGTCGATGCGGCGGTACAGGCCGACGCGCGCGCTGTCGTCGGTGGTGCGGCGGGCCTGCGCGATTAAGGCGTCGGTTTCAGGGTCCGAGTAGAACGCGTAGTTGCCGCCCGGTCCGAAGCTGGCGCTCGCGAACAACGGATAGAGAAAGTTGTCGGCGTCGGGGTAGTCGGCCCACCAGTCGAGCAGGGCCATGTCGGCCTTGCCGGCGCGCGCCGCCTCGCGCTGGCTCGACGCGTCGCGCGCCACGATCTCGGCGCGGATCCCGACGCGCGCGAGATCGGCCTGAATCGCCTCGGCGACGCGCGCCAGCGGCACGTTGGTCGCCGAAATCCACAGCTGCAGATCGAGCCCCTGGCCGTATCCCGCGCTCGCCAGCAACGCCCGGGCGCGTGCCGGATCGTAGTCGTAGCCCGCGCGGCTGGTGTCGCCGCCGGGCAGAATCGGCGGAATGGCGCCGCGGGCGCGGATGCCGCGACCGGCGTAGACGCGCTGCAGGATCTCTCGGACGTCGACGCCGTGATTGATGGCCTGCCGCACCCGCACGTCGCGCAGCGCGCCGCGGCGGTTGTTGAGCGCGAGGTAGACCACCCGCAACGCCGGTTTTCGGACCAGCCAGTTCGGGTGGAGCTGCTGCCAGCGCGCCGTTTCACTGAACGGAATCTCGATCACCGACACGCGCCGCGCCTCGAACTCGGCGGCGAGTGTCAGCGGCTCGGGAATGATGCGGACCTTGAGGCTGTCGGCGAGCGGGGCGCCGCCCCAGTACGCCGGATTCTTCGCGAATACGAGTTGGTCGTCGTGCTGCCACGACACGAAGCGCCACGGGCCCGTCCCCACGGGCCGCTGCGCCAGATCGGCGGGCGCGGGGTCGGGCACGATCGAGGCCACGGGCATAGCCAGGAACTTGGGGAAGATCGCGAGCGGCTCGGCCAGATCGATCGCCACGGCGGTGTCTCCCAGGGCGCGCACACCTGAAAGGTCGGCGCTGGTGCCGGCGGCGAAGGCCGCAGCGCCCGCGATCGGCAGCAACGGCCACGCGCGGCCGCCGGTGGTCTTGGAGTCGAGCACGCGGCGGAAGCTGGCGGCGACGTCACCGGCCGTCAGCGGCCGCCCGTCGTGGAACTTCACGCCCGTTCGCAGGTGAAACACGTAGTGCCGGCCCGCGCGGTCGACGCTCCAGCCGTCGGCCAGGCCGGGGACGAGGCGTCCGTCCGGGTCGAAGGCCGTCAGCCCGTCGAACATCAACGTCACCATCTCGCCCGTGGGCACGTCCGTGGACAGCGCCGGATCGAGCGAGCGCGGATCGTAGGATTCGTAGTAGACGAGCGTGCGCGCGCTGCCGCCGTGTCCGCAGGCGAGGGTAACCGAGGCGAGGACAAGGAGAACGCGGTGTGAGGCGCGCGTCGTCGACATGAGGGCCACTGTCGAAAAGGTTGACAGTCGGAGGGTAGCGACGCAACATACGGAAGTCGCCCAACCTCGTCAATTGCGTGTCCGCCGGTACGTCCTGCTCGTCGCCCTGCTCGCGGCGGCCCCACTCGCCGCACAGCAAGAGCCGCGGGTGGTGCGCGGATTGCGCATCGAAGGCAACCACGCCCTGGATGATTACACCTTGAAGAGCGCGATCGCGACCTCGAACTCGAGCTACCTGGCGCGCGCCTGGCCGTTCCGGCTCCTGGGGCTGGGGGAGAAGCGGCCGTTCGACGAGCTGGAGTTCCGGCGCGACGTGGTGCGGTTGCTGCTGCTCTATCGCCAGAGCGGCTACATGAATGCCGTGGTGGACACGCTGGTGCGCCGCGACTCGACCGGCCACGACGTCTACGTGACGTTCCGCGTCACCGAGGGCGAGCCCGTGCGGGTGACCCGCATCGACCTGCCGGGCCTCGACTCGCTGCTCAACGAGCGCGACCTGCGGCGCGACTTGCCACTGCGGGTGGGGGACCCGTTCAACCGGTTCCTGTTTCAGGCCGCTGCCGACACGATCGCCGAGCGGCTGCGGAATCGTGGCTACCCCTACGCGGACGTGCTGCGGAATTTCGATACCGACGCCGCGACCTTGAGCGCGCAGGTGACGCTCGAGGCCGTGCCCGGGCCGCGGATGCGCATCGGCGCGGTGGAAATCGAGGGCTTGACGCATGTGGATTCGACCACCGTGCGGCGCGCGCTGTCGATCCACCCGGGTGACGTGTACCGGCAGGACCAGCTGTATCAGAGCCAGCGCGACTTGTACGGACTGGGCGTGTTTCGGTCGGCCGGCGTGCAGCTCACGGATTCCACGCCGCCCACGAGCGCGGCGGATTCCACGGTGCGCGTGCTGGTGCAGCTGCGCGAGGGGGCACGCCACGGTGTGCGCGTGGGCGCCGGGTACGGCACGGCGGACTGCTTCCGGGTGCAGGCGGGCTGGACGTCGCACGATTTCTTCGGGGGCGGGCGCACGTTCGACATCACGGGCCGGGTGTCGAAGCTGGGGACGGGGTACCCGTTCGACGGCGGCCTGAAGAAGAACTTGTGTCAGGCTCTCAGCAAAGACGACAATTCCGACACACTCAACTACACGCTGACCGCCACACTGCTCCAGCCGTTCTTCCTATCTCCCCGCCACACGGCGAGTGTCGGCGTGTTCGGCGAACGGCGTTCGGAGGTCGAGGTGTACACGCGCAAGGCGGTCGGCGTTACCGGCGCGATCACGTTCAATGCCCGGCGCCGCATCCCCATCGCGCTGGGTTATACGTTTTCGGTCGGCCGTACCACAGCTGAGGCCGCGAGCTACTGCAGCGTGTTCCGTGTGTGTGACAGCGCGGACCAGGCCTTCCTGCGGGACCGGCGCCGCTTCGGCGCCGTGACCTTCACAGCGGTGCGACGCAGAATCAACGCGGTGCTCGACCCCTCGGCGGGAGGCGTCGTGCAGCTCAGCCTGGAGCACGCGTCGCGCTTCGTGGGCTCCGACACGCTGTACGAATTCAACCGCGGGGAGCTCGAGATCGAGCACTACTATCCGATCTCGCGCCGCGGCGTGTTCGCCTGGCGGGTCCAGGGCGGAGCGCTCCTGCCGCAGCGCATTACGCTGTCGGGCCAGAGCGCCCGGTTCGTGCCGCCGGATCAGCGGTTCTACGGCGGCGGACCCAACTCGGTGCGCGGCTACGCCCGCAACGAGCTGGGGCCGCTCGTCTACGTCACCAGCGACACGAACAACCGGACCGTGTCGGGCGGCGACACGACGTACGCTGGCCTCGTGACAGCGCCGACCGGCGGCAACGCGCTGTTCGTGATGAGCGCCGAGCTGCGGTTCGCCACGCCGTTCCTCCCCGACCGGCTGCGACTGGGTCTGTTCGTGGACGCCGGGCAGGTGTGGGAACGCCGCACGGAGTTGATCTCCTTGGGTACACTGCGTGTGACCCCGGGTCTCGGCGTGCGCTACGCGACGCCGCTCGGTCCGGTGCGGCTCGACGCGGCGTACAAGGGCTACGCCAACGAACCGGGGCCGCTGTTCCTGTCGAGCGGCACCACCCTCACGCGCGTCCGCGATTCGTATCACCCGAGGCGACCGGACGCGTTTCTCCGGCGGATCACGCTGCAGTTCGCCGTGGGACAGGCCTTCTAGATGGTCCGCCGCTCGCTCGGCGCCGCGCTGTGGTCCCTGGTGGGGCTGTTCGCCTGCTTCCTGGGCGGGCTGTCGGCGCTGGTGGGGACGGGGTCGGGGCGCGCCCTGCTGGCGCGCATCGCCTCGCGCGTGGTGGCGGGCGCGATCGACGGCCGCATCGAGGTGGGCGACGTGAGCGGCTCGCTGCTCACCGGCATGACGCTCACCGACGTCAAGCTGTACGACCCGGATTCGACGCTCGTGGGCGCGCTGCCGCGCGTGGAGCTGGCCTACAGCCCGTTCGACTTCGCCGCCGGGCGCGTGGTGCTGCAGGAAGTGCACCTGACCAAGCCCTACATCAATCTGGTACAGCACAAGAATCGGCGGCTCGACCTCGAGGAGCTGCTGCGGCTCGGGCGTCCCGACTCGGGACCGCACACGCCGCCGCCGCTGATCCTGCTCCGCAACGTGCGCATCGAGGACGGCACGGTGATCGTGCGACTGCAGTCGGCGCCCGCGCCGGGCGATTCGGCGGTGGAGATCGAGCCGGCCGGTGCGGACGGTCGCTGGCGCATTCGCCGTTTCGAGCACGTCGACGGCAAGTTCGCGAGCCTGCGCCTGTCGAGCCCCGCGGCACGCGGCATCCGCGCAGACGTGCAACAGCTCGCGGTGGCGATCAGCGATCCGCGGGTGCGCATCACCGACCTGGCCGGCCGGATCACCGTCGTAGGGGATTCACTCGACGCCGACCTCAGCCGGTTGCGGCTGCCCGGCTCGGCGCTGAGCGTACGCGGTCAGGTGCGTTGGCCGCACGACACGATGCTGTACGCACTCGACGTGCACGTCGACTCGGCCACGCTCGGCGACGTCGGCTTCCTCGATCCGCGCTTCGCGAAGGCGGCCGTGATGCGCGGACGCGTGGCTGTGCGCTCGCACGGCGGCCGGGTGCTCGAAGTGCGGCTCGATCCGCTCGCCCTGCGCGACGGCACAGGCACGGTGACCGGCAAGGTCACCGCGATCACCGCCGCCGATTCCGGGCTCGTGGCGCTGCACCAGGCCGACCTGCTGGCCCAGGACTTCAGTCTCGAGTTCGCGCGGCCCTTCCTCGACACGCTGCCGTTTGCCGGCCGGCTGACGGGCCACACCGTGGCCGACGGCCCGCTGTCGGACCTGCAGCTGCAGGTAGACTGGACGTTCCGAGACTCGCTGGTGGCGGGTTGGCCCGCCTCGCAGGTGAAAGGCGCGGGCCGGGTCGATGCGACGGCCGGTGCGGGGTTGCGGTTCGAGCAGTTCGGCGTGGAGAATGCGGCGATCGCGCTCGCCACCGTGCGGCGCATGGTACCCGCCGTGACCCTGGTGGGTGAGCTGGATGCCGCGGGCACGCTCTCGGGGCCGCTGCTCGACGCCCAGTTCTCAGGCACCCTGCGTCATCACGACGGCGCGGCCCCGGCGAGCGTGGTGCGCGGCGTGGTGCGGCTGGATAACCGCGGCGACACGCTGGCGGTTTTTGCCGACGTCACCGCCGACACGCTCAGCTTCGACGGTCTGCGCGGGAGTTTTCCGGGACTGCCGCTCGTGGGCGCGGTCGCCGGGCCGGTGCGGCTCGCGGGCAGCGTAGCCGATCTCGAGACCCACGTCGACTGGACCGCCACGGGCGAGGCCGGGCGCCTGCGGTTCGACGGGCGGCTCGTGCTGCTGCCGGACCGGACCGGCGCGCGGGCGGCGACACTCGATCTGCGCGACGTGAATCTGGCGCGCTGGCTCCGCAACGGACCGCATTCGCGGCTCAACTTCACGGCGTCGGGCGACGTGGTGGCCGACACGGCGGGCGACGCGGCGGGCGCGGTGCAGGTGCGCCTCGCGCCGTCGCTGTTCGCCGGGACGGTGGTCGACAGCGGCGCCGCGGGCGTGCGATTCGCGGGGCACAAGCTGCTGGTGGACTCGCTGCGGTTCCGCCAGCCGGGGCTCGCGACGACGGCGCACGGCGGGCTGGGTCTGGCCGCACCGGCCTCCGGCGAGCTGCGGTTCGACTTCGAGGCCGACAGCCTCAATGCCCTCGATTCACTCGTCGCCTGGGCGACGCACAACGCGGCGACCCCGGGCGCCGAGCATCAAGTGCTGCGCGGCGCGGCGCGTGGCTCGCTGACGCTCGCGGGCTCGCTCGACTCCCTGGGCCTCGTGGCGGAGGTGAGCGGCGCCGACCTGCAATGGCGCGGCTGGCAGGTGACGGCGGGCCGGCTGCATGCCGCCTGGACGCCGCGGGCCGGTGCGCCGTTTACCGTGGACGTGTCGCTCGACTCGCTGGCGCACGACCAGCTGGGGTTCGGCGCCGCGAGCTTCGCGGCGCGCGGCGTGACCGACTCGCTCACCTGGTTCGCGCGCTCGCGCGTGGGCGACGTCGGCGCGTTCCTCGCGGGTGGTCGCTACGCGCGCCGCGGTGACACGACGGCGGTCGGCGTGGACTCGCTGGCGGTGCTGCTGCCGGAGGGCGTGTGGCTGCTGGACGCGCCCGCGGTCCTGATCGTGGACGACTCGGCGGCGCGGCTGCCGGCGTTGGCGCTGCACAGCGCGGCCGGCGGCGGCAAGCTCACGGCGCGCATCAATCTGCCGGCGCGCGGCTCGGGCGCGGCGAACCTGCAGCTCGAAGGCTTCCCGCTGGCGGGCGTCTACGCGCTGCTCGAGGCCGACACGACGGGCGTCGCCGGGACGGTCACGGCGACCCTCGGCGTGACCGGCACGCGGGCGGCGCCCATTTACACGGGGTCGTTCTCGCTGTCCAACGGCGCCCTCGGCGCCTTCCGCATTCCGTTCCTCGACGGGTCCGTGAACTACCGCGACCGCCGGCTCGACGCCGCCGCGCACCTGTGGCGCGAGGGCCGCCAGATCGTGAGCGTCGACGCGCACTTGCCGCTCGATCTGGCGCTCGTGTCGGTGCCGCACCGCCAGGTCAGCGACACGCTGGCGGTCCGCGCCACGGGCGACAGCGTGGATCTGGCGCTGCTCGAGGCCATGACGCCGGTCCTGCGCGCGGTCAGCGGCACGGCCACGCTGGACGTCGGGATCGGCGGCACCTGGGACAATCCGCAGCTGCAGGGGCGCGTCGCCGTCGCCCAGGGTGCCGCCACGCTGCCGACGCTGGGCGCGCGCTACGAGGGTGTGAGCGGACGGTTCACCCTGGCGGGGGACACGATTCGCGTCGACACGCTGGACGTGCGCAGCGACCGCGGCCGCGCCGCCGTGTCGGGCTTCGTGCGCCTGGAGCGGTTGACGCGCCCGGTGCTGGGCCTCGCGATCCGCGCGCAGGACTTCAAGGCGCTGGACATTCCCTATTACCTGAACCTCACGACGACGGGCGATCTCACGCTCACCGGACCGGTGATCGGCGCGACCCTGCGGGGCAGCGCCACGGTGACGAGCGGCGTGCTGCATTTCGCCGACCTGGTCAACAAGCGCATCGTGAATTTCGACGAGCCGTGGGCGGCGTCGTTGATCGACACCTCGCTGGCCGACGTGATCCGCCGCCAGCAGCTGGGCCCCGCGTTCGAGAGCGTGTTCTTCGACAGCCTGCGGATCGACAATTTGCAGCTCACGATGGGCAGCGACGCGTGGCTGCGCTCGAACGAAGCCAACATCCAGCTGACGGGCGCGGTCACGGTCAGCAAGCGGCGCGCCGTGTACGAAGTGACGGGGACGCTCCAGGCGCCACGCGGGACGTACCGGCTGGTGGTGCCGCCGCTGTCGCGCGAATTCGTGGTGACGCGCGGGACCGTCCGCTACTTCGGCACGCCGGACCTCGACGCGGCGCTCGACATCGAGGCCACGCACGTGGTGCATCCGGTGCCGGGCCGGAACGAGCCGGCGTGCACGCGCGACTGCGACATCACCGTGACGGCTCGAATCACGGGCACGCTGCTGGTGCCGCGGCTCACGCTCGAGGCCGACCGGCCCGGTATGTCACAGACCGAAATCATCTCGTACCTGCTGTTCGGCAAACCGAGCTTCGAGCTGTCCAACGGCCAGGGCGGCTTGGGCGGCCAGAGCGCCGTGCTGCGGAGCGCGGTCGCGAACGTCGTCTCGGGTCAGCTGGAACGGACGCTCGTCTCCGATCTCGGCGTGCCGCTCGACTACGTGCAGATCAACCTCGGCGACCCGGCGGATCCTTTGTCCGGGACGCAGGTCGAGGCCGGGTGGCAAATCGGGCGCAAGACGTTCCTCGTGGTCAACGCCGGGTTCTGTCCCAACCACCCGGTGGCCGTCAGTAATACGCTGGGGGCGAGCCTGCAATTCCGCTTCAGCCCCGAATGGCGCACCGAAGCGAGCTTCGAGCCGGCCACGTTCACCAGTTGCGCCGAGTTGCAGAGCACGACGGTGCGCCAGCAGGTGGGTCTCGACCTCTTCTGGGAGCGGCGGTACTGATGTGACGCGCGCCCTCCTGATCACCAACCCTGCCGCCGCTCGCACCGATGCACGCGCCGTCACGGCCGTGCGCGAGACGCTGCGCCGCGGCGGCTGGGATGTGGACGTGCTCGCCACCGCCGGCCCGGGGGATGCGCGCCGCTTCGCGTCGGAGATGAAGGGCTCGGGATACGACGCGGTGATCTGCTACGGCGGCGATGGCACCGCCATGCAGGTGGCTGCGGGCGTCGCCGGCACGGAGATCCCGCTCGGCATCATCCCGGGCGGCACGGGCAACATCCTGGCGCGCAACCTGCGCCTGCCCACCGACCCCGGCGCCGCGGCGCGGCTGCTGCTCACCGCCCGCCGGATGCCGATCGATCTGGGGTTGGTGGAGCGCGCCGACGGCCTGCACTACTTCGCGGTCTGCTGCGGCGCGGGGTTCGACGCGGAGCTGATGGTCGCGACCGACGCCACATCCAAGCGCCGCTGGAAGATGGCCGCGTACGTGGGCGCCGCGTTCGCCGCGCTGCCGCGGGTCCAGAGCGTGCGACACCGGGTGGTGGTGGACGGTGTGGTGCACGACGTGCGCGCCGCCATGGTGCTGATCGCCAACTGCGGCGAGCTGTTCCCGCCCTTCGTCAAGATCCACCACGAAGTGCACCCCGACGACGGCTGGCTCGACGTGGTGGCGCTGCGCGCCGACGGCGCGATGGACGGCGTCGCGTCTTTCCTGGAGCTGGTGCTGGGATCGAAGGAGGGCTCGCCGCGCGTGTGGTTCGGGCGCGGGCGGACGATCCGTGTAGAGGTGGCGGACGGGCCGGCGCGGGCCGTGCAGCTCGACGGTGAGCCGGTGGGCACGACGCCGCTGGAAGCGCGCCTGATGCCGCACGCGCTGACGATGCTGGTGGCGCCCGCGATGGCGTCGAACGGGAGGGGTGGCCGTGGCCAATAGCCTGCTGCTGGTGGACGACGATCCCGCGGTGCTGCGCGCCGTGGGCAACTACTTCGAGAGCATCGGCACCGAGGTGTATCGCGCCAGCTCCGCCGCGGCCGGGCTGGAGGCGTACGAGCGCGCGCGGCCCGACGTCGTCATTCTGGACATGGGCTTGCCCGACGCGAACGGGTTGGAAGTCCTGGAGCACCTGCGCGGGCAAGGCGTCGCCGTGATCATGTTGACGGGGCAGGGCGACATCGAGACCGCCGTGCGCGCCATGCAGCTCGGCGCCGAGAACTTTCTCACCAAGCCGATCGACATGCCGCACCTGGCGGCCGCGACCACGCGCGTCGCCGAGAAAGTGCGGCTCAAGCGCCAGAATCAGCTGCTGCGCTCGCGCGATCACGCGGGGGAGAGCGTCACCGGTCTGGGCGTGTCACCGCAGATGGGCGACTTGGGACGCCAGATCGAGCTGCTCGCGGCAAGCGAGCGGACCACCGTGCTGCTCACGGGCGAGAGTGGCACCGGCAAAGGCTGGGTGGCGAGCCTGGTGCACAATCTCAGCCCCCGCAAAGCGGGACCGTTCGTGGACGTCAACTGCGCCGGCCTGTCGGCGACGTTCCTCGAATCGGAGCTGTTCGGCCACGAGAAGGGCGCGTTCACCGACGCCAAAGAGCGCAAGCAGGGCCTGTTCGAGCTGGCCGACGGCGGCACCATTTTCCTGGACGAGATCGGCGATCTGGCGGGCGAGCTGCAGCCCAAGCTGCTCAAAGTGCTCGAGACCAAGACATTCCGGCGCCTGGGCGGCACGCGCGAGCTGAAAGTGGATGTGCGGCTGGTCGCCGCCACCAACCGCG
>Ga0207646_10008605_pt1 | contig 10199 bp, 8 predicted proteins | sample KBSK5502metaG_FD_184343 | JGI IMG/M metagenome (GOLD analysis project Ga0207646, IMG submission 184343) | Corn, switchgrass and miscanthus rhizosphere microbial communities from Kellogg Biological Station, Michigan, USA - KBS K5-50-2 metaG... | ecosystem: Host-associated > Plants > Roots >...
CCGCGCCTTGGATGTGACCGCGAAATGATCCCGGCGGTTGCGCGCCCAGCAATCCTCCGTGGACTGCTGGCAGAGGGGGACTTCCTTGCCGTAGGACACCGTCTTGAGCCGGTCGGCGGCCACCCCGAGGGAGACGAGGTAGTCGTAGGCCGCCTTGGCGCGGCGCTCGCCGAGGGCGAGGTTGTACTCCACCGTCCCGCGCTCGTCCGCGTGTCCCTCGATCGTCACCTTCAGGAAATCGAAGCGCTTGAGCGCGTCGGCGTTCTTGCCGAGGACGGCGCGGTCCTCCTCACGGATGTCGGCGCGGTCGTAGACGAAATGGATCTCGGAGAGCAGACCCATCCGCTCGATCTCGTCGGTGGCCATCTTCCGCATGCGCGTATATTCGTCCTCGACGGGCGTGACGTCGCGCGAGGGCGGCGGCTCCGGCGCCGGAGGCGGAGTGGCGGGAGCGACGGGCGCCGGCGGCATCGGGGGCGGCCCGCCTTTGGGCCCTCCGTGATGACACGCGGGCAGAGCGACCAGACCCGTCAGGGCGACGGCCAACACCGTCTGTCTCATGCGTGAATGCCCCTTTCGATGAGGCCGGCCCTCACGACGGAGGGCCGGCCAGCCTTAGGGTTTCTTTTCTTCGTCCTCGCCCTTCATCCCCCTTCGGAAGTTCCGAATCCCCTCGCCGAGCCCGCGGCCCAGCTCGGGGATACGGCTCGTGCCGAAGATGAGGACGACGATGACGAGTATGAGGAGCAGCTCCGGAAAGCCGAGACCGAACATGAACGCCTCCCGCGTCTATGAGTGCCGCCCGCAAGGCACGGCGCTCCAGATCTTATCTCAGGGCGGCGGGGGTCACGAATCGGCAAACGGACGGGGGCGGGCCAGAAGCACCGGCGACGCCAGACCGAGGAAGGGCTCCGCGATCTCAAGCTGATGATGGCGATCTACGAGGCGGCGCGGGCCGGGAAGACGCTCAAGGTTTCTAGCGCGAGGCGCCGGCCGGAAGCACGACGAGGTTCAGGCTCCCGCGGCGGTAGCCGGCGGGGTCGATGGCCACGCGGGCGTACCCCGCGTCCTGCACCGCGCGCTCGACCGCGCGGCGCACGGCGGGGTCGGCCAGGCGGGCCAGCTCCTCCGGAGCGATCTCGACGCGGCCGGTGTCGCCCAGGTGCCGCACGCGCAGCTCGCGGAAACCGAGCGCGCGCAGCCCCCGCTCCGCGGATTCCACTCGCGCCATCGCGTCGCGGGTCACCGTGGTCCCGTGAGGCAGGCGCGAGGCCAGGCACGGCGAGGCCGGAAGGTCCCAGGTCGGCAGGCCCCGCTCGCGCGAGAGGCGGCGGATGTCGTCCTTGGTCAGGCCCGCCTCGGCCAGGGGTGCGCGCGCGCCCGCCTCTTCGGCCGCGCGGCGTCCCGGCCGCACGTCGGAGAGGTCGTCCACGATGAGACCGTACGCGACGTGCGCGTACCCTTCCGCGCGCGCGAGCGGCACGAGGTGGGCAAAGAGCTCCGACTTGCAGAAGTAGCAGCGGTCGCGGTCGTTGCGCGCGTAGGCGGGGTTCGCGAGCTCCTCCGTCCGCACGAACCGGTGACGCAGCCCGAACTGCCGGGCGATCTGCTCGGCCATCCCGCGCTGCTCCTGGGCCAGCGACTCCGAGTCCGCGGTCACGGCCAGCGCGCGCGCGCCCAGCACGTCCGACGCGCGCACGGCGAGGTAGGCGCTGTCCACGCCGCCGCTGAAGGCGACGAGCACGGACTGCATGCCGCGGAGGCGCGTGTCGAGCGCGTCCTGCCGCGCGTGGGCGGTGCGCGGGCTTCCCGCTTCCGTCGTCATTCCTCCCAATCGTCCTCTTCCTGCGGCGCCACGTCCAGCTCCAGAGGCGACAGGCCGACGACCTCGAGGTCCGCCCCGCACTCCGGACAACTGATGATCTCGCCCTTGTCGACGTCGTACTCGTCGAGCTCGATATCCGCCTCGCATTCGGGGCAGACCGCCATGCGCGCTCCTCCGGACGACCTGATCATAGTGAATACCGTCTTATTCAGTCAGGGGGGGCACTCACACATCATCTCATTGGGTGTTCGCGACCCCCCCTGAAACCCCCCTCGCACGTCGCCGCCGCTGCGCGGCGCCGCCGTGCTCTACGTGACTCAGATGTGTGGCGCAGGATTCTTGCGCAACGCGGCCTCCAGGCGCTGTGCCTTGCCGACCTCTTCTTGCGCCTTGGCCCCCTGGCCCTGGCGGTTGTAGACGTCGGCCAGCACGTAGTGGCCGAGCGGCGCGACGTCAGAGACAGGCTGGGCCTCGAGCCCGCGCCGGGCCAGGTCGGCCGCGGCGTCCAGATGCCCTGCCCCGAGCTCCTCGCGCGCGAGATACCAGTAGCAGGCGCCGAAGTCAGGCGCCTTCTTGATGCCTTGCCGCAGCTCGGCCAGGTACCCTTCGCGATCGCCGCGGGCGCGCCGGATCTGCGCCAGGTTGAACCAGGCCCGACCGTGGTCGGGATAGGCCTCGAGCTCGGCGCGGTAGAGCACCTCCGCCCCCGCGACGTCGGAACGCGCCTCGCGAATGCGGCCAAGGTTGTAGTGGGCCGTGCGCAGGCCCGGTTCCAGGGCGAGTCCCTTGCGTATGAGCTCCTCGGACTTGCCCAGGTCCCCGCGTGTGAACGCGATGACGCCGAGCCCGTTGTAGGCGGCCCCCATGTTCGGATTCGCGACCAGCGCGTCCCGGAACGCCGATTCCGCCTCGTCGAACCGTCCCGTATCGAGATAGAGCGCGGCCAGCTGGTACCAGGATTGCGGGTTCTTCGGGTTCGCGTGCAGCGCGGTCCGGAAGACCTCGAGCGCGTCCAGGGCGTCCTGTTGACGGCCGCGCGAGAGATACAAGCGCGCGAGGTTCCCCAGCGCGATGTCGTCGTCGGGCTTGAGGGCCAGCGCCTGCTTGAAGGCCGCCACCGCCTCGTCGCCCCGCTTGAGGCGGACGAGCCAGTTCCCGAGCGTGAGGTGCGCGTCCATGATCCGGGGATCGGCCGCCACCACCTGGCGCATGCGCGTGACCGCGTCTTCTACCCGATCGTTCTGGGCCAGGTCCTTGGCGACGTTCATCATCTGGAAAAGCGGCAGCTTCGCCTTGGGGTCGGGCAGTACGGCGTGGGGATCCACGTCGATGACGTTGCCGACGTAGCCGAGGGCGGCGAGGCGCTGCAACGTCTCGGGGTCGAGCGTCCGCCTCTCCGGCAACTGCGTCCCCACCTTCGAGAGCGCCTCGAGAGCGAGGCGCAGGGGTTCCGCACGCGCGCTGAAGGCCTTGAAGACGTTCCTCGTCTCTCCGGGGTCCTCCTGGAGGTCATACAGCTCGGGCTCCGGCGCATCGATGTAGGTGTAGCGGTCGTCGCGCAGCGCGCGCAGCTGCTGCCATCCGTAGTGATAGCGCGGGAAGTAGGTTTCCGAATACGAGGGGCGGTCGAGGCGCGCGCCGGGGTCGAAGAGGAGGCGGGCCAGGCTACGCCCGTCGATGCCCTCCTGCGGCGGCAGGCCCACGAGGTCCAGCACCGTCGGCATGATGTCGACGCCGGAAACGCGCGCGGCCCTCCTCCCCGTGAGGCCCCAGGGCGTGCGCACGATCAGGGGCACGTGCGTCGTCGACCCATAGATGAAGTAGGCGTGGGCAGCCTCGCCGTGCTCGCCGAGGCTCTCGCCGTGGTCTCCGGTGACCACCACGATCGTGCGGTCGAGTTGGCCGTTGTCGCGCAACCAGCTCATGAGCCGTCCGAACACTTTGTCCGTGTAGGCGATCTCGCCCAGATAGGGGTTGCGGGCATACCGGCTCGCGAACGGCTCCGGCGCCTCGTACGGAGCATGCGGATCGTAGAGGTGGACCCAGGCGAAGTACCGTCCCGATTTCGCCGTCTCCAGCCACTGAAGGGCCTCGTCCATGACCTCGTCGCCCGGCTTCTGGACGGTCCCCAGCGAGATGATCTTGTACTTCGAGAGCTGGAAATGGTCGTCGTAGTGCTGGAAGCCCTGGGCCAGCCCCCAGCGCGACTCCAGCACCCAGGCCGCGATGAATGCCCCCGTGGCGTAGCCCGCTTCCTTCATGCGCTCGGCCAGGGTGGTGCGGCCGTCCTCCAGGAAGAAGCCGCCGTTGTCGCGCACGCCGTGATGCGGGGGCAGGAGGCCGGTGAAGATCGACGAATGCGACGGGAAGGTCAGGGGGACCACCGCCGTCGCGTTGTCGAAGACCACGCCATCCCGGCACAGCGCGTCGAGGTTGGGGGTCTCGACGGCCTTGAAGCCGTAACAGCCGAGGCGATCGGCGCGGGTCGTGTCCAGGGTGACGACCACGACGTTGAACGGGCCCTTGGGGGACAGCCGCGCCAGGCGCGCCCGAGCCTCGGCGTCGGAGCGGGGGGACCGGCCGCGCCACAGCGTCACGACGGCGGCGAGTCCCGCGATGGCCGCGACGATGGCCAATCCGGCCGCAATCCTGGACGGACGGCGAGGACCGGCTCCCGTGGCGAGGGGCCCCGCTGGCGCGCGTTCCCTACCGCGGTCGCGCTTGCGTCGGGCCATCACGGGACCGTATCCGAGGGGTCCAGGCGGGTCAACTCCCGTTTGCCGTGTTCGACAATGTGGAGATCTGGATCCACCACATTGGATTTCGCTCGCCGCCGATCACGGGCGTCCACGTGCGCTTGACCAGCAACCCGCGTCAGGGTAAGTACTTCACAACCGACATCACGGAAATGAACGAATCGGCACAGCAGTTGCTGTACGACGCGCGTTCCTCTTTCGGAACCTGCCGTCCACCGTCTAGGAGGTTAACCGTGAGACTTTCGATGCCGCGCACCCGGGCGGTCGCCGCGGGCCTGGTGGCGCTTACGGCGCTCACGTACTGCGCTCCCCCCGCGACGGCGGGTGAGCGCGTCGCGAGCGCACAGTCCTCGTCGAGCCTGGCTGCGCGGGCCGCGGCAAGCGTGGCCCGCCTGAAGCCGACATCGCGCGCGCTCGCGCAGGCGGGAAGCGCGCCCTCCGCGTCGCCAGACAACTCGCGCTCCTTCCTCCACACTCCGACCGGAATCGCCGCCGTGTTGCTGATGGCGGCCGGAGCGAGCTACGTCGCCATCTCCATCGGCCGCGACAACAAGAAGGTCCACTCCCCCATCCGCTAACGAGGAGAAATGATGAAGAACATCGTGAAGGCATCGGCCCTTCTCCTCCTCGTCGCGCTCGCGATCCCCGCCGCGGCCCAGAGCCTCACCGGCGTGATCACGGGCACGATCAAGGACGAGCAGGGCGGCGCGCTCCCCGGCGTGACGGTGACGCTCGAAGGCAAGACGGGCACCAAGACGGTGACGACGGGGACGAACGGAACCTACCGCTTCGTGGCCCTCGATCCCGGCACCTACTCGGTGCAGACACAGATGACGGGGTTCGCGCCGCGCCGGCAGGACAACATCGTCGTGAACGTCGGCAAGGACGCGCCCGTCGACTTCACCCTGAAGCTCGGCGGGCTGTCCGAGACGCTGTCCGTCATCGGCGAGGCGCCCGTGGTCGACACCACGAGCAGCGCCACCAACAACCAGCTCTCGCAGGACCTCCTCTTCAACATGCCGATCCGCCAGGGCAACACCGCGACGAACCTGCTCAACTTCGCCCCCGGCATCAACAACGGCGCCGCCTACGGCGGCGACGCCAACTCCGCGAACGGCTTGCTCATCGACGGCGTGGACACGCGCGATCCCTCGGGCGGCACGGCCTGGACCTTCTACAACTACAACATCGTGGAGGAAGTCCAGTTCACGGGCGTGGGAGCCCCCGCCGAGTATGGCGCCTTCACGGGCGCGATCGTCAACACGATCACGAAGTCGGGTGGCAACCGGTTCGCAGGCCTGTTCGACGTGATCTACACGAAGAGCAGCTTCGCGAGCAAGAACATCCCGCAGACCTTCATCCAGCAGAACTCGAACCTCGCCCAGGTGAACAAGATCACCAAGCTCGTGGACTTCACCACGCAGATCAGCGGGCCCATCGTCAAGGACAAGCTGTTCTTCTTCGCCAGCGCCCAGCGCTACCAGCGGGACCAGGACCCCATCGGTCCGCGCACCATCAACAAGGAGGCGAGCGACCGGTTCAACGGGAAGATCACCTGGCAGCCGACGGCGAACGACAACATCGCCGGCCACCTCCAGTTCGACAACTACAACATCATTGGCCGCGCCGGCTTTGACGCGCTGACGGACAGCGACGACATCACCAACCGCGAGGATGCACCAGAGTTCGTCTGGCTCGCGCAGTGGCGCCACCTGTTCGGCTCGAAGACCTTCACCGAGGTCAAGTACAACGGCTGGTGGGGGTTCTACGACCTCAACCCCGAGCACCCGACTGTGCCCTTCCACTACAACGACAGCGGATCGCGGTACGGGTCGCAGGGCTACTTCTACTACGGCGACCGCGGCCGTCACCAGGTGAACGCCGCGGTCTCGCACTATGCGGACGCCTTCGGCCATCACGACCTCAAGTTCGGGGTCGAGCTCGAGCGCAGCAAGACACGGGATCGGGACGGCTACCTGCCCAACGGCGTGTACTACTACGACCTCGGCGGCGCGCCCTACATGGCCTACAACTACAGTTACGACTTCCAGGGCCGGAACCACCGCGAGTCCGCCTACGCCCAGGACTCCTGGAAGCTCAGCGATCGCCTCACCCTGAACCCGGGCGTCCGCTTCGACCACATCGGCGGCAAGCACCCTGATGGCAAGGAGATCTACAGCGCCAACAACCTCGCGCCCCGGATCGGCTTCGCCTTCGACGTCACAGGCGACCACAAGACGGTGATCAAAGGCAGCTACAGCCAGTACTACGAGGGGATCTTCAACGACATCTACAAGCGGGCCACGCCGGGCCTGGGCGATTTCATCTCCTACGATGCCAGCGCCTGCCCGCCATTCCCCGCGATCTGCGGCCTCAGCCGGCTCAAGGAGACCGATCGCACGTCGAACGTCCTCTACAAGATGGACCCGAACCTGAAGCACCCGCGGGTGGACGAGACGAGCCTCGGCCTCGAGCGCGCCGTGAGCAACGACATCCGTGTCTCCTTGACCGGCATCTACCGCGACAACAAGAACATCATCGGGTCGGTGCTCCCATCCGCGCGCTGGACGCCGTTCACGCAGACCAACGGCCTCGGCTCGCAGATGACGCTCTACAAGTGGGCGAACCGCACGGCCTCCCAGGACGACCTCCTCATCACGAACCCCGACGGCTTCCAGTTCAAGGACCCGAGCGGCAACGTGATCGGCAGTATCGACACCCTCAAGCGCTACAAGGCACTGATGTTCGTGCTCAGCAAGCGCTTCAGCCACCGTTGGTCGGGCCAGGCCTCATACGTCCTCTCGAAAGGCTACGGCACCGTCGACAACACGAGCGAGGCCTCGTTCGGTCAGAACAGCGCCACCAACGGGGGCGGTGGGGCCCATCAGTTCGAGACCCCCAACGTCGCGCTCGTGAACTTGAACGGCGAGCAGACCAACAGCCGCCGGCACGAGGTCAAGGTGTTGCTGGGCCTGCAGGTCCCCGTTATCGACCTGGGGGTCAACGCCTATTTCCGCGCCCTCTCCGGCCGTCCCTACTCCCTGTACCAGCAGTTCTCGTCCAGTGTGATCAGCTTCCCCGCCTCGTCGGGTGGACGCCGCGTCCTCCTCGAGCCGCGGGGCTCACGCCGTCGCGATCGCGAGAACATCCTCGACCTGCGCCTGGAGAAGATCTTCAAGCTGGGCACGGACAAGAACCGGGTCTCCCTGTACGCCGAGATCACCAACGTCTTCAACGCAGACACCGTGACCGATCTGCAGTATCGGGTCCCCGACCGGCTCATCGGCACGGTGCGGGTGAAGTACGGAGCCCCCACCGCGTTGATCAGCCCGCGCCAGACGACGCTCGGCGCTCGTTGGGTGTTCTGAAGCTGACCGTCCATCCGTAACCGGTCCCCGGGGGTCGCCAGGCCCCCGGGGGCTCTTCCTTTCCGGAAACCCCATGCTCGCCAGTGTCCTCGTGTCCGCCGCCTTTGCCGCCGCCCCCGCCGTGGCCTGGACCCGTGATTACACGAAGGCCTTCTCCGACGCCGAGGAGCAGCGCCGGCCCGTCCTCCTCTTCTTCCGCAACAACTGCGGAGGAGGAAACGTCCCCGTCAATCCCATCGACGTCGGCGGACCCGTCCAGCACCAGGAAGGCCTTTCGCCGTGCGAGCGCATGCAGGACGACGTGTGGGAGAACGCCAGCATCGCGCTCTCCGCCGAACGTTACGTCCCGGTCGTCGTCGACGGCGGCGACGCAACCCTGGAGACGCGCTACCAGGCGGTGCGGATGCCGACCACGCTGATCACCGATCCCTGGGGCAACGAGGTCTTCCGCATCACCGGCTACCTCGAGCGCAACAAGATGGCCCGCATCCTCGAGGCGACTCCTCGCGACTTCGCAGGCCTTGCCGCCGCCGGCCGCACCCTGAAGGGCAATAGGACCGACTTCGGGGCCTTGGTGTCCGCCGCGCAGTTCTACGAAGCCGCGGGTCTTCCCCAGGTCAGCGAGCGCCTGTACGCGTCCGCCCTGAACACGCCCGGCACCACCGATGTCGTCGCACGCCGGCAGGCCGTAATCAGCCGCGGCCTCAACCTCATGGCCCGCCTCACTCGCGCCGACGAGGCGGCCTCTCTCTTCGAGAAGGAGATCGCGGCCGCGCCGGACGGTCCCGGCTCCGACGCGCTCCTCCTCGGCCTCGTCAACGCGCGCCTGAGCCAGGGCCGCCGGCGCGAGGCCGAGGCCGCGGTCAAGCAGATGGAGCAGCGCTACCCGGCGTCGCCCTACACCGTGCGCGCGAAGGAGAACCTGGCCGCCGCGAAGAAATAGGGACGGCCGCTCAGCGGCGGCGATCGGCTCGCACGTACGTCCCGCTCCGGCCGCCCGTCTTCCGCTCCAGCCGGATGTCGGAGATGGTCATCTCCTTGTCCGCTGCCTTCACCATGTCGTACACGGTCAAGGCGGCCACGGCGACGGCATGCAGGGCTTCCATCTCCGCCCCCGTGCGCGCGTCCGTGCGCACGCGGGCCTCGATCTCGAACCCGTCGCGCCGCGGACGCAGCTCCACCTCGACGTGGGAGAGCGGCAAGGGATGGCAGAGGGGAATGGCCTCGGCGGTGCGCTTGGCCGCCATCACCCCGGCCAGGCGCGCGACTTCGACCAGGCCGCCCTTCGGCAGCCTCCCCGCCCGCGCCTGGCGCAGGGCCGCGGGAGCGATCTGGATGCGCCCCCGGGCCACCGCCTCGCGCGCGGTCACCGGCTTGTCGGACACGTCGACCATGCGCGCGTGACCGGCGGCGTCGAGATGGCTCAGGCGCGCAGCGGAGACGCGCGGGCGCCGCTTCTTCAGGCCAGGCCGTCCCGTTCCAGGAAGTTGCCGAGAAGGAGGGCGGGCGCCCTCTCGCCCGCTTCCGCGCGCAGGCGCTCGCTCTCCAGGACGACCAGGGCGTTCGCGCGCGCGTGCGCGACGACGTCCGCCGAGCCCACCGAGCGCAGCGGCGAGGCCACGAGCCGTCCTCCTTCGAAGCGAACGCGGGCGGGCACGTGGTTGCGGCGGCCGGAGCGGTTGGTCACGCTCTCCAGGAGCTCGACCTCGACCCGGGGGCGCGTGACCACCTGCGCGCCCTGCATGCGCAGGAGGGCGGCGCGGGCGAAGAGATCGAAGGTCACCTGCGCGGACACGGGATTGCCGGGCAGCCCGAAGATGAGCTTGTCGCCGCGGCGTCCGAACACGAGGGGCGCCCCCGGCTTGATCGCCACCTTCGTGAAGAGCAGCCCGACGTCGAAGCGGGTCAGCACCTCCTCGACGAGGTCGAACGCGCCCTCGGAGACGCCGCCGGAGATCACGAGCACGTCGGAGGCGAAGCCCTCCCGGACCGCCTGCGCGATCAGGGGTGCCTGGTCGGGCACGACCCCCAGCGACCGCGCGTCCGCGCCCGCCCAGCGGGCCTGCGCCATCAGCGCGTACCCGTTGCTGTTGCGGATCCTCCCGCGCGTCGGCGCGTCCCACACGTCCACCAGCTCGTCGCCGGTCACGAGGACGGACACCGTGGGCCGCCGGCCCACCAGGACCTTGCCCTTGCCCACGGCCGCGAGCACGGCCACGCTGGCCGGATCCAGCACGCATCCGCGCGCGA
>Ga0207646_10008606_pt1 | contig 10197 bp, 6 predicted proteins | sample KBSK5502metaG_FD_184343 | JGI IMG/M metagenome (GOLD analysis project Ga0207646, IMG submission 184343) | Corn, switchgrass and miscanthus rhizosphere microbial communities from Kellogg Biological Station, Michigan, USA - KBS K5-50-2 metaG... | ecosystem: Host-associated > Plants > Roots >...
TCTCCCGCTGTGAGGAGGATCCGCACCAACCACGCGAAGTGCGGCGTGCGCAGCTCGATACGGAACCGGCCGCCGGGAAGCTCTTTCTCATTTTCGAACGGCACAACCTCGCGGATCCAGGCGGCCGCGGGCTCGAGCTCGAGCGTGACGAGCAGGTCGCGCGGCGACGGCGTGAAGAATGGCCCATCGAGGTACCGCGACGGGTCGAAGCCTTCGGGTGGGACGAACGACTCGCCGGTCGCAGATGCGCCGCGGATCCGGTCGACGCGGAACGTCCGCTCTTCGTCGCTGAGGTGGTCGATCGCGATCACGTACCAGTAGCCGAGCGACGCGCACAGAAGCAATGGGTCCACCTCTCGCTCGGTCATCTCGTCGCGGCCTGAGGAGTAGTACTCGATGCGCAAGCGCGCGCGCTCGTCGACCGCGCGACGCAGCTCGGCGAGGAGGTCGTCGCCCGTCGCGCCCAGCTCCACGGCAACGGAGTCGGCCAGCTCGGACGCGCGCTCGGCTTCTCCCGGCGAAACGGCCCCCGCGAGCTTGCCGAGCGCGCTGCGCAGAGACTCCGCTTCCTCAAGGCCCGGGAGCGCCGCCACCGCGCGCCCCATAACGAGGAGCGCGATCGCCTCCGCGCGCGTCAAGCGTGGCGGCCTCGCGAGGTAATCGGCCATCCCGATCTGCAGGTGGTCTTCCTCGATGAACGCTTCGATAAGGTCGCCGGGACCGAACGGCGGCAGCCCGCACAGCATCAAAACGTCGACGTCGCTCGCGAGCTCCTCTCGCGTGATACCGAAGCGCTCGCACACCTCGTCGACGGTCGCGGTTTGGTGAGAGATCACCCATGGCACGAGCACGAGGATGCGCTTCAGGCGCTCCGTGGTGCGCTCAGCCGGCACGTGATCTCCCTGCGAGCGCGCGCAATCGCGCGATGACCGCATCGCGAAGCTCGGGCGGGTCCAGCGCGACAGCCGCGTCGGCGAAGCCGGCGACCCAGCCGGCGAACGAATCCATCTCTGCCGCGACCGGCATCTCGAGCGTCACCCAGCCGTCGGCGTCCTCACCGACGCGACGGGCACCGGTGCGTCGTTCCGCCCACCACGCCGTATCCGGAGAAAACGCTACGCGCGCGGTACCCGCCGGCTCGTCGCCTTCCCATGGGCCGTGCGGGACGCCGCGCGGGCGGCGCGCGGGCGGCTCGAAATCTGGGCCTTTCCCGGGCGCCTGCTCGATCGAACCCGTCACACGAGACAGCTTGAAGTTGCGTACCGCTTCGCGCGCGCGGTCGTAGCCGGTGAGATACCACGTACCGCGGTGGTAGAGCCCGAGTGGCTCGAGCTCCCGCTCGTGGGGCTCTCCCCCGCCGCCGGTCCGATACGCGAATCGCACGCGCTTCCGCGCGGTGATCGCGTCGAAGAGCACGGCGATATTCCGGTCGAGCGAGACGCGGGGCAGCAACCAGCCGGTCGAACCGGGCTCGGCGACACCCGAACCGACGGACAGCTTGAGCAGCCCGAGCGACCCGTCCGCTCCCCCGCCCCACGCTTGCGCGGCGAGCGACAAAGCCGCGAGCTCATCAGGCGCGAACCCCGGATCATCGAGCAGCCCCTCGTCTCGACGGATCCGGTAGCCGGTCTCACCCCACGCATCGATGTCTTCTTGCTCGATGACGTAGCCGAGCTCGCGAACGTCGTTCTTATCGCGTTCGAACATGCGATGGAACGCGTCGTCGGACTGGCCCTCGTAGCTCGGGATCTTCTCGCGGATGTCGTTCACCGAAAGCGGGCGCCGCGTATCGAGCAGCAGCGAAACGAGATTCAGCAGACGCTCGATCTTCTCGCTTCCGGCCATGATCGATCGAGTCTACTGCCGCATCTCCCGGCCGGATGCGCGCTCGGTCACCCCCCGCGCGGGGTACGTCATAATGGAAGCAATCCGTTTCCGCTCACCGAGGTGTTGCCATGTGTGGCGTTGCCGGCTTCTGGGGGCCGCCCGACCGAGGGCTGCTCGAAGCGATGGCGCGCGTGCAGGAGCACCGCGGACCGGACGACGAAGGGTTCTTCGAAACGGAAGACGCGAGCCTGGCGTTCCGCCGGCTGTCGATCATCGACCTCGCACACGGCGCGCAACCGATGGGGAACGAAGACGGCCGGGTGCAAGTCGTCTTCAACGGTGAGGTGTACAACTTCCGCGAGCTGCGCGCCGAGCTGCAGGCGGCGGGACACACCTTCAAGACGGACTCGGACACCGAAGCGATCGTGCACGCCTACGAGGAGTGGGGGCCGGACTGCTTCACGCGCTTCAACGGGATGTGGGCGGTCGGGATCCTCGACCTCCGAGCCGCACCGAAGCTCGTTCTCGGGCGTGATCACTTCGGGATCAAGCCGCTGCACTGGGCGCGCGCAGGCGCGCGCGTGTTGTTCGCGTCGGAGATCAAGGCGATCCTTCAAGACCCGTCGGTACGCAAGCAGCCGAACGAGCAGCTGCTCTACGAGTACCTGATCTGGGGTCTGCACGATCACACCGGCGGCACGTTCTTCGACGGCGTGAACCAGGTGCGTGCGGCAACATACGTCGAGATAGACGATACGGGCGTGCGCGAGGAGACCTACTGGACTCCCTCGCTGGGAACGGACGCGCGTCCCGATCCCGCAGAGTTCCGTCGCCTCTTCGAACGGTCGGTCGAGCGGCGTCTCGTTGCCGACGTCCCCGTGGGGACGTGCTTGTCGGGCGGGCTCGACTCGTCGTCGATCGTGTCGACGATGACGAAGCTCTTACGCGACCACGTCCCGGACTCCGTCTCGTTGGGGGATCGGCTCAAGACGTTCTCGGCCGTCTTCGACGGCGATCCGATCGACGAGCGCGAGTACATCCAGATGGAGCTCGAAGCCACCGGTGCGGAGAAGAACTACATCAACCCGACGTCGGAAGTCTTCTTCGACGAGATCGAACAGTTCGTCTGGCACACCGAAGAGCCGATCGTTTCCACCGGCCCGTACGCGCAGTGGTGCGTGATGCGGCTCGCGAAGGACAAGGTGAAGGTGCTGCTCGACGGCCAGGCGGGCGATGAGCTGCTCGCCGGATACGTGCCGTACCACTACGTCTACCTGAAGCAACTGTTGCGCGAGAAGAAGTACGCGACCGTCGCTCGCGAGGCGTGGGCGGCGCGCGATGTGCTAAAGCCGTTGATCAAGCGACGGCTGAGCCAGCGTCGAAAGTCGTTCGACGAGCGGACGCTGCTGAAGCCCGAATACCTGCGGTCAAGGAAGGCGCCGAACGACGAGCGCGCGCAAGCTGATCTGAAGAAGCGGCTCTTGCAGGACCTGACGACCTACTCACTGCCCTCGTTGCTTCGCTACGAAGACCGCAACTCGATGGCACACTCGATCGAATCGCGGATCCCGTTCCTCGATCAAGAGATGGTCGAGTGGGTGTTCCGTCTGCCGGAGAGCGCGATCATCCGCGAGGGCTGGAGCCGGTGGATCCTCCGGCAGGGGCTTCGCGACGCGCTGCCGGAGAAGATCCGGACGCGCCGCTGGAAGGTGGGCTTCACGACGCCGGAGATGCGGTGGCTCCGCGCCCGCCGCGCGATCATTCAGAGCTTGTTCCGCTCCCCCGCGTTCTGCGCGCGCCCGTACTGGAACGGCCTCGAGGTCGCCGACGCGTTCCGGCGCGCGTGCGATGGCGAGATCGACGACTCGATGTTCTTCTGGCGCGCGATCAACGTGGAGCTCTGGTTGCGCGTCTACTTCGGGGACCGCAGCGGTCGGGACCTCCGCAAGGAGACGCTGCCGTCGTTCACGCGTTACGGGGACGAACTGGCCGCGCGCGACCTGAGCGACGATGCGCAGGCACTGGTTTCGTCGCACGCCCCGAACCCCGGGCGTCACCTGTTCGCCTCAGCGAGCGATGGGACCTACGCGCGCATTCCCGTTCGCTCACCCCTGATCTCGGCGGGCGACGATCTTCAAGCGACCGTCGAGAAGGCGCTCGTCGATCACGAGATCCGGCCGGGTGACACCATCGCGATCAGCGAGAAAGCGGTGGCCGTCTCGCAGGGTCGCTCGTTCCCGGTCGATCAGGTGAAGGCATCGTCGCTCGCGCGGCTGCTCGCGCGGTTCGTTGGCAAGACGCCCGTCGGGATCGGGCTCGGTTTGCCCCAAACGATGCAGCTCGCGATCGAAGAGGTCGGGGCGTGGCGCATCCTGCTTGCGGCGTTCGCAGCAGCTGTCACCCGCCCGTTTGGGATCCGAGGCATGTTCTACCGAGTCGCCGGTTCGCAAGCCGCAGCGATCGACGGCCCGACACCGGGCACGCTCCCGCCGTACAACACGCACGCGAAGAAAGCGCCGGCCGATCCGAACGGCGTTGCGCGCGGTCTCTCGAAAGCACTCACGGCTGCGGCCGGCGGTCCGGTCGGTGTCGCCGTGATCGACGCGAACGACATCGGCGTCAACGTGCTCGGCGCGAGCGCGGGCGTCGACCGGGGGCTGCTCGTCGAACTGTTCCGCGACAACCCCCTGGGCCAAGGCCATCAGCAAACGCCGATCGCCTTGATCCGGCTCATGGATACACGGACGCGATGATCCAGATCCGCCGCGGCACCGTCGTCGAGGCGCGCGCAACCGGGTCCGGCCGCACCGACCTCGTCGTCGACATCGCAGGCGCGCGCGAGGACGCGATCGCGTACGACGCCCTGACCGGCCCGGTCGAAGCCGGCGACATCGTCATGCTGAATACGACCGCCGTATCGCTGGGCCTCGGCACCGGCGGCCTTCACATCGTGATGGCGGTTGAAGGGCGCGAGCAGCCCGGTCCTGCGACGGGCCACGCGATGAAGCTGCGCTACACACCGGTCCAGACGGCGGTCGACGCGGTCGAGCAGACACACGCGGACGCGCTGAACGCGGTGACGTCTTTGAGCGGCATGCCGGTCATCGCGGGCGGCCTGCACAGCGCGCTCGCACCGGCCGTGATCGGCGCGCGCGCGGTGGACCCGTCGCTTCGCATCGCGTACGTGATGACCGACGGCGCGGCTCTTCCGATCGCGTTCAGCGACACCGTCGCGGCGCTCCGCGCGGCGGGGCTGCTCGACACCACGATCACCGCCGGCCAGGCGACCGGCGGGGAGCTCGAAGCGATCAGCCTGTACGGAGCGCTTGCGGCCGCGATCGCGATCGCGCGCGCCGATGTCGTCGTGGTCGCGATGGGGCCGGGCAACCTCGGAAGCGCGTCGCGTCTGGGGTTCGCGTCGATCGAAGTCGCGGGGATCGTCAATGCCGTCGCGGCGATGGGGGGCGTGCCGGTTGTGGTCCCGCGCATCTCCTTCGCCGACCCGCGTGATCGTCACCGCGGGCTGTCGCATCACACGATCACGGCGCTGTCGCTGGCGCTGGCGCGCGCGCACGTCACGCTCCCTCCTCTGTCGCCCGAGCACGCAGGCGACGTCGCCGGCGGTCTCGATCTGATCCGAGATCGGCACGAGATCGTGGACGTCGATCTCGGTCCGGCGGAGGCCGCATTGAAGGACGCGCCGGTCCCGCTTGGATCGATGGGACGCGGATTCGACGACGATCCTGATTTCTACCGAGCGGCCGCAGCCGCCGGCGTTCACGCCGCTGCGGTCGCGCGCGCCGGGCGCTAGCCCTGAGGATTCGCCACGCAGCGCACCGCCGTCATATCGCCGCACGCGATCGCGGGTCCGAGTCGTGAAGGGACCGGAACGAACGGCAGTGTGATGTACGAGGGGTGTGCCGCGTCGTGCAGGATCGTGTTGATCGTCGGGATCGTCGTCGGGACGTAGACGAAGATGCTGTCGGATGCCGGCGGGGCCTCTACGGTCACGACGAGCCGGTGGCCGGGGCGGATGATCCAGCCGATCGGCCAGATCTCGATCACGTAGTTGTACGGAGTTCCCGGCGTGATCATCTGCGGGTCGGTGTCCGGTCGCCACGGGCGATAGATGAACATGTTTTGATTGGGCGAGCCGCTCGAGGTAACGCACGAGGCGCGCGCGCTCGTGGCCGGCACGAGGCAATCGCTTCGCGCCCAGTCGATCGCGCGGTGGCTCGCCTTCAACAGACCGCGTTGTAGGTAGGAGCGCGCGCCGTCCGGCGCCTGGTCGATCACCTGGACGAACATCTCGGTGTCGGTGGCAAGGCTTGAGAGCCACAGATTGGCCGTGACCGGCCCGACGAACGCAGCGGCGCGCTGGAACGGCGACGAGATGTACGTGAGCTGGTCGGGTCCGTCGGACGTCGTGAGCGGCGTGCCCGTGTTGTAGGCGGTTGACGGGCCTCCTGCACTGGATAGCTCGAAGTTCCACGCTTGTCGCTTCGTGCCGGAGAAATACATGTCCGAGCCGCCGTTCGCTCCGGGCGCAACGGTGGTCAGAAGGCCGTTCGACGCGAAGTAATAGCGCTTCCACGCCGCGTCCGGGATCGGGAATGTGCTGTAGTCGGTGATCTCGTTCGTGATCATCTTGCCTGCTGTGTCGTGGACTTCCCACAGCACGCGGACGGACGTTTTCTGCTTCATGGCGTCGGCCACGCCGAGCGCCCGAGCCACCGTGTCATCCCCGCGCATCCAGTGGTCCATCCACGCGAGGCGGTCGTACACGAGCTCTCGCGGCCCGCAGCACGGGTTGTTCGTGTCGTGGTCGCCGTTCGAGAGAACGAGCCGCTTGGGAACACCCTGGATGTGCTCCCACAAGTGCGCCGGGCCTCGCGCACTGGTCTGCTCATCTTGATAAGCGCCGGTGATGATGATCGGAACCTTGATGTCCTTCACGTACGTGATCAGCGAGCGCGAACGGTACCAATCGTTGTCGGTCTGACCGGTTGCACCTTGGACGACCGGATCTTGGCCGACCGTTCTCGTGTGGGTTGCGATGTTCTTGATGCACTGCTCCCGAACTGCCTCTTGCTGCGGATCGCTCGGATCAGATCTCAGCAAGGGCTGCGCTTGCGCACCCAGGATGTCGTAGGCGTTACGGATGCCGACGGTCCAAAGGAGTGGGAACCCGTCGTTCGCCACACCGCCGGGGTACGCCTGCTGTCGATAGATATCGTCGATCAAGCCGGACACCGTCATGGCCACGAGATGCGGCGGCCGCGTCGCGCCGACGAGGAAGCCCGTAATACCGCTGTAGGAGTGTCCCTCGATGCCAACCTTGCCGTTCGACCACGGCTGCTGTGCCATCCACTCGATCACGTCGTACCCGTCAAGCGCGCTCACATGACTGAAGAGGTCGAACTCGCCTTGCGAGCAGCCCGTGCCTCGTACCGACATGTGAACGGTGACGTAGTGGCTGTTGTAGTAGTCGGTGAGCTGCCGGTCGTCTTCCGCCAGCGGGGCGGACGGTCCGCCGAGCTCGCCGAGCAACGTTGGTCCGGTCGCGCTGCCCCCGACGTACCCGGACATGTCGATGATCGCCGGATAGCGATGGCCCTTGCTATACGGCTTCGGCATCCGCACGTTCACGGCGATCTGGGTGCCGTCGCGAACGGTCACGAAGTTCGTCGGACCACTGTTCGGACCGCCGAATAGGTCCTTCGCCGGCGACGATACGGTCGAGAGTCCGGCTGCCACGATCGCGCAGGCGAGAAAGCCGATACGGACTCGCTTGGTGGACGCACGCATGATGAAGACTCCTTGCGGAGGGGTCCACACTGTGTTCGCCGTACGCCCGGCGTGTTCCTCCCCTCCAGGGGGAAGGGGCAGTTCGGGGCCCGCCCGCTACATCGATGCGATCAGGCGTTCGACGCGTTCATCGTGGGCTTTGAACGGGTCCTTGCACAGAACGGTCCGCTGGGCCTGGTCGTTCAGCTTCAGGTGCACCCAGTCGACGGTGAAATCGCGGCGACGGTCTTTCGCGCGCCGGATGAACTCTCCTCGCAGCCGCGCGCGTGTCGTCTGCGGCGGCTCCCGCATCGCCGTCTGCACCTTCGCTTCGTCGACGACGCGCACCATCCGACCCTTCTTCTCGAGCAAGTAATAGAGCCCCCGCGTTCGGTTCACGTCGTGGTACGCGAGGTCGAGCAAAGCCACCTTCGGGTGCTGCAGCGATAGGTTGTCGCGCGCGCGGTACCGCTCGATCAGCGTTCGCTTCGTCACCCAGTCGAGCTTCCCTTCGAGCGGCGTGAGGTCGTGCGCCTCCAAGCACTTCAGCGCTTCTTCCCACATCTCGAGGATGCGCGTCGCGAAGCCGTTGATACCGCGGCGCTCGACGAATTTGCGCGCGCGATCGAAGTACTCGATCTGGATCTCGATCGCGCTCATCTCACGGCCGCTCGCAAGCTTCATGCGACGCCGGCACGTGATGTCGTGGGAGATCTCCCTGATCGCGCGGATCGGATTTTCGAGCGTCAGATCACGCATGACCGTTCCCTCTTCGATCATGCGCAGCACGAGATCCGTCGAACCGATCTTCAACAGCGCGGCGTATTCGCTCATGTTCGAGTCGCCGACGATCACGTGGAGTCGGCGGTACCGCTCCGCGTCGGCGTGGGGTTCGTCGCGCGTGTTGATGATGGGGCGGCTCCGGGTCGTCGCCGACGACACGCCCTCCCAGATGTGCTCCGCGCGTTGCGCGAGGCAGAACAGTGAGCCGCGCGGCGTCTGCAGCACCTTGCCCGCGCCGGCGAAGATCTGGCGCGTCACGAGGAAGGGGATCAAGACGTCGGCGAGCTTCTGGAACTCGCCGTAGCGGCTGACGAGGTAGTTCTCGTGACAGCCGTAGGAGTTGCCTGCGGAGTCGGTGTTGTTCTTGAACAGGTAGATGTCTCCGGCGATCCCCTCTTCGTGGAGACGGTGCTCGGCCGCCGACAGCAGCCCTTCGAGGATCCGCTCGCCGGCCTTGTCGTGCGCGATGAGATCGGTGATGTCGTCGCATTCGGGCGTCGCGTACTCGGGGTGCGAACCGACGTCGAGGTACAGGCGCGCGCCGTTCTCCAAGAACACGTTCGACGAGCGGCCCCACGAAACCACCCGGCGGAAGAGGTAGCGCGCGACTTCGTCGGGGCTCAGGCGTCGCTGACCCCGGAACGTGCACGTGACCCCGTACTCGTTCTCGATGCCGAAGATACGGCGTTCCACAGGGTCAGTGTACGGCCGGGAGCAGCGGCCGGCCTGCCTTCCCGGTGATAGCGTTGCGCCGATGGGGCCTATCGCCTATCTCGGTTGGAAAGTCATCCCCCGCGTGAAGCTGGGTCCCATATCCGTGTCCCCGCACGGGCTCGGGATCGCAGCCGGCTACGCCGCAGGCGGCTCCCTGCTGGCGCGGCGTGCGGAACGCTTGTACGGCATCGCAAAAGAGCACGTTTGGAACATGCTGATGTGGGCCGTCGCCGGCGTGGTGATCGGCGCGCGCCTCTTCTACGTTGCCGGCCACCTCAACCTGTACTTCGGGCGGGGCAGCGATCCCGTGGACATCTTCCGGATCTGGCAGGGGGGGATCGTCTTCTACGGCGGCGTGTTCGGCGGCATCGCCGCCGCCTACCCATACATGCGGAAGCACCACCTCAGGTTCTGGCACGTTATGGACGCTGCGGCCCCCGGGTTCCCGCTCGGTCTCATCTTCGGGCGCATCGGCGACCTCATCATCGGGGACCATCTCGGCGGAGCGACGCGATTCTTCCTCGGGTGGCAATACAAGGGCGGCGAGCTCCCCGGGTCGTGTCCTCCCGTCTGCGTCAAAGTAGGCGAGGTCGTGCACCAGACGGCCCTGTACGACTTCATCAACGTGATCATCTTGTTCCCCGTCGTGATGCTGCTCGCGCGGAAACGTCGCCCCGACGGTTGGCTCATCATGTTCACGGCCACGTGGTACGGGGGGGCGCGCTTCCTGGAGGACTTCGCGCGCACCGGCACGGCGACGTACCTCGGGCTGCGCGGGACGCAGTGGGTGTCGATCGTCATCATCCTGGCGGGGACGTACTACCTCCGCCGCCTATCCAAGCGCGGCACCATCTCTCAGCCGCCCGCGCAGAGCGAAGAGCTCCAAGAGGAGCTCGCGCCGGCCGACATGGTGTCCGAGGGCGCGCCCGTCGACATCACGCGCGCCGACGAAGACGACGCCGGCGGCTAGAAACCTGCGAACGCCGCGCGCGCCTTGCTGAGGTCGGCCTGCGACGGACCGAGCAGCAACAAGAGCCGCGAGCCGCTTCGCACAACCTCGCCGGCACCGGCGCTCGACTGCCATCC
>Ga0207646_10008607_pt1 | contig 10197 bp, 13 predicted proteins | sample KBSK5502metaG_FD_184343 | JGI IMG/M metagenome (GOLD analysis project Ga0207646, IMG submission 184343) | Corn, switchgrass and miscanthus rhizosphere microbial communities from Kellogg Biological Station, Michigan, USA - KBS K5-50-2 metaG... | ecosystem: Host-associated > Plants > Roots >...
AGGGAATTGACGCTGCTTTTCTCACGGCCGCAATACATTTCCTACCGCTTTTCTGCATTCCTGCTTGGTACCATAGCTGGGATATAACTATCTTGCCTTTCATGTCATCGACGTATGTATTAGGCCTATTGGAGAAAGTATATGTCATTAAACTACACTTGGGAAAAGCTCTTCGTGGCGGTTCTGGGCATGGCGAAAAGCGATGAGCCGCTTCAGGATCGTCTTATGGGAGCATATCTCTCATTTCACACACTTCAGGATAAAGATTTTCCAGAAGGCGAATTACGGGAGTCATTCCAGGAAATTACGCATGCGTTGACATGGCGACCAGCAAAGGGGGATGAGGGAACAGTAAGAGCAACTACTAGTCTGATGGGAAATCAAGAGGCGGCCGAGCTAGTTGAGAAAATCGTATCGCTTTACGACGAAGTTGCTCAACTGCATGGCGCTGAGGATCAACTTGGCAAATATGCATCGAAAAAAAGATAACCAGCAACCGCCAGAAAGCGATTCTGACGGTTTTTTACGCGGGGTGGTATCAGCTCGCAGGGGAGATAAAACCAGTCAGCCCCCGGCAGTATTTCATCCGGGTAATAATGGCCTATTGGGCGGGCTTACCACTCATCCCGTTTGCGCCTGGTGGTCCTCTTTCTCGTCGCCGGTTTCGGCAACAACTTCTTGACCTGGCGCTGCAACTCTTCAATCTCCCCCTGCTGGGCATCGGCCAGCGCACGAAAGTACTCAATCTGGCCCTCCATGATGGACACCTGCAGGCGGACCGCGGCCAGGTCGCTTTGCTCCTGCCACTCTTTGGTGACGTGCGGGGTCAGCGCGGCCAGGTCCTCGCGCTTGATCAGATACCCACCTGCGCCACGGTTGTCGGCCTTGAGCTTGCCCGCCGCAATCCAGCGCCTGATGGTTTTCTCCGACTTCCCGACCTTGCGGGCTGCCTGCTGAATACTCAGCAAAATAGGATAGTCTTCGTCCAGCATCGCCGCCTCCTTGCTACAATTGTCTAGTCATCTGTCTACCCATTTGGGTAGACAATTGTAGCAACGATCCCGCTAAGCAAAAGCAACGGCGATAGGAGGAACGAAAACCCACGCTAAGCTGTAAATTTGCACGCTCCGAGGCCCGGTCTCTTTGACGTGCGAAACAGTGGTGCGTCGGCCCTCGGAACGTGCAAATTTACAAACTGATAGAATGGGTTTCTGCAAGGGGTCCCGACATTTTTTCCTCCCAGAATCCCCGCTAAGGTGCCAGCGTCCTCTGGGAGCGGGCTGAACGGAGCAAGCAGTTCCAGGGCGAAGCCGCCGAGAAGGCAAGATGCTCGGCCATGTACGCCCAAAAAGCGACCAGACAGGGCCTTTTTACAAGGTGACAGGCCGTAAGCAGTCGACTAACCAGGCTTCGCGGGGATTCTGACAGGAAAAAATGTCGGGACCCCTGCAACACTATCACCTGATTTTCTACGTTACATTTGACCCTTTCCTAACCTTTTACCCGTTATTCCTGTGTCAGCAGTTCCCGAACGGACGAAACAGCGGCAACCCACTCTTCTCGCACCAGATTGATGACCCGCCTGTCAGCGGCTCCCTGATCTTCTTCCACGAACCATTCCTGATTGTGTCGGTTGATGCGATCCCGGTATCCGCTGCCACGGCCCCACTCCCGTCCAAGCTCTTGCCAAAAAGTCGCGTCCCCGCGCATTTCGTCGGCATGGATGCTCTGTCCGACCAATTGGGCCTTGCGGACGAGGCTGTCAAAGCCGCCCTCCAGGATTCGCACGGCCTGCTGCACTAGGTCATGTGCCTCCTCGAACTGATCATCGTGCAATAGATTCTTGGCGATCTCCTGAAAGCCGCGCAGCTTGGACTCTGTGATCTGCGTGGCAATTCGCCGCGCACCGTGACTAAGCTGGTGCGCATAGTTAAGGTATTGCCATTCGCCGTCGCGGACCACGGCGGCATATACCGATCTTGGATGTGCCGACCGTACCGCCGCGAGCAGGCTATCTTGCACATGGATCGTGGGTACCGAAACGATCTCGGCGTTGTGATCGAGCCAGGTTGTCAGGCTACGCCCGGCAGCCATCATGACTTCGCGAGCCTGTTCTTCTCCGTAGTTCGCTAGTAGGGCGTTCGCTCCTCCAATGATTTCGCGCAAGAAGTTGCGGTGAGATTCACGAACCGCGTCGATACGGCTGCTGAGGAAGGAGCGTAAAACCCCCGGTGCGTCTTCAGCCGCGTTGAAGAATGTCACCGGCAGGCTCGTGAGCCCGAGGGGGTGGAGTTTCAACTGGACTTCTTCGGCCTTGAGTTCATAGCCCTCAGTGGCCGTTTGAACCGGATAACCGTTATCCTTCATGGCCAGGGCGTCGCCGGGTCTGGGAAGAGCCAGGATTGCCACATTACTTTCCAACGTGCGCACGCCACCTTCCTTGGCATGCGTCAGCAACTGGCGCACGGATGTCGAGGGGGCTTCGCTGAAGCCCGTGCAGAGCACCACGACCGTATGCGGATCATCGAAATGCTGTTCGAGATCGGCCCGCTCGACTATGTCGTCGATGCCCTGGGTATCAATCAGCGTGACCGATAATGACTCCTCGCCGAGCACGGCGGTCGGCAATACAAGCTCGATCCGCTGCGGCAAAGTGAATTCAGGATGACGACCGTTGTTCACACGCTCGAATAGTTCTTGAAGCCATTCCAGCGGTGGTTTCGCGGAGTTTTCAGCGGAATACCAGATGTCCCGGCGATCCCGTTTGTGCAATTCCATGCGCGCCAGAATCTCGACTGACAGGGCTTTCGCGTCGGCTGCGCCTGCGGCAAGTGAGCGGGCTTCATCGACTGCCGGGATGACACTTCCATCCGCCTTCTTTTCGGCACGTTTGCGGCGCAGGCCGGTCATACTACGAAGCGCCCTTTCGACTTCGCGCGAGATTCCGGGCGAGCCGGAGTCGCTTTCCGCTTCCTCTGCGGATTGCGCGGGCTGCGACGGATTCAGCAGGAAATTAGCGAAATCGGACACGTACCTGCGAATCTCATTTTCCGTGCAGGGCTCAATGATCATGCCGTATCCCGGACCCCGGCGAATATGCACCTCGCAGATCGTAATGCCGCCCGCGCCGGTTTCCAATACCGCCTTGGGCATTCCCTTATCGCTTGGAATTTCGAGACCCTCCGCGCGGCAAATCGCGGTTGATTTCCCCACCGCGATGGTGCCAATGAAGGCAGCGCGATAGCGCTTGTCCCTGACCCGCGCCGCCGCGACTGACAGCTCTTCCTCGTAGCGGACAAGCCGACGCTCGAAGAACTGCTTCACGTCCGGCTTGTCCGCCAAGGCGTGGACTTTCTGAGCGGCCTGTTCCGCCTCCCAGAGAAGATCGGCATCTGGGTCGGCCAACGCTGGCGCGGGCAGAATGCGCCACGTGCGCTTGAGGATGTCCTTGGCCCTTAGCGCTTCGGGCGTATCGATGCCCCGCAATATGATGTCGAGTTCGTCGTCCGAGGCGGAACGTTCTCCACTTTCAACGCGGGAGAGAACCGCCGCACTCCATTGGAGCTTTTTTGCCAGCTCGCTCTGTTTCAATTTCGCCTGCTCCCTAAGGGTGGCGAGATATTTTCCGATTTCTGTTTCGCGACTCATTGCAACTCCTTTCAAAATCCCTGAGTCACAATTATGCAGCAACGTTGTTGATTTGTCAAGCAATGTTGCAGCAACGTTTCATTGGCCACGATCAGATGCTAATCCCTTCCACTATGTTCCTGGTAATCTTGCGCTTGCGCCGGTCGTAGAGACCGGTTGGGCGCGGGTCGGCGTGCCCGACCAGACGCTGCACGTCTTGGCCTAACAGCAGGGTTTTTACGATATGGGGCCACACCAGTGCAGAAATCGTACTTTTTGCACTTCAGCGTTTAACCAAATTTTATGCCATACTGGCCGTAAATTTGCACGCTTCATGAGAGGAATTTCGCTCATTACGTGGGAGGCCCGGTCTCTTTGACGTGCGAAACAGTGGTGCACCGGCCCTCGGAACGCGCAAATTTCCTCCCATAAAGCGTGCAAATTTACACTAAGCTTTTCCCGGTTGCGTCTCTCTGCTAGAACGGAGATTCCACGTCACCAGGAGCCCAAGAAAGCCCCTGAAATAAAAAAGACGTGTGATAGCTACATCATTAAAGGCTTTACATATTTGGGGAATGCCGGTGGCAAACCTTTGAGCGTGGAACTGACGCATGTGAGCGTAGTCCTTTGCCAGTTTGGACTGCCCAAATACGTACCCCCCTTACGAGGAGGTCCTTTTTTTCAGGGGGAGCGTGATGGTCTCTATTCTGACTGCAAAGCACGCGCCACTTCTTCGATAGTTTGAGCTGCGGTCGCGGCCAGGCAGGGTTGCCCTTGATCCTCCCGGCTACCCAGCCGATTCAGCAACAGGACGGACAGGTGGCCCATCACCTCGACAGGAACCATCACCAGGGTTGCCATGTCTTCACCCGAATGGTGAGCGATGAGCTGATGGGCACATGGCAGACAGTGATAGGTGGTTTGCGCTCGCCTGTAGCGGCCTTGCAGTTGCCCATCCAGCACGGCAAACCAGGTGGTATTGATGGCCTCCGAGTCTGGTATGCCCTCGCCGATGAGTTGGGCCATACGCGCGATATCGACATAGTGCTCGCAGGCGTAGACAGCTTCTGCGCGACACATGCTGCACCGCTCACCTGCCGCATGGTAGGGCTTCACCCAGGCCATAAGGAAGAGGAACGGATACGTGGGTGGCTTCTGTTGCCTTCTCCTCGCTTTGCTCATACACATCTCCTTCTCTTCATGTTCATGAGCGGCCATGTTTTTAGGGCCCTACAAAAACCAGCAAGCCTGGAAGCTATTCGGTAGCCTCCTCCAGTTCGTCTTCATCTGCCAGCTCTTCCAGATCCACATCGATCTTGCTGGCCGCGCTTTCTAAGCGGTCGTATTGGAGCTGAAGTTCCGCCTCCCATTCGTTCAGGAGCTTCACCAACTCCTCCCGATAATCATAGGCGAAATAGTACTGTTCAAGAGCTTCTTTGAGCGTCTGGCGGTCTTCGAGATCGGCATCAGACCAGTCGCTGAGCCCCTCCAAAGCGTCATGGATCGTCTGGATCAGGTCAATCTGCAGCAGCAGGCTATCACTCTGTAGCTCGTTGCCTGCAATCTGCCCGAGGGAGTAGAGCAGGATCCGAAAGAGAGCCAGTGCCTGGATTTTGTTGAGCGAGAGCGGCGCTGCGCCTCCAATGATGGTAGCGAAGCGCTCGGGGTACTCTCTGGTGGCGTCGAGTGTGCAGGAAAGTCCGTCAGCGAGCGGAATGCCCGTTTGTTGTTCTCCCATGTGAATCTCCTTGCAAATGATGATAAAACCAGCTAGCCCCCTCTCATTTTCATCCGGGCGATTTTGCACGACGCTGGGCAAGCTGTTCTGCAATCCAGGCCTGCTCCTCCTCATAGTCAATCTCGTCGAGATTGTCGCTCATCCACGCAAACACCTCGTCGATCCACTCTCCATATTCCCAGTATCGAAGAGCGAGCGCTACTGGAACCAGGTGGGAGCCAACAGCACCAAAGAGTAAGATGTACATCTCCTGCGGCACGGGATGAATCTGTGCTACCGGGGCAAGGAGGATTTGGGCAAACTCGCACAGAGTGAGGTAATCGCTCCGCGCCTGCTCCCAGGCCTCCGGCGTTGCCTGCTCTATCGCCTCGCGAACCCGCGGCAGGGCCAGAACTTCCTGGAACTCTGACAGCCACGATGTCAAGCTATCATGAAACTCCCCTTGCGGCTGCTTGCCCGCCGTGCTCACCCTGGCGAGCACTTCCGCAAAGGTCGTCTCATTCAGCTCATAACCCGGCACCAGCAGCAGGCCCAGGAATAATTCCATCCCTTGCGCCATCGCCTCCAGGCCCAACCGCTGGAGGTCTTCGGGACGGCGTGAGGCCGGGATATGTTTCCATTTGTCCTTCAGCTCCACAATCACCCGGCTGATATGATCTTCGGGCTCGTCCGCCGGGTCGTCGTCTTCCCCATTGCCTTGCGTATAGGCCTCGAGGTAGGCGTCGATAGAGTCGAGCCACCCTTGCCGAAGGGGAGCAAAATCCACCTGGTAGCCCCGCAGCCAGAGCGGCAGCCTCACCCGCTGATCGACCCGATACCAACGCAGCAAGCCATAGAGCATGGTCGCCTGGTCGATGACCGATGCATCCCAGTAGTACACTGGTTTCTTGCTGCCGGGATATGAGCGGCGCTGTGGCCGCGGCAGCCAGCCCGCGCGGTAGGCCTCAGCCAGCTGCCGCTTAGAAAATGGCGCGATTCGCAGGAGTTCATCTTTCCTGATCTCCCTGTGCTGATTGACGCTATTTGCTTGCATCGTTCTCCCTCCTGTTGCGCCCGCGTTCTATAAGCATCAACGAACTGACGACCGCTCCGGGAATGGCAAGCGCGAGCATCGCCAGTGAATAAATCCAGAACATATTCTTCTCCATTGTTCGTAGTCGGCCCGGCCAAGACCGCCAATGCAGTGTTACCTCTTAGTGTACATGGCGGTGCTGGCGAACTTCCCTCGAAAACGTGGAAGCTGTAGAAATGCCTTCAAATGGCGGGCTGAGGTGTATTTTCAAGTTTGTCAATGGCCACCGTTACGGGGTCCTACCGGCTTACCGTCGCGGTTCAGTTCCAGCGGGCAATTAGGCAGATCCGTTGTCCAGTGCGTTGTTTGCCAATCTGTCCGCGTCCCTGTTTTCCTCACGCGGGATATGCTTAAAGGTGTACGTCCCTGGAAGCTGGCGCAAGCAAGAGCGAACTTCTTCAGCAAGCTGCCGCAGCTCTGGGTGATTTATTTTATTCAGGCCCAACAATTGCGAGACAACCAGGTTGGAATCGAGGCGAAAATCAATCTGGATATCTTCCGCAAGAAGCTCTTGCTGCGCAAGCAGCCATCGTACTGCATGGAGGAGCGCCTGATATTCCGCTACATTATTGGTCGCCTCGCCCAGCGCCAACCCAAGATCCACAACCGTCTGCGAAGTCATACCATCAACAATGTGAATCCCCGCTGCAGCAGGACCAGGATTCCTACGAGAAGCACCATCGGTATAAACAGTGAGGCGGGTATACTTGCTCATGGTTCGCCCTCGCTCATCTTACAAATCCCAGCTCAGTGTATCACGTTGGATCCGCCGGTCCGGAAGCAAGGGGGGCGCAATCAGGCAAAGCACCCCTCGTAGTCCTAAACCGTTGACCCCAACTTCCCAGGCGTAGAGCCACTTCACGCACAATTTAGCGAGATGCGAGGTTCGCATCCAGTTTTCGGTAGATTCCCCACTGATTTGCTGGCCAGCAGATGATAAAACCAGCTAGCCCCCTCATGTCCGCCGCGGCTCAGGTGGGTGCTCTTCATTCCAGCGGGCAACCTGCTGGTCGCAGAGATCGGCCACGTGTGTGCTGGGGAATGCCTGGATCGTCAGGCCGTACCTCACCACTTTGATCACCGGATGCTCCCGGGTGGTGTCTTGTGATGGTACGCCGGCGTTATACAACACCGTGGCCGCGTAGATCGCCATCTGCTGGTAGTTGGCCCGCAGCTCTTCCTGCCAGAATGGCCTGTCGGTTGGCTTGCGCGGCGCGTGCCAGACATAAATCGAATACGGAAAGTCCATGATAGGAGTATAAACGTTCGTAGTCAGCATATCATCCGAGCGGCATTCCTTGCGGCGGCTCGCCCTCAGAACATAGAGGATCGTTAAAAAGACTATCTGGAAATAAAAAACAGTCCCTCATCTCTATGAAGCATCATTGCTCTCACAAAGATGAAGGACCACTTTACCACACCGCTACATCCCACTCATGCTGCCAGCCCTAACTCTTCTTAGGCTTGGGTTTGGGGCTACGAGGCTTGCCAGCATCGGAGCGTTTTTCACGCCATCTGCCATCGTCATTACGAGAACGTGGCTCTTTCCTGACGTATGGTCCCTGGTTGGGGCCGGCGCGACGATCGGTCATGCGCAATACCTCCTTTCGTTAGGATACATGCATCATACTAGGCCTGCCCGCAGCTGTCAATACTTATTGGAACCCATGTCCAAATATGATGCTGGGCTGAGATGGTTACTTACTATCCTCCCATTTATCGTGCAGCTTCACAATCTTTCTGTAGCGTGTACCTGTGGTGAAATCGGCTGGAAACGCACGAATTGTCTCCTTGATCATGTCATGATAGTCCTGTTTCAATTCATGCTGAGGGAACTGTCCGTTGAGGATTAAAGAGGCAAGTCGATCTATCGAATTGAAGTAGCTTTCTTTGGCTGCGTCGTACTTCCCTTTTACATGTGGATTATCTAGCTGTGTAGCAAGTTCGCGGACCTTGTCCCCCCTACTAGCCATATCTTGCTCCAATGACAATAACGTACTCCATTGGCCAGCTTTTAGCTGTGCAAGGATAGCCCTTAATGTCATGTATGCAACTACACCGCCAGCAATGACAGCTAGTACGGCGATTCCTGCAATAACATCTGCGACGATAGAAGCTGCAAGGCTTTGTGCTTCATATGGGCTCATTGGGCCTTGCCTGTCCGCGCCGCAATTTCCTTTTCAATGGTCTGCATAAGCAAAATCAACGCACTATTCGCTTGCTTCCTAAGGAGCAATTTCCCAGAATCTACAACCTTACGAACTTCTTCCCAGAAATCCTTGCGCTCAGCAGAGCTAAATTTGTTACTTTCAAGTGTTTGATCGGCCCCTTTGAATGTGGGCATAACCGCAGCCATATCCTCATCATTATAAGCAGTCACCAATTTATTGCCGATCAATTGTTCGTATTCTTTTACTGTCATTGTCAGAGTATTCCCTCCCAATTGTAAAATTCTATGCAGCAGTATACAGGAAAGTCAGCCAGAGGTAAACCTGCACCAATCTGCAAGAACATACTATCCCAGTTCCAAATAGAGCAGCCCCTTAATCGTGAGGAAACCTGGCCACATGATGCTTGACTCTGGTGTGCAGGATTGCCTGGAATAAAATCGAAAGGGTCATTTTGACTTGCTATTTTGGTCGTCGAATAGTTGGTCACTTGGCCCTGACAAATCAGTCCAAATTTCTTTGGATCAGCAAAATGGTACTGAAAAAAGTTGGATACCTGATTCTCTCATGATGGCGAAGTGTGAAGCGTAGGTAAATTCTCTCAATGCAACTTGATAGTGCCTCTTTGAACAGAGCCGCATGAATTGCTCTCATGGCTACTCTGATGAAAGCGACGGATATGAGTCAAAACGGAAACCTCATGGTAAAAAGCGTAGGGAGAATAGTATCAGATCAGAGTAGCTACTCTTTTTCGTCTGGCTTCTAGAGAGATGTTGATGCTGCTGGTGCTTCTTCGGAGGGTGGTGTATCTAACGAGGCAAAGTAGTCTTGTAGCAAGCGATGCCGAAAGATGAATCCACCCCCGACTTTGCGCAAGAGCAGTTGCTCTACAACATCATCAAGGAAAGCGACGTACCGCCAGGGAGCTGGTGTGCATTTCGCTTGCCAGAGCCAGAAGCGCAGGATGTAGTGTTGCACAGCAGCAGCTAGCCCGACGAACAACACGCCGCCCAGCCCCAGTTGCAGCCCGACGAACAACACGCCGCCCAGCCCGAACAGCCCGAAGAACAGCCCGCCGAGCAGCCCGCCGACCAACCTACCGCTCAACCCGCCGCTCAACCCGACGGGCAGCCCGAAGAACAGCAAGACGCTCAGCCCGCCGACCAGCCCGTTTTTTACTGAACGTCGTATTCCCTCGTTTGGAGAGAGTGTGCGGCGCTCGGGCAATTGCCTGCTTGAAAGCCCGTAGAGCAGCCCGCCGAGCAGCCCGATGAACAGCACGAAGAGCAGCCCGCCGCCCAACCAGCCGAGCAGCCCGCCGACCAGCACGACGCGCAGCTCGTTGTTCAATCAGACGAGCAGCACGCCGCCCAGCACGAGGAGCAGCCCGAAGAACAGCCCGCCGACCAGCCCAGATCGTGCTTCCTCCCATGACCAGGTGAGGTCTTCCGCTGGCTCTATCTCACACTACAGCTGCACTTCCTCATCACAGCTCTTGAAAGGAAGCTATGCTCCCTGTTTTCACCTTGCTTCGAGCACATGATCGAGATGTCACGTCTCTTGATCGGCAACGTCTCCATGGGTCCCAACCA
>Ga0207646_10008610_pt1 | contig 10196 bp, 11 predicted proteins | sample KBSK5502metaG_FD_184343 | JGI IMG/M metagenome (GOLD analysis project Ga0207646, IMG submission 184343) | Corn, switchgrass and miscanthus rhizosphere microbial communities from Kellogg Biological Station, Michigan, USA - KBS K5-50-2 metaG... | ecosystem: Host-associated > Plants > Roots >...
GCGAGAGCGCGTGCCACTCGAAGCCCATGAAGGCTAGCACGGCCAGCGGCGGCTGGGGCACGCGCCACCCCAGTCCGGAGGATAGGCAGAGCGGGAGGAGATCCGGGACGGCGTCCGGATCCCGAAGCACGGTGTCTCCGGTGACACCCGTGAAGAGTGCCACGTGGGCGCAGGTCAGCGTGAGTCCGGGGGTCTCGAGGGGCACGTCCTTCTCCACATCCTCGAAGTAGCACCGCGCGGGCGCGATAGCGGCGCCGCTCACGGCTTCCGGCGCTCCATCAGGTGCTCGGTCTCGCCCTCCTGCACCACTTCGCCGCGCTGGTTGAGCAGCTGGCGCTCTACCGTGACCAGGCCGCGGCCCGCGTCGGGGCCGTCCTTCTTCGCGGTGATGCGCGAAATAACGTGGACGGTGTCGCCGATCTTGATCGGGCCCTTGAACTTCCACTTGAGGCCGCTGAGAAGCCCGTGCGCGGCGGCCGGCTCCCCGCGGGACGCGAGGCCCTGCTGGATGCCGAGACCCAGGAGACCGTGGGCGATGCGCTCGCCGAAGATTGAGGACTTCATGTGTTCGGCGTCGGTATGGAGCACGTTGTAGTCGCCGCTGAGCCCGGCGAAGATGACGATGTCGGCCTCGGTGACGGTGCGGCCGGGCGAGGTGAACTCCTGGCCGACCTTGAGATCTTCGAAGAACACGCCGTCGTGACCATTCACGGATGGCAAGGATAACATGGTGCCGGAGGGGGCATAAACCTGTGATATTCTTCACCCGCGGGACCGGCTCGGTGCCTGGAGGGAGCGCTAAAGCACACACCATATGGAGGTGCGTATGCAGACTCGTCGTCAGTTCATCATGAAGGGCGGCAAGCTCGTCGCGGCGGGTGTCGCGGTCTCGGCCGCCGGGCCGATAATCTTCGCGCGCGGCGCGGGAGCGGCCGACAAGACCCTGAAGATCCTTCAGTGGAGTCACTTCGTCCCGTCCTACGACAAGTGGTTCGACCCATTCGCCAAGGAGTGGGGCGCCAAGCGAGGCCTCGAGGTAACGGTGGACCACGTGGGCTTCGCCGACGTGGTGCCCCGCGCCACGGCCGAGGTCGCCGCGCAGTCCGGCCACGACATTCACATGTTCATCGGCCTGGCCAGCGCCTTCGAGGAGCACGTCATCGACCTCAAGGACGTGGTCGGGACGCTCGAGAAGAAGTACGGCAAACAGGTTGACCTCGCGCTCCGCAGCACCTATAACCCCTTTACGAAGAAGCAGTTCGCCGTGTCCGACATGTGGGTGCCCGACCCCGGGAACTACCACAAAAAGATCTGGACCGACATCGGGCAGCCCAACGGCCCGGCAACATACGATGACCTCGTCAAGGCGGCGCCCGAGATCAAGAAGAAGTACCCGCAGATGCAGATCCCGATCGGGATCGGCCTCAGCCAGGACATCGACTCGAACATGGCCGTCCGCAACATGCTCTGGTGCCACGGCGGCTCGATCCAGGACAAGGACGCCAATGTGGTGCTCAACTCGCCCGAGACCCTGGCGGCGCTCGAGTACGCCAAGCGCCTGTACTCGGTCGGCATGACGCAGGCTGTCCTCTCCTGGAACGCGGCCTCCAACAACCAGGCCTTCAACGCTCAGGAAACGTCCTACATCCTCAATTCGATCTCAGCGTACCGAACGGCCCAGGCCAACAACCTTCCGGTGCTCGAGCACTACTTCTTCGTCCCGGCGCTGAAGGGGCCCACCGGCATCATGTTGGCCTCCGAGCACGTCATGAGCGGCTATGTCGTCTGGAAGTTCTCGAAGAGCCAGGAGACCGCGAAGGAGTTCCTGGTCGCCCTGATCGACGCGTCAAGGGAGTCCATGCTAGGGAGCCAGCTCTACAACTTCCCGTCCTTCTACGGCGCGGCCGCCGATCCCGGCACCCCGATGAACAAGAAGATCGAGTCCGGCGGCGCCTGGATCGCCAAGCAGTGCAACAACGATCCGTTCGGTTCCAAGCCGGCGGACAAGCTGGCGCTGCTCGCGAAGTCCCAGCCCTGGTCCACCAACCTGGGTTATCCGGGCTTCGCCAATCCGGCTGAGGGCGAGATCTTCGATACCTATGTGATCACGGACATGTTCGCCAAGGCGGCCACGGGCGCGCTGTCTCCCAAAGACTCCATGACGGAGGCGAGCAACCGCGCCAAGGAGATCTTCAACAAGTGGCGCAAGAAGGGCATGGTGCCCGGAGGCTCGAAGGACCGGTAATCCCGCCAAACGGGAACAGCACCCCAGCCGGCAGGCGGGCGCCATCGCGCCCCCTGCCGGCCCGCCTGTGACAGGAACACATGACCACCGCGGAAGTCGCTCTCGCCCCACCGGCGGCCAAGGCCACGGACAGCCTCTCGCCCCGCGACCGAAGGCTCGGGAAGCTCATGCTGGCGCCCGCGCTCAGCTATATCATCCTGCTGGTCGCCCTGCCCTTCCTGCTGGCGCTCTTCCTGAGCCTGACGAATTCTTCCGCCGGGAGCCTGGATTTCTCCTTCGTCGGGCTCCAGAACTTCAAGAGCGTGGCCACCAGCGCGGTCTTTCTGCGGGCGCTCAGGAACACCTTCATCTTCACGTTCGTCTCGCAGCTGCTGGTGATATTCCTGGGCAATATCCTCGCCCGCGCGCTCCTCAAGGAGTTCCGCGGTAAATTCCTGGTGCGTTTCCTGATCCTCATGCCATGGGCGGCGCCGATCTCGCTGGCCACCCTCGGCTGGCTCTGGATCTTCGACTCGACCTTCAGCGTGATCAACTGGATGCTCAAGGTCACGGGCTGGCTGGGCCCGGGCCAGTGGTACTACTGGCTCGGCGACACGACGCTCGGCATGGTCGCCATCATCACGGTCCACGTCTGGCGGCTGCTGCCGTTTTCGACCGTCATCCTCCTGGCCGGGCTGAGCTCTATCCCGGCCGAGGTCCACGAGGCCGCCGACATCGACGGTGCGGGACCGCTAGCCAAGGCCTTCCAGATCACCCTCCCGATGATGATGCCGATCCTGACCGTGGCCGTCCTTTTCGGCGCGGTCTTCACCTTCACCGATATGAATGTGGTCTACCTGCTCACCCGGGGCGGCCCGTACAACAGCACCCACGTGCTCGCGAGCCTGGCCTATCAGGAGGGTGTGCTGGGTGGCGACGTCGGTCGGGGCGCGGCGGTCGCCATCTTCCTGGTGCCGCTGCTCGTCGTCATGGCGGTCATGATGCTGCGCGTCTCGCGGCGGGCGGAGGTGACGTAGAATGCGGCGCGGGACCGTGCAGCGGGCGCTCGCCGTCGTGGGCCACCGTGTCCTGATCCTCGGCTTCACAGCCTTCGCGGTCTTCCCGTTCTACTGGATGCTCATCACCTCTTTCAAGCAGAACAGCGACCTCTATGTCGGCGCCTCGAACACCGCCCACAACCCCTTCATCTTCAACCAGCCGCCGACCCTCGAGCACCTGCGCATCCTCTTCGGCAGCACGCTTTTTCCGAGCTGGCTCTTCAACACGCTCTGGGTCGGAGCGCTCGTGGTCGCGATCACCCTCGTCCTCGCCGTGCCGGCGGCCTACAGCCTGGCGCGACTCACAGGGCGTTGGGGTGAACACTTCAGCATTGGCATCTTCCTGACGTACCTCGTGCCCTCGACGTTGCTCTTCATCCCGTTCTCGCGGCTCGTGGCCATGCTCGGGCTCCAGAACCAGCTCTGGGCCCTGGTGCTGATCTACCCGACCTTCACGGTGCCGTTCTGCACCTGGCTCCTCATGGGCTTCTTCAAGACGCTCCCGAAGGAGGTCGAGGACTCTGCCATGGTGGATGGCTGCAGCCGGCTCGGCGCGATCGTACGCGTCGTGCTGCCGCTGGCGGTGCCGGGGCTCCTCACCATTGTGATCTTCGCGCTGACGCTTACCATCCAGGAGTTCGTCTACAGCCTGACCTTCATCTCGTCCGTCGAGAGAATGACGGTCAGCGTGGGTGTGCCCGTGGCGCTCGTGCGCGGCGACGTCTACTACTGGGGCTCGCTGATGGCCGCGTGCCTCATCACCAGCGTGCCGCTGGCCGTCCTCTACAACTTCTTCCTCGACCGCTTCATCGCCGGCTTCACCGTCGGCGCTATCAAGTAGCCGCCCGCTGGCGGCAGGGAAACCTTGACAGCGTGAACGGCGGGTACTTAGAATCAGACCGACCAGTCGGTCTAGCACCTAACCCGGAGGCTTCGATGAGCCTTGTCCTGACCGCGTCTCCCCTGCTCCGCGACCGTCGCCTCCTGGCGGTCTGGGAAAAGGTCCAGGCCGGCCGGCGACTGTCCCGCGAGGACGGGCTCCTGCTCTTCGAGACCGAGGATCTGCACGGGCTCGGACGCATGGCCGACATCGCCAAGAGCCGGTTGCACGGCGAGCACGTCTTCTTCGTCCTCAACCGATACATCAACCCAACCAATGTCTGCGTGCTGTCATGCAGCTTCTGCGACTTCGCGCGCAAGAAGGGCGAGGACGGCGCCTTCGAGAACTCCATCGAGGACGTGCTCGGCATGATCAAGCCGGGCACCCGCGAAGCGCACATCGTGGGCGGGCATCATCCGGATTGGCCCTTCGAGTACTACGAGCGGATGGTCGAGGCGATCCACGCAGCGAGACCGGAAACCCAGATCAAGGCCTTCACCGCGGCCGAGATCGACTTCTTCTGGCGTCGCTGGAAGATCGAGCCGCGCGAGGCTCTCACCCGTCTCAAGAAGGCGGGGCTTCACTCGATGCCTGGAGGCGGCGCCGAGGTTTTCTCGCCGCGGCTACAGAAGCTCCTCAAGTACACGGGCAAGGCCGACGCCGCCCGTTGGCTGGAGATCCACGGTATCGCGCACGAGCTCGGCATCAAGACCAATGCGACCATGCTCTATGGCCACGTGGAGACCATGGCCGAGCGGGTGGACCACCTGCTCCGGCTGCGCGAGCAGCAGGACAAGTCGGGTGGCTTCATCACCTTCATCCCGCTCGCATATCAGGTAGGCACTACGCGTCTCGTGCCGCGTCAGACGCCACCCACCGACGATCTCCGGACCATCGCCGCTTCGCGGCTGCTCCTCGACAACTTCCCGCATATCGAGGCCTACTGGGTGATGATCGGCGAGGAGACCGCCTCCGTGGCGCTGCACTTCGGCGCCTCGGACGTCAACGGCACCCTCGAGGACGAAAAGATCGCCCACATGGCGCTCGCGGAGAGCCCGGCCGGGCTGGCCACCGAGCAGATTCTCCGCTTGATCCGGGACGCCGGCAAGATCCCCGTCGAGCGCGACGCCCTCTACAATGTCGTCAAGGTCTGGAATTGAGCGTGCTGGCCGCGATCCGCGACAAGGCCGAGGCGGGCAAGCGGCTCGACCGCGCCGAGGGGCTCTGGCTGCTCACCGAGGCCCCGCTGCTCGAGCTTGGCAGCTTGGCCCAGGACGCGCGCTTCCGCCGGATCCCCGAGAAGCGCGTCACCTTCGTCATCGACTCCAACCCCAACTACACCAATGTCTGCATCACCGACTGCCAGTTCTGCGCCTTCTATCGCAAGCCCGGCGACCCCGAGGCCTGGACGCTCACCGTCGAGGAGGTCATGGCCAAGGTGGAGTTCGCCGCCCAGCGGGGCGCAACCACGGTGCTGCTCCAGGGCGGGCACAATCCCGCGCTGCCGCTCGACTACTATCTCGATCTCGTGAGCGAGACGCGCCGGCGCTTCCCAGCCGTCACACCTCACTTCTTCACGGCCTCCGAGATCTGCACGATGGCGGAAGTCAGCGGCAAGTCCGTGCCCGAAATCCTCGCGGCGCTGAAGGCGGCGGGACAGCGCACGCTTCCCGGTGGCGGCGCCGAGATCCTCTCCGAGCGCGTGCGGAAGCGCATCGAGCCCAAGAAGGGCGGCCCGCGGGCCTGGCTCGACGTGCATCGCGAGGCGCATCGCCAGGGCTTCAAGTCTACGGCCACGATGATGTACGGCCACGTGGAGACTGCCGAGGACGTTCTCGACCATCTGGACTCGATCCGCGACCTGCAAGACGAGCACGGCGGATTCACAGCGTTCGTGCCCTGGTCCTTCAAGCCCGGGAACACGCTTCTGGAGAAGTGGATCAAGCAGTACAAGGGGCCCAACGCGTATCTGAGAATGCTGGCGGTCTCGCGGCTCTACCTCGACAACTTCCCGCATGTCCAGGCCTCGTGGTTCTCGGAAGGCAAGCGGACGGGCCAAGTGGCGCTGCACTGGGGCGCGGACGATTTCGGCGGGACGCTGTTCGAAGAGAACGTGCACGCCGCCGCCGACTATGTCAACAAGACCACCGTCGACGAGGTCGTCGCGCTGATCCGCGAGGCGGGCTTCACCCCCGCCCAGCGCACCACCACCTACGAGATCCTGAAGGCCCATTAAGCCAGCCCGGCATGGGCAAAGGCCACGGCCTCTTCAACACTGGGAATGGGCTGCTGATAGGGCTATCGGTCGCCCTCTGGCTCCTGGTCCTCCCCGGCGCTTGGTACGCGTATCGCCACCTGCCTGAGTTTGGCCGGTTCCCTTCGCTCCCCGCCTCGTCGGGAGATACATCGAAGTCCCTCACGGCCGAGCAGAAGGGCTGGGCCCTCGCTACCTCCGCGATTCTGACCGAGCGAAATGAACAGCTCCACGATCTTCTCGGCGGAGCGGAGGCTACCGCGGCCGAGGTCGCGCACTGGAAGGGCACGCTCCAGGAGTGGTGGGGAGTGCGGAATCGGAAAGATTTGATCGGAACGCTGGCCTGGCTCGAGGCCGCCGGGCATCGTCGGCGCTTCCAGAAGATGGGGGCAAACCTCGCATCTGAGGCCAATGCCGGCAGCGACCCTGAGAACGCTCGCCAAATCGAGCTGGTCCGAACCCACTACGCCCGTCTGGGGAAAAAGAGTTTGCTCGGCTGGGACCACGCTCGCTTCGTCTCACTCTGCCGCTGGGGCTACCTGGTCGGCTATCTGAGCGAAGATGAGGCGTGGCAGTGGATCATGCCGAAAGCCCGCGAGCTCCAGAAGACCTTCGACTCGTGGGCGGACTTGGGAGAAAACTATCTCATCGGTAGGGAGTTCTGGTCACGCGACGAGACCGCGATCCACGGCTGGCGCTACCGCGCGGCATACCAACGACTCCTCACCAATCCCGAGAGTCCCTGGGCCCGGTTCCCCTGGACACTCGACCTTGGGGGAACCGCGGGCTAGATCGGGTCGACGGGCGGGATCTCGCGGATCAACCCCTTGGCATGCGCGAGCTGATAGAGCCGCTCGAGCGCGGCCTTGCCGTCGGGTCCCAGCCGCTTGGTGTAATCGTTGACGTACATCAGGACGAACTTGCGGCACGTCTCCTTGTCGATGCCGCGCCCGTAGCGCATCGCGTACTCGAGGGCCTCGTCCACATGCGCATAGGCGTAGTCGATCGAATCGCGAAGAGCCTGGGACAATCGCCGGTGAACCGCGTCTCCCAGATCGCGGCGCATGACGTTGATGCCGAGCGGCAGCGGCAGGCCGCCCGACTCCTTTTCCCACTCGACGCCCATGTCGAAGACCTTGACCAGTCCCATGCCCGGATGCGTGAGCTGACCCTCGTGGATCAGCAGCCCAAGATCAGCCTGTCCCTCGAGCACCACCTTGGGGATCTTGTCGAAGGCCACTTCGATGATGGGCGGATCGCCCACGAAGAGCCGGAGCAGGAGCGCCGCGGTGGTGTGGCTGCCAGGGATGGCGACCACCTTCGCTTCGAAGTCCTTTCGGTCCACCGGCTTCGTGGCCACGAGGATGGGGCCATAGCCCTTTCCCATCGAGGCGCCTGGGTCCATCATCCGGTAGCGATCGTGGATGAGCGTGTAGGTGGCGGCCGACACGGCGGTCACTTCCAGCTCCGCTGTGCGGGCGCGGCGATTGAGCGATTCGATGTCCTCCAGCACGTGCTGGACCTCGATGTCCTTCGCCTTCACCTTGCCCGCGGTGAGGGCGTAGAACATGAACGCGTCGTCAGGATCCGGGCTATGGCCGATGCGAATCAGCACGTGGCGCTGTTCTCCATGTTGCCTGAACGTCAAACCGTCCGGTTGTGCGGTTCGGCTTCTTCGCGCAAGCGCTCATCCGAATGAGCAAAGTCGCGACCCGGGACAGGATACTCCACGCGGCGCTCTCGGTCTTTGCGCGGAAAGGGTATCACAGGGCCGTGGTGGATGACATCGTCCGCGCCTCGCGCACCTCGAAGGGCGCTGTCTATCATCACTTCCCGAACAAGGAGGCGCTGTTCCTCGCGCTCGTGGACGAATTCTCCGCGCGGCTGGCCGAGTCGGTCGCGGCTGCCATCGGCGGCGCGCACGGCGCCCTCGGGAAGGTTGAGGCGGCCTTGAGATCCGGGCTCGAGACTTTCGCCCGCCACCGCGAGCTCGCCCGCATCCTGCTCTTGGAATCGGTGAGTCTCGGACCGGCCTATGAGCGCAAGCGCGCGGACATCCACGGCCGCTTCGCCGATCTGATCCGCGCCTATTTGGACCAGGCCGCGGCCGAGGGATCCATCCCGCCGCTCGATACCCGCGTGGCGACGCTGGCTTGGCTCGGCGCGGTCAACGAGGTCGTCATCCAGTGGCTGCACACCGGCGAGCCCGATCTGCTCGCCGAGGTCGTACCCGCCCTCACGCCGATGCTGCTCCGGAGCATCGGCGTCGGCGTTCGCGCCGAGTAGATGGCGGAGTCCTAGCGGCCGCCGAAGCCGAGCAGGCCGAAGCCCCGCCCAATCCTGGACGGGGGCTTGGGCGCAAATCCCGCCTGGAAGTCGCCGGCTTTGATCGCGCGCAGCACGCTGTCCGGGTCTCGCGCGGCGTTTACCTCGATCCAGGCCCGGCCGATATGGTTGTCCTCGTGGGAGTCGTCCGTGGCGACCTTCGGCAGACCGATCGCGTCCACGTCGTACTCCGCCTGATAAACCCCAGTGTCGGTGATTTCCACGGCGTGGATCGGCAAGCCGTCCCGGCTGATACCACGGATCCGACGCAGCGTCTGCTCCACGGTCAGGGCGTAGCGCGCCGGATGGTTCAGGACGTACAGCGTCTCCCGGTCACCCGTGACCTTGCCCACGTGCTGGGCCAGCGGCCGGTAGTCCAGTTCCACTCCGGGCAGAATGATCATGCGATCGTCGCCCGGCGGAATGTGAAGCCAGTAGTCGTCGTGGATGCGGTCGTCGTGGTCCGTGATGGCCAGGAAGTCGTACCCGAGGTCGCGGTAGCGGGCAATCACGTCCTCGATCGAATAACGACCGTCGGAAAAGGTGGTGTGCGCGTGCAGATTGCCTTTGAGCAGAGGCATTGAGCGGAGAAGGCGACGCCGCGCTCAGCGCGAGGACTTGGCGGGAGCCACGCCCTTACGAGGCGGCGCGCCCCAGGTGAACGTGATGCCGAGAGCGAACCAGCCGCTGGGCTCGTAGTTCGACACCGCGCTTCCCACCGGAGTGGCGGGCGCCGTCCAGCCCGATAGGCCAATCTTATTGCCCGCTTCATCCGTGCTCACGAAGGGCTCGATGAAGGCCGGCTCGTGGCGCACGCCGATGTCGCGACCGTAATTGTCCCGCGGATAGAAGTCGGCCTCGCGCGGCTTGGTGGCCTCGCGCGTGGCGGGGCCCTGCGGCTCGATCTTGAGCTCCCGAGACTTCTCGGGGGTCGTCGAGCGGATCTCGACCTGGCCCTGAGCAAACGCGGCGCCTGCCAGGCCTATCACCAGCGCCATCCCAGCAGCCAAAAAGAGGGGTTTCGCACTCATATATCCATGATCCCAGAAGAAAAGGGCCCAAGCAAGCAATACGAGAGACCCTTCAGCGCACGACCCCCCTGGGCTTGAAGGTCCCGATGCTCCTGCGGCTTGAGCCCGAACAACCCCTCGAAGACGCGGTCAACATCCCCCGGACGCGGAAATGGAGGCAGGCGTGGGCCTGCAGGCCCAGCACCGGAGCCGCCGCCACTCGGTGCTGCGCTCAGTTGGGCTGGACTACGCGGCGCTCTCGGCCGTTCGCCCCGATCTCGCCATGATCTCCTGCTCGGCAGTGAGCCATGGCCGCTTCACCCGGCTCAAGGCCACCGATAAGATGGTCGACGAATCCCCGGAGTGGGCGCTTGAGCTCCTGTCCCGCTCCTCAATCCTCGCTGCTGACAGTCGACCCACTATCCCGGAGTCCGGGAGACCTGCG
>Ga0207646_10008611_pt1 | contig 10196 bp, 13 predicted proteins | sample KBSK5502metaG_FD_184343 | JGI IMG/M metagenome (GOLD analysis project Ga0207646, IMG submission 184343) | Corn, switchgrass and miscanthus rhizosphere microbial communities from Kellogg Biological Station, Michigan, USA - KBS K5-50-2 metaG... | ecosystem: Host-associated > Plants > Roots >...
AGCCCTTCCGCCTCAGAAGCAAGTAGCTTCGTCTTGGCCTGGAACGGTCGAACCTCAACCGTCCCAGAATAGGCGCTAGGCCTATCATCTGTTTTGTAAGCCTCTCTCACACCCGTAAGCCTGTTTCTAGGTCAGTAGACCTTACTGGCTTCTTCCACGGGCGCTCATACACGACGACACACCAGCATAATCTATCCGGAAGATAATAGTCTGAGGCCGGTGAAAGTCAAATCCGACGAAGAATCAACAGAGCCTATATGCAGCAAAGGTAACAGTGCATTGTTGATTGATGTTGAGTCTCTAGGAGTAAGTCAAGAGGCTTAGAGTCAGTTCCAAAGGACCCCTTGTTGATGTGGAATCGGTGAGAACGAAAATTCCGGGGGGTTCGCGCCGCTTACACAGGAAGCAAAACCTCACGTTTCTTCTGGTATGCAGCAGGGAGAGAAATCTATCCCGGCTGGTTTAGCCGATAAAAAGCGATTACTAGGCATTTTCCCTAGACTAGGGAACAACCTCGATAGTTTTTAATTGGTGAAATGCCCATTATAGGGTGTCGGGGGTTATCATAGATTATGGGGAATCATCACGATGATCTTGCTCGTTTGGCCAGCTTCTTTGGGGGAGAGGAAGCTATCAGCGTGGTCAAAGCGCTGGCCCAAGCCGGGACCACCACCGATGATGTTATCGCCACCCAAGCTAACGTCCGGCTCAACACAGCCCGGAAGGTTCTCTACAAACTCTACGATCATGCCCTGGTAACATGCCAGCGGTCGAGGGATGAGAAGACTGGATGGTTCATCTATCACTGGAAGCTTCAGCCCGACCAGCTCGACGCGTTTGTCCGGAGCAGGAAGAAGAAGGCTCTAGAGACCTTGCGGACACGTCTGGAGTTTGAGAAAGGTCATAGCTTCTTCATGTGCAAGGAATGCCTGAACGTACGTGTTACGTTTGAGGACGCGATGGAGTCCGCTTTCCGATGTAGCGGTTGTAACGGGCAGATGGTAAGTGATGATAACCGTAAGACAATACAGTTGCTGGAGGATCTTTCGCGCAAGCTGGAATCGGAGCTCTCCGACCGCCCGGCGGCCTTCGTCACCGAAAAAGTCTGATTTATAGAGAAGACTGGTCTTGGGTGAGGGTTGGCAGACAGCCACCCTTGCTGAGAAGATTCCTGAGACAGTTCTGAACCGAGGACCTAAGCCAGTCTGGAATGTTCTCTCGAGAGAAGCTACGGGTCTTCACGTCGACTGGGAAATCGTGGCCGCACAACAATGGCTGCAGGTTCGAGCTCGCGGAGATGATGCCGAGACATTCCTTAATCTTCTAAAGGAAAAATTTGGAGAAGCACCAGTACGGCGTTCAAAAGTAGAGCGCTGGGACGTTCGCAAGGGATTCATCACTGGATCGGGAAGAGTAGGCTTCGGCGTCTACATTGACATCGGAATCCTAGAGCCTACGCGAAAAGATGCCCTCTATCCTCTGCACAGAATGAGAGCTCAGCTATCTGATGGTGCGTTAAGATCTTCCCGGGAGATTCTGCAGGAGAGCGCTCTAGCAGATTATTTCCCGGTCGACGTGGTTGTTACAGAGCTTCAAGGCGAGAATGTCACGGTCGAACTATCTGACAGGACCCGGGACCAACTTCTGAGGTGGAATAGACTGCTCTTCGACCGGGTAATTGCTGTTGGCATCGATAGAGACTATGCGGAGAAAGTTGTGCACTCTGCAAGTCTTGGACTTGACGTTATCAGGATCGAGACCCTCTCTCTTTTGGTACAGTGTCTGGTCTGCAAGCTTGACACGGACGCTCCCGGAGTCATCGCAAAGATCGGGAATCGGCTAAGAGGAGTTGGATTGACGGCTTTCAAAACTCCGGCGAAAAGGCTCCTCGTGTAGAACATTATGGTGAAAATTAGATAGCCTTGTTTTCCGTTAGTTTCTTGATTGATGCTTTCGAATAGCCCAGTTCTCGAAGCACTCTTCGCGTATCCTGGCCCAGTCTCGGGGCCGGATTTGAGAAACCCTTGTATTCTTTGGTGAATCGTATTGGTGAAACTAGTTCTGGGATATCAGACCTTGTGGATTTGAAGAGACCGCGATTCTTGATCTGCGGATCTCGAACCATGTCTGCGATCTTGTAGACGGGGGCTGAAGGAACTCCGCCCTCATTCAGCGCTCTGCTCCAGTACCCTGCAGTGTTCTTTCGTAGGCGTCTCGACAATATCGGGATCAGCTTCGCCCTGTTGCGTACTCGATCGGGGTTGGTGCTGAACCGTTTCTCCTCTGATAATCTCTCTAATCCAAGAGTGCGACAGAGCGCCTGCCATTGTGAATCATTACCCACAGCGATGACGAGTTCCTTGTCTTTACAGTTGAAGGCTTGGTAAGGAACAATGCTGGGATGGGCTGAACCCATTCTCTTGGGCTCTTTCCCAGTTGCCAAATAGAAGGTTGCTAGGTAGCTGAGCCAGGAAACGATCGAGTCGAAGAGTGCAATGTCAACGTACTCTCCTCTTCCAGTCACCAGGCGCCTGGAGAGACACGCGAGGATTGCTGTGGATGCGTAGTGACCTGCCGCGATATCTGCGACAGGAATGCTTACTCTGACGGATGGACGGCCCTCGTCGCCGGTGGTGCTCATGATCCCGCTCATTGCGAACGCGACGATATCATACCCGAGTCGATCACGGTAGGGACCTGTTTGTCCGAATCCAGAGATGGAGCAGTATACGAGGGACTTGTTCACTCGCCGGAGTCTCGGGTAGTCGAGGTTGTACTGAGCTAGGGTGTCTGGACGGAAGCTCTCGACCAGAATATCGGAATCCTGCACTAGCTGCCGGACTACTTTCTGAGCCTCGGGAGTCTTGAGGTCGAGCGTGATGCTCCTCTTTCCACGATTGAGACTGAGAAAATAATAGCTCAGTCCCTTGACGAAGGGAGGCCCCCAGGTACGGGTCTCGTCTCCGGACCCAGGCTTCTCGACTTTGATGACTTCCGCGCCGAGGTCTGACAGTATCATAGTGCAGAAGGGTCCCGCAAAATCTTTGCTCAGGTCGATTACGCGTAGACCCTTTAGTGGCAGAGCCATGCGCTTATCTCAAACCCCAGCCAATTAATGCCTAGCTTGATCAGGCGCGAGACTGTCACGACCTCAGAGAAGCCTCTGGCTGAGGTCTTGGTCGAGGGCGAGCTGTCCCCGTTCGAGCATGAAGCTCTCTACAGGATTCTACGGAAGGGATTCCGGCTCGAGCATCCATCCTACTCAGAGCTTTTGGACCAGGATTTGGCCACTCGGATTAATGTGACCTTCCATTATCCCTACGTGACAACGATTTTTACAGATGTTCTGAGGGAGAACTGGCGTGACCTCAAGGAGCTTCTCAGACAGGTCAGGTATCGGAGAGGAAGGGCAGGAGCAGCAGTTACGTTCACTTTCATAGGGGAGAAGAATAGGCTGGTTTTCAGGTCTGGAATCCTTGAGGAGAGAGAGCTGAGTTCCGCCCTAGACCAGGTCGGGCACCTTACAGGGATTCTAGGTCAGATGCTGCGTCCCGAGACAATGGAGAAACCGCTTGAGCTGGTCGAAGCGGCGTACGATAAGAAATCTGATAGATGGCACGAGTTCAAAGGATTCGGCTCACCCGGTCAGAACGATAGTTACGTTTTTGACGAATCAAGTTTCCGATGGGTACGGTCGTAGAGTAGCACAAAATGAGTGACGAGTTTCTTCCTCGCGCCCACTCAAAGAGGTTGGGGGAGCTGGAACGGTCCAACTGGAAGAGCCTTAGAAATGGACGGAACTTTGATCGCATAGACCCGGCGATCAGAGAAATTGTCTCATTGCTAAACAAGAAAGGATACCGGACGTTTTCATCATGTAGCGGGGGCCATCCAACGAATCCTCGATGGAAAGTAAATCGTCATGAGAGCGGATACCTAGCATTCTCTCCACCCTCAAACGTAGCCTTCTCGCTCTATCTCGGTCTTCGAAAGAAGAATAGAGACTTCACTGTTGAAGCGCAGGCGGTTATCGATGACGGAGACGGAGGAGACCGGGAGACCGTCTGCACCCGATTCTACTGGCAACTGTCAGACAGAAAAAAGCACAATCCAGAACATTACCGAAAGCTCTTCTCACAAATGAGGGAAATTATCGAGGATCTTCCAAGAACACCAAGTAACGGAAGCGAGGTCCTTGCCGGCATCTTCGGTAAGGGAGATCTTCAGACTGGTCTGAGAATTGTGAAGGGTCAGATGAGACGATTCACGAAAAGCTAGTTTCGGGTTTAAAGCTCAGCATCATCAGTGCAGGACATACGCAATGACCACGGGCGGGACGACTCTGCTTTCAGCGGATTACAAAGCTCCGGGAGGAAAACTGCTGAGAGTTCGATTGAGAGAGGCAGACGGACGGATCGAGTCTGCGAAGCTCTCTGGAGACTTCTTTCTCATTCCGGAGGACAGTCTGCCGAAGCTTGAGATGATGCTGGAGGATGCTCCGTTGAGGGAGAGGGAGCTGAAGCTTCTCGTGGATCGTTTCTTCCGTGGAACCAACGCAAAGGGCCTTGGTGTAGCACCGGACGATTTTGTGAACGCGATACTCGCAGCCAAGCCTGGGGAGACAGGGTCGTGATGGAGACGTGGCGACTAGTCGATGTGGAGTATCGGGACGATCCGTTCATGAACATGAGCGTGGAGGAGGCCATTCCACGCGCTGTCGGTGAGGGTAAGGCTCCTAACACCGTTCGTTTCTGGCATAACTCGAACACGATAGTTCTGGGCTGTTTCCAGTCCGCAAGTTTAGAGGTCAATTTTGACGCTTGCAAGGAGACGGGAACTACTGTTGTTAGGCGCTTTACTGGAGGCGGCGCTGTCTATCATGATGCTGGTAACCTGAATTACGCAATCTCATTGAAGAGAGGTCATCCCTTGGTCCCTGACACAGATCTTCAACTGGTCTTCAAGAGACTCTCAGAAGGCGCCGTCGAGGGATTGCGAAGTCTAGGGGTAAAAGCTGAGTTTCAGCCGATTAACGATATTCAAGTCGCGGGGAAGAAGGTCTCTGGTGCTGCGGGAAGCATTAGATGGGGAACCGTCTTTCATCATGGTTGCATCTTGGTGGCTTCTGACTTGGCGATCCTCGGACGGGTCCTGAACGTGCCCCAGATCAAACTAGCTGATAGGCATGTAGTGAGCGTTCAGAAGAGAGTCACAACGGTTCGTGACGAGTTGGGAAAGAATGTGACGACGAGGGATGTAAGGGACGGGATAGTTCGAGGAATAGAAAAGTCGTACAATGTAAGGTTGGAGGAAGGAGCGGTGACGAAGAGTGAGTTGTCGACCGCGAAGGATCTGTATGACACCAAGTACAGCAAGTCTGCTTGGAACTTGGAGAAGTGATCTTGCGCGGTTTTGACAGGCCCATGTCTCGACTGAGATGCAGTAAGAAAAATTAAACCGAAAAGTAGTAGAAATAGTTGGGTCGCTTTTTCTATCCCACTATCCCCACCATAATGTATGAGCGGCATGTCCTTACGGCTGACGGAAATTCGATCGTTCCTCCTCCCCGTCAGCCAGTTCGCAGCCTGGCCGATATTCTTTCTTCTAACCTCAGCTATCTCTCAGGAGCCGGCATACTTCCTGGCTCTACTCCTCGTTCTCGCCGCTGACGTCTTCGACAAGTCTCCACGAAACAGAGGACTCTTTCGAGACTTGGTTGCGGGAGGAGCGACCACGCTTCTGGCATTATTCTTCAACGATCTGGACGGAGTCGCGATCGGTGCCAGTGTTGCCGTCGCCGCAACATTCCGGCTCGTCCAGAAGCTAAACTAGAAGACCGGTTCTCATCGGTTATTGACAGAACGTTGCGAAGGTAACTTTCTTCAACCGCATTTCCGGACCCGATCGGATGTCAAACTATGCCAATAGTCAAAGTCTTGATGTATGGGGGTCGGTCTCAGCAGCAGAAGGATGATCTCGCGCGTGCGATTACTGACGCAGTCGAGAGCATCGCCAAGGCGCCAAGGGATCAGACGATAGTTGTTTTCCAGGAAGTCGCCAAGGAACACTACTACATTGGAGCCAAGAGAGCATCCTAATTCGCATCACGCGATTTCTTGAGAGAAGTGAAAGTCTACACGCTATAGCGTTAGAACCAGCCTAGGTCTTCCGAGGCGTCCGGTTTGCAGTACAAGTACACTGTTCTGACCAACACGACGATCGGGGCTTTCATGTCTCAGCTGGACGGCAACATTGTTCTCATTGCTCTCCCAACAATTACTCGGAGTCTCAACGCTTCAGCCTTCGAAGCTCTCTGGGTCTTGATGGGCTACATTCTCATGACTGCTGTCCTGCTCTTAGCTTTCGGCCGGTTAGCCGACATGTATGGGAAGGTTCGCCTCTACAACCTCGGCTTCGCCATCTTCACGGTAGGGTCAGGCCTATGCAGCCTGTCACTCAACGGAGGAATGCTAGTCTTCTTCCGTCTCGTCCAGGGAGTAGGAGCAGCCCTAATATGGGCCAACAATGCCGCGATTCTAACAGACGCATTTCCGCCCAATGAGCGGGGACGAGCTATCGGCGTCAACCTTGTCGCAGGCATCAGCGGATCCGTCATCGGCCTCATACTCGGAGGAATTCTAACAGTCGCCCTCGGTTGGCAGTCTATTTTCTGGATCAACCTTCCAATAGGGGCCTTCGCAACCTACTGGGCTTACAAGAAGCTGCGAGAACTAGGCACGGTCCATCATGAGAGAATCGATCTTCCTGGTAATGTCCTGTTTGCCGGAGGACTAACCGCGTTCCTGGTTGGACTGACGCTTGGTGCGTTGTCAGGATACACAGCGGTTGACGTCGCCTCCATGGCAGCGGGCTTGTTAATGGTTGGCGGCTTCGTGTACGTGGAACTGCACTCTCGTACTCCGCTGATGGACTTGACACTGTTCAAGATCCGAGCCTTCACCGCGGGGATACTCAGCAACTTCCTAGCATCGATAGCCCGGAGCGGCGTATCCCTGGTCCTCACTATCTACTTCCAAGGAGTACTGATCTATGACGCGTTCAAGGCAGGGCTTGCCCTGATACCGTTCGCAATAGCTTTCGTAAGCCTCGGACCCTTGAGCGGCTATCTCTCCGACAAGTATGGACCCCGGTGGTTCACAACCGCAGGCCTCTCGATCTCGACCGCTGGTCTGATAGGTCTCGCGCTCATCCCGGCAAATGTCTCCTACACGGTTCTTGCAACCCTAATGATTCTCGTAGGAGCCGGAGGGGGAATGTTCGTAGCACCCAACATCAGTTCAATCATGAGTTCCGCTCCCGTAACTCGGAGGGGCGTGGCCTCCGGAATGTCCGCCACTCTCGTGACAACCGGAGCTCTTCTCAGTCTCTCAATCTCATTCGCCGCCCTAGCAACCAGCATACCCATCGACGTTTTGCAGGCTGTCTTCGCCGGCTTACCTGTCCCGTCAGGAGCGCCGAGCGTGGGGCTCTTCATCGGGCCGATGCATACGATCTTCTGGATAATGGCAACCATGAGTCTAGTAGCGATTGTTCCCTCCGCCCTTAGAGGCCAAGGTGTCGAAGTAGTTGTAGACCAGAAACTCGAGATCCGTGAACAAATAGCATGAACGGCACAATGGCGACACCGGTAGTTTTCCGGCGACAATTCTCAACCATTATTTATCTGGCAGGTAATTTCTGAAACATGGTACTAGTCGCCAAAGATATTGTAGAGAAAGATTTCCTGTCACTTTCAAGAAACACGAGCGCGCTTGAAGCGGCTCGTCACATGAAGGCGAAGGGCCACGGTTTCGTAATAATCGCATCGAGCGGTGGAGTACCGGAGGGCATCGTTACAGAATGGGACTTTCTCGCGAAAATTATTGCGGAGGGGAAGGATCCTGCCGGAGTGAAGTTGGGCGACATAATGACCAGCAACCTAGTTTCGATCGATGGGATGGAGGGGATAGACCAGGTTGCTCAGATAATGACTCAGAAGGGAATACGACGAGTCCTCGTTATCTCAGATCACAAAGTTCTCGGAGTAATAACCGCGAAAACAATGCTGTCACGATTGAAGGAGTACATCGACAAGGTATCCTCCCAGATAGCCCGACTACAATCGCCAATGTACTAGGGCCACGTTTCTCATTCGCGCCACTGGCGATCGTGCTGCGCGACCCAGACCGCTTTGATGAAATCCTTGTATCCACTTGTTATGTCCACGTATGCACGCTCCACATCCCTCATATCAGGAATTAGTTGTTTGAGGTCGTCCGGGAGTTCGGTTTCTTTCTGCGGTCGGTGAAGGAGCCCTTTGATCCTCGCAAGATGAGAGGCGAGCTTGTCAGTCCAATCCTCCTTCCCAAGAATGCGCTCGAATAAAGCCTTGAGATCAACTTCTTCCGCTACGTCCGGTTCAAGTGCGAAAATGTCCTCAGCCAGTTTGTGAGCATGCTTCTCGACATCTTCAGTCACGTCGCGCCAACTAAACTTCATAGATGGATCATCTCGGTCCCAACCCTCTCCTTCGTGCGTGCGCGGACGTCTTTCGGGATCCAGTGAAGGGATTCAATCCATCATCAGCTGATTTGGAATCTCAAGGAACCCACGTCTAGTATCGAAGACGTCGAGGAAAACAATGTTGTTACTGGCACCCACACAAAGTCTCGTGCCGGGAAGTATCCTCGAAGCAACATTTTAACCGAGGATTTGACACCTATCAAATGGACATCGACTATTGCCCCCAACACCCTTCTCCGGCAGTAGAGAGGATCTGGTAGCGGAGGTTACGAGGCTCAAGCGTGAGCGGAGCGCGGTCATACTTTCGCACAACTATCAGGTCCCGGAGGTTCAAGACATCGCGGATTATGTCGGCGATTCTCTGGGATTGTCCCAGGCTGCTGCACGGACCGAGGCTGATGTGATCGTGTTCTGTGGGGTCCATTTCATGGCAGAGACCGCCTCAATCATCTCTCCACAGAAGAGAGTCCTCCTCCCGGACCTTGGAGCCGGCTGCTCCTTGGCTGCAACTATTGACGCTGATAATTTGCGGGCCTGGAAGAGAGAACATCCGAATGCAGTCGTCGTTTCGTACGTTAACACAACGGCAGAGGTGAAGGCCGAGAGCGACTACGCTTGCACATCGGGCAACGCGGTAAAGGTGGTTAATAGTATTCCACGGGACCGGGAGATTCTCTTCCTGCCAGACATGTTTCTCGGAGCCTATGTCATGGAGAAGACCCAGCGCAAGATGGAGGTCTGGCCCGGCGAGTGTCATGTTCACGCAGGCATCACACCCGACGTCATAAATCGGAAGCTCGAAGAGCACCGGGACGCGGAATTCCTTGTCCACCCAGAGTGTGGGTGTGTCACACAGTTCCTCTACTTCTCCGAGAAGGGCGACTTCAACCTTCCAATGACCCAGGTCTTCTCTACAGAAGGAATGGTCCGCCACGCCCGACAGTCCCCTGCAAACAAGTTCCTAGTAGCTACCGAGACTGGGATTCTTCATCGAATGAAGAAAGAGAACCCTGAGAAGACGTTCTTGCCAGTGAAGGACGATGCTGTCTGCCAGTACATGAAGACCATAACGTTGGAGAAGGTCTACCGGTCACTGAGGGACATGGTGTACGAGGTCAAGGTGCCAAGAGAGACTGCTGACAGAGCTAGGCTCTCTATCGAGAGAATGCTCCAGCTCGCCTAGCCGAGGGCCTTTTGGCGTTGCACAGGAATTGGTCCAAGTCGGGTAGTAGGTTTCACTGAAGCCCCAGCGGTTCACCGAGAAAACTCAAGCATACCTGGACCGAATCCGCTATCGTGGGGTACTCAAACCAAGTCTGGAGAGTTTCCGTCAGCTTCACAAGAAGCACCTGCTCTCGATACCGTTTGAAAATCTCGACATTCATTTGGGCCGCCCGATAATCCTCAATGAAGATGCGATCTACGAGAAAGTCATCAAGCACCATCACGGAGGATTCTGCTACGAACTCAACGGTTCCTTTGCATCATTACTCACGAGACTGGGCTTCAAGGGCCGCTTGCTCTCTGCACGGGTCGCCAGAAAGACCGGAGGTTTCAGCCCAGAATTTGATCACATGACCCTGCTGGTCACATTGAAGGAGCGCTGGCTGGCGGACGTCGGATTCGGAGACTCGTTCACGGAACCAAAAAGGTTAGACTATCCAGGTCTACAA
>Ga0207646_10008613_pt1 | contig 10194 bp, 10 predicted proteins | sample KBSK5502metaG_FD_184343 | JGI IMG/M metagenome (GOLD analysis project Ga0207646, IMG submission 184343) | Corn, switchgrass and miscanthus rhizosphere microbial communities from Kellogg Biological Station, Michigan, USA - KBS K5-50-2 metaG... | ecosystem: Host-associated > Plants > Roots >...
CGGCCTCGATCGTCGCCAGATCCAGGATGTCGTTGATCAGCGACATCAGGCGATGCGAGCTGTCGAGAATGCCGCGGCTGTATTCGAGCTGGCGCTCGGACAGCGGGCCGAAATACTGGTTCGCCAGGATTTCCGCGAAACCGATGATCGCGTTCAGCGGCGTTCGCAACTCGTACGACACGTTGGCGATGAACTCGCTCTTGAGGCGCCCCGTCGTTTCGAGGGCCTCGTTGCGTTCGCGCAGCACGCGTTCAACCCGCGCCGTGTCGGTGACGTCGAGGCAGGTCACCAGAACATTCCCGTCCGGCAGCGGTACAGTCGCCAACTGGATGACCGAACCGTCGCGGCGGTCGAGCGGGCCGCTGGTCGGCGTCTGGGCGGTGATGTTGGCGATGATTTGCTGGCGCATCGCCGGCCAGTCGCCGCCATCATCGTAGAACGGCCGGGTCCATTCGACGATGTCGCTGATATGCGGCTCGCCCTCAAGATCGGTCTCGGACAGGGCCCAGATCTTGCGGTAGCCCGGATTGTGCAATTTCAGTCGCCCGTCGCTGCCGAACAGCGCAATACCCTCGTACAGATTGTCGAGCGTCTCGCGCTGCACCTCGATCAGCGTGTTGTACGAGCGTTCCAGAACCAGCCGGTCGGTGACGTCCTCGTAGACGAACAGGAGCCCCCCGAGCGGGTGCGGCGAGGTCGACACACTGAGCGTCCGGTCGTCGGGCAGATGCATCAGCTCGTGCTGCGGCTCGATCAGCGAGGTGAACAGGCCGAGCTGCTGCCGCTTGAAGAGCCGGAAATCGGCGAATTCCGGGATGCGGCGGCGCTCGCGCAGGCGCTCGAGGATTTCATCGAGCGAGGGGTGCCCGGCGAGCCAATCCTCCTCGATGCTCCACAGCCGGGCAAAGGCCGAGTTGAAGAAGCTCAGCCGCTTGTCGGCGCCGTAGATCGCGACCGCGGCGTGGATGTTTTCGAGCACCTGGCCGTGCGCGTTGATGTGCCGCGCCAATTCGCTTTCGGCGCTTTCGAGATCGGTGCGGTCGATCGCAAAACCGATCGTGCCGCCCGCCCCGTCGGGCAGCTCGCAGACTTCGAGCAGGCGGCGCGAGCCGCCGATCACGATGTGCCGCCGCTCGCTCTTGATCGTCCCGCCGGCCGCCGCCCGCGCCAACGCCCGTGCCTTGTCCTGGCCGCTCGCCGGGGCAAGCTCGCGCCCTTCGCTGAGCACCGCATCGCGCAGCGAATCGAGCGCGCCGGCATAGCTGTTGTTGCAGTCGATCAGGCGGAGGTCGCGGCCGCGCCGCCATACCGGCACCGGGATCGCATTGAAGGCCTGGCGCAGGGCGGCGGCGGCCGCGGCTTCGGCGCTCCGGTTCTGCTCGGATGCCCGCTCCCCCGACACGTCTGTGAGCCACATGACCGTGTCGCCACTCGCCGTCAGGCAGCCCTCGACGCGGTAATCCGGTCCGGCAGCTTCGGTGACGGTCACCGCGAAAGCCGTGCCCGCCTGTTGCAGCTCGTCGACCGCCTCCTTCAGCTGCACGGCATCGGCCGGAGCCAGAGCGGCGAGCAGGCGAAAAAAGGGCGAACCGGCGCCGTTGCCCGGGACCTGCCCGACGGTGATTTCTTCGTCCCAGTCGCGGCGCCACCACAAGGCTGTGGCCGGCACCGTGTCGAGCATCGCAGCCAGGCCGGCGCGACTCTGTTCGAGCGCATCGCGCGCAAGCCGCGTCTCGTGCATTCGGGAGCGGTCGCGCCACCACAACACGGCGAAGCACGCGGCAATGATGAAGCCGATACCGGCGGCGAACTCGATCACGATGCGCCCGCTCTGCGCTCGGCGAGACCGGAATCCGGCCGATGCGCTCCGTTCGGGCCGATCATCGGTGTTTCGCCGGGAAAAGAAAAGACCCGGCGCGGGCAGTTGATCGACTAGTAACGATAATATTCGGGTTTGAACGGACCGGCCGCCGTAACCCCAAGATATTCCGCCTGAATCGGGGTCAATTGGGTCAGTTTGACCCCCAGCTTGTCGAGATGCAGCTGGGCGACTTTCTCGTCGAGATGCTTCGGCAACACATAGACTTTGTTTTCATACTTGCCGTGATTCGTCCACAGCTCGATCTGCGCCAGCACCTGGTTGGTAAAAGAGGCGCTCATGACAAAGCTCGGATGTCCGGTCGCGCAGCCGAGATTGACGAGCCGTCCCTTGGCCAGGACGATCAGCCGCTTGCCGTCGGGGAAGATGACCTCGTCGACCTGCGGCTTGACCTCCTCCCAGACATAGTTGCGCAGCGCGCCGATCTCGATCTCGCTGTCGAAATGGCCGATGTTGCAGACGATTGCGCGATCGTGCATCTGGCGCATGTGGTCGAGGGTGATCACATCGATGTTGCCGGTCGCGGTGACGAAGATGTCGCCGACCGGCGCGGCCTCCTCCATCGTGGTGACCTGGTAGCCCTCCATCGCCGCCTGCAGCGCGCAGATCGGGTCGATCTCGGTGACCATGACGCGCGCGCCCTGGCTCCTGAGGCTCGCAGCCGAACCCTTGCCGACATCGCCAAAGCCGCACACGACGCCGATCTTGCCGGCGAGCATCACGTCGGTGGCGCGCTTGATGCCGTCGACGAGGCTCTCGCGCACGCCATAAAGATTGTCGAATTTCGACTTGGTGACGCTGTCATTGACGTTGAACGCCGGCACCTTGAGCGTTCCCTCCCGCATCATCTCATAGAGCCGATGGACCCCGGTCGTCGTCTCCTCCGAGATGCCGCGGATCTCGCGCAACAGCTCGGGATAGCGGTCGTGGATGATCTTGGTCGCGTCGCCGCCATCGTCGAGGATCATGTTCGGCGTCCAGCCGGCAAAGGGACCATTGGATGGATTGCGCAGCGTCTGCTCGATGCACCACTCGTATTCCTCCTCGGTCTCGCCCTTCCAGGCGAAGACTGGGACGCCGCGCGCGGCAATCCCGGCAGCGGCGTGATCCTGCGTCGAATAGATGTTGCACGAGCTCCAGCGCACCGTGGCGCCGAGATCGATCAGCGTTTCGATCAAGACGGCGGTCTGGATCGTCATGTGCAGGCAGCCGACGATGCGGGCGCCCGCCAGCGGTTTGGCGACGCCGAACTCGTCGCGCAATGCCATCAACCCGGGCATTTCGGTCTCGGCGATCGCGATTTCGCGCCGGCCCCAATCGGCGAGCCCGATATCGGCGACCTTGTAATCGGAAAATTCAGGCATCGAGCGGCTCCCGGGAGTTCAACGCAGCGGCAGGAAGGCATTTAACATATAAAGATATCTTTATGTCGTCAACTCTGGTTTGCGATGGAGATTGTTTAGTAAGTTATCTTACTGTGATAACCATAGGAAGGGGCTGAGCAGCGCGACCCGAGCCTTGATGTCCTGCTCGACCTCGATGGCCAGATTCTCGTGGTCGATCCAACTGGCGGGCATTGGGTCCGCTTTGTGGTAACGCGGGTGCCGGTGTCGCCGGAGAAGCCGCATGGCATCGACTACTCGCTAACGCTGCATGGGCCGGATGGCAAGCGAGTGATCGGCTTTGACAATGCTCATCCGGTTGGCAGGCGGCGGCGTGGCGAGCCGCACGACCATCGGCACCGGCTGCGGACGATCCGCACCTACGAATACCGGGACGCCGCGACCTGCTCGGCGACTTTTGGAGCGCAGTCGATGCAGTGCTGCGCGAAAGAGGGGTGATCCCGTGACAACATTGAAAGTCGGCATCGCGAGCTACGACGAGATGAAGGCGCGCACGATGGCTGTCGCGCGCGGCGAGCGCCGCATCGCGCCAAATGAGCCCAAGGTATGGTTCGCCTCGACCGAGTCCTTCGCAAAGGTGTTGTCAGCAGGGAATCGCGGGTTGTTGCGGATCATCGCTGAACGCTCGCCCGGCTCTCTCGATGAGCTCTCGCGCCTTACCGGCAAGGCCAAGTCAAATCTGTCGCGAACGCTGAGGACGATGGAGGGGTACGGGCTTGTTCGCCTTGAGCGTGGGGCGCGCGGGCGCATTACGCCGAAGGTCGTCTATGACCGGGTAGAATTGGACCTGCCGCTCACCCTATCGCGGAAGGCGGGCTAAGCCATCCCGTCCTGGCAGAAATAAACGCTGAGATCCGCGCCTCACCGCGCCTCGGCCGCGGCGTTGAAATCGTCGAGCAAGGCGGCGATCCGGCCCGCATCGGATTGGTCCATGATGGCGCGGGCGCGGCGCGTGGCCGCCACCATGTCGAGACTGCGGATGCGTTGCTTCACTCGCGGGATGTGGCGCGGCGACATCGACAACTCGCGCAGTCCCAGGCCGAGCAGCAGCGCGGCATAACGCGGATCGCCGGCGATCTCGCCGCAGATGCTGATCGGTATGTCGCGCCGCGCCGCCGCCTCGACGGCAAATTGCAGGAGGCGCAGCACCGCCGGATGCAGCGGGTTGTAGAGATCCGCGACGGTCTCGTCGGTGCGGTCGACCGCCAGCGTGTACTGCACGAGATCGTTGGTGCCGATGGCGAAGAAATCCGCCTCGACCGCGAGCGCATCCGCCGCCAACGCCGCCGCCGGCACTTCGATCATCGCGCCGAGCGGCGGCAATTCCTTCGGCACGCGAACGCCGCGCCGCTTGAGCCGCCGCGCCACCTGCTCCATTGCCTCGCGGACGCGGCGGATCTCGCCCAGCGCCGAGATCAGCGGCAGCAGAATTCGCACCGGCCCCGAAGTGGCGGCGCGCAGCATCGCCGCCAGCTGGACATCGAGCAGGCGCCGGTCCTTCAGCGACAGCCGGATGGCCCGCAGGCCGAGCGCCGGGTTCGCGATGTCGCTGGCCGCGTAGCCGGCGAGCGCTTCCGGCAATTTGTCGCCGCCGATATCGAGAGTGCGCAGCGTGACCGGCCGGCCGCCCATGCCGCTGACCAGCGCGGCAAAGAAACTGTATTGCTCGTCTTCGCCCGGCAGATCCTCGCGGTTCATGTAGAGAAATTCGGTGCGAACGAGACCCAGCCCGACGGCTCCATTGGCGAGCGCCTGCTCGACTTCGACCGGCAGCTCGACATTCGCCTCAAGCCGGATTTCGACGCCATCGCGGGTCGTCGCCGGCAATCGGCGAAGCCGGTTGAGATGGCGCCGTTCGCGCGCCGCCTCCTGCTGCCGGAGCTTGTAGGCGCGCAGGGTCTCGCATGCCGGATCGAGGATGACGATGCCCTCGGTGCCATCGACGATGACCGGCGTCTCGGCGAGAGCCCGATCGAGCAATTCGGGGATTCCGAGCACCGCGGGCAGCCCGAGCGCCCGCGCCATGATCGCGGTATGGCCGTTGGCGCCGCCGAATTCGGCGGCAAAGCCGCCGACCCGCCGCGGATCCATCAGCGCGGTATCGGCGGGGGTGATCTCTTCGGCCAGGATCACCGCGCCGCCGCTCAGGCTCGAATAGGGGACGTACGGCTTCTTCAGCAGATTGCGGATCAGCCGCGCGCCGACCACCCGGATATCGTCGATGCGGGCCGCGAGATAGGCGTCCTCCATCGCCGAGAAAGTCTTGCCGATCTCGTCGAGTTCCAGCTGGATCGCGCGTTCGGCGTTGATCCGCGATCTGCCGATGCGTTGGTTTACTCCGCGGATCAGACGCGAATTGGCCAGCATCGCGAGATGCGCATCGAGCACGAACCCGATCTCGTCGGCTGCCGATCCCGGCAGCGCCATGGCGCGGGCCTTCAGCTTGCGCAGCTGTTTGATCGAAACGGAAACCGCATCGGCAAAGCGAGCGCGCTCGCGCTCGATCTGGGGCGGGTCGAGGCGGCTTTCGGTGACCGGCAATTCGCCGCGATCGCCGATATAGGCGGCCCCGATCGCGATCCCGGGGGAGACGCCGATACCCTGTAACCTCTGTTCGCTGCCTGTGGCGCTCCCCGGCGTCCCGTCAATCCTCATCGAACTTGCATTCGATCAGGCGCGCCAGCGTCTCCACCGCGATCGCCGCATCGCGCCCGGTCGCGGTGATCTCGACGAGTGCGCCCGAGGCGGCGGCGAGCATCATCAGTCCCATGATCGAGCGCCCGGATACCGCCGTGCCGTTCTTGCGGACAAAGATCTCGGCGTCGAATTGCGCGGCGGTCTTGACGAACCGCGCCGCGGCGCGCGCATGCAGCCCCTTCTGGTTGCAGATCTCGACGGTCCGGCGCGCCGAGGACGGGGTCGCCGCAGGTGCATCGGGAAGGCTCTTGGTGATATCGGCACTCATCGGCGGGCATCGGCGAGCAGTTGCGAGGCGACGTTGATGTATTTGCGGCCGGCCTCCTGTGCCCCGAGCACAGCGCGATCCAGCTTTTCGTTTTGGCGCAGGCTGGCGAGCTTGATCAGCATCGGCAGGTTGACCCCGGCAATGACCTCGATCTTGCCGCGGTCCATCACCGAGATCGCCAAATTCGAAGGGGTTCCGCCGAACATATCGGTCAGCAGCACGGTGCCGTCGCCGCTATCGACCTCGGCGATGCTTCGCAGAATGTCCTGGCGGCGCTGCTCCATGTCATCGTCCGGGCCAATGCAGACCGCCGCGATCTGGGCCTGTGGCCCGACCACATGCTCAAGGGCGGCGACGAATTCCGTTGCCAGCCGTCCATGAGTGACCAAGACCATACCGATCATCGATAAACCTTCGCTGGGCGCAGCTGCCGCCGTTCGCCCGTTGCTCCTCAGACGGCCCCGGTCGGGTCCGACACCAGGCGACAGCGTCGCCCGGCGGTGCCGGCGGGACCGCAGATCAAGCTCGCAAACATGAAATCGATGCGTCTACGCAGGGCAGAGGCCACTCGCCGCTCGCGCCGGATGCATTGGGGAGCGGCTCCGGCGGGAGCCCAGGGGTATTTCGGCTCGATATAGCGCTGTCCGAGGCGTTCGTCATCATGCTTGATGAACATAGGTGACCACGCGGCGAGCCTCAGCCTCGCTTTCCGGTAGTACCCACCTGCGGTGCCCTCGACACCGGCGCCGGTCATTGCTCCATTATAGCGGGAAGGCCGGTTCCGGCAAACGCGCGCAGCGCTAGCGCTACCTTTGCCGCCGCCGAGGCCTCGAACGGCGCCACGCGAATGCATGGCAGCTCGACCTCGAGGAGGCGCTCGACGGCCCGGTTGGGCAGGCGCTCAATGGTTTCCCCTAGGGTTTCCCTAGGCACCAGATCGGCGATAAGCCCGACCTGCGCCGCCGCTAAGGGCTCGACCCGAACGATCCCGACGCCGCGCACCTCGATCAGGCCGGCGATCGCCGGCGGCGCCCGCACGACGACCGTCTGCCCCTGGCGGCGCAGCTCGCTCTGATCGTCGGCGATTAGCCGCCCCCCGGCGTCAATGAGTCGCAGGGCGAGATCGGATTTGCCGCAACCGGAAGGCCCTCGGAGCAGCACCGCGCGCGGCCCGGCGGCCGTGTCTATCGCAACCGCCGTGGCATGGATGAGCAGCGTTCCGCTCACAGGGCGGCCGGGAGGCGGATCGAAAAACGCGCGCCGACGACCCCGCCGGCAGCGTCGGTGCGGTTCTCGGCCCAGATGCGGCCGCGATGCGCATCGACGATTTGCCGCGAGATCGACAGGCCGAGCCCGGAATGGGTGCCGAATTTCTCGCCGGCCGGGCGCTCGCTGTAGAAGCGGTCGAAGATGGCGGTCAGCTTGTCCTCCGGAATCCCCGGGCCTTGATCCTCGACGCTGACCAGAACGGCGGGGCCATCGAGTCCCGCAAGGATCCGAATCTCGCCGTCGGGCGGGCTGAACGAAACGGCATTCGCAATCACGTTGATGAAAACCTGCGACAGCCGGGTTTCGATGCCCAGTACGGTGAGGGCGCGCTCATGGCCGGCAATGTCGAGAGCGAGATGCGGCGCGGTTTCCGCTCGCGTCGTCTCATGCATGTCGACCAGCGCCCGCAGCATCGCTGCGATATCGGTCGGCGAGACTTCCAGACGGCTCAGCTCGGCATCGAGCCGCGAGGCGTCGGAAATATCGCTGATCAGCCGATCCAGCCGCTCGACGTCGTCCTGAATGATCGTCATCAGCCGGCGCCGCTTGACCGGGTCGTCGATCCGCGCCGCGGTTTCGACCGCGCTGCGCAGCGAGGAGAGGGGGTTCTTGATCTCGTGCGCCACATCGGCGGCGAAGCTTTCGATCGCGCTCATCCGCTGCCACAGCGTGTCGGTCATTTCGCGCAACGACCGCGACAGCTCGCCGATTTCGTCGCCCCGTCCCGCCAGATCGGGGATTTCGACCCGCGCGCCGCGGCCGCGGGCGCGCGCCGCGGCGTCCGCGAGGCGGCGGATCGGCCGGGCGATCGTCCCCGCGAGATACAGCGACAACAGGATGGTCACCAGCAAGGCGACGCCGAAGATCCGCAACAGCTCCAGACGAACCGTGCGCAGCTCCTCCTCGATCTCGCCATTGGCGTTCGACAGCATGACGGCGCCGAGCACCTGCTTGTAGCGCTGCACCGGCACGGCGACGCTGATCACCAGCCCGCCGGTCTGCGGGTCGCTGCGCACCGCCTCGCCGCTTTCGCCGCGGAGCGCGCGCACCGCTTCGCCATAATCCTGGGCACTGCCCGTATCGCTTTCCCGATAGGGCGGATGCTTGTGCCGGCTCGGCACCAGCTCGGCGACCCAGTCATAGACCCGGTCGGTCAGGCGGCCCAGCAGCCCCTTATGGTCGACCGGCGGCAGCTCCACGACCTGCACGGCGTCGCCCGGCCCGCGCAGCATCCGACTGTCGGCGATCTGCCTGCCGTTGATATCGAACAGCCGCGCCCGCGTGCGGGTCGGCTCAACCAGCCGCCGCATCATCTGGCGCGCCAGGTCGGGCAGCAGGATCTCGCCCTCATCCGCCGTATCGAGGACCGCCCCTTCGCTCAGCGCGGCGGCGAAGATCTCGCCCTGCGTGTGCAATGACTCGGTCTGCTGCCCGATCAGGCTCGACTCGAATTTTCCGAGATACAGAAAGCCGACCGCCAGCAACGCCAGAGGCAGCACATTGACCGCGATGATCCGCCGCGTCAGCGGCGACACCGCCCGCCAGCGGAAGCGCCGGAGCCAGTTCGGCCAGTTCGGCAAGAGCCGCGGCCCGCTCCGGCCTGGCGGCGGGGCGGCTTGCGCCTGGCGGCCGAGGGAATGGTCAGGCGGGGGCGCCGGCCTGGGCGCAGGATCGGGCGTGCGCTCCGGGGCCGGTGGGGGATCAGCGGTCGCGGTATCGATAACCGACGCCATAAAGAGTTTCGATCTGGCCGAATTCGGTGTCGACCGCCTTGAACTTCTTGCGCAAGCGCTTGATGTGGCTGTCGATCGTGCGGTCGTCGACGTAGATATGCTCGCCGTAAGCCGCATCCATCAGCTGGTCGCGGTTTTTGACGTGCCCCGGACGCTGCGCCAGGGATTTGAGGATCAGGAACTCGGTCACGGTCAGTTCGACCGGCTCGTTCTTCCAGGTGCATTGATGACGCGCCGGGTCGAGGGTCATCTGGCCGCGTACGATGACCGGCTCAGCCGGCCCTTCCTCGCGCTCCCGCGCCAATTCGCCGCGCCGGATCAGCGCCCGGATGCGCTCGATCAACAGCCGCTGCGAAAACGGCTTGCGGATGTAATCATCGGCACCCATGCGCAGACCGAGCAGCTCGTCGACCTCGTCATCCTTCGAGGTCAGGAAGATCACCGGGATGTGGCTGTGGCGCCGGAGCTGACCGAGCAGCTCCATCCCATCCATCCGCGGCATCTTGATGTCGAGGACCGCGAGGTCCACCGGCTGGGCGGTCATGCCCTTCAGCGCTTCGGCGCCATCGCTGAAGCAACGCACCGCAAAGCCTTCCGCCTCGAGCGCCATCGAGACCGAGGTCAAGATGTTCCGGTCGTCGTCAACGAGAGCGATCGTGTTTGCCACGGATGCATTCCCCAAGGTCCGCTGCGGCGTAATCGCCGCCGATCTGGACGATTTGATTCCCAAATATGGCGGCTCGGCGGCAAACACAAAGGGGCGACGGAAGTTGTTCCTTGCCGGGGCTCCGCGTTATTCCTGCGGCGATCGGGCGCACTTATTGCTGACGAATCATGAGTTCGAGACGGCGAAAATGAATAATTTCTTGGCGGCGGTGCGCCAATGCGGTGCAACAAGGCGGTTTCGCCATGCCCGATGACAAAAACCAGCAGGAACATGGCAGC
>Ga0207646_10008614_pt1 | contig 10194 bp, 9 predicted proteins | sample KBSK5502metaG_FD_184343 | JGI IMG/M metagenome (GOLD analysis project Ga0207646, IMG submission 184343) | Corn, switchgrass and miscanthus rhizosphere microbial communities from Kellogg Biological Station, Michigan, USA - KBS K5-50-2 metaG... | ecosystem: Host-associated > Plants > Roots >...
GAGGATAAAGCAGGTCGGTGATGCGAATTCGCTTTTGCATTTTAAGGTCGTGTCAGAACCGGGAGCGGTAGCGACCGGTTCACTCGACATTTTGGGCAGAACCGGAATTCGTCAGTTTACTTCGGCAAGTTACTTGATCCGGTCGCTACCGCTCCCGGTTCTGACACGATCAACTGTCTATTTCGCGTCCTGCGAAATATGTTTGACTGCTAAAACGCTCAACTTCCGATTGCGAGCGAATCCGCCGGTACGAACCATCCGCGTCCAACTCGCGCGCGTGGACGTTGTCTCGCAAGTATGCGCTCAGGACCTCGTCCTGCAAATATTTTTTTAGCTTCGGATCGGTAATCGGGCAGACGACCTCGACGCGGCGACTGAGATTACGGAACATCCAATCCGCGCTGCCCATGTAAATCTCTTCATCGCCATCGTTCAGAAAATAGAAAACGCGGCTGTGTTCGAGAAAGCGGCCGACGATGCTGCGCACGCGAATGTTTTCGGAAAGACCGGCTACCCCGGGCCGCAGCATGCAGACGCCGCGCACAATCAGATCGATTTGGACCCCGGCGTTCGAGGCTTCATACAGCGTGTCGATCACCTTCGAATCGGCCAGCCGATTCAATTTAGCCACGATTCGGGCAGGCTTTCCCGCCTGCGCATTCTCAGTTTCACGGCGAATGAGTTGGGTCAGCTTTTCGCGCAGGTTCACCGGCGAGACGAGCAGCTTGCGGTAGTCTGCCTGGCGCGAATACCCCGTCAGATAATTGAAGAATTCTGAAGCATCCGCGGCGATATCCTGATCTGCCGTAAACAAACCAAGGTCGGTGTAAGTGCACGACGAGGTCGGATTGTAATTTCCCGTCGCGATATGGACGTAACGCCTGAGCGCCCCGTCCTCGCGGCGCACCACCAGCGATAACTTACAGTGCGTCTTCAGACCGAGCAGTCCATAAACAACGTGAACGCCGGCGTGCTCCAGACGCCTGGCCCATTCGATGTTGTTCTCTTCATCAAAGCGCGCCTTCAATTCGATCAGAGCGGTGACTTGCTTACCCATCTCAGCCGCTTGAATCAAGGCCTCGGCAATTTCAGATTTTTGACCGGTGCGATAGAGGCAAATCTTGATCGCCAGCACATCTTTGTCGGTTGCGGCAGACCTGATGAAATTCGTGACAGCCGAATAGGAAGTGTATGGATGATGCAGCAGCAAATCGCCGTCCTTGATCACATCGAAGACCGAGCGCCGGCTCCTCAGTCGCGCCGGGATGGTGGCCGGCAACTTTTTGAACTTCAAATCGGGCCGATTGAGATTGCACAGCACTAACAAGTCCGCGACATTAAGTAGGCCATCGACTCGATACACGGATTCAGGAATCAGCCCGAGCGACTCGGTCAAGTAATCGACCATCTGCCGAGGCATGGTGGCCGCGACTTCCAACCGCACCGGCGCGCCGAAGCGGCGCCGGCGCAGCCCCTGCTGTAAGGCGCGCAGCAAATCATCCGCTTCGTCTTCGCGCACGTCGACGTCAGCATCGCGTGTGATCCGGAATGCATGCGGCAACCCGGCCTGCATACCTGGAAAAAGACCGGTCAGGTTCGCTGAGATTAACTCGCTCAGAAAAACGAATTTCGATCCACTGTCGCGGACGGGAATCAGACCCGGCAACACCGGTGGAATCTTCAGCCGGACGAAACGCGCGCCATTAGCATGCGAAGCCGATCCGTTTTGCGACGGTGCTTCGACCATCAATCCGAGATTCAAGCTCAGTCCGGAGATGTAAGGAAAAGGATGAGCGGGATCGACCGCCATCGGCGTCAGCACCGGAAACACTTGTTCGGCAAAGAACTGATCGAGCTCAACGCGCTCAGCAATTGATAACGAGCCCAGCGAAGCCAGCACAATTCCCTCGGCGGCCAGCGCCGGGAGAATGTCGTCCCTGATCGCCCGCCCCTGCTCATCGATCATGGGCCGCAAGCGATGCTGTATCTCCCACAATTGCTCTTCTGTATTGAGCCCGTCAGGCGAAAGTTGCGTCGTCCCTTCCTCCAGGCTTTCCATCAAGCTGGAAACACGCACCATGAAAAACTCGTCAACGATGCTGGAAAAGATGGTCAGAAATCGAAGACGCTCCAGAAGCGGGTTCCGATCGTCGAGGCCTTCATCCAACACCTGACGAAAGAATTCAACCAGACTCAATTCACGATTCAGTAAACGTTTTTCTGTTAGACGCGCGCGCTCCGGCGCCAGCGTGGCGGCGGGTGATAATCCGGCGGTCAATCGATCGATCATTTGTGTGTTTGAAATCATTTTGTTTTATAGACTTTTAGATTGCAGACAAAGTAATGCGGGGAACAAGACTCTTTGCAGACTGATGCCACGTTTCCCGACACCGAGTTTGGCGTGCAAGTGTTATTCCCTAAATTGGTTCTGAATCTTTTAGGGAACGATTAGTTGTTTGCCTCTGCGCCCAGGAGCGTTTCAGAAGAGGGGCACAAATACAGCGCAATCAAATTGTACGAATTCGCGCCACAGCCATGTCGTTTTTGAAACGGTTAAGCCCGTGGAAGGTCGACACTTTGGTGACGATCGTGAACGATAAGGTAAAGGCGGTATGGGTCCCGAGATGCTAATCAAACAAATGGTGCACGGCGTCCGGGCTCCAATCAGCCAGATTCGGAGTGACGATTTCTGCGCCGGCTTCGCGCAGGGCCGGTTCGGTGACGGTGTTGGTGACGCCGATTGCACGCATGCCGGCGGCGAGCGCCGCCTGAATCCCGGGCGGCGCGTCTTCAACAACCAGACATTCATCCGCCAGCAGCGGCAAGTCTCGGCGGCTGCGTCGCTTCTCGTTGAGCAACTCCAGCGCAAGATGATAACAGTCAGGCGCCGGCTTGTGTTTGAGTCCGGGTTCGGCGCTGACTACAACCAGGAACTGATTTGTTATGCCGGCCAGTTCCAGCACGTGATCGATCTCACTGCGCACAGCCATGCTCACGATGCCGAGGTCGTAACGACGTGCTGCGCTTTTGATGAAACTTATTACGCCTGACGGAACCGGCAAATCATTCGCGATAAGCTCACGATGTTTTGCGTGCTCCCGCTGAATCACTTCGCGCATGGTCTCATCGCTCAAGGCTTTATTCCCGCGCGCATAGGCTGCGCGAACAAAAGCAACATCATCCATGCCCAGCGACGCAAAATAATCTTCGTCGGTAAGCTCGACGCCTTCCGCGGACAATACTTCTCGATAAGCTTTGAGATGGATGCGTTCGTCATTGATGATGACGCCGTTGAAATCGAAGAAGATTGCTTTAATCATGATCTGAAGAGGGCTTGTTACTCTCGAGGTGAGGGTTTAGGCTGCAGTTCCAGCTGGATACCATCTGAAGTATGACGACTTGTCGACTGTAAACTCCTCCCAAAAGGGAGAGCATTGACGATCACTGTGGTCAAGGCATGTTGCCTGAAACCATCGAAGCCGGCGCCTTCAACTCCGTAATGCGCTGATTCTGTTCGGCAAAGAGCAGCGGCAGACGTTCACTTTCCAGCACGTCCAGGCGCCGCAGGACTTCTGTCAGCGCTAATTCATTCTTCAGGTTGACCTGATAATCCAGGTCCGCGCGCAGACGATCCTTTGACCCCTGCCGATTCTGCGACATCATGATGATCGGCGCTTGCAACCCGGCAATGATTCCCATCACCAGGTTCAGCATCTGATAAGGAACCGGATCGAAGCCTTTGATCAGGACCCAGGAGTTGAAAATGATCCACGTGATAATAATTCCGATGGCGGTGAGAATGAATTTCCAACTGCCGCCAAACTCGGCGATCGCATCGGCAGCGCGATCGGAAAGCGTCATGCGCTTGTCCTGCTCTTCGTTGACGTTCCGCGAGACGCGTTGCTGCAGCATCTTGTCCGTGTGCCGCAGACGCGAAAAGGTGGCGCTCAACATCTCGAGCGCGACAATCGGGTTGTTACGAATGAACTTGAGAAAGCTATCCCGCGAGAGGACCGCAAGTTTTGCCGGCTCGATTACGGTGGCGTCAGCAGAGCGCTGCTTGCCGTCAATAATGGCCATCTCACCGAAGAAGTCTCCCTGCGCCAGCTCTGCCAGGACAATCTGTCTTTGATCTTCATCGGAGACGGCGATGCGGACCCGGCCACTCTCAATCAAGTACATCGCGTCGCCGTCATCGCCCGCCCGAAACAAAGTGGTCTCGGCATCGGCCTCGCGCGTGCGCAACAAAGCGCGCAACTCACTCGCTGCATGATCGTCGAGCGAAGCGAATAACGGTACGGAGCGAATCGCAGCAAGCGTCATCTCCTGGGGTGTTGGTGTTGACATGGATTACCTCTTTGTCGGTGGTCAGTTGTCAGTAGTCAGTAGTCAGTAGTCAGTTTTAGAGCTTAGGTTTTAGAGCTTAGAGCTTAGTTCTCGAATCAAGAACTATCAAAGCTCTAAACTCTAAACTCTAAGCTCTAAACTCTAAGCTCTAACAAACTAATAAACTAACCACTGACACTGACCACTGACTACTGACTACTGACTACTGACCACTGACTACTAACTACTGACAACCTTTCCATCTTTCATCATGATGATTCGATTGGCAAAGCTGCTCGCCAGCTCGTGATCGTGCGTGACCAGCAGCACCGTCAATCGATCGTGATCCGTCATTTCGCGCAACAGGGTCAGAAGCTCGCGCGCGCGCGTTGAGTCCAGATTGCCGGTCGGCTCATCGGCCAGCAAGACTCGCGGACGGTTAGCCAAGGCGCGCGCAATCGCCACGCGTTGTTGTTCGCCGCCCGACAATTCTGAAGGACGATGCTCGATTCGATCGGTGAGGCCAACGCGTTCCAGCAATTCTGCTGCGCGCCGGCGGCGCTCTGCGCCGCGCATGCCGCCAAACGCCAGGGCCAACCTGACATTTTCGGCGGCGGTCATGGTGGGAATCAAATTAAAGTTTTGAAAAATCATTCCCACTGAGAACTTTCGATAACGCGCCATTTGTTTCTTGGTGAGCGGACTGAGCGGTTGAGAATCGAAAAGAACGTCCCCGCTCGTGGGCCGGTCCAAACCTCCCAGCAAATTCAGCAGCGTTGATTTGCCTGAGCCTGAAGTGCCCTGGATGGCCACGAACTCGCCTTCCGAAACGCTCATCGTCACGCGATCCAGCGCCGTCACGAGATTCGTGCCCATCTGATAAACGCGAGTAACTTCACGAGCTTCGATCAGCATGATTCAGGTACGCACGCTTCCAGCGTGCTTCTTTTCGTTTAGCGCCAGCTGCCCGCCAGAGGCGTGCGTACCGGGCTAAGTCGATTGCTTTCGCGTCACGCGCCAGAGGCTGAACTTCTCTTCGTCAAAACCCTTCAGGGGAATTTCAAACGTTTTGGCGCTCAGTCCGTGAGCCGGATCGCTCAGAAGCTCCCGCACTCCGGGATCGCAATAGATCGCATCTGAAATGATTACATCATCGCCGGTCGACTGCCCTTCCAGGCGCGCCGCCAGATTCACGGTCGAGCCAAAATAGTCCAAACGCTCGTTGAGCGTTACGGCGATGCACGGGCCCATGTGCAATCCTGCTTTCAACTGCAGCGGCTCGACGCCGTCCGGTGAAGCAGCCAGGCGCTGCTGAGCATGCAGCATTGCCCGCAGCGCCCCGGCCGGTTGCCGAAAGACAGCCATGACCGCATCGCCAATGGTTTTCACCATCGCCCCGTCCTCTTCGGCGATCACCTGTTTGAGCACGTCGAAGTGATTCATGACGCGACCAAACGCAGTCGCGTCGCCAATCTCGCGATACAAGCGCGTAGAATTTTTAAGATCGGTAAAGAGGACTGTCAACGTGCCCACTGAAATTTGCTCGCCGGCGCGCAGGGCCTCAGTCGCGAAAAGATCGCGAAACATCTGGAGCGCCGTAACCTCGGCCGCCGTAGCCGCATCGTCATTCCAGGCCGTCCGTTCCAGAATGAATAACTGCTCGTCACCGGTGGCATTCTCAAAGACGATATCTGCCTCAGTAGCGATCGCAATTTCCTCGTCCGACCAACCTTCCGGATGAGCACGGAGCGTGGCCGCAACTTCGCCGTCATCATCGGCGCGGAGGTGCTGCCAGCCCGAAAGGGTCATGGTGCGCAGACGGTAGCGTCCGCGCTCGAGTGTCAGGCCAATTGAACGAGACTGGCCCGCCGGCAGAAGCTGCTGCGTCAATACGTGAGGCATGACCTGCGGGCCCCCGACGCAAAAAATCTCAACATCGGCCTCGCGTATCGATGGGTTGGGCCGAAACGAGAGTTCAACCGACTGTTCGAAGTTGACCTTGAAATCGATGTTGCAGCCCGGACAATGAACCTGACCTGAGACTTCTTTCAGCGATTCAGTTGCACCACCGCCGCGACACAGCGGGCACATCAGGTTCCATTGCAAATCCAGAATTCCCGCACGCGTCGCGCAGAGAAAGGTTTCCAGGACCTCGCGGCGAGGCTTATTCCATTGCTTCGCCAACTCGTATGGCCGGACCCGCGAAAGCGCAAACTCATCGGCGTTTTCAATGTGATCGACCAGGAGACCGACAATCTCGCTATCGCTTCCCTGCGCGACGGCTTTCTGGCTCAAGCTGAGAAGACGTTCTCGCCCGCCGCGGGCAAACTCGACATTCTTGTTTACAATCGCCGCGGTGCGTCCGTGCCTTGCGAGTTCATCATAGCGCTGAATAGTTCGGGCAAAGCTTCGTGCGCTAATCAGGCCAATCTGAACCGGAATCGCGATCAAGCCGAGGACGTTTTTCGGCGTAGCCCAGACTTCGTAAACCAGCTTGGTTCCGACTTTATCCTCATGATTGCTTGCTTGTGGTGCCAGCTCCACGCGCACGCGGAGTTCGCTCATAGGCCCCATAGAATAGCGCCGCACGACGCCAAAGCGGTGCGGCCGAACCCATTCGAAGGGTTGCTCTTCCCACTCGACCGGAATCCCGAAAGCAGATAGGCGCAAGCGACGGCGCGCATTATTTCCGGCCTGCGCACTGACCATTTCAACGGACGGAACATCGGTATCGCGATTGAATCGATTCGTGTCTGAGACCAGCGGCCACAGTTGTTCCGGCGACGATTGAAGATCGAATTCCCAGCGATAATGGAATTCACGAAATGACATAGAGGTCAGAGGTCAGAGATCAGAGATCAGAAAAACCCGCTAGCGGTCGGCAACAAGGAAGGGTGTTGGATTTCTTAGCATGCTTCCGAGCATTTTACCGATCTCCTTGCATACTTCGACGAGTTTTGTATGCTGCTCGACAGTGATGTACCTGCAGTCTCTGGCGAAATCCAGCGAGGAATCCGTCTCGCTGTTCTCGCCGTCACAATCGGTGAGTTTGCTAACAAAATGCGCTTCATATCTTCGTTTGGCCCAAGCCTCACGCAGATTCAAACAAACAGAACGTGACGACCTTCGAATCTGACTCGTTAAGGCAAACTTTTCTTCTGGTGGGAAACATTTATTGAGTTCGAAAATCTCCATCGCGAGCCCGGCTGCTTTATATACTGTCAGATCTTTTGCGGAGTTGATTTGCATTGGGAGCCTCCGGGTTTGTTTTTTCTGACCTCCGACTTCTGACCTCTGACCTCTTTTTTAGATCACCTTGTACTCTGAATCCACATCCTCATCCGAGAACGCCACGCGATAATTCTTTGACTGTACCTGCTTGGTAATCAGCAGATCATCCTTGGTCTTCAAGAGGTCGGCGCGATTGTAAACTGACAATTCGAAGTTGTATCCGTGAGTGATCGCATCCTTCGGACAGGCCTCGACGCAGAAGCCGCAGAAAATGCATCGCCCGTAGTCGATGTTGTAGACCTTCGCGAATCGCTCATCGACGCCGGTCCGCTCGGTCGCTGGACGCGGATCGTCTGCGGCTTCGATATAAATGCACTCAGACGGACAGGCGGCCGCGCAGAGAAAACAGGCAACGCACTTTTCCCGGCCCAGCTCGTCAACGTGCAGCAGATGCTGACCGCGATATCGTGGCTGAACTGTCACGGGCTCGTCCGGATACTCGACCGTTTGCTTTCGCTTGGGAATGTAAGAGAGCGTCACGCTCATTCCCTGAATGAGCGCACGAGTCGAATCGATTACTTCTGAGATGATCGACATATATCTAATTGCGAATTGCGAATTGCGAATTATGCACGCGCAGCCTTTGCGGTTCTACCGGAACTTGTGAAGATCGCTAATAGTTCTCCACATTCCTGAAGCAGCCAAGCGCGTTGGTTGACCTCGCCATACCCCGCCTCGTCGCATAATTCCAACCAATATTGACACTCTGAAGCTTCCTTTTCAACAATACCAATTTTGTGAATGAAATCATTTCGCGATTCTGCGCGATTAGCTTCCCGGTAATTTGCTCCGGATCGATGTTCCCGCCTTAACAAGCTGGTACTTAATTACATCTCCGATTCTGTCAGTGGGCAAAGTTGCGGCAAACTTAATTATTCCCAGCGCAAATAGCTTTGTCCGCCTCTCTAATTCGAGCCTATTCATTACCTATTTCGCAATTCGCATTCCGAAATTCGAAATTCTTATATCCCTACTTCATCCCTCCCATCAGAATCATACCGCCATAAAGCAGAATGATTATCAGGACTCCCAAAAAATAGACCGATCCAGTCGCGATGCCAACGATGGCAAACGGTTTTCCGCCGGCCTCGTCGGGTTTGTTCTTGATCTGGATGAGCTGGTAGATGCCCATTCCAATTGCCACCGGCGCCGATATCGTGCCCAGATAACAGCACCACCCAATCGTGATCGAGAAGATGCCGCAGATCATCGAAGCCACTGCGAGTCCCTGTTTTGGCGCCTGAACAAAAGGCGGTGGCGGCACCTGCCATCCCCCCTGTTGGGGCAAACCGTATCCACCTGGTTGAGCCAAATTGGACGGAGGCGGTGGCGGCGCAATCGACTGTGACGCAAACTGCCCGGAACCCAAACCTCCTGACGGCTGCTGCCAACCGCCGGAAGGCGGCGGAGGCGCAGGCGCCATGATTGTGGGCGGCGGCTCGTCCTTCTTTGCCGGCGATTCGTCAATCAGTGTCGTGCCGTCCTGGGTACAAAAGGCCAGCCAGTCTTCTTCGAATGTGCGGTTGCAATTTGGGCAGCGTTTCATAATTTTATTAGTCAGTGGTCAGTCGTTAGTTGTCAGTTGCTGTTCTTGTTGGTCAACCGTCGGCGCTCAATGCGTGAGGTCGAAGACAACTGACTACTGACAACTGACAGAGTTAAACAAGCTCCAGCTTACTAAAGAAGTAGGCAATTTCGATCGCGGCGTTCTCGTCAGAATCAGAACCGTGGGTAGCATTCTCGCCTACTGACCCGCCAAACTCTTTTCGGATTGTGCCTTCGTCGGCTTTTGCCGGATCGGTCGCGCCCATCAAATCACGCCAGGCCTTCACCGCACCTTCTTTCTCGAGCACCATTACGACGCAAGATCCGCTCGACATGAATTCAGTCAAGCCGTCGTAGAACGGCTTGCCGCGATGAACTTCATAGAATCCCTCGGCCTGTGCGCGCGTTTGATGAATCAGCTTCAGCGCGCGAATGCCAAAGCCGCCGGCAATAATCCGATCGATGACTTTTCCCGTGTGGCCCGCGCCAACGGCGTCGGGCTTAATGATTGCAAAAGTTAGATTTCCTGATTGTGCTGACATCGTTCTCCTGATAATGACCAAATGTGCGAACCATTAAAACTCGTATCACGCCGAAGCCGGCGAGGTCGGCGCTGGTCCTTCAACCAGAAGAGCGCCATCGTCGAGACAAAACTTCATCGTCTCGTCGCCATATTGCCGATGGCAGGTTGGACAGGACTTCATCGCTTAATCTACGCAAGAGCTTCCTTCATCGCCGACCCAATGTCTGCCGGCGATTTGACCACGTGAATTCCCGCCGCGGACAAAGCCGCCATCTTCTCGGCCGCGGTTCCCTTCCCACCGGCAATGATTGCGCCCGCGTGGCCCATACGACGTCCCGGCGGCGCGGTCTGTCCGGCAATGAACGCCACAATTGGTTTCGTCACATTCTGTTTCGCGAACGCTGCTGCTTCTTCTTCGGCCGTGCCGCCAATCTCGCCAATCATCACGATGCCATCGGTTTCTTCGTCATCCTGAAACAGCCTTAACGCGTCAACGTGAGACGTGCCCA
>Ga0207646_10008615_pt1 | contig 10193 bp, 6 predicted proteins | sample KBSK5502metaG_FD_184343 | JGI IMG/M metagenome (GOLD analysis project Ga0207646, IMG submission 184343) | Corn, switchgrass and miscanthus rhizosphere microbial communities from Kellogg Biological Station, Michigan, USA - KBS K5-50-2 metaG... | ecosystem: Host-associated > Plants > Roots >...
CCCAGACCCGACCGCCCTTGCCCCGATCGATGTAGATCGTATCGTCGCCCCACGCTCGAAAGTTCGAGTTGGTGCCACCAGGCATCGTCCTGAGCGCGCGCTGGTAGAGGGCGGACTGACGTTCGCGGCGAAGCGCCGGAACGGTTCGGGCTGCGGGTTCGGTGGCCATGAGCGACCTCGGTGTGCGGGTTGGGTCGGCCCGGTCCGTGGGACGCGGGTTGCGCGGAGCGAGACACGCGCCCCGGCATGGTGCCACATCGGCCGTTTTGCCGTCAACGCGATCGCGCGAATCACGTGGGCCGTAGGTGCCTGAGTCACGAATATCGTCTGCCAGACGCCACACGGGCGAGCGATGCGTGCATCCGGCGGCGGAGCCGGCTCGTGGGTCAGACGGGCGTCGCCAGCCAGTTCGGCAGCTCGCGCGCCAGCGTTGCCAGGGGCAGCGATCCGTGGCCAAGAACCGCGTCGTGGAAGGCGCGCAGGTCGAAGGCCGAGCCGTCGCGTGCCGACAGCTCCGCTCGGATCCGCTGGATCTCGCGCTGGCCGACCTTGTAGGTCAAGGCCTGGCCCGGCCAGCAGATATAGCGGTCTGTCTCGATGACGGCGTCCGTCTCGGACAAGCCGGCCTGGATGAGGAAATCGATAGAACGCTGCCGCGGCCAGCGCAGCGAGTGCAACCCGGTATCGACCACCAAACGAGCTGCGCGCCAGGCCTGAGCGTCGAGCATCCCGAACCGCTCGGCCTCGTCACGAAACAGCCCCATCTCGTCGGCCAGGCGCTCGCTGTACAAGCCCCAGCCCTCGACATAGGAACCACCGACCATCCGTGCGCCGAGCCGGCGGAACGTGATCAGCCGATCGTTCTCCATCTCGAGCGTGATCTGGAAATGGTGACCGGGCGCCGCCTCGTGGTAGGTCGTGGTGGCCAGCTTGGTGAACTTCCGGCTCGGCAGGTCATAGCCGTTGGCGTAGTAGATCCCCGGTCGGGACCCGTCGGGCGCCGGCGGATAGTAGTAGGCGAACGGAGCGTCCTTCTCCTTGTAGGTCTCGACCAGGTGGACCTCGCAGGAGGCCTTCGGCAGCGTCCCGAAGTAGCGCGGCGCCGCCGCCAATGCACGCTCGATGTCGTCGCTGGCCCGTTCGACGAGCGCCTCCTTGCTCGCCGGCTGGTTGGCTGGGTCGGCATCGAGATGAGCACGGTAGCCCGTCGTGTCGTCGCCGAAGCCTTCGGCGCGGGCGATCACCCGGCGCTCCTCTTCGATCGTTTCGAGCTCTTGCAGGCCGGTCTGGTGAACCGCTTCCGGATCGAGCTCGAGCGTCGTCCAGCCGCGGATCGCCGTCCGATACAGCTGCTCGCCGTTTGGCGCCGACCAGAGACCCGGCTCTTCGCGTGTCCCGGCAAGGTACTCACCCCGCAATGTCTCGAGGAACGACAGATCAGCCGGAGTGACCACGTCCCGAACGATCTCCCGGATTCGCTCGCGATCGGCCTCGTCGGCGACCTTGACCATCGACGGCACGATGGCCGCTTCGATCGGAACCGCGAGCATCCGCTCGATCTGGGCGATCGTTCGCTCGGCCACGATGCGCGGCGCGGTCAGGCCGGACGCGAGTCCATCGCGAAGGATCTGGGCATTCGCCGCCATGAACGCCGGATAGGCATGCAGGCGCGAGATGAACGCCTCCAGGCGCTCCGGGTTGTCGACCGGCTGGAACTGGGTCATCTGGGGCAGGAGCTGCTGGGGCCCGCTCATCTGATCGACGACACGGAGCTGATGGAGGGCCTGGTCGTCCTCTTCGATTTGCAGCTCGGCGATCACGCTCAGCATGTCGCGGGTGATCCGATCCTCGGTCGCGAGCCCATCCGTATCGATGGCGCTGGCGCCGGCTGCCGTGCGCAGCATCAGGGCGCGCGTCCGTGCCCGACCCTCGGGTCCGGGATCCTCCAGGCGGTCCGCGTAGCGCTCGTCGCCGTAGAAGGTGGCCATCGTCGGGTTGAGCTCCAGGATCGTCTCCCAGAACCGATCGGCGAGCTGATTGACGGGCGAATGCGCCTGGTCGGGCACGGTCACGAGGCGTCTCCTGTGCAACGCGTGACGAGAAAACGCACGCGACGGGATGAACCGCCTCCTAGCCTAGCGCGAGCGGGCGAGGCGCGCCGCCTAGCCACCAAAGAGTGGCAGTTGCTCCCCGGTTCGCTCGATCAGGGGATCGAGTCCGAGGTACGGCTCCAGATCGGCCAGCTCGAGCGGGTCGCGGGCCAGGAAGGCTCGCAGATGATCGGACTTGACGATGTGCCAGGTCCCCTCGTCCAGCGCGGCCCGCAGCAACGGCGAGCGCTCGAGCTTGTATCGGACGAGCTCGGCCCGCTCCGGCGCCACGACGAGGAACCGGATCACCGACTCGTCCGGCGGGATCCGTGAATGGCGGCGGAGCAACGGCTCGCCGAGCATCGCCGTCCATTCCACCTCGAACAGCAAGGCGACCTTGCTCCTGATGTACCAGATCGCGTCGACCTCGGCCAGGGCATCGCCGGCGCGACTGATGCCGCCGAGATAGACCCGCTGTTCGCGATCGTCGAGGCGATCCAGCAGCAGGCCCTTGGCTGTCCGCCGGGTTTGCTCGGACCGTCCGATCCAGACCCGCATCCCGATGCGATGTCCGGCGTCCGCCAGGAGTGCCAGCAGCTCGGTGTGCTCCTGGCTGCGGCGCAGCAGGTCGTCGGCGGTGATCATGCCGTCGGGCGTGCTCGCCAGGCTGCGATAGCTGTCGAGGCAGGCTCGGACGAGGCCTTCGTCCGGCAGGTCGTGACCGCTGAACAGGGACGCGATCCGGTCGTAGAAGGCCGTTTCCGAGATCGGTCCGGCGGTCGACAGCAGGCTGAAGACCGCCCACTCGACCCGATCGGCGAGCGGCACGGCCGCGGCCTCACGGTCCTCTCGCTCGGTCAGCCACCAACGACCGGGTTCGATCTCGACCAGTCGCCGCTGGGTTGGACGGGTCAGCTCCTCCCGGATCAGGCCGAGCAGCCCTTCGACCGGATCCGGGCTGAGATCGCGAGCCGAGATTGGGCGCCTGAGGCGAGCTGTGGCTCCGGCCCCGGCGCTGCCGCCGGAATCGGAACGATCGCGAGGGCTCGCCTTGGAGCCGGCCATCTCATCCATCGACTCATCGCCGCCAGCAGGATCGCCTGGACCAGCCCCTTGTCCGCGCATTGGCGGCCCGCCGCCGTCCGCGACGGGCTCGGCCGGCAGGGTCGCGGTGGCCAGCCGGCGAAGTTGCCCCGCTCGATCGAGCCCGACCAGAACCTCGCCGAGGATCCGTTCGTAGCGGGCCGGCTCCCCGCGGGCACGGAGCGTCTCGATCGTCGTTTCGGTGACCGTCCTGGCGGTGTCGGCGGCCGAGAACGGGCGCTGGTCGAACCGCTCGGGCGGCGCGAACAGCCCGCGACCGGCAACCATGTCGGGGTCGCCTGCTCCGCCGGGCGTCGGGTCCAGACCGACGTTGCCTCGGCTGCGTGGTCCGGGCGGCAGGAGGCCGCCAGGCGGCAGCAGCTCGACGATGCCGGCAGCGTCGTCGTCGGGGTCGGCCAGCCTGGCGCTCAGGACCCGGTAGCCGGCGGTGGCGCCCCCCATCACCGCCGCGACCACCGCCTCCGGCCCGCCATCGACGAGCTGGACGACGCGGCCGTCGCGCGCCATGACCGGCTCGACCGCTTCGAGTGCTCGTCCGATCGAGGCCGCCTGCCAGCTCCACGGTGCGCGCAGCGATGAGCTCGCCAGGGCGTCGATCGGGAGCAGCCCGGCCGCCTCGCGCCCAAGCACCCATGCCGTCCCGTGGTAGGCGGCCGCCAGTCGCTCCAGGCTCGGGCGCATCGGCGGCTGGCCGAGCACCAGCCGGACGCGTGGCGTGGGTGCCGTTCGTCCGTAAACACCAGCGTCGTCGCGCAGCGAAAGCAGGCCCGACGGTCCGGACAGGCCGAGCACCGCCGTAGCGGTGCCTTCGCCCAGGCTGCGGAGGTCCTCGCCAAGACGCGCCTGGAGCGACCCCAACGATCCACCGTCGAGACGCTGGATGAACCCGCGCACTCCCCGGAACGCATCCTCGAAGGCGAGCCACGGGTTGCGCTCGCGCCATTGGACCGCGGTCGGCGGCCGAACGTGGCCACCCGCCACGCGCAGGGCTGCCGCCCTGCCCGGATGGGTTGCCAGCCGGCTGGCCGGCAGGATTGCGTGGAGCAGGGCCAATCGGAGCGCCGCCAGGACCGGCGCGGCCCTCAGGTCACTCTCGATCCGCTCGAGGATCGCGCCAAGCCCCACCAGCTGGCGAGGCGTGTGCAGGTCGAGGAGCTCATCTGGGAGCGTGCTCGCGCCAGCGATGTCGGGGAAGCGGGCGCGCAACATCGCCCGCATCGCATCCGCTGCGCCCTCGCCGGCGGCGCGCGCGAGATCGTCGTCGTCGAGGGGCGCCTGCCGTTGCTCCGAGCCGCCGCGTTGATCGCGACAGACCGTGCACCGGTAGTGCCGGCTGACCGGGCGCGGCGCGGCGCTCGGGTTGCCATCGGTATCTTCGAGCGACCAGACGATGTCGTCGGCGACGAGGGTGCGGCCGCAGGTCACGCAGCGCGTCGCGAAGAGGTCGCCGATCGAGACCTTGAGGCTCGAGTCACCACGCGGCGAGGCGGCCATCCCCTGGAACGCGGCGTCGAGGTGACGGACGTCCGGAGGTCGCAGCACGACCTCCGCCAGCATCCGCGTCAGCGGGCTCGATTCGAGCGAGATCCCCCGGCGCTGGAGGTCGACAGCGCTTCGCGCCACCCAGCCGCCGCGGCCGAAGAGGTCGGCGACGACATCCCCTGGACCGGTCTGCAACTCGATCCGGGCGGCGACGAGTGCCGGTGATGGCGCAGGCGCCATTCGATCGAAGGCCGGCAGCGAATGGGCCGGTTCTGCGCTGGCGTACGAGGCTCGGCCGGTCATCGCGCGAATGCTAGCCGACCGCCGAGCCCGATCCGGCGGGAATGCGCTCCCGCCGTGGATCGCCTACGGCTCGTCGAGCTCGTCGGGTTCGTCCTCGAAGGCCTCGTCGCTGGTCGACTCGGGCGGCAGGACGCGATCGAGATCCTCGATCTCGTCGTCCTCTTCGTCGTCCTCGAGGTCCTCTTCGAGATCCATCTCCTCGCGAACGAGGGTGCCCTTCGTGTACGGCCGGAGGTCGGTGGACTTGGCCGCGGTCGGGAAGCTTACCTTTCCGTAGTTCGTCGGGTCCTGGAAGATCTCGCGCAGGATGATCCGAACATCCTTGTCGCCGAGCGAGGTGACTCCCGCCGCATACTTGTTGCCGTCGGCGATCAACTTCAGCAAGCGGGCCGCGACGCGCGGTTCGACGACGCCGATCCGAACCCCATTGCTGTGAGCAATCAGGCGGTTGCCCTCCGGCGTAAGTTCGACGGCGTCACCCGGGTTGACCTGCGCCAGCTGGCGTGGGTCGGCCAGATCGGTCAGAAACGCGAAGCCGGTCTTGCCGGTCTCCTCGACGAAGATGCTCACCGGGGCCTTGCTGCCCTCCTGGGCGGGGACCGTCTTCTCGCCGGCCGCCACGAGCAGCACCTTGAGCCGATCGATGTTGCGCTCGGCGATCCTGTTGGTGGGATCGAGCGCCAGAGCAGTCTGATAGTGCTCGCGAGCCGCGCGCAGCTCACCGAGCTCCCAGAGCGACTTGGCCAGGCGGTTCTCGGACTCCGCGTCGGGTCCAAGCTCGAGCAGCTTGCGGTTGGTCGCCGCCGCATCAGCCCACTTGGCCGCCGACGCCTGGGCAATCGCCTGGTCCGCCAGCTGCCGCTTCTGGCGGGTCAGATTGATCGGACTCTGGGCGGTGGTGTCGACATCGGGGAAGGTCACGAGGCGGTCGTCCTTTCGGGGGGCGTGGCGAAGTTCGGAGCGGAATCAGAGCTGGGCGCGCGGCGACGATGCCCGTTGCGCGAGTATCGCTTGTAGCACGGTCCGACCGAGGCGTCAAACGACCCCGCAGCCAGCCGCACTGAACGAGGCCTACGAGCGCAGCAACAGGTTCCAGGCGGTCACGACGACCCCCAGCGCTGCCAGCAAGCCAATCTGCCAGATCCAGCGAACCTCGCGGCGCCGCGTTGGCGCGGCCCCGGTCAGCGCGTCCCACAAGTAGAGGGCCAGGGTCAGCAGGGCCGGCCCGACCAGGCGCGGGATCTCCATCGCCCGCAACGCCGCGGCGCCGATGGCAATCGCGGCCGTGTAGGTCGCCGCGGACCAGAGCGCGTCCGAAAGCCTGGTCACGCGCAGCGCCACGGCGCGATAGCCGAGCAGCCCGGCTACGAGGCCGTCGCTCACGGCCAGGATCAGCAGGTTCGTCTCCGGCAGCGTTCCGCGGCCATCGGGCCGCCCGATCAGCCCGCCCGGCACCATCGCCGCGACGCCGCTGAACGCGATGAAGCCGATCAGCAGGATGGTGACGAGCACAGCCGTCTGCTCATCGGCCGTTAGCCCGCTCGAAGCGTGGAGGATGCGGGCCTCGAGAGCGACAGTTCGGCGAACCAGGAGCCAAGCCAGCGCGAGAGCTGGGATCAACCACAGGCCAAACGGGATAAGTCGGATAACACCGACACAGGCGACGGCGGCCACCGCCGGCAGGATCAGCGCCTCGACCGCGACCCCGGAAGCAACTCCAGTCGGCCCAAGGTCGTCGGACAGCACCTGGAGCGTGCCCAGGATCATCGCCCCCAACAGCAACCCGGCGACCAGCCAGACCAGAGGCGGTTCGATGAGCCGAGACAATCCAACGACGGTCAGAGCCACGAGCGCGAGGTCTCGCTGCCCGGCGCCCCGGTCCGCTGTCCCCTGGCTCAGCGTCTGCATCAGACGCGCCCGGGTTTGCCGGCCACCCAGGCCAGCAGGTCGGATCGCGACCGGGTGTTGAGCACCTGTTCGGGCTCGATCCAGGCACGACGAGCCTGGCTGACGCCCCAGCCCAGGTAGTCGAGCTCGTTGAGGTCGTGGGCATCGGAGTCGATCGCCACCAGGCAGCCCATGCTGACGGCGCGCCGCGCTCGCTCGACCGCCAGATCCAGGCGCGGCGGCGAGCCGTTCATCTCGAGTGCCGTTCCGGTTCGCGCCGCCTCCGCGTAGACCAGGTCCCAGTCCAGGTCGAGGTCGTCGCGCTCGTCGATCTTGCGGCCGGACGGATGGGCGATCACGTCGACGTGCGGGCTCCGGATGCCGGTCAGGGTGCGGCGCGTGAGCTCGTCGCGCGACTGGCGCCGGCCGACATGGACCGAGGCGACGACCAGGTCGAACCGCGACAGCAGGTCATCATCGAAATCGAGATGGCCGTCGGCGCGGATCTCGAGCTCGCAACCATGGAGCAGGCGAAAGCCCTCGGGCGGTGTCGCCGCGGGTGCCGTCCCGGCGGCCTCCTCGGCCGCGAAGCGCGCGTTGAGCTCACCGATGGCACGGGCCTGCAGGGCGACCCGCTCCGGGGTCAGGCCGCGCGCGATGCCAAGCGATTGCGAATGGTCGGTCAGGACCTGGTAGGCGTGACCGCGCGCCCTGACGGCCGCGATCATGACCTCGATCGGCTGGCGGCCGTCCGACCAGTCCGAGTGACTGTGCAGGTCACCGCGCAGGTCGGACAGGGTCACGAGGCGCGGCAACCGGCCGGCCAAGGCTGCCTCGATCTCACCGTGGTTCTCGCGCAGCTCGGGCTCGATGAACGGCAGACCAAGGAAGGCGTACGCCGCCTGCTCGGTGGGAAAGGTGCGCAGCTCGGCGCTCATCCCGGTCAGCGGTTCGCCGTCGTCGCCGATGCGCAGGAACCCCTTTTCCGAGAGGCTCCAGCCCTGATCGCGGGCCATCGCACGGAGCCTGACATTGTGCTCCTTGGAGCCCGTGAAATGGATGCGATAGGTCCCGGCAGCGTCGGGTGGCATCGCCATCAGGTCCACCTGTGGGCCACGGACCAGACGGATCGCGGACTTGGCGACCCCCTTGTTGACGACCGCGCCCACCATCGGAAGGCTCGTGAACGCCGTCATCAGGCCAACCGGATCCTGCGTCTCGGCCAGCACGTCCAGGTCGCCGATCGTCTCGCGCCGGCGGCGGAACGAGCCCGCCGGCTCCAGCGAGCGGACCCCCGGCAGCGGCCGCAACGCGTCGATGACGGCCGTCAGGAGCTCTTCCGCCCGATCCAGACGCATCCGCTCCGGCGGCCGATCGGCCAGGCGGGCCAGGCCCTCGAGCACCAGCGCCTCGGTTCGAGCGGACAGGCCGCGGACGGTTCGCAACCGCCCGGCCTCGGCCGCCGCACGCAGGTCATCGAGCGACTCGATGGCCAGCTCCTGGTGCAGCTGCCGGACGGTCTTCGGTCCGAGGCCCGAGATCTGCAGCAGCTCCACCAGGCGAGGTGGGACCTCGGCCCCCAGCCGCTCATGGAAGGCGAGACGACCGGTCGTCGCCAGCTCGGCCAGCTTGTCGCTGATCGCCTTGCCCACGCCGGGAATGCGTGGCGGGCTTCCAGACCGATAGGCCGAGACCAGGTCGACCGGGCTCCGGCCGATGGCGTCCGCGGCCCGATGGTAGGCGATGACCTTGAACCCCAGCTCACCCTTGAGCTCGAGCATGTCGCCGATCTCGTGGAAGATCCTGGCGAGGTCGCCGTTGGTCAGTTCGGCCTGTTCGGTGGTCACGGGCCGATGGTAGTCGACCACCCCCGAGCGCTCGGTGCTAGGCGGCCACGACGCGGTCGCGTCCTCCCTTCTTGGCCCGGTAGAGCGCCCGATCCGCCTCGATGATCAGGTCCACGATCGGCTGGTCGGCGCGGCTCGAGACCGCCACACCCACGGACACGCTGACCTTGTCGACCCCGAAGCGGGCCAGGTCCAGCCCGGCCACCGCTGAGCGGATACGTTCACCAACGTCAAACGCCACCTCGGGGCCGGGGTTTCGCAGCAGGACCACGAACTCCTCCCCTCCGTATCGAGCGGGCACGTCGTCTTCGCGAACGGCCGACACGATCGCTCCGCCGACGTCGCGCAATACCTCATCGCCGATGGCGTGACCGTGGGTGTCGTTGAGCACCTTGAAGTGATCGATATCGACCATCAACACGCCAACCGCGTCGCCGGATCGTCGGCGCCTCGCCAGCAGTCCGCAGAACTCGTCGAAGTAGCGACGATTCGGCAACCCGGTCAGGGCATCCGTGGAGGCGCGGGCTTCGGCGTCGCGATGCGAATAGGCCCGCGCCAACGCGGCCGAAGCCTCGTCGGCGGCGCCGCCCAGGAGGCGCCGCGTGGTCGCCGACCACGTGTCGCCGGTCCGATGCGACAGAACGATGGCTCCGATCATCCCCTCGTCAGTGGTCAACGGTGCGGCCAGCGTGCGATGGAGCCCGTAGACACGACGGACCCGGGCGGCAAGCCGGTCGGCCACCAGCTGGCCGTCGCGGCTGCCCTGGACCGATCCGGTCGCGCGGCGTGTGCTGTCTCCGAGACCGGTGCCGCCGCCCAGCCGGCTGGCGAGATCGGCCCGGGCTCGCCCGCCGCGTCCGATCAGCCCTTCGATGCGTGCGCGACCGTCGGGTCCGGCCCCGACCGGCTCCCCGATCTCGGCCATGACCGGCACCCCGGTGGGCTCGCGATCGATGACGGGGCCGACCGCGAAGACCGGATCCTCCAGGTCCGCAATCGGCAGGAGGGTCGTCGAATCGGGCACGCCCGGCCTGGAGCTGATCAACGTCGCGTCCAGCACCCTCGCATCCGGGCGACGACGGACGACCACGATGTGATCGGCGTCGGTGGCGCGAGCCAGCTCGTCGACGATGGCGCTCAGGATGGCGTCCGGTGAAATCGACCGGGACAGCCCCGACAGGATGCGGGTGAATGATTCCGCCTCGGCCCGGCGTGCCGTCTCGAGCGCCGACACCGCCTCGCGATGCAGGACCGCCGTGGCGGCCGCCACGATGACCAGGGCGACGATCACCCAATCGATGAGTCCGGGACGCGATGTGGCCATCCGAACCGCGAGGATGCCGCCGAGGAGGAGGAAGGAGCCGGCAAACAGTCCGAGGCGGAAGCGGTGTATCGACAAGTCCTGGCGTTATGGCGCAAACGCGCGGGAAATGAGGATCCGGACACATTGTATGCGATGCGAAACCTGGCCGGAACGCTC
>Ga0207646_10008616_pt1 | contig 10193 bp, 10 predicted proteins | sample KBSK5502metaG_FD_184343 | JGI IMG/M metagenome (GOLD analysis project Ga0207646, IMG submission 184343) | Corn, switchgrass and miscanthus rhizosphere microbial communities from Kellogg Biological Station, Michigan, USA - KBS K5-50-2 metaG... | ecosystem: Host-associated > Plants > Roots >...
GCGTGCGCGAGATGATCCTGGCGCGCAATGAAGCGGGGCGGCGTAAGGCCATCGATCAACTGCTGCCGTTTCAGAAGGGCGATTTCGAAGGAATCTTTCGCGAGCTCGCCGGAATGCCGGTGACGATCCGGCTGCTCGATCCGCCGCTGCACGAGTTTCTGCCGCACACCGAGGGACAGATTTCGGCGGTGGCTCGCGACATGGACTGGGGATTCGTCGAGCTGCGCGCCAAAGTCAATCAACTCCACGAAGCGAATCCAATGCTCGGCCATCGCGGCTGCCGCCTGGCCATCACGTATCCCGAGATTTATGAGATGCAGGTGCGCGCAATCTTTCAGGCAGCGTGCGACGTAAAACGCGACGGCGTCGACGCGCGGCCGGAGGTCATGATCCCGCTCGTCGGAACGGTGGGAGAGCTGCAGATTCTCACCGACATGGTGCGGCGCGTGGCGGCTGAGATCATCAAAAGTAGCGGCGTGCAGATTCCGGTGGTCGTCGGCACGATGATCGAGATCCCGCGCGCGACTCTGATCGCCGACAAGCTCGCCGAGACCGCCGAGTTTTTCTCTTTCGGAACGAACGATCTGACGCAGATGACATTCGGGTATTCGCGCGACGATGCCGGTTCGTTTCTGCCGGAGTACGTCGAGAAGAAAATTCTGCCCAGGGATCCGTTTGAGTCACTCGATCAGGAAGGCGTCGGGCAGCTCGTCCGCATCGGCACGGAGCGCGGGCGCAAGACGAAGAAGAACTTGAAGGTGGGAGTGTGCGGTGAGCATGGCGGCGATCCCGATTCCATTCGCTTCTTCCGCACCTGCAATCTCGATTACGTTTCGTGTTCGCCCTATCGGGTGCCGGTCGCCCGTCTGGCAGCGGCCCAAGCCGAGTTGGAGTTCCAGCACTACGAAGGCTGATCCTTCTCCCGCCGATCCTTCCACTGGTGATACCCCCAGATGGCGACGCCGGCGACGATCAGGATCAGCAAACCCCATTTCTCGATGTGCGCGGCGCGGCCCAGGACCGACTCGACCGCTCGGCCGAAGTAGTACCCGAGGGTCGCGATCACGATCGCCCACACGACGCAGGTGATGGCTTCGTAGATTAGAAACTTGATCACCGAGATTCGCGAGATTCCGATGATCACGGCGCAGGTTACGCGCAAGCCGTAGAGCCATTGTGTGATGAAAATCGCGGGGGCGCCGTACCGCTCGAAGATTCGAATCCCCTTGCCGAAGTGTTTCCTCATCTTCGGAAAGCGATCGAGGAGCTTCATACCCTTGGTCCGCCCCAGCCAGAACCAGAAAACATGCCCGACGTAGGCGCCGGAAGCCGCCACCACGATCACCGGAACGAGCTTCAAATACCCGCGCTCGGCAAAGAATCCGGCCATGACCAGGATCGTCTCGCCTTCCAGGAAGGTCCCTATGAAGACAGCGAGATAGCCGAATTGATGCAGTAGCTGTTCTGGCGACATTCAGGGCCGAAAATGCAAGATCCGGGGCTTGCTGAAATAAATAAACGGAAACGAGCGTAACATTGAGCCATAGCAGGAGGTCCAATGAAGCCGCTAAATGTCGCGATAGCCGTCGCCGCACTGGCACTGCCGCTCAGTGCAGCCGATCAACAGAAACCAACCGGCAATACCACGACGACGACCCTCTCCGCGCCGATGTCGCAGGAGCAGATCGATTCACCGCTCGTCCGCGCCGCCAAGGCCACCGGACGGCTGGGGAAGAAGCCAACATTCGTCATTACGAACGAGACGTTGCTGAAAGCCGGCGCGCATTTCGCCATCGCTTCGCAAACAACGCCGCAGCCGCCGCTCACAACGGCGCCTCAGGCCGCCAACACTCAGAAGCAGCAACAGCGGTACGTGCCGCCCGCACAACCCCAATACGTGCAGCCCGGACAACCGCAGTACGTGCAGCCCGCGAAACCGCCTCAGAAATGACAGACGAGTGCCGGCGGAGCCGGCACTCCCTCAGGAGTGGCGGCGCATGTACTTGACTCCGCCGATCAACCCCACAATTGAAGAGATCGGTCTTCGGACGCCGATCGCGCGGGCGAAGCCGCGCGACGCTTTCTGCCCCACTCGAAACATCAGCACTTTCTTCAAGAAGTGCAGCATTTCGGCCTCCTCCCGTCGATAAAATTGCAAGCGCGAGGCCATTCCTAAACTATTGATTATCGGGCGCTTTCGGCCTTCAGAGAGCGTGACATCAGCCGCTGAATCGCTTTCGGCGGCGACTCGTTTTCGTACAGCACCCGATACATTTCAGCGGTGATCGGCATTTCGATTCGATGCCGCTCCGCCAGCGCATTCGCCGCTCGCGCCGTCTTCACTCCCTCGGCCACGAATTTGGTCTCGTCGAGGATTTCCTCGAGCCGTTTCCCCTCTCCCAGCGCAACGCCGACGCTCCGATTTCGCGAAAGCGAGCCGGTGCAGGTCAGGACCAGATCGCCCATCCCGGCGAGACCCGCAAATGTTTCGGGCCGTCCGCCGAGCGCGATTCCGAGCTTGCTGATTTCGTGGAGGCCGCGCGTGATCAGCGCCGCGTTGGTGTTGAAGCCGAGTTTCAAGCCCTCAACCACACCGGCAGCGATGGCGATGACGTTTTTGAGCGACCCGCCCAGCTCGACACCGGTGACATCGCTCGCGTGATAGAGGCGGAACGTGGAGCAAGATAGCGCCCGCTGCATTTCTTGCGAAAAACGATCATCCGTCGACGCCACAACGGCAGCGGTCGGATCGCCGCGCGCGGTTTCCAGAGCAAATGTCGGCCCGGACATGACGGCGAACGCCTGCAGTTTCTCCCCCAGAACGTCCGTCGTGACCTGCGACATGCGCTGGAGCGTGTCGATCTCGATTCCTTTGGTTCCTGAAAGAACGTTGACCCGATCTTTGAGGTGCGGTTTCAGGTCGGAGAGAACCTCACGGTAGTGATGGCTGGGCACGATCATGAAGATCGTCTCGCCGAACGCGGCCGCCTCGGCGAGGGAATGCGTCGGGCGCACACCATCGAGACGCGACCCGGCGAGATATGCCGGATTCGTCCCGCTCTTCGCGATGCCTTCCGCCACACCCGGATCGTGCGCCCATAGCAGAACTTCATTGCCGCAGCGCGACGCGATGATCGCCATTGCAGTCCCGAACGAGCCGGCCCCGATGATCGAAAACTTCACTCTTTCCTCTGTCCCATGCGCCTCTCGCTGCCTTGCGTGAGACGTGCGATATTCGAGTGATGCTTGAGGATGATCGCGATTGCGATCGCGATGCTGATGATGATCGTCCAGAACGGTGCGTGCGTTAGGAAGCGCAGAAAAATCGGAATCGACGCCGCCCCGACGATCGACGCCAGCGAAACAAACCGGGTCGAGATCAGCACGATCAGAAACACGATCGCGGCGCCGGCGACCGCCAGCGGATCGAGCGCCAGAAATGCTCCGGTCGCGGTCGCAACGCCCTTACCGCCGTGAAATCGGAGCCAGACTGGAAACATGTGCGCCAACACTGCGATGAGGGCACACAACGAAATCCAGAACATGCGCGAGTGCAGCGGCGACGCATCCACTCCAACCGGAAGCGGCCACGCCGGGCTTGCCACGACCCACTTCGCGATCGCAACGGCAGCGTATCCTTTCGCCATGTCGAGGACCAGCGCGATCGCGCCGGGCAATTTGCCGAACGAGCGCGTGACGTTCGTCGCCCCGACGTTGCGGCTGCCGATCTGACGGAGATCGGCGCCGGTCATCAGCTTCACCACCAGGAAGCTGAACGGAATCGATCCGAGGAGGTAGGCGACCACGAGGAGTCCGGCGGCGAGCACGCGGACATTGTAGGCGCCCCTCACGCCGGCCTTCTTCCCGGCGGGAGAGGGTGGCGTGAAGCGCCATGTGAGGGGTCAGATCCCCGCGAAGGCGTTCTCCAGATCGGCGATCAGATCCTCGACGTCCTCGATCCCGACCGAAATGCGGACGAGGCCTGGAGTGATGCCGAGGCGTTGGCGCTCCTGGATGGGAACGGAGGCGTGGGTCATCGTCTCGGGGTGTGAGATCAGCGTCTCCACGCCGCCCAACGATTCGCCGAGGAAGCAGAGCCGGACGCCATTGAGAAACTTCGCCGCGTTCTCTTTCGATCCCAGCTCGAACGAAATCATCGCACCGAAGCCTCGCATCTGCTTTTTTGCCAGCGCGTGCTGCGGGTGGGTGGGCAGGCCGGGGTAATAGACCTTCTTCACCTTTCGGTGGCGGCTGAGATAGTCCGCCATCGCGATCCCATTCTCCTCGTGCTGCCGCATCCGAACGGCGAGCGTTTTCACGCCGCGAAGAACGAGCCACGAATCGAATGGCGACAGAATCGCACCGACCGCGTTCTGCAGGAATCCGATCTTCTCCGCGATCGCGTCGGAGTTCGAGATCACCGCCCCGCCGACGGAGTCGGAGTGGCCATTGAGAAACTTGGTGGTCGAGTGGATGACGATGTCGGCGCCGAGCTCGATCGGACGCTGCAGGTACGGAGAGCAGAATGTGTTGTCGACGACCACCAATGCGCCGCGCCTGTGCGCGACGTCCGCGCATGCAGCGATGTCGGTGAGGGTCATCATCGGATTGGTCGGCGTTTCGAGGAAGACGACCTTCGTGTCAGGCCGGATCGCATCGCGCACGGCTTCCACGCGAGAGGTATCCACATAGCTGAACTGCAGTCCGAATTTTTCGAGCACGCGGCTGAAGAGACGATAGGAGCCGCCGTACATGTTTTCACCGGCCACGACGTGATCGCCCGATTGCAGCATCCGGAAGACGACGTCGATCGCCGACATGCCCGACGCGAAGCAGTGCCCATGTCTGCCGCGCTCGAGCGCGGCCAGGTTGGCTTCCAGCACGCTGCGCGTCGGGTTCTTCGTGCGGGCGTATTCGTAACCTTTGTTTTCGCCGAGACGCGGCTGCACGTATGTGGATGTTGCGAAAATCGGATACGTGACGGCGCCGGTGACCGGCTCCGGTTCCTGTCCTGCGTGAATGCATTCAGTGGAGAAGCCCATGGTGGTCCTCACGAGTTCCATTTGGAGAAAATCCCTTTCGAAATGTACCGCTCGGCAGCGTCGGGAATGATCGTCACCAGGCGTTTTCCGCTGCCGAGTTTTTGAGCCACTTGCAGCGCAGCGGCTACGTTCGCACCTGCCGATCCTGCGCCGAGAATTCCTTCTTCCGCCGCCAAACGCTTGACCATCGCGAACGCCGGCGCGTCCTCGATCTGAATGATGTCGTCGGCCAGCGACATGTCGAGCACCGGCGGAATGAAGGACGAGGCGCCGATGCCTTCCACCTCGTGCGGGCCGGCCTCGCCGCCTTTGAGAATCGATCCCTGCGGCTCGACGATCACACAATAGACGTTCGGAATCCGCTCGCGGAGGTATTTCGCAACCCCGGTGAACGTTCCGCCCGTGCCAGCGCCCGTGACGAAGGCATCGATGCGGCCCTCCATCTGCTCGTAGATCTCGGGGCCGGTGGTCTCGTAATGCGACTCGGTGTTGTACGGATTGATGAACTGCTGCGGGATGTAGCTGTTCGGAATCTGCTTCGCCAGTTCGTCCGCGCGAGCGATTGCGCCCTTCATTCCGTCATCCTTCGGCGTGAGCTCGACCTGGCCGCCGAGGGCTTTCATGACTTCGCGCTTCTCGATGGAAAAATTCTCGGGCACGCACAGAATCACTCGATATCCCATCTGCACGCCGACCAGGGCCAGCGCGATTCCGGTGTTGCCGGCGGTCGGCTCGATGATCGTGCCGCCGGGTTTGAGAACGCCGTCGCGCTCGGCGCGCTCGATCATCCCGATTCCGATGCGATCCTTCACCGATCCGCCCGGGCTGAGGAATTCCATCTTGGCGAAGATGGCGGCATCGTTCCTGCCGGGAATGGAGCGAAGCTGCACCATGGGCGTGTTGCCGATCAGGTCGAGGACATTGGTGACCGGCGGGAGGAGGGGACGCGGCAAAGCGGCGGGATTCTAGCAGGCAAATGAAAACGGCGGGCGATGGGCCCGCCGTTCTTGATGTTCGATGAGGATGGATCAGGCCCAGCTGGTCGGACGGGACTGCGAACGGCGCTGGTTGTAGCAATCGCGGCAGTACACCGGCTTGCCGCTGACGGGCGTGAAGGGAACTTCAGTCGCCACGCCGCAGCTGTCGCAGGTGACGCTCACCATCGTGCGCTCGCGCGAACCGCCATTGCCTTCTCGCGCCATCTTGCGCTTGTCGCGGCAGTTCTTGCAGCGCTTTGGTTCGTTTGTGAAACCACGTTCTGCGTAGAACGCCTGTTCATTTTTGCTGAACACGAACTCTTGTCCGCAATCAGCACAAGTCAGACTCTTGTCATTAAACGTATCCATGAAGCATTGATCTCCTAAGTTTCCAACGATTGTTTGATGCCGCAGCGCAGAACATTTGCGGGGTGCCGCGACTGTCCCCGCCAAAAGATTTCACAGCCAAATGGTGGCGACCAGCCTCCTTCCGAACCAAAATGCACACGAACCTCAGGCGGAACGCTTGCGTTTAATGAGGCGTTTCACTTGGGTTCGTTGTTCGCTTTTAACATAGATGTCTAGTGAAGGCAATGGAATACGCCTCACTCAAAATAAGATTGTCAAGCTATTGACGACCTCGACAGACCACAAAATTCGCATCGGCCCGGCCGGCTGGAGTTACACCGATTGGGAGGGAACCGTCTATCCGAAGCACGGCTCGCGATTCGACGCGCTGGCCTATCTGGCCTCGTTTTTCGACACCATCGAGATCAACTCGCCGTTCTATCGCATCCCGCCGCCAACGCACTCGAAGAGCTGGGTCCGCCGGGTGGCCTCCAATCCCGACTTTAAATTCACTACGAAAATATATCGTGGTTTTACGCACGATTCTGCGAAGACATCTCCCGACGATGTAAAGGGATTCCGCAACTACCTCGATCCCCTGATGGACGCCTCGCGCCTCGGCGCCGTTCTTCTCCAATACCCGTGGAGTTTCAAGAACACTCCGGAGAGCGTCGAAAAACTCGAAAAGTTGTTTCGTGATTTCGAGAATTACCCGCTGGCGCTCGAAGTCCGGCACGCGACTTTTCAGAACGACGAGTTCTTCCGCTTCCTCGACCAGCACAACGTCGCGTGGGTCAACGTCGATCAGCCGCTCTTTCACGAGTCGGTCAAGCCGTCCGACACCGTTACCGGGCCGCTGGCATACGTCCGCCTGCACGGGCGCAATTACGAGAAATGGTTCGCGCACGAAGAATCGTGGGAGCGTTACAACTACCTCTACAGCAAAGATGAACTGAAGCCGTGGGTCGATCGCATCGAACGGATGGCGCAGTCGAAAGAAACCTACGTCATCGCGAATAATCACTTCCGAGGACAGGCGATCGTGAACGCGGCGGATTTGAAGGATGCGTTGGGACAGAGCGGAAAAATGCCGCCGCAGCTTCGCGAGGTGTATGGCGAACGCGCCAGCGTGTCACCCCGAGCGTAGCGAGGGGACGGTGTGGGCGGGAGGCACGAAAATTCTCGTTTGTGTTCCACCCAACCACACTGATTCCTCGCGACGCTCGGAATGACAACCAACGGCGAGCGCGTACACTAAGCGCCACCAATGACAGCCCAGGCCCACAAGAGTTTAGGGCCGTATCAGATCAAGTCGTCGCTCGGCAGCGGCGGGATGGGCGAGGTTTTTCTCGCCGAGGATCCGCGGTTACGACGCGACGTCGCGATCAAGATTCTGCCCGCCGCTCTCTCGACTGACAGCGGACGTCGCGCGCGCTTTCTCAATGAGGCGCGTGCCGCATCGGCTCTTCACCATCAGCACATCGTGACGATCTTCGACGTCGGGACGGAGGATGGAGTCGACTACCTGGTCATGGAGTATGTCGAAGGGCGGACGCTGCGCGAGGTGATGTCGCGTCGCCCGATGCCTCCGCGTGCAGCACTCGATATTGCCGCGCAAGTCGCCAGCGGTCTGGCTGCCGCACATGCGATCGGCATTGTCCATCGCGACATCAAGCCCGAGAACATCATGGTCGCGCGTGATGGCGCCGCAAAGATCCTCGATTACGGCCTGGCCAAGCTCACCGAAAACGAGGCGCACACCAATATCGAAACGGACGTTCAGCTCACCAGACCGGGCGTCGTGGTCGGGACAGTGGCGTACATGTCGCCTGAGCAGATCGAGGGGAAACCCGTCGATCATCGCAGCGACATCTACTCCCTCGGCGTCGTGCTTTACGAGATGCTAACCGGCCGGAAGCAGCCGGACAGCGATCAAATCGTGGCTCTGTCGCCGCGGGTTCGAGAAATTCTCACCCGTACGCTCGCCCGCGACCCGACGGAGCGCTATCAACATGCCGGTGACACGCAGCTCGATCTCCGCCGAGCGATGACTGACGATGTGCCATCGACGTCGCGTGTGCGGCCGCGGGCACCGTTTCTCCTTGCCGCGCTAATCGCCGTGGCGGCCATCGCAATCACTAGCGCGATCATCTTCTCGCGGCGAGCGACGGTCGCAACGCCGAACACGCGAATGTCATTCGCACCGCTGACCAGCGACCCGGGCTATGAGGGGGAGCCGACGTTTTCACCAGACGGGCAGACCATCGCCTACGTCTCGGATCGCATCGGCAATCTCGAGATCTTCCTCAAGCAGATTTCCGGCTGACCGGAAATCAATCTAACCAATGATCCTGCCGATGATGTGCAGCCGGCGTTCTCACCGGACGGGAAACAGATTGCATTCGTATCGACTCGTCGAAGCGAAACGCAGCTCGTCTTTCGCAATCCGAGGGTCAGCGAAGTGGGCGGCGACGTCTGGGTGATGCCGGCATTTGGCGGCGCTCCCCGCAAAATCGCTGAGCGCGGCAATTTCCCGGCGTGGGCACCCGATGGTTCGTCGATTATCTTCATCCGCGGCCCGTGGCTCGGCCAGCGCATCTACAAGGTTGCGCCGGCCGGCGGCGAAGCGACACCAGTCCCGATCACGATTACACCTGTCAAGCCACTCTTCGTGTCGCATCCCAGCTTCTCGCCGGACGGCAAATGGATCGCGTTCGACGCGGACCAGCCCAACAATATCTACGTCGTCGCGTCACAAGGCGGCCGCGCTGTCGCCGTGGGTCACGGCTCTGATCCGGCCTGGATGCCGGACTCGCGATCGATCGTCTACTCCGATCTCGACCCGGGAAGAAATTCGACGCTTTCGCGCCTGCCAATCACTCCGGACGGCACTGCGGCCGGGCCGCCGGAGCCGTTGACCTCCGGCCGCGGCGAAGACAAAGCGCCTGCGATCGCGCACGATGGCAGGTCGCTCGTGTATGCCGCGCAGAATGTGGCCTTCAACATTGAGCGCATCCGCTTCGACTCCGATCGAGGTCGCACGGTTGGAACGCCTGAACCGATCACGCGCGGCAACCAGGTCAATCCCTTTTTCACCGTTTCGCCTGATGGCCGGGCGGTGGTTTTCGAGTCAACGCGCGGTCTGCGAGCCAGCCTTTGGCGGCAGGACCTCGTCACAGGCGCGGTCAGCCAGCTTGCCGGCGATGATCGAGACACTTTCACTGCCCCTGAGTGGTCTCCGGACGGCAAACAGATCGCGTTCACGAAAATAACGCCGGAAGGCCGGCGTGAGATCTGGGTCATGAGCAGCGATGGCGGCAATCCACACTTCGCAGCCGGCGGCGGCGGCTTTCCTGCCTGGACGCCGGACAGTCGAGGCATCGCCTTCACCGACTTCGAGCATCGCAACGTGCGCCTGCTCGACTTGTCGACGAAAACGAGTCGCGTACTCGCGAACGAGGGCTCGATCCGCGCACTTCAGAAGTTCAGTTCTGACGGAAAGTGGATGGTGTATCAGGCGATTGGCGAAAAAGCCGTGACGGAAGTGCGCGCCGTCTCCACGAACAGCACTCGCTCGCGCATCCTGGTCAGCGATACGCGTGAAAATATGCATACATTTTTTTCGCCTGACGGCAAATGGGTTTATTACGGACCGGATCACAAGAATCTGTATCGCATCCCGGGACCGGCACAAGGCTGGCGGCACGCGCCTGCGCAGCAGGTGACATTCTTTCCTGAGTCGAATCTGTATCTCGAAGAGCCGCAGATAAGCGCCGATGGGAAGTATGTCTACTTCTCGCGCCGCTCGATCAGCAGCGATCTCTGG
>Ga0207646_10008617_pt1 | contig 10191 bp, 7 predicted proteins | sample KBSK5502metaG_FD_184343 | JGI IMG/M metagenome (GOLD analysis project Ga0207646, IMG submission 184343) | Corn, switchgrass and miscanthus rhizosphere microbial communities from Kellogg Biological Station, Michigan, USA - KBS K5-50-2 metaG... | ecosystem: Host-associated > Plants > Roots >...
GCCGCCGCGGCGCCGCCCGATGACCCGCCGCAGGTGCGCGACAGATCCCACGGGTTGGCGGTGCGCCCGAACAACGGCGCCTCGGTGAAGCATTTATGGCCGAATTCCGGGGTCGTCGTCTTGCCGACCAGGATCGCGCCGACGTGCTTCAGCCGCGCCACCGCCGGCGAGTCCGCCGCCGGCACATTGTCGGCCAGCGCCACCGAGCCGAAGGTCGTGCGCACATCAGCGGTGTTGACCAGATCCTTGACCGCGAACGGCACGCCGTGCAGCGGCCCCAACCCATCACCGCGCATGACCGCCGCCTCGGCGTCCTTCGCGGCGGCGCGCGCCTCCTCGCCGCACACCGTGATGAACGCGTTCAACGCCGGCTGCGCCCGCTCGATCCGCTCCAGCACGGCATCCGCCACCTCGACCGGCGATACCTTCCGCTGCGCTATCAGCCCGGTCAGCTCGGCCGCCGAGGTATAGGCAAGATCGTCGATCATCAAATCACGCTGTCATTGCAAGAGCGGAGCGACGACGTAACCTCCACCCGCCTGGAGATTGCTTCGCTCGGCTTGCAATGACAATGAGGTTCGCGGCTGAGCGCAGCGCGGGCGGACCCCGGCGCAAGTCCGGGTAAATTCCGATCCAACCCGAAAGAAAATTCGGGGTGTTTCGCTAAACCGGTAATTGTCGTCTGGCGGCGCCGACGATATAGACAGCGAACGGTTTGGGGGAGGGGGACATGACCGCTACGAGGCTTTCGCGGCGCGCCCTGTTGCGCCGCTCGGCGGGCATTTTCGCCGTGGGCATCGCTGCTCACGGATGCACCGACGTTGTCCAAACCTTGTATCCCTATATGGGCAACGATCTGCGCATGATCGCGAGCAGTATCAGCTTGCTGGCGAGGTCGCTCCAAAGCTGTTGCGACAGTGGCGATACCGGTGCCTTCATCACCGACCTGGCGGCTATCGCTAACGACATCAACGGCACCGTGTCGGCGATTTGGCCGTCTACCGCCTCCAGTCTGACGGCGCCCGCGGAAAGCCAGATTTTGCGGATTGCCGTCGATGTGAACGACTTCATCGACACGTTGGACAGGATGGCGGCGGCAAAACCCATGCCCGATCCGGTCGCCTCGACCGCAACGACCGTCATAGGAGCCGTTTTGGCGCTGCTGCGGCCGATAGAGGTGGCCCATAACCTAGCCGTGGTGCCGGGAGCGCTGCCGCCGCCGTCGCGGCCGGTGCTGTCGTCGCTCGCCGTTCCGCTGCGCTCGCGTGCGATCCGCGCGGCGGCCGAGCGGCACGCGAAAACTCTGAGCCCCGAGGCGGCGCGCAGCGAACTCGCGGCGACACGCTTCCCCGGCTCCTGAAGCTTCAACGCGCCGCCCTGACGTTCAACCGGCTGCTGTCACTCCGCGGCTGCGGTTGCGGCGGTGGGCGGGCGGCGCGGTGTGCGCAACAGCAGGATCAGGGGGGAAGCCAGGATCACGAGCAGCATCATCAGTTTGAAATCGTCGATATAGGCGACCATTGCCGCCTGGCGGGTCGCCTCGGCGTTCAGCGCGGCGATGCCCGAAGGGTTGGTCAGGCTGAAGGGATGCGCCAGGAACGGCGCCTGCGCCAGCGGGTTGTCGGGCCGCAGATGCTCGACCAGGCGCGAATGGACGATCTGCGTGTTCTCCGCCAGGAGCGCCACGACGATCGAGATGCCGATGCTGCCGCCGATGTTGCGCATCAGGCTGAAGATCGCGGTGCCCTGCGTCAGGATCTGCCGCGGCAGGGTCGAGAAGGTGACGGTGCTGAGCGGCGTGAACACAAAGCCGAGGCCCAGCCCCTGCAACACGCCGGAGGTGATGACCGGCCCCGTGTCCATCTGCGTCGTGAAGCCGGTCATCTGCCACAACGCAATCGCGGTCAGCGCCAGCCCGGTCATCAGGATGAACCGGATATCGACGCGGCCGACCAGCCGCGAGCAGATGATCATCGCGACCATCGTGCCGATCCCGCGCGGCGCCGTCACCAGCCCGGTCGTCACCACCGGATAGTTCATCAAATTCTGCAGCATCAACGGCAGCAGCGTCATCGTGCCATAGAGCGGCATGCCGATCAGGAACATCAGCACGGTGCCGATCATGCAGTTGCGGTCCTTCAACAGCTCGTGGTTCAGGAACGAGCGGTCGGTCGCGGTCGCGGTGTGGACAACGAACAGGTAAAGCCCGAGCGCGGCGATGGTCGCCTCGATCCAGATCTCGATCGAGCCGAACCAATCCTTCAGCTCGCCGCGGTCGAGCAGCATCTGCAGCGCGCCGATCGCCAGGCTCAATGCCGCAAAGCCGAAAAAGTCGAAGGGTTCGCGATGACCGTGCCGGGTCTCGCGGATGAACAGAAAGATGCCGATCGCGGCCAGCACGCCGAACGGCAGGTTGATGTAGAACACCCAGCGCCAATTGTAGAAATCGGTCAGGTAGCCGCCGAGCGCCGGGCCGATGATCGGGCCGAGGATCACGCCCATGCCCCACACCGCCATCGCCTTGGCGTGGCGCTCGGGCGGGTTGATCTGGAACAGCACGGCTTGCGACAACGGCACCAGCGCCGCGCCGCACACCCCCTGCAACAGGCGGTAGATGACGAGCTGGGCCAGGCTCGTCGCCGCGCCGCACAGCGCCGAGGCGATCGTGAAGCCGACGACCGAGATCAGGAACACGTATTTGATGCCGAACCGGCCGGCGAGCCAGCCGGTCAGCGGTGTCATGATCGCCGCGGCGACGATGTAGGAGGTGACGACCCAGGCGATCTGGTCCTGCGAAGCCGACAGGCTGCCCTGCATGTGCGGCAACGCGACATTGGTGATCGTCGTGTCGACCCCCTGCATGAAGGTCGCCAGCATGATCGAAGCGGTGATGGCAACCCGGTTTGGTCCGGCAGGGGAGGCGACAGGGGTGGGAGAGTCTCCCCTCAATGCGGCGCCTCGCCGGCCCGCGCGGTGCCGAACAGGCGGTCGCTCGTGCGCTGCACCCAGGCGAGCCAAGGCCGGCGATGCTTGGTGTCGACCTCGACGCTGGCGCTGAGCCCGGCATGCAGGGGCAGGTCTGCCGGGCTGCAGTCGAGCGCCAGCCGCACCGGCAGGCGCTGCACCACCTTGACCCAGTTGCCGGTCGCATTCTCGGGCGGCAACAGCGAGAAGCTCAGCCCGGTGCCGGGGCTCAAACTGATCACCTTGCCGTGACACACGGCATCCGGGTAGGTGTCGATCTCGACGGTCGCGTCCTGTCCCGGGCGCATATGAGTCAGCTCGGTCTCCTTGAAATTCGCTTCGACCCAGATGCGGTCGGACATCATCGAAAACACCGGTGTCGATGCGGTGACATAGGTCCCGACCTGAACCTGCTCGACCTTGGTGACGATGCCGTTCTGCGGCGCCTTCACCACGGTGTAGCTGAGGTCGAGCTCGGCCTTGTCGAGCGCCGCCTGGGCACGCTGCACGGTCGGGTGCTGGTCGGTCGGAATGTTCGTGTTACCGCCCAGCTGTGCCAGGATGTTGGCGGCGTCACTCTGCGTCGAGGTCACCTTGTGCTGTGCCGTTTGCAGGTTGTTCTGCACCTGGTCGTAGGTCGACCGGGCCGCGACACCGCTGGTCGCGAGCTGCCGCTGGCGCTCGAATTCGCGCTGCTGATAGGTGAGCGAATCCTCGGCAGAACGCAGCTCAGCCTGCTTCTGGCGATAGGTCGCCTTCAGCGCCTCGATCTGCAACCGTGCCGAATCCAGCATCGCTTGCGCCTGCTCGACTGCGATGCGGTACGGCCGGTCGTCGAGCTGGAACATGACATCGCCCTTGGCGACCCGCTGATTGTCATGCACCAGCACCGCGACCACCCGGCCGGCGACGTCGGTGCTGATCATCGTTCGCGCCGCCTGCACATAGGCGTCGTCGGTCGAAACGTAGCGGCCGCTCGTTAGGTACCACCACGAGGCCGTGATCAGGACGGCGAGCGGCCCGGCCAGCATCAAGGGCAGGCGCAGCCGCTGGCGCAACGGGCGGCCCGGCCGCGCCGCGACCGCGGCGCCGACCTCGCCGATGGCCCGGCGAAAGCTGCGGACCGGAGATTCCTGTGTGCTCACCGTCCGACCTCGATGGCCGCAACTCGCGCCGGCGCGGCCTCGGCGCTATCGCGGGAGGGCGCTGCCACGGCGGTGCGGCGCGGTGACGACAGCATCGGTGTCTCGCCGCCGCCCTCGCTAAGATTCTCTGACGCCTGCGGCACGCGTTCGGACAAGGTCGCGTGCACCCGCTTCAAAAGATCGATCAGCTGCCCGGCTTCGGCGGGCTTCAGCCGGGCCAGCGCCTCGTCGCGGGTCTCGTTCGCGACATCCAGAATTCGGCTGAGGATCGGGCGCGCCTTGGCGGTCAGGAACAGGCGCCGGGCCCGGCGGTCGGCCGGGTGCGGGCGGCGCTCGATCCAGCCCGCTTCCTCCACGCGGTCGATCTGCCGCACCAGGGTCATCGGCCGGATCTCCAGCAGATCGGCGAGGCCGGCCTGGTTGATGCCCTCGTTGCGGGCGATGTAGCCGAGGGTCCGGCATTGCGCCCGGGTCAAGCCCAGGCGGCGGCCGTTATGGTCGAAGCGCCGCCCGAACAGGCGGGCGACGTCGTTGACGAGAAACCCGAAACTGCGTTCGAGATCCAAGATTGCACCCCGAGATAAGACGCAAGGCTGATAGTAAGCTAGACATATAGTATGCACCCGTTCAGAGCCATGCCCCTTTGCGTGGGGCTGGTCTTCGCGAATGCGATAGCTCGCGCAACACGCGACAGCTCAGGCCTGCCGTCGCGGCATCAGGGCGCGTTCCTCGATCACGATGCGGCGGGCCAGGAGCGCCAGATTGGCCGCCGAAAAGACCGCCGCAATCAGCACGGCGCCGAAGGCGAGCGGCAGGATCGCGATCTCGGCAATGACGATGAGATAATTCGGATGGTTAAGAAACCGATACGGCCCGCGGTTCACCAGTGGCCTGTCGGGCGGCACGATCAGGCGGGTCGTCCAATACCGGCCGAGGCTGGCGATGACCCACAGCCGGCCGAACTGCAACGCGGCGAACACCGCCAGCAGCGGCCATGACGGTGGCGTCGAGGCCGGCACCAGCAGCGCCAGGCTCAGCAGCCAGGCGGCGTGCAGCGCGACGAAGAAGGGATAGCCGCCGGCATCGAGCTCGACCGCGCCGCCCGCCCGCAAATCGCGGGTATTGCGCGCCGCCAGGGCAAGCTCGCCAAGCCGCTGCAGCACGACGACGCCGAGCACGATATGCAGCAGGCTCATCGATCGCCGAGCAGCGCGAAACCGGCCGTGAAGCCCGGCCCGAGCGCAATCATCAATGCCCGGCCCCACGCTTCGTCCGCGGCGCGGCTCCGCGCCAGCATACGTTCGAGCACGAACAAGACGCTGGCGGCCGACATGTTGCCGTAGTCGCGCAACACGCCGCGCGCCTCCTCCAGCGCCCCCGGCTGCAGGCCGAACACCGTCTCGAACGCGTCCAGCACCTTGGGGCCGCCGGGATGGCAAACGAAGCGGTCGATATCGCCGAGACGCAACTCCTGCCGGGCGAGGAAATCGTCGACGGCCGGCTTCAGCTCCGCCTGCATCAGGCGCGGGATGTCGCGCGAGAAGATCGCCTTCAGCCCGTCATCGGCGACGTCCCATCCCATGATGTCGAGGCTGTTGGGCCAGGTATGCTCGCCGGTTGCAACGATGGCCGGCCCCCCACCGTCACCCCCGGTCTCCGGGTCCCAGCGCAGTAGCGCGGCGGCGGCGCCGTCGCCGAACAGCGCGGTCGCGACGATATTGCTCTTGGCCAGATCGTCACGCCGAAACGACAGGGTGCACAATTCGACGACCAGGCACAGCACCGCGTTGCCCGGCAATGCCGCGGCCATGTCGGCGGCGCGGGCCAGCCCGACGACCCCGCCGGCGCAGCCCAGCCCGAAGATCGGCAGCCGCGCGATGTGGCGCGGCAGCCGCATCCGCTCGATCAGCAGAGCATCGAGGCTCGGCGTCGCAACGCCGGTGGTCGACACGGTGACGATGCCGCCTAGATCGCCGGCGCCGAGACCGGCGCGGTCGAGCACCCGGCCGGCGACATTTTCCAGCAGATCGAGCGCTGCCGTCAGGTAGCACCGGTTGCGCTCGGCCCAGCCATGCGGCTCGTCATACCAGTCGAGCGGCACAGACGAGTAGCGCCGCGCAATACCGCTGTTGACGAAGACCGGCAGCAGCCGGTCGAGGTCGGCCGAGCGCCCGAACAGCCGCTTGACGCGTTCGACGACCTCGTCCTGGCCGAGCGCATGCGGCGGGACGGCAGTGGCAAGGCCCAGCAGACGCGGAGAGAGCGACATCGGATGGCTCCCCTGAATTGGAACGCCCCGAGAAAACGGAACGCTGTCGTTTACCTAAGCGGCAAGCCGCGCAGGTGCAATCACGATGCTGCGAGCACGCAACAAAAACCCTCTCCCGCAAACGCGGGAGAGGGGGAACCCGTCGCGTCAGCGACGCGTGGGTGAGGGTCTTTCCGAACGCTGATACCCTCACTCGCCTCACTACGCTCGGCACCCTCTCCCCCCAAGGAGTTCCCTGGGCGGGAGAGGGGTTTCACTCTTTAGTTCACCAGCCGGTAGAACTTCGCGGCGTTCTCGCAGGTGATCTTGTGCACCACCTCGGGCGACAGCCCGACGAATTGCTCGTCGATGTATTTCTGCGATTCCGGCCATACGCCGTCGGTGTGCGGGTAGTCCGAGCCCCACATGATGGTCTCGACGCCGATATCGTCGATCAGCTTGGCGCCGATCGGGTCGAACTGAAAGGTCGCGCGGCACTGGCGGCGCCAATACTCGCTCGGCTTCAGCTTCATCAGGTCGCGAAACCGGTCCTCGAACTCGAAATCCATGCGGTGCAGCGCATAGGGTATCCAGCCGACGCCGCTCTCGCCAAAGCCGATGCGGAGGTTGGGGTGCCGCTCGAACACGCCGGCGCCCATCATCCCGGCCATGATGTGAATGAGGCCCATCTGGAAGGCCGAGACGCCGGTGAACATCGCGGCCCGCTGTACCTGCCGCACTTCGGTGCGCGACCGCGGCGCCGTCGTTGGGAAGGTGTGGAAATGCAACGGCAGGTCGACATCGGCGACCGCCTGCCACAACGGCTCCCAAACCGGGTGCCACATCGGCTCCATGTCCCATGAGCAGGACAATTCAAGGCCGCGCAGGCCCATCTTGGACACCCGGCGGACCTCCTTCACCGCCTCGTCGACGCTGCCGTAGGGCAGGCAGGCGAGGCCGATATGGCGGTCAGGATAATGGCTGCAGAACTCCTTCAGCCAGTCGTTGTAGATGCGCAGCACCTCGTTCGACGCTTCCCGGTCGTTGAGCTTCGAAGCGGTCCCGAGAATGCCGTAGATGACTTCGGCGTCGACCCCGTCCGTCTCCATGTCCTTGAGGCGCAGATGCGGGTCGCGGCAGCGGAACTTGCCTTTCTTGGCGTCTTCATAGAGCCCGTGCTCGGCCATGATGTCGACCCGGACATTCTGCCCCGGGACGTGCTTGGCGCCGCCCGGGCCGACGCCGTTCACCAGCCCGAAATTGGCGCCGTTCTTGGCGACCCATTGCGGCCCGTCCGGCCCGTCCTCGACATAGGGCATCCGTCCCTTCATCTCGCGCGAGGCGTTCTCGACGAATAGCTCCGGCGGCATGCACGGCATATCGAGATGGCAATCGGCGGAGATGCGCTTGTAATGCATGGTGCGTTTCCTTCGGACTCGGATGTACTGGCGATAGTGTAACGCGTTTGGCAGGGCTTTTGCCAATGCCGGGTTTGCAGCCCGCCATGCGCTAGGGATCGTAGGGGCGGGCGCAGCGGAGCGAAACCCGCCAGCTTTCGCGCGGCTGCAATATGGCGGGTTACGCTCCGCTGCACCCGCCCTACGGCCGTCGCGCATCCTTGATCGCCTGCCAGATCCGCTGGCTGGTGGTCGGCATCTCGATGTGCCTCACCCCGAGCGTTTCCAGCGCATTCATCACCGCGTTGACGATCGCCGGCAGGGCGCCGACCGTGCCGGCCTCGCCCGCGCCCTTGGCGCCGATCGGGTTGAGCTTGGTCGGGCACGGGTTGCTCTCGACCTTGATCGGGCCGAAATCCTCGGCCCGCGGCATTGCGTAATCCATGAAGCTGCCGCTCAGCATCTGCCCCGACTCGCGGTCGTAGACGACCTGCTCCATGACCGCCTGTCCAAGCCCCTGCGCGATCCCGCCATGGATCTGGCCCTTGAGGCCGATCGGGTTGACGACGGTGCCGACATCGTCGACGACGACATAGTTCAGGATTTCGAGCTCGCCGGTCTCGGCGTCGATCTCGACTTCGCAGACATGGCTGCCGTTCGGATAGGTCGTGTCGGCCGGCGAGAAGGTGCCGGTCTCGAACAGCCCGCCCTCGAAGCCCGGCGGCAGCCGCCCGATCTGGAACGACGCCTTCGCCACCTCACTGATCGCGATGCGCCGGTCGGTGCCGGCGACCGCGAAATTGCCGCCATTGTCGCCGACCGCGAATTCGATGTCGGCCTCGGCCGCTTCGAGCAGATGCGCGGCCAGACGCTTGCCCTTGGCGATGATTTTGTCGGCTGCCATCCACAGCGCCGAGCCGCCGATCACGGTCGAGCGCGAGCCGTTGGTGCCGATGCCGAAGGCAACCCGGTCGGTGTCGCCGTCGATGTACTGCACCTCGGCGGGATCGAGCCCGAGCCGCTCGTTGAGGATCTGCTTGAACACGGTCTCGTGGCCCTGGCCCTGGTTCTTGCTGCCCATCAAGAGCATCGCATTGCCGCTGGGATGAAAGCGGATTTCGGCGAATTCCTGGCCGGGCCCGGCCGCCTTCTCGATCGGGTTGGCGACGCCGATGCCGCGTAATTTGCCGCGCCGCTTCGCCTCGTCGCGCCGTTTCGCGAAGCCGGACCAATCCGCCAGTTCCAGCACCTTCTGCTGGTTCGCCGGGAAGTCGCCGCTGTCGTAATTGAGGCCGAAGGCATTCCTGTACGGGATCTTCGCCGGCGGGATCAGGTTGATCCGGCGCAATTCGACCGGGTCATGCCCCAATTCGCGCGCCGTGTCGTCGATCAGCCGCTCGATGACGTAGGTGGCTTCCGGCCGCCCGGCGCCGCGATAGGGCGCGGTGCCGTTGGTGTTGGCCATGACCGCCAGCACCGCGACATGGGCGGCGGGGATGTCATAGACCCCGGCCAATGTCCCGACATTCCCGAACGTCGCGAGCAGATTGCGCTCGGATGAGATGTAGGCGCCGACATTCGCGAAGGTCTTGACCCGCAGCCCGAGAAATTTCCCGTTGCCGTCGAGTGCCAACTCGGCTTCGCTGATGTTGTCGCGCGCGTGCTCGTCGGCCTGGATCGCCTCGCTGCGCTCGCAATTCCATTTGACCGGCCGGCGCAGCCGCTTCGCGGCGAACAGCACGAGCCGGTGCTCGGGGTACTGCCAGCCCTTCGTGCCGAACCCGCCGCCGACGTCGCCGGCGATGACCCGGATGCGGCTCTCCGGGATCTTGAAGATACGGGTCGCCAGCGCCTGCCGCACCCGGTGCGGGTACTGCACATCGGCGTAGAGCGTGTAGCGGTCCTCGCCCGGGTCCCATCTTCCGATCGCGCCGCGCGGCTCCATGAAATGCGCGTAGACCCGGCTGATCACGTACCGCCGTTTGACGATGTGCGCCGCATTGGCGAGGGCGGCGTCGGCCGCCGCCTTGTTGCCGCTCTCGAACAAATTCGAGATGTTGTCCGGGCATTCCTCCCACACCGCATGCTTGCCGGCCGCGGCATCGGCGGTGTCGGTGACCGAGGGCAGGATGTCGTAATCGATGTCGATCAGCTCGGCCGCGTCCTTCGCCTGCGCCAAACTCTCGGCGACGATGAAGGCGACGGGCTCGCCGACATACCGCACCCGCTCCTGCGCCAGGCCGAGATGCGCCCGCCAGAACATCGGCGAGCCGTCGGGTCGCTTGCGGTTGTTGGCAAACGGCACGCCCAGCGTGCCGAGCCCGGCGGCGGCGAGGTCCTCGCCGGTATAGATCGTCAGCACCCCCGGCGCCTTCTGCGCCGCGCTCAGATCCATCGCGCGGATCACGGCATGCGCGTGCGGCGAGCGCAGCACGAA
>Ga0207646_10008620_pt1 | contig 10190 bp, 5 predicted proteins | sample KBSK5502metaG_FD_184343 | JGI IMG/M metagenome (GOLD analysis project Ga0207646, IMG submission 184343) | Corn, switchgrass and miscanthus rhizosphere microbial communities from Kellogg Biological Station, Michigan, USA - KBS K5-50-2 metaG... | ecosystem: Host-associated > Plants > Roots >...
CGATTTTCTCGTCGAGGGGGACGGGGCTCGTCTTGAGGACGTAGGGGCTGCGGCCGACGGTCTTCATCTCGATCTGTTTGAGGGTGATCGGTTCGGCCGAGCGGTTCTTTACCGTCATCGAATAGGCGATCGAGTCGGCCCCCTGCTGTTGCACTTCGAATTCGGAGGGCGGGAGCTGCGTGATCCGGATCTCGGGGGCATCGGCCGTCGCCGGCACGGGGGTCGTCGCGCAACGAAGGGCGGCGACGGAGAGCAATGCGATCGTCAGGAATCGTCTCATCCTTTTTTCCTCCCAGCCATGTCGAATCCCACCGCTGCCACGAGGACTGCTCCTTTAATAATGTACTGCGTCGCGTTCTCCACGCTTAGTAGCGACATGCCGTTGTCGAGGCTGGCCATCACCAGCGCGCCGAGGAGCGCGCCGGCGACTTTACCGCGGCCGCCCATCAGGCTCGTGCCGCCGATGACGCAGGCGGCGATGGCGTCGAGCTCCATCAGCGATCCGGCGTCGGGCGACGCGCTGCCGACGCGGCCCGTGTGGAGCAGCGAGGCGATGCCGACCAGCGCGCCGAGGAGAGCGAACGCGCCGAGGATGTAGCGTTTCGAATTGATGCCGGAGAGGCGCGCGGCGTCGGGGTTGCTGCCGATGGCGTAGAGGTAGCGGCCGAACGTTGTCTTCTGCGTCAGGAACTCGCCGGCGATCGCCACGCCCAGCAGCACGATGACCGGCAGCGGCACGCCGCCCTGCTGATTCATCATGAAGACGAAGAGCGCGATCAGGACGGAAGGCACCACGATGCGCGCGATCGTCGCGGCGCCGCCGGCGACCGGCAGTCCGTGTCGTGTGCGCGCGCGATTGCGGCGGATCGTCAGCCAGATCACCGCCACGATCGCCACTCCCGCGAGAACGACTCCCGACGCCGGTGTGATGAACGCCACGCCGAGGAGGCGGAGGAAGCGGATGCGAACCGGGATCGTCTCCCCTTTGGTCAGATAGAGGACCACGCCGCGCCAGCTCAGCAGTCCGCCGAGCGTAACGATGAACGACGGAATGTTGCCGTACGCGACGAGCGCGCCCTGCAGGATGCCGGCGACGATGCCGACCGCCAGTCCCGTCAGCAGCGACGGAACGAGTCCCCATCCCTGCGTCATCGCCACGATCCCGCCCGCCAGTCCGACGAGCGATCCGACCGAGAGATCGATCTGCCGCGCGATGATCACGAACAGCATCCCCACCGCGAGCACGCCGGTGACCGACATCTGCTTGAGCAAGTTCGCGAGGTTGACCGGGCGCATAAAGACGCCGCCGGTGCGCCACTCGAAGTAGATCCAGATCGCGATCAGCGCGAAGACCATCGTGTAGGCGCGCACCGCCTCGCTGGAGATCCGCCAGCGTCCGCCGCCGGTCGCATCCGCGTCGATTGTCGTCATGCGATCTCCCTTACGTGTCCGGTCGCGCACGCCATCACCGCTTCGGCGACCGCTTCGGCGCGTCCGAATTCGCCCGTGACCCTTCCTTCATGCAGCACGAGCACGCGGTCGGACAGTCCGAGCACTTCGGGGAGCTCGGACGAAACGAGGACGATGGCCATCCCCTCCGCGGCGAGGCGGTTGATCTGCACGTAGATCTCCTGCTTCGCGCCGATGTCGATGCCGCGCGTCGGCTCGTCGAGGAAAAGCACTTTCGGTTCGGTCAGCAGCCACTTGGCGAGGACCACCTTCTGCTGATTGCCCCCCGACAGCGTCCCGACCACGCTGAAGACCGAGCGTGCCTTGATGCGCAGCTCCTTCATCGACCGTTCGCCGGCCGCGGTCTCCGCGTCGGCGTCGGTGAGGAGCGGGCCGGAGATCCGTTTCAGCGCGGCGAGGGTGAGGTTGGTGACGATGGCGTGATCGAGCAGCAGGCCGAATCGCTTGCGGTCCTCGGTGACGAAGCCGATTCCCGCTGCGATCGCATCGGAGGGATTGTCGATCGATATTCGTGTCATTCCTCGCCGCGAAGACGGCGAGGAATCCCCTTCGGGCTTGCGACGATCGTCACGCCGGTCGGGGGATTCCGGGATGACACCGTTGTCTCCGACGAAAAACTCGCCGCGCTTGCGTCCCGGATGCGCGCCGAAGATCGCCATCAACAACTCGCTCCGTCCTGCGCCGACTAGGCCGGCGATGCCGAGCACTTCGCCGCGGCGGACCGAGAAGCTGACGTCGTCGACCAGCAGCTTGCCGCGCACGTTCGGATCTTCGACCGTGACGCCGCGCGCTTCGAAGATGACCTCCTGCGGCGTCCGCTGGGACGGCGGGAAGATGTCGGACACCTCGCGGCCGACCATCCGCGCGATGAGGCGCTGCGTGTCGAGCGCCGCGGCGTCGTCCGTGCCGACGGTGCGGCCGTCGCGCAGGACGGTGATGCGGTTCGCGAGGCGGAAGACCTCGTCGAGCTTGTGCGAGATGTAGATGATGCCGGCGCCGTTGGCGCGGAGGCGGTCGAGGATGCTGAAGAGCACCTCCGCCTCGCTCTCGGTGAGCGCGGCGGTCGGCTCGTCGAGCACGAGGATTCGCGCCTCTCGCGTGAGCGCCTTGGCGATCTCGACGAGGTGCTGCTGCCCGATGCCGAGATAGCCGAGGGGCGTGTGGGCATCGAGAGTGAGGTGCAGCTCGTCGAGCACGCGCTGCGCGCGGGCGTGGATCTCCTCGCTGCGGATGATCCCGAAGCGCCGCGGCTCGCGTCCGAGGAAGACGTTCTCCGCTATGGAAAGCTCGGGGACGAGCGACAGCTCCTGGTGCACGACGGCGATGCCCGCTTCCTCCGCGGCATGCACACCGTCGAAGCGGCTCGGTTTGTCGTCGACGAGGATCTCGCCGTCGTAGGTCCCATGCGGATAGACGCCGCCGAGGACATTCATCAACGTCGACTTCCCGGCGCCGTTCTCGCCGACGAGCGCGTGAATCTCGCCGGCGCGAAGGTCGAAGGAGACGCGGTCGAGCGCCAGCACGCCCGGGAAGCGCTTGGTGATCTCGCGCATCTCGAGGAGGGGGAGGGTCATTCCGTGTCATTCCGCGCCGCAACGACGGCGCGGAATCCCCTCCCAACGGAGCGACGATCAGCGGTTTCAGCGGGGGATTCCGCTCCGCGCTGCGCGCCTGCCGGCGCTCCGCCGGCGCGGAATGACACCATCGCCGATCCCATCCTCACTGCCCGTAAATCTCTTGCCGCGTGTGGTAGCCGTCCTTGATCACCGTCGCGTCCACATTGCTCTTGTCGACCACCACCGGCGTGATCAGGATGGCCGGCACGTCCTTCTTTCCGTTGTTGATCTTGTCGTGCGTGTCGACCGGCGTTTTCTGCGCGAGCTTCACCGCCGCGTCGACGGCACCGTAGGCGAGCGGCATGATCGGCTTGTAGACCGTCATCGTCTGCGTCCCTCGCACGATCCGTTGCACGGCGTCCTTCTGCGCGTCCTGTCCGGTGACGAGCACCTTTCCGCTGAGGCCCGCCGCTTCGAGCGCGGAGATCGCGCCGCCGGCGGTGCCGTCGTTCGAGGCGACGATGGCGTCGATCTTGTTGCCGGTGCGCGTCAGCGCGTCCTCGGTGATGCGCAGCGCTTCTTCCGCTTTCCACTCGCGAGCGAACTGTTCCGAGATGATCTTCACGTCGCCCTTGTCGATGGCCGGCTTGAGCACGCGCGTCTGGCCTTTGCGGAGGAGGATGGCGTTGTAGTCGGTCGGGGAGCCGCCGATGAGGACGTAGTTCCCTTTCGGCACGTGACTCAGCGCGTACTCAGCCTGCATCTCGCCGATGCGCTCGACCTGATGCGAGACATAGAGGTCGAGGTCGCAGTTGCGGATGAGCCGGTCGTAGGAGATGACCGGCACCCCTTTGCGATGCGCGGCCTCGACGATCGACGCCGCGATCTCGCCGTTGTGCGGGGCGACGATGAGGACGTCGATCCCTTTGGTCAACATGTTGTCGGCCTGCTTCGTCTGCACGGCGTCGTCGCCGTTCGCCACCTGCACGTCGAGCGCGGCGCCGACCTCTTTGGCGCGCTGCTCGACCAGCATCTTGTCGCGCTGCCAGCGCTCTTCCTTCAGCGTGTCCATCGAGAAACCGATGCGGATCGGGCCGGCGTGCGGCTCGCGCGTCGTCTCACCGGTGGCGGTCTCCTGCGGCGCGTTGACGCACGACGCCGCGAGCAGAATGCAGACGGCGGCGAGCGAGATGTTCCTCATCGCGATGCTCCTTGTGTGTTGGGTTACGGGGTTACGGGGTTACGGGGTTACTGGGTTTCTGGGTTTCTGGGCTACGCGGTTGCGCGGTTCGTACTGCGCATTGTGTGAAAACCTCGCAACCCAGCAACCCCGCAACCCGCTCTTGTACCATGACCAAGGATGACACGCCTCCACAGGCTGACGCTCGCTTTCACACTCCTGCTCGTCTCCTGTTCCACGGCCGACGCCTTCTCCGGCCATCCTCGTCCGGGGCGATGGCCGAGCGGTCCGCAGCAGTGGAATCATGAGTGGGCGCGGGGGGCGGTTTTCTACCAGATCTTCATGCGCAGCTTCGCCGACTCCGACGGCGACGGCATCGGCGACTTCAACGGCGTGACCGCGAAGCTCGACTACTTCACCACCCTCGGGGTCGACGCCATCTGGCTCACGCCGGTGTTCGAGTCCCCCAGCTATCACGGCTACGACGCCACCGACTACGAGGCCATCGAACGCGATTACGGGACGCGCGCCGACTTCCAGCACTTTCTCGACGAAGCGCACCGCCGCGGCATGCGCGTGATCCTCGACTTCGTCATGAACCACACCAGCTCGCAGCATCCGTGGTTCCTCGAGTCGGCGTCGTCGACGGCCTCGGCGAAGCGCAACTGGTACGTCTGGAGCGCCACCGATCCCGGCTGGCGGCAGCCGTGGGGCGGCGATCCGTCGTGGCATCCGCTGAACGGCGCGTACTACTACGGCGTCTTCTGGAGCGGCATGCCCGACCTCAACTACCGGACGCCGGAAGTGAAGACGGAGATGTTCCGCCTCGCGCGCTACTGGCTCGGGCAGGGGGTCGACGGATTCCGCCTCGACGCGACGCGCTACCTCGTCGAGACCGGTCCCGGCTCCGGCCAGTCCGACACGGCGGAGACGCATCAACTGCTGAAAGACTTCGCCGCCGACATCCGCACCACGAAGGCGGCTGCGATCCTCGTCGCGGAGAACACGACCGACATCATCAACCTCGCGGCCTACTACGGCTCGACGGCGGTCATCAAGGGCGGCGACGAGATCTCGATGAACTTCAACTTCCCGCTCGCCGGCGCGGTGATGAACGGCGTGCGCGACGGCTCCGCGCAGTTCATCGTCGCCACGTTGCGCGCCGACAACGCCAACTACCCGCAGGGGATCATCGACGCGCCGTTCCTGACGAACCACGATCAGACGCGGCTGGCGACGCAGCTCGGCAACGATCCCGGCAAGCTGCGCGACGCCGCGGCGATTCTCCTCACGCTGCCGGGCGCGCCGTTCGTCTACTACGGCGAAGAGCTCGGCCTGCAGAACGGCCCGACGCAGACGGACGAATCGAAGCGGACGCCGATGCCGTGGAGCGCCTCCGGCGGCTTCACCACCGGCACGCCGTGGTTCGGCTACGCGCCCGGCCTGTCGACGGCGAACGTCGCCGCGGAGACCAACGACCCGCAGTCGCTGCTGTCGTACTACCGCGACTGGATCGCCGCGCGGAAGCACTCGCCGGCCTTGCTGCGCGGCAACATCGCGCCGCTCGACGCCAACGACAAGATCCTCGCCTTCACCCGCGATTCCGGCGACGAGCGCGTGCTCGTCGTGCACAACCTCGGCACATCATCGACCGACGCCGGGCCGTTCGCGGGAAACACGCTCGAGTTGATCCACGCCGACGGCGGCGTCTCCGCCCCCGCCGGCAGCTCCGGCGCATGGCACATGACGATGCCGGCGCACAGCAGCGCGGTGTGGCGGATTCGGTAACGCCCGTAACGCCGGCGTCTCGCCTGCGCTTTGCGGCGGCGAGACGCCGCCGCGGGCGGGTTGAAACCCGCCCCACATACGTTGACTCGTTGTAGCGGCTTTCTGTGCACCACCGGGACGCTCGTGGTTTTGCCCTACCGAATGTGGCGCGGGATTCATCCCGCGCATGTGGCGCTACCCATGTGGTCGCTTTCGCTATACTCGCTCCACATAATGACAATCGATCCACAAGGGAGGAAAGATGACTCGGTCCCACAGGTCATTCCTATTCGCCCTCGCATTGGCGCTCTTCGGAGCGTGGTCCGCCTTCGCCCAGACGGCGACCGCGCGCATTGAAGGAAACGTCACCGATGAAAGCGGGTCGGCCCTTCCGGGGGCAACGGTCACGGCGCGGAACACCGGCACGAACGCGGCGCGCAGCGACGTCGCCGACGCCCACGGCGCTTACTCGCTTCCGGCATTGTCAGTTGGCGACTACCGCGTCACCGTCGAGCTGAGCGGCTTCCGGTCGGAAGCGAGTCCGGTCACGCTCACCGTTAACCAGGTCGCGCGCATGGACTTCAAGCTGAAGCTCGGCCCGCTCTCCGAGACGGTCACCGTCACCGCCGCCGCGCCGGTCATCGAGAAGACCACCTCCGAGATCTCCACGCTGATCGACGAGAAGCAGGTGGAGAACCTGCCGCTCAACGGCCGCAACTTCACGCAACTGGCGACGCTCGTCCCCGGCGTGAACCGCGGCATCCCCGGCAGCAACTCGTCGGGCGGCGGCTCCGGCACCGACGCCGAGACCTTCCGCTACTCCGAGTTCGGCGGCGCCGCGCTTTCGGTCAACGGACTGCGCGAGCAGTTCAACAACTACATGATCGAAGGCGTCGACAACAACGAGTCGCTCGTCAACTCGATCGCCTACCTCCCGCCGCCCGAGGCCATTCGGGAGTTTTCCGTCATCACCACCAACGCGCCGGCCGAGTTCGGGCGCGCCGGCGGCGCGATCCAGAACCTCGTCATCAAGAGCGGCACGAACGACATCAAAGGAAGCCTCTACGACTTCTACCGCCCCAGGAGTCTCGCCGCCACGCCGACCTTCGCGCAGGAAAAGCCCGACTTCAAGAACAACGACTTCGGGCTGACCGTCGGGGGGCCGATCGTCCGCGACCACACCTTCTTCTTCGGCAGCTATCACGGCCTGCGCAACACCATTCCGGTCGAGCCGGGGAACTTCGTCACCGTACCGACGGCGAAGATGCGCAACGGCGACTTCTCCGAGCTCCTCGACCCGGCGTACTGCCTGCAGCGCGACTCCGCCGGCACCTGCATCCCGGTCGTCATCTACAATCCGGCCACCGGCGTCCCGTTCCCGAACAACCAGATCCCAGGGAACCTCATCAACCCCGCCGGCCGCGCCTACCTCAACGCTTTCCCCGGGCCGAGCCGCACCGACCGCCTCACCCAAAACTACCTCACCGCGCGGCAGAAGCGGAGCACCTACAACGACTTCGACGGCCGCATCGATCAGACCCTCAGCGCCAACAATCAGATCTTCCTCAGCGTCAGCAACTGGTCCGACAAGTTCTCCGACCCCGGCCGCATCCCCGGCTACCAGGCGGGCTTCGGCGCCGGCACTTCCGACAACAAGGGCTACACGCTCCGTCTCGGAGACACGCACATCTTCAATCCGAACCTCGTCAACGAGCTGCGCGCCGGCTGGACGAACTTCCACTTCGACTTCCTGCCAGTCGGCTTCGGTGAGAACCAGAATGCCGCCATCGGCGTCGGCGGGCCGGGCGGCATCAACCTGAACAACGGCATCTCGCTGATCGGCGGCGGCAACGGCAATTTCATCGAGTACCTCGGCGACTTCGGCCAGTACACGATCCGCCAGAAGACCTTCCAGATCTCCGACACCGTCACGTTGATGCACGGCCCGCACACCTTCAAGGCCGGCGGGACGATCCTGCGCCGCGAGCTCGACGAACAGCGGACGCGGTTCGGCAAAGGCTTCTACTTCTATCGCGACGCCTTCGGCTTCTCGCCCGGCTACACCGGCTACGAAGTCTCCGACATGCTCATCGGCGTGACCAGCTTCACCGCCACCGGCGTGCCGGGATTCGTCCCGCGCGACACGCTCAGTTGGGAGAACGCACTCTTCGCGCAAGACGACTGGCACGTGAACCCGAACCTGACGCTGAACCTCGGCCTGCGCTGGGACCTGCTCACGCCGTACTACGAGAAAGACAACCAGCTCGCCAACTACGATCCGTCGACGCAGACGCTGGTCATCCCCGACCAGAACGGCGCGACGCGCTCGACGCTGCGGACGAACTACAACAACTTCGGCCCGCGCCTCGGCTTCAACTGGCTGCTCAACGATCGCACCGCCATCCGAGGGGCGTTCGGCGTCTTCTACTCACTCGACCGCGGCGGCATCGACAATCAGCTCACCGAGAACCCGCCCGCTGTCGTCACCGAGTTCCGTTTCAGCGGCACCGGCTGCTGCGTGCATCTGTGGGATCCGATTCCGACTCCCACTCCGGTCAATCCGGCCAGCCCCGACCTGCCGCAAGGGTCGGGCCTCGTGTTCATCCCGGAGAACACGAGCAATCCGAAAGTGCGGCAGTGGAACCTCGGCGCGCAGTACGAGGTGAACAGCGCCACGTCGGCGATGGTCGCCTACGTCGGCACGCGCGCCGACCACCTCGCCACGATCCTCACCTCCGCCGGTTTCGGCGGCGCGGTGGCCAGCCGTCTGACGACGATCGCGTACATCGGCAATGCAAAGTACGACGCGCTGCAGGCGACGCTGCGGCGCCGCGAGTCGAACGGACTGTCGTACCTCGCGTCGTACACCCTCGGCAACGCACGCAATGACGGACCGGGCTACTTCGCCGGCAATCCGTCGCGCGGCGGCTCGGTGACCGATCCGAACTGCGCCATCCCGGGCAAGTCATGCAATCTCAGTCTCGACTACGGTCCCGCCGACTACGACGCGCGGCATCGCCTCACCGTCGCCGCCACGTACGAGCTTCCGTGGATGCGGGGCAATCCGCTGGCCGGTGGGTGGAGCGTGAACACCGTGATCACGTGGCAGACCGGAACGCCGTTCACCGTCTATGACCAGAGCGGCAAGCGGGCCGACGTGGTCGGCAATCCGAACAGCGGACCGGAGTCGACCGACGAGTGGTTCAACACCTCGGCCTTCAAACCGGCCGCCGGCGCGCAGGGCACCGAGGGACGCAATGCCGTACGCGGTCCCGGAACCCACACAGTCGACCTGTCGGTGTTCAAAGACTTCCCGGTGCCGGGCCGCGGGATGCTTCAGTTCCGCATCGAAGGCTTCAACATCTTCAATTGGGCGCAGTACAACCAGCCCAGCAACGTCGTCGGCAACGGCGACTTCGGAAAGATCAGCGGAACGAGGCTGAACTCGGAACGGCAGGTCCAGTTGGCCGCGCGCTACGCGTTTTAGACCCTCCCCGGTGTAGCGCGGGCTTCCAGCCTGCGCCCCCCGTAGGTTACCGGGGGCGCAGGCGAGACGCCTGCGCTACACCGGAGGTCTCAGTCCGGATCTCTACGCGTTCGAAGCGGTCCTGCAGTTTGATCACCAACGATCCGTCTTTCACCGTCCACGCGTCCTTCCCTAGCGCCACTCCGTTGACCGTCACCGCCTCGACGTCGGGCGAAGAAAGCACCTTCAACACGAGCGACCGCGCCTTCGGCCGATAGGTTCCCTCCGGCGCGGCGACGTCGATCAACCAGCCGTTTGCGTCGCGGCGCGCGGAGAAGCGGCGGCGCGAGAACACCCCGCGCGTGTAATCGAAGCTGTTGCCGTCGTCTTCGTACAGCCAGCGCTCCGACGGCGTCGTCGACGGATAGAGCGTCACCTCGAGCGGCTGTCCCGGCATCTCGCCGGTGTGCTGCACGACCGGCTGCGTGAAGATGAATGCGCCCCCGCGCACGAAGATCGGAATCGATGCGAGAGTCACCGGGATCGTGATCGACTTCGGTCCGCTGTAATGCTCCCCGCTCCAGTAGTCGTACCAATCGCCGGCCGGAAGATAAACGCCGCGCGAAGTCGCCGGTTCGCGCAAAACGGGCGCGATGAGCAGATCGGACCCGAAGAGAAATTCGTCGGCGATGCCGTAGGTCGACTCATCCGCCGGATACTCCAGCATTAGCGGCCGCATCGCCGGAAGTCC
>Ga0207646_10008621_pt1 | contig 10190 bp, 11 predicted proteins | sample KBSK5502metaG_FD_184343 | JGI IMG/M metagenome (GOLD analysis project Ga0207646, IMG submission 184343) | Corn, switchgrass and miscanthus rhizosphere microbial communities from Kellogg Biological Station, Michigan, USA - KBS K5-50-2 metaG... | ecosystem: Host-associated > Plants > Roots >...
CCCACAGCATCGTGAATCCAGAGGCCGCTGAAGGCTGCGCCCCGCGCCCCGGGAACCAGCCACGGCACTAGATTCCCAACCGGGTAGGCAAGCATCGTGAAGACAATGCCGCCGATGATGTACCAAACACTGACATAGAGATCCGAGAGCCGAGCGTTAAGGAAAGGGAGGACAAACTCGAAGGCCATCAGAATGAAGGCAAGGACGACGAAAGCAGCTACGACGAGCGGAAACTCCGCCCACTCCAACGGCTGGCTGAAACCGGCGGCAACCAGCACCCAACCGGGAAGGACTACCGCAAAATTCCAGATCGAAAAAAGCGACCATCCTAGCTTGCGGCTCAAGACCGGCCGATTTGCGAGCCGTGGCACCGCGTAATAAAAGAAGGCCAGGAATGCGTTGCCCAGCCATCCGAAGAATATGCCCTGCGTATGGTTGTACCGAAGCCTGCCCCAGGTAAGCCATCCGTGGCCTCCCAAAAACTCGGGAAAGGTAAACTTCGTGGCTACTAGGAGTCCAAATAAAACCGAGATCACTAAGGTGACGAGTGAGGCAAAGACGTGAGCGCGGATTAGGCCGTATTCAACTGAAGGAAGCTTGCCCGCGGATTGGACGCTCGGCTGTCCTGCTGTATAGATCGAATGCTCCGATAGAGTTGTCATTTTCTTGTGCCTTTAGTCGCATATTTCTCTTGGCCGAAACTGCTCAAAAGCCAACTCGCGACGGCAACACGGTCTTCAAGAGACAGACTCAACTGCGCGGGGCCAGGCGCAAAATTGCCCCATCCTGGCTGGGGATGACCTACCGCTGACGACAGTTGATTGAGCAGATCTGATTTTTCATCGGGGGCCGCGGAGTGATGCAGGTAAAAGGTCACCACTTCCTGATAACTTGGCCCGGTGGAGCGCGTGGACATTTCGTGGCAACCCGCGCATTGTCGCTGTTCGATTTCAAATCCCCGGGCCACCGCTGCACCCTCGATTTGTATATTGGGAGGAATAGATAGAACGGCTGCAGCAACTGGTTTGCGCGGCAAGTCTCCAAACAGACGGCGATGGTCGCGCGTTCCCCACCAAGCGAGCAGCGTACCCAAGAGCAGTACGGCACCCACCAGGCGTATCGGCGCGCGTGACGGCGACTGTTGCTCACTTCCGACTCTATTCGCCATATGTGCCTTTAGGAGCTTGACCAGCGTCAGGCTTTCCGTTGATAGAAACCAGGTAGTCCGTAATTCTCTGCGCCTGCTCATCAGAAATATGCGCGCCGTAGACATCTTTCATTTTGTTGACTTCGCTCAGCCACGTAGCGCGGGAAAATCGCGGCTGCATCGTGATGTATCGCGGTGAGTGGCAAACGACGCACGCGGTAACAAATTCACCGTGACCAGGACCCGGCGGAAACACCGGCTCGTCATGCGGCATCACGATGGTATGAACCGAGTTGGCTGGCTTTGAATCCAGCATCGATTCCATTTTTCCGTTCGCGATGGGGTGCTCTGGTTCCTCAGACGTATTTGATGGACGTCCGCAGCCGGCGATCAATGCCGCAAGCCACAATGCGAGAACCGTGCTCTTCATCTTTGGGTCCATGCTTTGTTATTCCACGCTCACGTCAACTTCCTGGATTACGTTCCACATAAAACCACTGCGGTTCCATTGCTCCTTGCTCTGAGTCTCTCCTATCGCATTTGTCGCGCGAGCCATCAGTCGATATTGCCCGCGGTTTCTCGGTGTCCATGACGCGCGCCAGCGTCGCCACGAATACTTTCCGAGTTCCGGGTCCAGTCGAGCATCCGTCCAGGTGGCTCCTCCGTCCGTCGACACCTCCACTCGTCGAATCCCGTGACCGGAGTCGAAAGCAATGCCCTCGATTTCAGTCGGGATTCCAGGATGCAAGGTTTCATCGGGATCGGGACGAACGAATATGGAACGCACGTTGAATCGATTGATGGGAATTGTGTCCTTAGCCAAATCCTTTGGAGATTCGGTGCCATTGGGACCGTTGGGAATGCGATACGCTTTGTCCGTCCAGAAATTGCTGAAGGCTTGAGGCAAGACGGTAATGTCGCTGAGAGCCTTCACCCAGTACGTTCCATACCACCCGGGCACGACGAGACGAACGGGAAAGCCGTTGACCATTGGCAACGGTTGGTCATTCATGGCGTAGGCGATCATCACCTCCCTGTCCCGCGCGTGGTCGATCGAAAGGGCCTTCACGAAGTCAGCCACAGAAGGCAGTGGCGGCGCGTCAAGCCCATTGAATGAGACGTCCACGGCGCCTGGCTTCACTTGAGCACGATCCAAAATCGACTTCAGGGGAACGCCGGTCCATTTGGCGTTGCCAACTGCACCATCCTTCCACTGACCGCCTGGAACGCGAGGCTCGAAGAAACTACGAGAATTGCCGGAACATTGATTGACGGCGATGATGGAGATTGGCTCGAACTGCGATCGAAGTTCGTCCACACTGAGTTGCAACGGCTGCCGGACGTGGCCGCTGACATTGACCCGAAATGTTCGAAGATCCACTGAAGTCGGGATCCCTTCGAGGTGCCACCGAACAAAGAAAGCTTCGTTCGGCGTGAGGTCCTGTTGAAAATAGTGGATCGGAGTTTCCAACTGTGGCGGCCGGTCGGTGAGCAAGATCATCTCTGTTTTTTCCGGGAATCGAACCAGGTCACGCGCACTCGATGAAGCCCCAAGCACCGAGGTCATTCGATCGGGCGAAGCCATCAGAGCCGCCCCGGCGGTTCCAGCGAGTTGAAAAAATCTTCGGCGATTCATGAAAGATACCTTTTGAACGGTTTCAGTGGTCGAGTCTGCTCCTCGGCTATTACGCGCGCCCAAGCAGGAATTTTGATTGGGCATTAGCTTGCTTTATGGGCAAAGCGATCCTGCCGGAGGCGGCCCTGTCGAATCCTGGACAGCGTGCGAACGACGCACAAACGGAGCTCGACGCCCTGGAAGGAGCCCGCTTTCGTTCAAGCTCATCGCGTAGTTTCGCTGCCTGCTCGGCATACCGCTATTGAAGACCGCCAGAAAAATCATGCCAGTGATAGCGTGGACGAAAGGCGACAGATGATAGATGGACTCCGCCGGTGTCGAGTGTGGCTCGAAGATGGTGGGAACAGGATTGTCACTGAGCGGACGCGCATTGCACAATGCCGCTGCGAAGAGTACCCCGATCAGCAGAACAAATAATCCCACAGCGCGACCGACGATCGCTCCGCGGTCCGCCTTGTGCGTCGTCCCCAGCATTCTGCTGAACCCTCCCCTTGCCCGAGCTATTTAGAAATGCTCATTGATGTTGAATGCGCTTTTGTCACGAATCCTCGGTGCATTTCGCAACACAACCGAAGGAAGCAACGCGACTGCCAAACATGGCAGTTGTAAGTGACGCAAAAGAGGCCGACTACAAACGCCACCGCAGTGCGGTATGCCAACCCGTTGAACACGATGTCCCAATGCTGACAGCATGAGCGAGGCTAGCCGGATGCTTGCCGACGCGGTTCCTCACACAAGCTACAGAATTGATTCGATTGCAGGAAGCCGTCAGTGCCGCAGCACCTGTAGCACCAGTGAGTTGCAAAAATCCCCGCCGGTTCATTAAGTAACTTCAATCCCGAAGATATCCGTTCGGATGTTGCCCGGTCATGTATGCCGCGCAAGAACCGCCATGAATTCCTCTGTCGCATCCTCGATTCCGAAGGATCCGTTACGCTTGAATCAAAGGAGTAAAGAATGGCGGCACAAACAAGCTGGGTGAGCGAAGTGCCGCAGTCACGCTTTTCGGGACGTTTTGGCGAGGCAGGCGACGCTGATGTTATTAGATCGGTTTGTTCGGAGTGATCGGAAAATGAAAGCCAGACTTGGAGAAGTTATATTCGACATAAGCGTATCGGTAGCTGTAATCGTGTCCCTGCGTGGTGGTCTTCAGGAATTGTCCGGCGAAGAGTCGGGCGTAGCCAAAACCAAAGTTCAGCCCTTTATTCATCTGGTATTCGGTAACCAGATCGAGTTCGTTTCCGATGTGGCGGCTGGCACCCGGGTGTGCGGGAACTGAAATCGCTCCGCTGCTGGCGTAAAAATTGTCATTTGAGGTGGCCAGCCAGTAGCCCTCAAAGGCTTGCTTGAAATTCCATTTCTTACCGACGTTTTCCTCCACGCCGACCCGGAACTGCACAAGATTTCTGCGGCGTCGGTGGAACCGAACTTGTCGTGATTAGAAGGATAGAGCTGGTCAAAGGTATTCCAGTCTCGTCCGGCCGGATTTTCCGTTCCGGAGGCGTAGTTGCCCTCGATAAAAAACCCGCGGCGCTGCGGCAACGTTGGGAAACGTCTTGCCCACGCCGGCATAATCCGCCCATGCGCCGATGGAAGATGGGCCAAGAGAGTTTGAGTCGCGGAATTCGCTGTGAGTGCTTAAACGTGCGTAGATTCAAGAGGGGTGGCGAGGCCGCCAAGCACGCCCCAGTCTACGTGGCTAGAGACTGGCTGACACTGTTGTCCAACTGCCTGACACTCGCGCGGGGCGATGAGGGCAGGATTTTCATAATTCACGGCGTATCAAGCGCTTCGAATCGATTCATATTGCTTTGATTCAATCACTTGCAGTTTCAAACTTCGAGTCAGGAATCTGCTTTCTTCCTGGCAGCATGTTTGCACTCTCGTCACGCCGGAAGCCCAGGGCGGGTTGGCGCGGAAAGGCACTGGGCTAGCTATTTTTACGGCAGACGGCTTACACCTGATTCGGCACCCAGCAGTTGAAGAGGGACACGAGATACATGCGTACACGCGGATTAAGGATTCGGTGTGTTCTGAAGGAAGGACTCTCATGAACGACGATGCAACCAAGGACATGTTTTCGCGGCGTAAATTCCTGGAGACTGGCTCAGTGGCGTTAGCGGCCGTCGGGCTGCTGTCGGCAGCCGATGCCGCGGCCCAGGATCAGAAACCGTACCCAACCAAAAACGATCGAAGCGCCACAGACCCTGGCCCGGGCAATCCCCCGCTGAATGGCCAAAATTCTGATTCCGCGTGGCCACCCGCCACCGATTCCAAGAGCCTAGTTCAAACGTTCAAATATCCATTCTCTTTTGCGAACAAGCGGACATACGAAGGCGGATGGTCACGGGAGGTGACCGTTCGGGAACTGGCCGTCTCGAAATCACTGGCAGGCGTAAACATGAGACTCACGGCCGGAGGAGTTCGTGAACTGCACTGGCATACTGCGGACGAATGGGCGATCGTGCTCTATGGGACGGCGCGCATCACAGCCGTTGATCGGGACGGCAAGAGTTTTGTTGCCGATGTGAAGCAAAACGACCTGTGGTATTTCCCCGGCGGGATTCCACATTCGATTCAAGGCCTCGAACCGGACGGTACGGAATTCATGCTGGTATTCGACGATGGAAATTTTTCGGAGTCCGAGACGGTTCTGCTGAGCGACGCGATGGCGCACCTGCCGCCCGAGGTCCTTTCAAAGAACTTCGGGGTTGCCGAACTGGCGTTAAAGAATCTCCCCAAGCAAGAGCTATTCATTTTCCAGACTGCTGTTCCCGGAGCACTCGAGGCGGACCAGAAAGCAGCCGCAGGAGCACTTGGGAAGTCGTCCCGCGATTTCGCTTTTCGTACCATGGAAATGCCGCCGACGAAGCGCACGAAAGGCGGAGAGGTGCGCATCGTTGATTCGAGCACGTTCAAGGCTTCAACTAACGTTGCGATGGCAATGGTCACGGTTCACCCGGGAGGGCTTCGGGAACTGCACTGGCACCCCAACGCTGACGAGTGGCAGTATTTCATCGCGGGCAAGGGAAGAATGACTGTGGTGTCGACAGGTAACCGCGCTCGCACCATGGACTTTCAGGCGGGAGACGTCGGGTACGTGGAAAAAACCCTGTTGCATTACATCGAGAATACAGGGGATACAGACCTGATCTTCCTGGAGATGTTCAAGAGCAGCTTCTATCAAGACCTGTCGCTTTCGGAGTGGTTGGCCCACACCCCACCAGAGCTAGTGATGGCACATCTCAATATCGACCGGGCGGCGCTGGACGCAATACCCAGAGATGAGCTGGTGATTGTCCCGCGTTAGTCGATGCGCGCGGTGATGCGAGGCAGGGAAACAGGCCACGGACTTACAGCGCACAAGCCTCATCAATTTGCCGACAGTAGAGCGTGGACTGTGGGGGGGGAGAAACTTGAGGGCCACCGTGCGATGGAGACGCGTGTCTTCAGCCTTGAAGACCACGCCCATCCCCCGCCACCTAGCTTTTCTAAGATTCGGTAGTGAGAAATGATCTGACCGAGGTGTCTGCGATTCGGTCATTTTCCGCAGATGTTAGGTTGCTCCCAGTGCCAAGTCAACACGGGGATGTCAGACGGATTTGTGATAACACCACGACTTGTGTAACGAAGGAACCCGCGGGTGACAGTCGCGTTGCCCCACCAATTTTGTTCCCGTTGTTCTGAGACTGTGAGAGCCATGGGGTCGCCGACGACACTTGGATCGAGGTCATTTCTTATTCAGCATAATCAGAGCGAACACCACAGGGAGATAGATGATGGAAGCGGCGAGCAGCTGTCGCGCCGCGGCATTCGATCTGCGAAATGCAAAGCATACGCCGTAGTAAAGAAAGATCGCACCAAGCACGAGGGCCGCTGCGGCGTAGGCGACCCCCGATATGCCGGTAGTCGTAGGGATCAGGACAACCGGGAGGAGAGCCAGCGACGGCAACAAGGTTTGCCAAGTCACAAGACGATTTCTCACCTGGCCTAAAGGCAAAACTAGATATCCAGCGCGAGCGTAGTCTTCCCGATACATCCAAGCGATGGCCATGAAGTGCGGGAACTGCCAAAGGAAAACAATCGCGAAGAGCACCCAAGCTCCAGGGTCCAGATGCCCCTTGGCCGCCGCCCAACCAATCAGCGGCGGCGCGGCACCAGGAACCGCACCAACGAGCGTGCAGAGGGGCGTCATTCGCTTGAGGGGCGTGTACAGGAGCAAGTAGCTCAGGAGACAGAGCACTGCCAGCAGAGATGCAAGGACATTTGTGTAGACAACTAAGTACACGGCACCCCCGAGAGATAGTGAAACGCCGAACCACAAAGCGTGAGAAGGCTCGATTCTTCCCGAAGCCAGAGGGCGCCGCGCGGTTCGCCGCATTTGTGCGTCGAAGCGCAACTCGATCACCTGGTTCAAGGTGCCAGCTCCGCTCGCCACGAGGACGCTCCCTAGGACAGCATGGAGGAACGGTGTCCACGGGAAATGAGAGAACGCCGCAGGTGCTCCTATCCAGAACCCGGCCGCCGCTGTGACGGCAATCAAGAAATTTATTTCTGGCTTCGTCAGCGCCCAGTAGTCGGACAAGACGGTGGAAACCGCGAAGCGACGGCGCTGCACGAGGGGCACGTCGAGTGCCGCAAGGATAGGTTCGGTAGCCATCCTCAGACAACCTCGGCGCTCTGCGGAGCACGTTGCGGTCGTGACTTAGCCTCAAGAAGACTTTGCGGCGAAAGGAGTCGCATGGTCAGAATCGCGGCGGGCACGAGATAGACGAGCGTAACGCAGGTCCACATCAACGCGGCAGCGCACTGCTGGTCTTCAAGAACGGAAAAAATAAGCTGCCGAGACGTTGAGAAGTAGACCGGGTAGGCAACACGATCGGAGAACACTAGAAACCCGGAAAGGATGTCGCACGGCAACGTGGCGAGAAAAAGATATAAGAGGATCGACCAGCGCGGAAAACTTGTCACACTTGGCCAAGGCCGAATCACGGGCCACCAGAAAAGAAATCCCGCCACGAAGAACGATGCCTGTTCGAGACCGTGCCACGCCTCAGATTGCAGAGCGAGCGTAAACAGTGCCGATACGTGCCATCCGATTAGAGTAAGCGTGGAAACTGCCCAGCACAAAGCGGGCTGGGAAAGCACGCGTGCAAATTGTCGCATCAACGGCCGCTGCAGCAGTGGGCCGAGCACGGCTTGTCCGTACCGCGGCAATCCATGCCAGAGAGCCAACATGGGTTCACCCAGCAACATCACCGCAGGAGCAAAGGTCATGAGCAGCAGGTGCTGAATCATATGGACGGTCAGTAATTCGTGGTCGTACCGAGCGAGCGGTGAGCCGAGCGCCACCCAGATCAAAGACATTCCGACAAGAAAACTCCCCCCGCGCCAGACAGGAATGCATGTCGTAGAAACCGCGTGGATGCGACGCCAACCGCGCGCGTATAAAAAGGACACAAGGCCGAGAAAAACAACGAGCACAGGCGCCGTTGAAGATGATGAGTAATTCATAACGGCATGGTGTGCGGGCGGCATGAGTATTCTCAGGGGGCGCTTCCGCTTTGCTTGAGCACGACATCGCGTGCAGCCTCGCGCGCGGGAGCCTGACCTGCCGGATGCAGGGTCGCGAGAAATGCAACGAGCGCCGTCGTCTCTGCGGGGCTCAAGTTCTTTCCGTAGGCCGGCATGTTGCCGCCTCCTTGGATCACTTGCCGGATCAGCTGGTCCTGCGTTAGCCGCGCAGCAACATTATCCAGAGCCGGCCCTCGCTGTCCGCCACTTTCACCAAGGGAATGGCAGTTGCGGCATTGTTTGACCTGAAAGACGAGCGCACCTTGCCGCTCGAGCGCGGTCGTACCATGCAGAAAACGCTCCGGCACGGGATCGCCGCTCCAAGCGTTCATGTGCGGACTCCACGGAGTGAAGCCAGCAAGGTGCGTAAATGTTCCTAGCGTTACTGCAATCAGCAGGACGGTCAAAACGGCGATGGGCCGGCGGCGCCAGCTCTTTTCCCCTTCTCCCGATAAAAAGGGAAGAAGAACCAGACCAGCGATCACGATTACCGGACCAATGAGAAGAGCCGGGGTCTCAAGCGAGGGGGGAAGCAGTGACAGCAATGCATAGAGCCACAGGAAGAAGTAATCAGGTTTTGGCACCGTCTGGATAATGGTCGGGTCCGGGCGACCCGTCGGTCCGAACGGACCGAAGTAAACAGCGCATGCAGCGACAGCCAAGAGGATGAATGCGGCGAAGAATAGATCCTTCCACACAGCATAGGGAACGAACGGCGCGCCATCCTTCTTCGTCAATTGATGATATTCGCTTTCGTAGGTCGCTCGCTTCACGATGCGTCCCGGCATCGGCCATTCGTTGATTCCCAGTTTCAGCACCATAAGGAGATGAAGACACACGAAACCGATCAGCATCCCTGGAATCACGAACACATGAAGAGCGAAGAACCGGGACAGCGTTGCGCCGGCAATAATCGGGCCACCTAGCATCAATTTGACAATCGCTGGACCGAAAATTGGGACGCGGCTTGCGATTGACGCTCCTATGCCAAGTCCCCAATAGGCGTCTTGATCGAAGCGAAGCACTTGCCCGCTGAAGGCCATGCCAAGTGTCATCAGCAGAAGAAACACACCGATGATCCAGGTGAGTTCCCGCGGAAACTTGTAGGCCCCAAAGAGAAAGACCTGGACCATATGAATAAGGACAATCGCCACCATGAAATTCGAACCCCATCCATGTAGAGCGCGAATGAACCAGCCGAGAGTCACGTCGTGGTTTAGCGCCTGGAGACTGCTCCATGCCTCACTGGCCGAGGGAACGTAGATGAGCGCGAGCAGAATCCCGGTCACCAATTGCAAAAGGAACACGGTAAGAGCGGCGCTGCCGAACACATACCACCAGCTCGCCGTGTTTCGCGGAACAGCGTGCTCCGCGGCCTCGCGAATGGGAGCCGCGAGCTGCAAGCGCCGGTCGAACCACTCCCCGATCTGCGCAATCAGGCGCATGGCGGTTTCTTCCCAAGAAGAGTTGCGCTCAAGCCGGGTGTGGGCAGCTCACCAGCCTGGATGGTGACAAGACCATTCTCAATTTTGTGCGGATATTCGAAAAGCCCTCGTTCCGGTGGGCCCGATGCTCGCGAGCCGTCCCGGTAGTAGGCTCCGCCATGACATGGGCACATGAAGAGTCCGGACTGGGGAAACCAGCGGACCGGGCAGCCCAGGTGTGCACAGTTGACCGCAAAAACCTGGAATTCATCGCCTGTGACATGCCGTACCCAGCAAGCGGTATCGACCGTCTTGCCGTCGGTGGGCGTCACATAAGGATTGCGAAAGGTGGCCAGCCGCGTTTCGCCTTCCGGAAATTCGCTGACGGACCCCAGCGGCACCCAGGAAA
>Ga0207646_10008623_pt1 | contig 10190 bp, 7 predicted proteins | sample KBSK5502metaG_FD_184343 | JGI IMG/M metagenome (GOLD analysis project Ga0207646, IMG submission 184343) | Corn, switchgrass and miscanthus rhizosphere microbial communities from Kellogg Biological Station, Michigan, USA - KBS K5-50-2 metaG... | ecosystem: Host-associated > Plants > Roots >...
CAGCGGCGTCGATTGCGCGCTGTGGGACATTCTCGGCAAATCGCTCGGCGTGCCGGTGTGGCGGCTGCTCGGCGGGCGGCGCTCGGAGAAGATGCCGGCCTATGCATCGGGCGGTTGGGCCGGCCCCGACAGGATCGGCGAGGAATTGCTCGGCTACATCGCGCGCGGCGGGTTCGGTGCGGTCAAGATGCGGGTCGGCATCATCGACGGCGACCCGCGCCACTCGGCCCGCCGCGTGCATGCCGCCCGCGAGGCGTTGGGATCGGAAGTGGGATTGATGTGCGACGCGCATGGCACGTTGTCGGTCGCCGAGGCGAAGCGCTTCTGCCGGCTGGTCGAGGATTGCAACCTCGCCTGGTTCGAGGAGCCGGTCACCGCCGACGACAAGCGCGGCCAGGCAGAGGTGCGCGCCGTGACCGACATCCCGATCGCCTCGGGCGAGAGCGAATTCACCCGTCACGATTTCCGCGATCTGGCGATGCTCGGCGCGGTCGACATCATGCAGCCCGATCTCGCGATCTGCGGCGGCATTACCGAGGCGATGCGCATCTCGGCCTTGGCCAGCGCGCATAATCTGAGGCTGGCGCCGCATCTGTGGGCCGGCGCGCCGGCCTTCGCCGCCGGGCTGCATGTCGCGGCCGCCTCGCCGGCTGGGTTCATCGTCGAGTACTCGCTCGGCGCCAACCCGCTGTTGCACGACCTCGTCGAGGAGGATTTTCTCGTCAAGGACGGCATGATCGAGGTGCCGGATCGTCCCGGTCTCGGCATCACCGTGCGCGAGGATTTCCTGCAGAAGCACACGGTCGCGGCATGAACGTCCTGTTCCTCGGCGGATTTGCCGCTTCGCAGGTCGAATGGATCGCGCCGGCCATCGCAAGCGAGGTCGAGACCGGCGTCGTGACCGACTCCGATGATGGGGAGCGTATAGTCGCGGCGCTCGGAGAGGCCGACATCATCGTCAGCGAGGCTTGGCGCGCCGGAACGCCGCCGGCGCCGCGCCTCAAGCTGCTGCAATTGCCGGTGGCCGGAACCGATGCAGTGCACACCGCAGCGCTGCCGCCCGGGGTCACGGTCTGCAACGCCTATGGCCATGAGATGGCGATGGCCGAATATGCCATTATGGCGATGCTGGTGTGGTGTCATCGCTACGTCGATATCGCGGCTGGCTTCCGCGGCGGCTCGTGGCGCGACAGCGGCGTCATGAACGGGCCGTTGCACCGCGAGCTCGGCGGGTTGACGGTCGGGATTGTCGGGCTCGGTCAGGTCGGGCGGGAGACGGCGATCCGCGCCGCCGCTCTGGGCTGCCATGTCCTCGGCGCCAACCGCACGATCGGCGAGCCACCGGCCGGTGTCGCCCAGCTGTTTCCGCTCGCCGAACTCGACCGGATGCTGCCACTTTGCGATGTCGTGGCCCTGTGCGTCGGGTTGGCGCCGGAAACCCGCGGGCTGATGGATGCACGCCGTTTTGGGCTGATGAAGCGGGACGCCTTGCTGATCAATGTCGGGCGCGGCGCGGTCACCGATGAGGATGCGCTGTTCGCGGCGTTGCACGATGGCGTCATCGGCGGTGCGGCGCTCGACACGTGGTGGCGCTATCCGACAGTGGAGGAACCCGATATCCGGCCGTCGCGTCACCCGTTCCATGAATTGCCGAATGTGATCATGACGCCGCACTGCTCGGCCTGGACCGAAGGCATGGCACGCCGGCGCGGCGCCGATGCGGCCGCCAACATCGACCGCTTCATCCGCGGCGACACGCCGATGCATATCGTTGCGCGAACGTGAGTTCGCGGCAGGGGAGGTGACGTCATGAAGGCACTGTTTCTCGGCAATGTCGCCGCCGACACCGCGAACGGCATCCGGGCCGAGCTGATACCCGAACTGCAGGTCGACATCATCGCCGATCCGAAGGAGCTGTCACCGGAGATCGCCGGCGATGCCGATATTCTCGTCACCAACATCTGGCGCGGCGATTACCCGCCGGGACCGCGGATCCGGCTCGTACAATCGGTTGCGACCGGCATCGAATGGATCGAACAGGCCGCCTTGCAGCGCGGTGTTCCGGTCTGCAACGCCTACGGGCACGAGACCGCGATCGCCGAGTACGTGGTCATGGTGATGCTGGTGTGGAGTCATCGCTTTCGCGAGATCGAGAGCGATTTCCGGCTGCATTCGTCATGGCGGCCGAGCTGGGTGCATAGCGGCGCGCCGCATGGCGAGATCCGCGGTTCGACGCTCGGCATCATCGGGCTTGGCCGGGTCGGGCAGGAGGTGGCGCGCCGCGCCGCCCCATTCGGCTGCCGGGTGCTGGCCGCCAACCGTAGCCCACGCCCGCTTGGTGACGGCGTCGAGCGGGTCTACCCGCTTGCGGCGCTCGACGAGATGCTGCCGCTCTGTGATACGGTGGCGATCTGCACCGCGTTCGGTCCCGAGACCGAGCGGCTGATCGATGCCCGCCGCCTATCGCTGATGAAGCGCTCGGCGTTTCTCGTCAACATCGCGCGCGGCGCGATCATCGACGAGGACGCGCTTTACGTCGCGCTGCGCGACGGCACGATTGGCGGCGCCGCAATCGACGTGTGGTGGCAGTACCCGAACGCGGCCGAGCCCGAGCGCCGCCCGTCGCGGCATGCGTTCCACGAATTGCCGAATATCATCATGACGCCGCATTGCTCAGGCTGGACGGGCGGCATGGTCCGGCGGCGTTGGGACGAGGTGGCGGGCAACATCAACCGCTTTGTGCGCGGCGAGACGCTGATCAATGTCGTGACGACAACCTGAGGATTGACCATTGGCGATGAAGACACTGTTTCTCGGCGGGCTTGCCGCACGAGTGGCGCCGCGCATCCTCGGCAAGATGACCGAAGAGCTCGACACGAACGTTCTGGCCGAGCTGACCGACATGCAGCGGCTGATCCCGGCGCTGGCGGAGGCCGAGATCGTTGTCGGCCATATCTGGCGATCCGATTTTCCGGAGGCGCCTCGACTCAAGCTGCTGCAGGCGGCCACGGCCGGGGTCGACATGCTCGACCTGCCCTCGCTGCCGCGCGGCATCACGCTGTGCAACGTCTTCGGCCACGAGCCGGCGATCGCCGAATATGTGCTGATGACAATGCTCGCGTTGACCCACAGGCTCCTCGACACGGTGACGGCATTCCGCGGCGGGTCGTGGGCGGCGCACCAGCCCGCCGGCGGAGCGCCGCATGGCGAGGTGCTCGGCAAAACCATCGGGATCGTCGGCTATGGCAGGATTGGCCGCGACGTCGCGACGCGGGCGGTGAGCTTCGGCTGCAAAATCATCGCCGGCAATCGCAGCCCGGTTGCCGACAAGGGCGACGCGTCGGAGATTTATCCGCTCGCCGAGCTCGACCGCATGCTGCCGCAATGCGACGTGTTGCTGATCGCCGCCGGTCTCGGACCGGAAACCCGAGGGCTGATCGACGCCCGCCGGTTGGCGCTGATGAAGCCGACCGCCTTGCTGATCAATATCGGCCGCGCCGCGATCGTCGACGAAGAGGCGCTTTACCGCGCGTTGAGCGGCAACCAGCTCGGCGGCGCCGCGCTCGACGTCTGGTGGCAGCATTGGAGCCCGGAACATCCCGACCGCCGCCCGTCGCGCTTCCCGTTCCATGAGCTGTCGAACGTACTGATGACGCCGCATTGCTCGGGGTTCACCGAGGGCACCGCCGATCGGCGCTGGGGCGATCTCGCCGCCAATCTCGACCGCTTCATGCGCGGCGAGGATCTGCACAATGTCGTGATGAGGACCTGATTACCGCCGTCTTTGTGGTGACGGAAAATATCATCGTCGTCCCGGCGAAGGCCGGGACCCACTTGTCAACGGGCTCGGGCTCGGATGAGCGGATCCCGGCCTGCGCCGGGATGACGGCCAGGGATGGGAGCGGATGATGGCCGAAGATATCGCATTCCTGCCGGCAACCCGTCTTCTCGAACTGTATCGCGCCAAGACGCTGTCGCCGGTCGAGGTGATGACCGAGACGTTGCGGCGGCTCGAGCGCTACGAGGGTGCCGTCAATGCCTTTGTGCTGTACGACCCGGACAGTGCCATGGCCGAGGCGCGGCGCTCCGAGGCGCGCTGGCAGAAGGGCGAGCCGCAGGGCCTGCTCGACGGCGTGCCGGTGGCGCTGAAAGACACGCTGTCGACGCGCGGCTGGCCGCGTCTGGTCGGCTCCAAGACAATCGACCCGAACCAGCCCTGGATCGAGGATTCCCCATCGGTGCAGCGCTTGCGCGCAGCGGGCGCGAGCTTCTTCGCCAAGACCACGACGCCGGAATTCGGCTGGAAGCCGCTGACCGATTCGCCGCTGTCCGGCGTCACCCGCAACCCGTGGAATTTGCAGCGCACGCCGGGCGGCAGCAGCGGCGGCAGCGCCGTCGCGCTACTCGCCGGGATCTGTCCGCTCGCGGTCGGCACCGATGCCGGCGGGTCGATCCGCATTCCGGCCGCGTTCTGCGGTGTCTTCGGGCTGAAGCCGACCTTCGGCAAGGTCGCGGTCTATCCGGCCTCGGCCTTCGGCGATGTCGCGCATGTCGGGCCGATGTCGCGCACCGTCGAAGACGCCGCCCTGATGTTCGATGCGATGAAGGGGCCGGATTCGCGCGACTGGCACAGCCTGCCCGATGACGGCATCGCGTACCGCGAGCGGGTGCGGGACGGATCGCTGAAAGGCAAGCGGGTCGCGCTGTCTCCGAGCCTCGGCTATGCCGAGCCCGCTCCGGCGGTGCGTCACGCGGTCGAGCGCGCCGGCAAGGTCTTCGCGTCGCTCGGCGCAATCGTCGAACCCGCCGACCCGTTCAAGGAGTCGCCTGGGCCGATTTTCGAGGCGTTGGCCGGCGCCGGCTTCGCGGCGCTGTTGCGGGCGATGCCGCCTGACAAAGCGCTGCTGATGGATCCGGAGCTCGTCGAGACCTGCCGCCGCGGCGAGGCGGTGACGTTGCCGCAATATGTCGAGGCGATCGGCAAGCGTGTCGCGCTCGGCCAGGGATTGCGGCAATTCTTCGACCGCTTCGATCTGCTCCTGTCGCCGGCCATGCCGATCCCGGCGGCCTATGCCGACCCGCGCCAGGACGACGCGCCGAACCCGAGGAATTTCCGCGACTGGATGCCCTATACCTACCCGTTCAACCTGACCAAGAACCCGTCGGCGTCGATCGCCTGCGGCTCTGCTGACGGGTTGCCGCTCGGGCTGATGGTGACCGGGCCATTGTGGGACGATCTCGGCGTGCTGCAGGCCTGCCGCGCCTATGAAGAGGCCGCCGGCCGGGCCTGGCCGAGCGCCGAGTTGACGGCCGCGCTCGCCAAGGCGGAGGCCGCCGCCGGGCCGGAGGTCAAAGCCAAGATCCGGGCGATCCGGTAACAACATTGTCTGTTTCGGCGCGCTAGGATGCGCGTCAAACGTCGGAGGAGGGGATTATGGAGCTTTATACAGCCGGCACCGGCAACGGGCAGCGCGCCGCGATCGCGGTCAACGAATGCGGCGTTTCCTGCAAGATCCACGTTCTCAATCTGGGCCAGGGCGATCAGAAGGCCGCCGACTACCTCAAGATCAACCCGACCGCCCGCATACCGACCCTGATCGATCCGGAGGGACCGGGCGGCAAGCCGCTGACGGTGATCCAGTCCTGGGCGATCCTGATGTACCTCTGCGAGAAGACCGGCAAGTTCCTGCCGGCCGATCCGATCGCGCGCGTCCGCATGTTCCAATGGATGGCCGAAGGCGCCGCGGATTACGCGTCGGTCAACCAGACGATCTTCTTTCTTGGCGCGCGCATGCCGGAAAAGGTGCCGGATTCGGCGGTCAAGTTTTACGAGGACCGGTTCGTCAATCTATGGCGCTTTGCCGACGCGCAATTGGCGAAGACGGCCTATCTCGCCGGCGATGAGATCACCGCCGCCGATCTCGCGGTCTACCCGATCTATGCCGGCCGCAAGGCGCTGCCCGACAATGCCGGGCTGAAGAACCTGCAGGGCTGGGGCGAGCGGGTCGGAGCGCGGCCCGGCGTGCAGAAGGGGATGAAGCTCGAAATCTGAGGGTTGCCCCTTACCCCAACGGGTGAGGGGTGGGGGGACAAGTGGATGAGCAGAACGTTCTCGCTTCTGGCCGTGCTCTTCGCAGCCGGCATCAACGCCGCGGCGGCCGCCGATCTGCCGAAGCCATGGGTCGAGATCGCCGCCAATGGCGAGTTGTCGATCCGCGCGGTGGTCGCGCCGGGCGCTGCGTGTCCTTCGGTCGATGCGGACGGGGCGATCCTCGTCGCCGGCCGTCGCGGTGCGCCCGACCGCGATTTCCCGATCGAGGTCTGCGAGGCGCGGGCACCAGCTGCGACAGCTCGGCTTATGGTCGGCGGGGTGGCGATGCCAACCCTGCCGGCGACGGCGCGGCGGATCGTGGTGATCGGCGACACCGGCTGTCGCCTTGAAGGGAAGGCGGTCCAGGATTGCGGCAATCCGACCGCCTGGCCGTTTGCCGCGATCGCCGCGCGCGCTGCCGCCAAGCGGCCCGAGCTCGTAATTCACCTTGGCGATTTCTACTATCGCGAGGCGGCCTGTCCGGTCGGCCGGGCCGGCTGCGCCGGCAGCCCGTTCGGTGACAATTGGCCGACCTGGAACGCGGAGCTGTTCGATCCGGGGGCGCCGCTCCTCGCCGCCGCGCCCTGGATCATGACGCGCGGCAATCATGAGCTGTGCAGCCGTGGCGGAAAAGGATGGTTTCGCCTGCTCGATCCTCACCCGGCCCGTGCCGATTGCGCAGACCGCACCGATCCGTACTGGCTCGCCGTCAGCGGGCTGTCGCTTCTGATGTTCGACAACTCCGCTGCCGATGATTTTCTGGCGCCGCCCGACAAGGTCGCGTTCTATGCCGCCCAGCTGGCGCCGGTGTTGGCGAAAGCGCCCCCGCATGCCTGGCTGGCGATGCACCGGCCGCTCTGGGCGATGGCGCAGGGCGAGCTTACCGGCATGACCAGCAACCAAACCATGCAGGCGGCAATTCGCGGCCAGGTTCCGGCCAATCTCGACCTCGTATTGTCGGGGCATCTGCACGATTTCCTGAGCTACGAGTTCGGCCCCGAACGCCCGGCACAGCTGGTCGTCGGCACCGGCGGGGACACGCTGCTGCCGCTCGCCAAGGCCCCGATCGTCGGCGCTGAAATCGACGGAATGCCGGTGCGGCGCGGCTTTGCCGACGCGCGCTTCAGCTATTTTGTCATGGAGCGGACCGACACCGGCTGGGACGGGACCCTATACGGGGTCGATGATGTGGTCCTCGCCCGCTGCCGTCTCGCCGGCCGCGAGATCGACTGCCGGTGATTACTGCGCCGCCGGTTCGAGGGCGGGTGCTGCGGCGGCGTGTTCGAGCGCGGCTTCGACGACTTCCTCGACGCGCTCGGCCCAGATGAAGCCGAGCTTGTTGCGCGCCGCCTCGGGGATGTCCTCGTAATCCCTGCGGTTGCGCGCCGGCAGGATCACCGTCGCGAGCCCGGCGGCGGCCGCGGCGACGACCTTTTCCTTGATGCCGCCGACCGGCAATACCAGGCCGCGCAGGCTGATCTCGCCGGTCATCGCGGTGTCGCTCTTGACGGTGCGCCCGGTCAGCAGGGACACCAGCGCGGTGAACATCGCGACGCCGGCGCTCGGCCCGTCCTTCGGAATCGCGCCGGCCGGCACGTGGATGTGGATGTCGCTGCTCTCGAACAGCTTGGGATCGAGGCCGAGAGATTGCGCCCTGGCCTTGACCAGCGTCATCGCCGCCTGGGCGCTCTCGCGCATGACCTCGCCGAGCTGGCCGGTCAGGATCAGAGAGCCCCTACCGGGGATGCGCGTCGCCTCGATGAACAGGATGTCGCCGCCGACCGGGGTCCAGGCGAGCCCGGTCGCCACCCCGGGCACGCTGGTGCGCATCGCCACCTCGTTCTCGAAGCGGCGCGGCCCCAGCATCTCGTGCAGATCCGCGGGGCTGACGACGACTTTCGTCGCGGTACCCTCGGCGATCTGCATCGCGACGCTGCGCAATGCCGTGCCGATCTCGCGCTCGAGCTGGCGGACGCCAGCCTCGCGGGTGTAGTCGCGGATGATCCCGTGCAGTGCCTCGTCGGTGAATTCCGCCTGTTCTTGCGTCAGCCCGTTCGCCGTCAGCTGCCGCTTCACGAGATAGCGCTTAGCGATCTCGAACTTCTCGTCCTCGGTGTAGCCGGGGAGGTCGATGATCTCCATGCGGTCGCGCAGCGGGCCCGGGATGTTGTCGATGACATTCGCCGTGCAGATGAACATGACGCGCGACAGGTCGAACGACACGCCGAGATAATTGTCGCGGAACGTCGAATTCTGCTCCGGGTCGAGCACCTCCAGGAGGGCCGAGGCCGGATCGCCCTGGATGCCGCGGCCGAGCTTGTCGATCTCGTCGAGCATCATCACGCATTGCCGGCTGCCGGCGCGGCGGATGCCTTGCAGGATGTTGCCGGGCAGCGCGCCGATATAGGTACGGCGATGGCCGCGGATCTCGGCCTCGTCGTGCGTCCCGCCGAGGCTGACCCGGACGAATTTCCGCCCGGTCGCTCGCGCGATGCTCTGGCCGAGCGAGGTCTTGCCGACCCCGGGCGGGCCGATAAAGCACAGGATCGGGCTGCGTCCGTTCGGGTTTAGCTTGTGGATCGCGAGAAATTCGAGGATGCGGCGCTTGACCTTGCGCAGACCGTAATGGTCCTCGTCGAGGATGCGGCGCGCTTCGGCGATATCGATCGGCGCCTCGTCCTCGGCCGCCCAGGGCAGCTCGAGCAGCCATTCGAGATAGGTGCGCGCCATCGAATATTCGCCGGCCGCCTCGGGCATGCGTTCGAGCCGCGCCAATTCCTTCTTGGCGTGCGCCTCGACCTCTTCCGGCATTCCCGCCTTTTCGATTTTCTCACGCAGCGCGGCGATTTCCTGCGATTTGGCGTCTTCGCCTTCGCCGAGCTCGTTCTGGATCGTCTTCAGTTGTTCGCGCAGCAGGAACTCGCGCTGCCGCTCGTCCATCGTCTCCTTGGTGCGGTCGCTGATCTTGCGCGACAGCCGCAAAACTTCGAGCCGGTAGGCGAGCAGCTCCGAAACGCGATCGAGGCGGCGTTGGACATCGAAGGTTTCGAGGATCTCCTGCTTCTCCGCGGGCGTGATGTCCATGAAGCTGGCGATCAGATCGGCGAGGGCCGGAGCGGAGGGGACGCCCTGCACCGCATTGACCATTTCGGCCGGGGTCTGCGGCAGCAATTGCAGGACTTCGAGCGCCTGGTTGCGCAGATTGAGCAGGCGAGCGTCGATTTCGGTGGTTGTCTCGTCGATCTCCGGCACCCGCTCGATGCGCGCCACGAAAAACGGATAGCCCTCCAGGAATTCGATAATGCGGAAGCGCTGCTCGCCCTGGCAAATCACGTGGTGGCTGCCGTCGGGGCTCGTCACGTAGCGCAGCAGGTTCGCGACGGTGCCGACCCGATGCAGGTCGACCGGCATCGGGTCGTCGTTCGCCGCTTCGCGCTGCAACACCAGCCCGACCGGCCGATTGAGGCGGATCGCGGTCTGCGCTGCGACGATCGAGCGCTGCCGGCCGAGCGTGATCGGCAGCACGGTGCTGGGGAACAGCACCAAATTGCGGGTCGTGATTAGGACCAGCGCATCTTCCGGGATCGCCGGCACGCCCTCGACGGGCGCGGTTCCCGAAACGGCTGCGCTCTGCGGCGGCGGTGTGGCGGCATCCGCCATCCGCACGTTTTGTTCATAAGGGGTCATGGATCAGCCCTTTTGCAGGCGCAGCATCAGGCAGCCATTGGCCAGATGCCGGCCCGACAATTCGAACGGCACCGGCGGCAACTCGATCCGGCGTTCGAAGTGGCCGTGCGGGATCTCCATGCGGACGATCCGCGCATTGTCCAGCTCGCGCGGCAACGGCCGCTCGCCCTTGACGGTCAAGACACCCGCGCTCAGCGTGACGGTGATGGTCTCGAGCTCGACGCCGGGCAAGGCGATCAGGATGATCAGAGCCTGCTCAGTCTCGAAGACATCGACCGGGGCTTCCCAGTGAGGCGTCCCCTGATGAAAGAACTGGCGGCGCAGGCGGTCGGCACGCTCCACCGCCGCGCAGGCCTCCGCCCACATCAATGCATCGAGCTGGCTTTTCGACATGATCGGCTCCGCGCGGGTT
>Ga0207646_10008624_pt1 | contig 10190 bp, 7 predicted proteins | sample KBSK5502metaG_FD_184343 | JGI IMG/M metagenome (GOLD analysis project Ga0207646, IMG submission 184343) | Corn, switchgrass and miscanthus rhizosphere microbial communities from Kellogg Biological Station, Michigan, USA - KBS K5-50-2 metaG... | ecosystem: Host-associated > Plants > Roots >...
CGCCCGTCCTGTCTTCCACACCCTTCTTGATGCTGGCCAGCAGGACCTCGGTCGCCAGCCGGCTCTGAGCGAACACGATCGTCGCGACCTTCTTCTTGAGGAATCGGATCGCGAGCTTGGCGGCCTCGCCGAGGTAGGGCGCGCGGATCCCCAGCTCGGGATTGACCACGGGCGGGTTGTAGACGATGAAGATCTTCTCTCCCGTCGGCGCCCCGCTCTCGCTGACCTCGGAGACGGCTTCGCCCGTGAGCCGCTCGGCCAGCTCCTTCGGATTGGCGATGGTGGCCGAGGCCATGATGAACTGCGGCGTCGAGCCGTAGTGGCGGCAGATGCGCTTGAGCCGCCTCAGCACGTTGGCGAGATGACTCCCGAACACGCCCCGGTAGGCGTGGAGCTCGTCGATGACGACGTAGCGGAGGCTCTGGAACAGATTCACCCACTTCGTGTGGTGGGGAAGGATCCCGGAGTGCAGCATGTCGGGATTCGTGAGCACCAGATTCGCTCGCGCCCTCACCGAGCGCCGCGCGTCCTGGGGCGTGTCGCCGTCGTAGGTGAACATCCTCATGTCCGGCAAGGTCTTTGCTAACTCGGTGAGCTCGGCCAGCTGGTCCTGAGCCAGAGCCTTGGTGGGGAAGAGATACAAAACGCGAGCTTCGGGCTGCTGCACCAGCGCCTGAAGCACCGGCAGGTTGTAGCAGAGTGTCTTTCCTGACGCCGTCGGCGTCACGACGACGAGGTTCTCGCCCTTGGCGACGATCTCGACGGCCCTGGCCTGATGCGAGTAGAGCTGCTGCACGCCGCGGCTCTTGAGGGATTCGACGATGCGCGGATCGAGGGAGGATGGAAACGGTGCGAAGACGGGCGGCCGGGCGTCGACGTGTCGGGTGGCGGTGATGCGGGGGCCGGTTTCGAGCGACGTCAAGAGCTCATCGAGGAGCTCCCGGAGTGGCATGGCTCATCCTATGTTTAGTGACCTGCGGTTGTCAACTTCCAGGGGCTGTGTAAGGCTCATGGGGTGACGGCGCTCCGGTTCCTGCCGCCCCTCGTCTGGACCGGCTGCATCGGCTGGTTCTCATCCGACGCCTGGAGCGCCGCGAGAACGGGGTCCCTCCTCCTCCCGCTGCTCAAGCAGCTCATTCCCTGGGCCACGCCCGAGCTGATCGAGGCTCTGCACTGGCTCATCCGCAAGGCCGCGCACCTGGTCGAGTACGCGATCCTCGCCGGCCTCTGGCGCCGCACGTTCCCGCCGAGCGCCAGAATGCCCGCCTGGCGCCTTCCGCTCACCCTGTGCGTCCTCACGGCGGCGCTCGACGAGCTTCACCAGGCCACGACGCTCGCCCGCGGCGCCAGCGCCGCCGACGTTCTGCTCGACTCGGCCGGCGCGGCCATGGCCCTCGTCGCGCTGGGTCGGCGGAAGGCGAAGCGGCCGTGAACGATCTGCCGGACTGGCGGCAAGGCGACCTGCCTCATCCGCCCGCGTTCAGCATCCTGAACGTGGTGCGCGTGATCGGGCCCGGCGCGATCCTGCTCGGCATCTCGCTCGGCGCCGGCGACTGGCTGCTGGGCCCCGCCGTCATCGTCCGCTACGGCCCCGCGCTCTTCTGGATCTGCACGCTGTCGGTGCTGCTGCAGGGCGTGCTGAACACGGAGATGGCCCGCTACACCCTGGCGACGGGCGAGCCTGTCTTCACGGGTTTCATGCGCACGCGGCCCGGCGTGCGCTTCTGGGCGTGGACATACTCCGCGCTTCACCTGGCTCAGATCGCGTGGCCGGGCTGGGCTCTGGCCGGCGGCTCGGCGCTCGGCGCCCTGCTCCTCGGCCGCATGCCGCGCGACGAGGACCGCGCGATGGTGCTGGGCCTGGGCTATGTCCTCTTCCTCGGCGCCGTGGGCGTGGTCCTGCTGGGCGAGACCATTCACCGTCTGGTCGAGCGGCTCGAGTGGCTGATGATGGCCTGGATGGTGCTCTTCCTCGTGGCCGTGGGCGTCCTGCTCGTCCCCGGCATCGTGTGGAGGCAGCTCGCCATGGGCTTTGCCGGCCCCGTCGCGGGCGGCCGCTGGCTGCCGACGGACATGCGCTGGCGCGACCTCGACTGGGCGCTCATCGCGGCCTTCGCCGCCTATTCGGGCGCGGGCGGCACGATCAACGCCACGCTGACGCACTGGATGCGCGACAAGGGCTTCGGCATGGCGGGCACGATCGGCATCACGCCCACCATCATCGGCGGCCAGAAGATCCCGCTGGCGCGCGAAGGCGCCGTCTTTCCCCCCACCGCCGACAACCTCGCCAAGTGGAAGGAGTGGTGGCGCTACCTGCGCGCGGATTTCTGGTATCTCGAGACCGCGGGCTGCCTGATCGGCATGGCGCTGCCGGCGGCGCTGGCCCTGCACTTCCTCACGCCGTGGAGCGAGATGGCCGGACCGGGCGCCGCCGCCGTCCTGCCGTGGGCGCTTGGCGAGCGCTACGGCCTGCCGCTCTGGCTGCTGGCGCTGGTGACCGGCCTCTGGATCTTCTTCTCCACCCAGCTCGGCATCGTCGAGGGCTTCGCGCGCAGCGTGACCGACATCCTCTGGGCGGGCGGCGCGGCGCGGCGGGCCGGCGGCGCGGGGCGGCTGTACTACTCCGTGCTGGGCGTGTTCACGCTGGCGGGCTGCGCGGCGATGACGGTGGGGGATCCGCTGACGCTCATCCTGATCGGCGCCAATGTCGCGGCGTTCAATCTCGCCGTGCTCGCTTTCCACACGCTCTGGATGAACCGGACGCTGCTGCCGCGGCAGCTGCGGCCCTCGCTCTGGCGCGAGGTGGCGGTAGCCTTCTGCGGGCTCTTCTTCCTGGCGCTCGTGGTCTCCATGCTCGTCCGCCCGCGCCCGGTTATCTCGATTCTGGGGCTCTAGTGGCGACCTCCATGACGTGAGGACGACCGACGCTGATGCGGCGCTCGTGCCGCCACGCCGGGACCGGCATCTCGGGGCTCACCCCGCGCGTGACTTCGAGCCAGCGGATATCCGACGCGCGGAGCGCGGTTGCGATGTGCCGGACCGCGGCCGCGGGAATCATGCGCCCGCCGCAGCCGAACACGTCCACGGCCGCGTACCGCCACTCGGGCCACGTATGGATGGACACGTGAGATTCGGCCAGGAGCACCACGCCGCTGGCGCCGATGGGATCGAAGCGGTGGAATTGGCTCCCCAGCACCGTGCCCCCCGCCGCCCACGCCGCCTCCTCGAGGATGCGCTGCAAGCCGGCCGGTTCGGACAGAAGTGACGGATCGCACCCCTCGAGCTCAGCGATGACGTGGCGGCCGGCAGCGTTCATCGCTGACCTCGTGAGTGCGCTCTCCCCCTCGGCCCGCTCCGCATCTCGGTGAGCAGCGCGCGGTACAGCGGTTGCGTGGTCTCGAGATCACTCGGCGCTCCGTCGGCCACCAGCCGTCCAAGATCCAGGAGAAGCACGCGATCGGCCAGAAGCACGGTCTCGACGCGATGGGCGACGATGAAGGTCGTCCGCCCCTTCATGAGGCCACTCAGGGCGTCGCCCACGGTATCGAGGGCCTCGCCGTCCAGGTGCGCCGTCGGCTCGTCCAGAACGAGGATCGCCGGATCGCGGAGGAACAGGCGGGCCAGCGCCAGGCGCTGTCGCTCACCGCCAGACAGCCTCGCGCCCCGGTCGCCCACGACGGTGTCCAGGCCCGCCGAGAGCCGACCCAGCAGGAGGGTGAGTCCGGCTGTACGGGCCGCTTCCTCCACGGCCGCGCGGTCGGCCCCTGGGCGCCCGTAGGCAATGTTCTCCGCGACGCTCGCGTTGAAGAGAAAGACCTCTTGCGACATCACGCCGACGGTGGCGCGCCAGCGCTCCGTGTCCCAGTCGTGCAGGTCCACTCCCGCCACCAGCACGCGTCCAGCCGTGGGATCGTGGAAGCGCAGCACGAGATCCATGAGCGTGCTCTTCCCGGCGCCATTGCGGCCCACGACGGCGACGCCCTGGCCGGGCTCGACCTCGAAGCTCAGGTCGCTGAGGGCGTTCCCCGCGGCGCCGGGGTAACGGAACGACACGCGCTCGAGCCGGACGCTCGAGGCGGCGCCCTGAGGACACAGACCCAGACCCTGGGGTAGCTCGTCCCGATCCTGGAGGATCTCAGCCAGCCGGCCGCCCACCGCCCGGCACCCCTGGATGTGGCGGTAGAAGCGGCTCGTGCGGCTTACGGGGCCCGCCAGGATCTCCATGTACGCGATGAACGCGATGAGTCCACCCGGCGTGATCCGCTTCGCCAGGATCAGGTGGCCGCCATACCAGACGACCAGCACCACGCCCAGGATTTCCATGAGGTCGAAGACGGGCACGATGAAGCCCTCGAGGCGGCCACCCGAGAGCTCCAGGCTTCGCAGCGTCCGGTTCTCGTCGTCGAGCCGCTCGATCTCATGGCGCTCGTTGCCGAAGGCCTTCACGGTCCGGGCGCCCGACAGGCCCTCATGTAGTCGTGCCGCGAGCCTGGCGCCGATCGACTGCACCGAACGTCGGATCGTGGGCAGCGGACGCCCGATGCGCCAGGAGACCGCGCCGGTGACGGCAAAGAAGGCCACCACGAGGAGCGTCAACCGCGGGTCCAGCCAGAACATCAGGGTGAGGACACCGGCAACGGTCAGCAGCTCGAAGGGCAAGTCGCTGAACAGCTCCACCGCGTGGTCCCCGAACACCACGACGTCATTGGTGGCGCGGTGAAGGAGCTCGCCCACCTTGTGGCGATGAAAGAATGCGAGCGACTGGCGATGGAAGTGGGTGTACAGGCGCTGGCGCAGCCGATAGGACGCCTCGGCAAGCATGCGGGCCTCGACCCGCAGGAGCGCCACGTGCGCCAGGTAGAGGACGCCGATCACGCCGAGCATGAGGAGCCCGATGCGGTCGAGGCCCGGCCCCCAGCCGTCGCCCAGCGCCGTGTCCACTGCCCGCTGGAGCAGCCACGGGATCGCCAGCTCGGCGGCGGCCACCAGTAGGGCACAGGCGAGCAGCGCCGCGATCAGCCTCTTACGCCAGCCGACGTACCCTAAGAAGAAGCGGGTGGCGCTCATGCGAGAGTCTCTCAGGCCGCCGCTCCGGCGGTGCCGCCGACGAGGAGTTGGCGCACGCCCCGCGAGAGCGCGAAGAGCCCATCGTGGGTTTCCCCGTCGTAGAAGTCCAGTTGATCGATGAGAGGGGGCTGGCCGTCGAGAGCCCGCTCGGCCAACCGGGCGTTCACCGTCACGCGGTCGAACGTACCCGGATCCGCCCCATCGGAGGCGACGATGAATCCCCACGCCGACCAGAACGACGGAATATACGTCGCGTACGAGCGGACCAGCGGGAACACGCGCGCGAGCTCGCCCCGCACTTCCAAGTGATCCTTGTACTCCTCCGTGGAGAGCTCCATGGCCTGGATGGCGACCAGGCCTCCCGGATTGAGGCGTTCGCGCAGCATCTCATAAAAACGCCTCGTGTACAGCCGCAATGCCGGCCCCTGCTCGAGCACATCGCAGACATCCACGATGATCACGTCGAACCGCGGACCGGGCTGGGCGACGTAGTCCCACCCATCAGCGATCACAAGCTCAGCCCGCGGGTCGGCGAACGCGCCCTCGTGCCACTCGGGGAGATGCTTCTGGCAGATCTCGACCAGCTCGCCGTCGATGTCCACCATCACCGCATGCTGCACCGTCCGGTGGCGCAGGACCTCGCGAAGCGTGGCACCTTCGCCGCCGCCGATGATGAGCACGGTGCGCGGCTCGGGATGGGCGACCAGGGCCGGGTGCACGAGCGACTCGTGGTAAATGGCCTCATCGGCCTGGGCGGACTGCGTCCGGCCACCGATGATCAGCATCTTGCCGTAGTTGACGGTCTCGACGATCTCCGCGGCCTGGATCTGGGTCCGCCCGAAGTAATGGACCGCCGTGAACGCGAACGAGTGCCGTTCGTTGGGATCGACCTGCTCCGTATACCAGTGCCATAGCGGCTCGTTGCTCATCGAAAGGCCTCGCTTTCGGCATCGACACGCCGGCCCCCCATGCGGGAGCCGTGACGAGCGGTGCGGTTGAGTTCGGGAGTGCGTCAGCGAGCGTTCCTACGACAGCGGTGGGGCGCGGAGTCGGGATCGCGGAGGGGCCAGGAGCGGGCGGGCGCAGGCACGCAGCAGAACCACGGTCGCAATTGCGGCGACGACCGCGAGCGGCGGCGCCACCACGACGACGAGGACGAGCGCACGCTCAGTCAGCAGCGGCAAAAAGTCGTCGTCATCGTCATCGAAATAGCTCGGCGACCCGGAGAAGTCTGGCACGCTGACGGCCGCGCCGCCGGCCAGGACGAGGTAGAGGCCGACGAGCAGCCCTGCCACGATGGCACGCTTCAGCGACATCACGCCGGGCTCGAGGATCCGCTGTCGGCCCCGGATGCCCGCGGCGCCGCCCGTTTGGCAATGAGGGCGTAGACCGCGGGCAGCACCAGCAGGGTCAGCACCGTAGAGGAGATGAGCCCGCCGATCACCACGCGGGCCAGCGGCTGCTGGATCTCGGCGCCGATGCTGTGAGAGAGCGCGGCCGGCAGGAAGCCGATCACCGCCACGATGGCCGACACGATGATCGGACGAAAGCGGATCTGGCAGCCCCGCGCGATCGCGTCCATGAGCGGCAAGCCTTCGTCAAAGGCCTGCCGGATGGAGGACACGAGTACCACGCCGTTGAGCACGCTCACGCCGAACACCGCGATGTAGCCCACGGCGGCGGAGATATTGAAGTTGGTCCCCCAGAGGAACAGCGCGAGGGTGCCGCCAATGAGGGCGAAGGGCAGGTTCAGCATGATGAGCAGAGCGTCGCCCACGGAGTTGAAGGCACCGAAGAGCAGCACGAAGATAATGAAGATGACCAGCGGCACGATGATGTACAGCCGCGCCAGCGCGCGCTGCTGGTCCTCGAAGCGCCCGCTCCAGACCAGCTGGTAGCCCTCGGGCAGCTTGACCGCCGCCTCCACCTTCGTCATGGCTTCCGCGACCATGCCGCCCATGTCGCGCTCGCGCACGCTCCACTTGATCGCCAGCCGGCGGACATTGCCTTCCCGCCAGATCTCTGCGAGCCCGTCGGTTCGGATGAACTCGGCAAGCTGGGTGAGCGGGATCCGCTCGCCGTTGGGCGCGCTGATCGCCACATTGCGCAGACTTCCGATCGGGTCACCGCCGCTCTGGGCGAGCCGAACCGCTAGTCCGAACCTCCGTTCCCGCTCAAAGACCTCGGTCACAACCCTGCCCTTCGTCGCCGCCTCGATCACGTCCTGAATGTCCTGGACATTGATCCCGTAGCGCGCCGCCGCCGCCCGGTCGACGACGATCTGCAACTGCGGCTGGCCCGGGGCGTGATCGAAGTCGAGGTCGGCGACCCCGCGAACGTCGCGGAGCACGGCGGCGATCTCCTTGGCCTTGGCGTCCATGACGAAGAAGTCGGGCCCGTAGAGCTTGATCGCGAGCTCGCCCTTGGTGCCCGCCAGCGCCTCGTCGACATTGTCCTTGATGGGCTGAGAGAAGTTGGTCGTGATGCCGGGAATGGTGCTAAGCGCTTCCGTCATCGCCTCGACCAGCTTCTCCTTGTCGGGGTTCTTCCATTCCTCGCGGGGCTTGAGGCCGACGTAGAACTCGACGTTGTCGGGGGCCTCGGGATCCGTGCCGTCGTCCGGGGCTCCCAGCTGGGACACGACGACCCGCACCTCGGGGAACTTCAGCAGCCGCTCTCGGATCTCGCGCGTGTAGGGCCGGACGGCCTCGATGGAGATCCCGACGGGGAACTGCGCCCGCACCCACAGGTCACCCTCATCGAGCTCGGGCAGGAACTCCTTCCCGAGCAGAGTGAAGACGAAGAGCGAGAGCGCGAGGCACGCGGCGGCGCCCGCCACCGGGACCAGGGGCCGGCGCAGGCACCAGCGCAGGGCCGGCGCGTAGGGCCGCCGCAGCCAGACAAGGAGCGGGCTCTCCCGCTCCGACGGCGGCCGGCGGAAAAAGAGGCTCGTCAGCACCGGGATCAGCGTGAGGGTGAGGACGAGCGACCCGATCACCGCCAGCGAGATCGTCACCGCCATCGGCCGGAACAGCTTGCCTTCGATCCGCTGGAAGGTGAGGATCGGGACGTAGACCGTCATGATGATCAGCACGGCGAAGGTCAGGGGGCGCGCCACCTCGGCCGCGGCGTGCTGGACCTCGCGCACCACCCGATGCCCCGTCACCTTCCGCTCGGCGAGGTGGCGCATGATGTTTTCGGTCATGATGACCGCGCCATCCACGATGATCCCAAAATCGATAGCGCCCAACGAGAGCAGGTTCGCCGGGATGCCGCGCAGATCCATGAAGATGAAGGCGAACAAGAGCGAGAGCGGGATGGTCAGCGCCACGATCAGGGCGGCCCGGACGTTGTAGAGGAAGAGGGTTAGGAGGATGACCACGAGCGCTGCGCCTTCAATCAGGTTCCGCAGCACCGTCCTCACCGTGGTGTTCACCAGTCGGTCCCGGCTGTAGTAGGGGCGCATCTCCACGCCGGCGGGGAGCAGCTTCTGAACCGCGGCCGCCTTGGCTTTGACCGCCTCGGTTACGATTCCGGGGTTCTCACCCTTCCGCATGAGGACGATCCCCTGGACCAAGTCGTCCTCGTGGTCGCGGCCGAGCACGCCCAAGCGGATGGCGTTGCCGATCCCCACCTGGCCGATGTCCCGCACGCGCACCGGCGTCCCCTTTTGGGCGCTGACCACGATGTTCTCGATGTCGCCCGGAGACTGGATCAGGCCGATGCCGCGCACGGGCACCCGGTAGTCGCCCTGCGCGATGTAGCCGCTGCCGGCGTTCGAGTTATTGCTCGCGACTGCATCGAACACCTGCTTGAGCGTCAGGTTGTAGGCGCGCAGTCGGCCCGGATCGACCGTGACCTGATACTGCTTGGTGCCGCCGCCCCAAGACACCACGTCCGCCACCCCAGGCACCTTCTTGAACTCGCGCTCGAGCACCCAGTCCTGGAGCGCCTTGAGCTCGACGAGGGGCATGGTCTTGGATTCGAGCGTGTACCGGAAGATCTCCCCGATGACGCTCGAGAGCGGACCGAGCTGGGGCTTGGCATCCGCGGGAACCTGCGCCTGGGTGATCCGCTCCTGCGCCTGCTGGCGAGCCCAGTAGTCGTCCGTGCCGTCGGCGAAGATCACGCGGATATTGGAGAGACCGAACAGCGTGTCGGAGCGCAAAAAGGTGACGCGCGCGATGCCGTTGAGCTCGTTTTCCAGCGGGATCGTGATGAGCCGCTCGACCTCTTCTGCCGCATGCCCCGGCCAGAGCGTGATCACCTCGACCTTGACGTCGCCGACGTCGGGATACGCCTCGATCGGCAGGCGGTAGTACGCGGCTACGCCGCTCACGGTGAGGATGATGGCCAGCGCCACGGTGATGAAGCGCTGGTGGAGCGCGAAGTGGATCAGCCGCTGGATCACCGGGCTTCCCGCTTGAGCAGGATCCCGCCGGAGGCGACCACGCGGTCCTGCGGCGTGACGCCGTCCAGCACCTCGACCTGCCCGTTGAACTCGGCGCCCAACTTCACCGGCCGCCGCTCATACTCGTCTCCGCCCTTGGCGACCAGCACGAACGGCGCGGTGCCTTCCCGATGGATCGCCCCCCCAGGAAGGGCGAGGACCTGGGCGGAACCCGTCGCGATGGACACCTTGACGAACATCTCGGCCTTGAGCGAGCGGCCACGATTCGGGACCACCACGCGCACCTTGAGAGTTCGCGAGTCCTTGTCGATGGAATCGCCGATATTGAGGACCTGCCCTTCGTAACGCTCGCCGGGGCAGCAGGGTGGCGTGATCGTCACGTGCTGCCCGAGCTTGACCTTGGGCACGTCGGGCTCGTAGACGTCGGCGAGCACCCACATCGTGCCGAGATCGGCGATCACGAAGAGGTTGAGCGGCGTGTCCGACTGGCCGTAGGCTACCACCTGGCCGGGCGTGGCATTGCGCTCGACAATCACGCCCGCCCTCGGCGCCGTGACCAGGAGCGTCCCGGAGGCATCGGCGCGCGCCGCGATCTCGCTGAACTGCGTTTCCCGGATCCCGAGGACCCGCAACCGGGCCGCGGCGCGCTGTCGCTCCGCCACGGCCTTGCGCTGGTCGTTCTCCGCCTCGCGGATCTCTTTCTGGGCGATGG
>Ga0207646_10008626_pt1 | contig 10189 bp, 8 predicted proteins | sample KBSK5502metaG_FD_184343 | JGI IMG/M metagenome (GOLD analysis project Ga0207646, IMG submission 184343) | Corn, switchgrass and miscanthus rhizosphere microbial communities from Kellogg Biological Station, Michigan, USA - KBS K5-50-2 metaG... | ecosystem: Host-associated > Plants > Roots >...
GACGCGTGCAGCATCCCAGTTCGCCAACCGGATGCAGCCATGGCTTGCAGCGCGGCCAATTGTTTCAGGATTATTCGTTCCGTGAATACCGATGCCGGGTTTGTTCAATCCCATCCAGAGAACGCCCACGAGATTATTCGGACCAGGGGGAAGATTGTAATAATTCTCGGTGCGCACACCATAATTGAGCATGCCTTCATCGTAGCGGAACCACGGCCAGATGGTCGCGCCGAGAATCTTCCATGTGCCAACCGGAGCGGGTAACGTTTTCGAGCCCGGCGTAATGGGAAAAACGCAGACGAGTTGATCGTTGCCGAAGACCTCCAGTAGATGTTCCTTTGTGTCGACGAAAATCTTGCGGGCCACGAATGCCGGATTTTCGGGGATCTTCCCCTCGGTGAACTTTTCAACCTCAAAGGGCAGAACATTCGGAACTTTGAGCACGTCGCCCGGCTGAAGATGCTCCCAATTTTTGCCCGGATTAAGCTTCTGAATGTAAGACTCCGCCGAATGATACCGTTCCGCGACGAATTCGAGTAGCGACGTGTAGGGGAGCCATTTCAATTTTGCCTGCTCGGCATGACTGCTGGGAACATTGCCTATTGATTTCAGGTCTTCTTCTCTCACGGTATATGTCGTGTAAGTCACCGGCACTTGATCGAGCAGCCAGGAATCAACCGCGCCGGTCTTTGGCATGGCGTGCGCGTGCTTGTAGGAGATGAGCGCCTTGCGAAAAAATTCGCCCATTCTTCCATCGATTTTGCCCGGAGCAAAATCGCTATTGTCTAGGAAAATCTGGAGCCGTGTCGCCGTCTCCTCGTCGTAGTTCGGCAAAGCGACAGGATAAACTCTGGGTGGCGGAGTAGATGTCTCTTGGGCGAGTGCGGAGATTGACAGCGCGCTCAGTAGGAGAATTAGAAAGCCGTATTTCATCGGCGAAAGTTATGTGCTGTGAACGTAAGCATGCAAACGCGTTGCGGACGGAACGCTCTCAAGGGACGGCAGCTCCAAGCCGTCGGGGAAGAATTTGACGACCGGAAGCCGTCATTCTTTGTGTTCCGGCCGAAGCGCGATGGCAGATTCAGCCGGCAAAAACCATCGCTCCTCATTTGCAATTGCAACTGTGCCTGCTCCGCCGTAACGCGGCGAGTTGCTCGTCCAGAGTGTTTCCCAACTGCAACCAGTAGGCGGTGCGAGGAGAGGTTCTGAAACAGGGTGCAACTCCTGGCTCTCCCCAAAGTTCACAAGCAGAAGCCGATCGTCGTTTTCCTTGGAAAAATATCGGAGGACGAAGCTAGCGGGCCCTAGGACCGCCCCGTCGATTCCGCCGGAACCCTGCTGGCGAAAGCGAGAATCCTCGCGTCGCAATTTTAGAAGATCAATGTGCAGATCGTAAAGTTCGCGATTCTTTTGCCGTTCGGAAAAATCCAATTTGCACCTGGCAAACGCCTGCGGATCATCCGGAGCGGGCAAAGTTTGCCATGCTTGTTGTTCGGTAAGCGATACAAATGGCGCCAGCCATTTGGCGCGACCTCTCCGAATCGCGTCGCGTACCGAAGCATCGCCTATGTCCGCGAAGAAAAGGAAAGGACTCGACGCGCCGAACTCTTGTCCCTGAAACAGTAGTGGTGTCCAAGGACCGAGCAGGAGAAGAGCGGTCATAGCGCGGTAACGTGCGGGTGACGTTTGAAACTGCACCCGCTCGCCCTGCCCGGTGTTGGCGACTTGATCGTGGTTTTCAATGAAACAAACGAAAACCTCTGAAGCAATACCGAAGGTCGGTGTTCCGCGCAACGCTTTGCGCCATGAGAGCGCCTGGCCTTGATAAAGAAAGCCGTATTTCGCGCCGGAAATAAATTCCTGCGGCGCGCCAAGGTAATCATTGAAATAGGCCTCATTGCGACCGGTCAACGCCACCACGGCGCTATGATGAAAATCATCGTTCCACATGCCGTCCAAATCGTCGCCGCCTTCGTGCTTTGAACGCGCTATCTTCGCTTCCTGCAGATCGTTCTCGGCGAGGAGGATGATCGAGCGCGAGCCGGCTGCTTCCCGCGCGGCGCGGCCAACAGCGCCGATGATGTAATCTCTCGATTGATCGCGGATGGCGTGCGTTGCATCGAAACGGAACCCGCCGAAATGGAATTCCTCAATCCAGTAACGCCCATTCGTGATGAAAAATTCGCGAACCGACCATGAATTCGGTCCGTCGAAATTGATCACATTGCCCCATTCGTTTTCTTTCTCGCGAATCAGATAATCGTCGGAGAAAACAGCGAGATAATTTCCGTCAGGGCCGAAATGGTTGTAAACGACGTCAAGAATCACGTCCAGCCCTAACGAGTGGGCGCGATCGATGAATGCCCGCAAATCGTCAGGCGTTCCATACAAATGCGAGGGCGCGAAAAGGTCGACACCGTCGTAGCTCCAGCCAAATTTCCCGGGAAAATCCGCGACCGGCATCATCTCGATGAGGGTGATTCCAACACGTGCGAGCTCCGCCAACTGCTCTACCGCGGCGCGCCACGTTCCTTCCTTCGTAAACGTGCCGATGTGCATTTCGTAAATGATTTGGCCCTTAATTTCTATTCCGGGCCATTCCGCGTCCGACCAGCGAAACGTTGTAGGATCGACTATCTGGGAAGAACCATGCGGTCCATCGGGCTGGAAACGCGACGCTGGATCGGGATGAAAGTGTTCGGCGTTATCAACGCGAAACCGATAACAGTCACCGGCGTCGGCTTCAGCCGACCCAGAAAAATATCCGTCGTCTTCACGTTGGAGCGGATGAAAGGTGCGACGCACATTTTTTGTCGCGCTTTCTTCAAGGACAACATCGACACGAGTTGCTTTTGGCGCCCAAACACGAAAATGCGTTTCGTTTGCGCCAATTAATTCCGCACCGATGGGATAGCGGCGAAGTTCTCGCGGATCGGTCACGCAAGTTTTTCGCCCATCCGCCGTGTTACGACTGTGGGTTTCGATGATTTCTTTTTTCCTCTGCAACATCAACAATCAAAAGGGCCGTAGTCGAGGCCCGCTAGACCTCGGTGGTTGCCCAAAACTTGCGGAACGCGCTTGGCCAGCTGCGGTCCACCACACTTTTTCGGGCGCAGTGACCCATTTTCTTGCGCAGTCCGGGATCAACAACCAATGCTCGCACTGCGCGCGTGAAATCATCGACATCGTGCGATTTTGTTATGAGACCGTTCGCTTTATCTTCGACTAACTCCTTTGGACCGCCGGAATCCGAGACGACGACTGGAACGCCGGATGCCTGCGCTTCGATGATGACATTGCCGAAAGTGTCGGTGGTGCTCGGAAAAGCAAAGACATCAGCTGAAGCATAAGCGGTGGCCAGTTCGATACCGGTAAGGTATCCGGTGAATACTGCGTCCGGCAAAAGTTCGGAAAGCCCCTGCGAATAAGGCCCATGGCCAACCACGAAAAGCTGGACCGACAAGCCTTCATCGCGCAGTCGCCGATAAGAGTTTGCCAGGACATCCAGATCTTTCTCTCGCGATATCCGTCCGACGTAAAGCAGGCGCACCTGGCCGTTGCTCGCTCCAAATTTCTCCCAAAACGTTGGCTCCCGTCGCGCGGGTGTGAACAGTTCGGTATCGAGACCACGCGGGAGAATTTTCAATTTTCCCGGCTCGAAGCCGCGAGCGATCCAGTTCTGGCGATATTCTTCGGAATTGACGAAAACGGTATCGAGCTGGCCGTAGAACCAATGCATATAGTGCCAGGTCGCGCTCTCGAGAAAACTGTCATCGGTGAGGATGCGAATGTATTGCGGAAAATCGGTGTGATAGATGCCGCTGGTTTGCAGATTAAGCATCTTGCCCGCAAGCAGCCCCGTCAGGCCGATCGGTCCGGGCGTGCTGATAATAATCTCGGTAAATTTCTCCCGCTGGATATAATCGAGGATCTGAAGAATCGGCGGGAAGCTTAATTTCTGAAGCTCGTACTCGGGCAGCTCAAATTCGCCAATCGGCTGAAAGTTTTTGATCGGGATATCGTCTATCTGTAGCTCGCTCCGGGACGTTACGACGATTAATTCCTTTCCAGCGGCTGCCCCGGCCGCTGTCATTTTGCGAATCGTAGTAGCGACGCCATTGACGTCTTCGAGCGTATCAGTAAACCAAGCGCGTTTACGATTCTGTAGCGCAACGGGAATTTGCCCGGTTAATTCGCTAAAAATTTGCCGCAACCACGACCGAGACGGCGCCTGGCTGTGAAAGCCGTACAGGTATGGCGTTAGTATAACTAGGATCGGCACGATCGCACTGAGCGCTTGCATGCTCTCGACCACGTTTCCCCCGCTGATTTGCTGGACGAATTTTTTGAAGAGACGAAAAGTGAGCTGCTCTGTGACCAGATTTGCCAGCAGAAAGGCCCGGCGCTCAGGCTCGGGAACCGCGCTGATCTCGTCGCTGAGTTTCGCCTTTACTTCAGGCTGCGCGAAATAACCCGAAAGCTCCTTCCAAAGCGATCTGTTGGCCGGCTTGGCAAGGTCGAAGATTTTTCCCGATAAAACGCCCTGCGCGATAAATCCGACTTTTTCCTTGAGTGTGAACTCAGTCGGATCGCGCCCTTCCATGAAGCGCGAAAACATTTGTTCGAGGAGTGTGGCGCTTGGTCCGAGTTTTTCGTGGAAACGGTCCTGGATATAACACGCGACCGTGTTGTAGAAACTGTGCGAGATGGCGAGGGGAGTCCCCCCCCCACCGCGTGCCGTGCATGCCCCCGAACGTATATTAGCCAGAAACTTCTCCGGTGAGTCCGCTGGCGGCGTTTCAGTGTATGCGGAAGCGATAAATTGTCCGCCGTGATCATCCGAGCCGCCCGTGAAAATCTTCCTCCAGGGATCGGCGTGCGTTGGCGCAAGGTTATGCCGGTTAGCAAACATGTCGATCTTCTCTGGCGTCAAGGAGCCCAAAAGATTCTGAGCAAGTTCGCTCAGAAGAGTATCCCGTAAGCCGTTGATGGCTTCGAAGTGTTTAAAGAGCAAAATGAGGCGTTCGAGGTGGGATGCAGTGAGCTTGCCATTGATACTGTAAAGCGGATGGGCCACAGCGTGAGCGATCCGAGCCGTTTGGAGATAGCGCTGCAGCTCAAGAATATTGTCACGGACGCCCTCAATGTCGCGGTGTTGCTCCTCTGAAATTCCCCAGACCAGAATGTCGATCTTGCACGGATCCTGTGGAAAATAAGTCGTTACCTGCTCACTGATAAATGAGTGAGGCAAATCCATGATTTGGAGAGAGCCCTCGATCGTATCGTGGTCGGTAATGGTGACGAAATCCATCCCGCGCTCCAGCAACTGCCGGTACAACTCCCTAGGATCGGAATAGCTGTCCGGAAAATCGAAACGGCGGAACAACCATTCCTCAGAGCGCGCGCTGTAGCGCGAGTGAATATGTAAATCGCACTTGCTCATTCTTCACCCTTTTCGGTCCGCCATTAACCTTTGTTCGGCGATCCAGTCGCGATATGTCGTCGGCGTTCTTGTTTCGTCCATCATATCTATAAATCGCAGAATCTGTCTCCAAACGGCGGGCTGAGAATAATCGGGCGGATGGATGTTCAGGCGCAAGAGAGGATTGTTCTTCAAAAATTGGAGCAGAGCGGCATTCCAGACGCGGCTCACAGCCCGTCGCCAATTACTCCGGACGCTGTAAACAATCGATCTTGCGGCAAACTCTTGGTTCGAGCGAAGATCGCGCACGGTACGCAACCGGGTCGTGTATTCTAATTCGGCGTCGCGCGCGGCACACTCGGCTTCCGCACTGAGTAGCCAGGCCGGCGCGACAAAACCTCGGGGAGTCAGGCCGCCGGCGCGAAATTCATCGCGCGCATTCGTGATCCGCCGCAGGGCTTCCTCGTAATCAAGGTCGTAGAATTCGCCTTCGTAATGGGTATAAAACCTGGTCAGAAATTTGTCCCGTAAGCTTTCATTCGGACGGCGAGGACGTTCATGAAAATAGCCGTGGATGACGATTTCGTGTCCGTCCGATTCCAAATTCCGCAACCAGGCAACGAATTGTCGATCTTTTGTGACCAAACCTTGATGGTGATAGTCCGGGACAACGAGCAGAGAACAGACGCGCACACTGTGCCGGGATAATTCTGAAATGATCTCATTGGCGACATTTCGATTGGAAGGAGCGATGTCGTGCAGAGAGACGACCATAAAGTCTTTCGTAGCGGCTGCCGTCGCGACGAGGGGTACGAATTGAGTGGCGACCGAAGTCATTTTTAAATTTTCAACAGCGCCCGTCCCAGCGACAAGCGCAAAAGAACAGCGCGAGGGCACGCTAGCTTCCCATCGCAACAATCGCACGAAACTCTCCAGCCGTCACCGGCATGACGGAGAGGCGCGATTGGCGCACAAGCTGAATTTTCTTCAGCTGCGGAGCTGCCTTAATTTGCTGAAGCGTGACCGGTCTCCGCAGAGATTTGATCGGTGCAAGGTCCACGGCGCTCCAATCGCCCTCTTTAGCGGTTGGATCGGGATAAGCTCCCTGCATAACTTTGGCGATGCCGATAACGGCTTTGTCTTCTCCGCTATGATAGAAGAGGACTTCGTCGCCCCTTCTCATCCTGCGCAGATTATTCCGTGCCGTGTAATTTCGAACGCCCGTCCAATTGGTCTTGCCTTCGACCGTAAAGTCGGACCACGAGTAAGAGGACGGTTCTTGTTTTACCAGCCAGAAATTTTTCACGCACAAATTGTAACACAGGCTCCGAGCGTGTCGCGTCGAGCGGGCATCCTGCCCGCACAGGACGGCAGACTGGAAGCCCGCCTGATACATTAGGCAAGATGCCTGAATTACGTCGCTCCTTGTTCGACAACCGGGCGGGTTTGTTTCACAGTCGGATTAAATGCCGCGTCTGCCATTTATCACGTTTGAAGGATCAGAAGGATGCGGGAAATCCACGCAGGTGCAAAGACTGACAGCGCGTCTTGATCGGGCCGGCGTCCCATACCTGCTGACGCGCGAGCCGGGCGGCACCGAGATTGGGGAAACAATTCGTGAGCTTTTACAATTTGCCCCACAAAGCATCCATATGACGCCGCACGCAGAGCTACTTTTGTTTGAGGCAAGCCGAAGCCAGTTAGTCCGTGAAAAGATCAAACCAGCGCTCGAGCACGGCCTGTGCGTGATTTCAGATCGCTTCTTCGATTCAACCACAGTTTATCAAGGCGTAGCCCGGAAATTAGATCGACAAATCGTCGAACAGTTAAATGCATTTGCGATCGACGACTGCCGGCCTGATGTGACCTTCGTGCTCGATGTTGATCTAAGCATCGCGCATTCGCGAATGCGACACACTGCGCGCAGGCCGGACCGAATGGAACAGGAATCGACGGAATTTTATGAGCAGATCCGCGAAGCCTATCGGGAACTTGCCGTACGCGAACCGAATCGGATCGTCTTGATCGACGGTTCGCGTCCGGAAGACAACATTGAGGACGAGATTTGGGAAATCATCTGCAGGCGATTCCCGGCGCTTGCTACCAATCTGCAATCTGGAATCCAAAATCCGCAATCATAAGATGGCCTTTTCCCACACAGCAGCACTGGAATATCTGCAACGGGCGCATCAGCAAAATCGGCTCGCGCACGCCTATTTGATCTCCGGACCGCCCGGCAGCGGGAAACAATTGCTCGCGGCGGAACTGGCCGGCTTGGTGAACGGAACAAACGCCGATGACGTTTTCTCCTCGAAAGCGCGGGAGATTTTCGTTGCCCAGCCCGAATCGAGATCCCGCCGCATCGTCATTAGCCAGATCCGCGAACTTGAACATGCGCTGCACATGCGCGCGTCAAATGGCCGGCGCAAAGTGGCGATCATTTCCGAGGCCGATCGCCTTCAGCCACAGGCTGCGAACGCGTTTCTCAAAACGCTGGAAGAACCGCCGAAGGATTCATTGCTACTGCTTTTAAGCGCGCTGCCCGAAGCGCTACCCGACACAATTCTTTCCCGGTGCATCCCAATTCCACTTGCTCCAGACGGCGAGCACAAAAACAAACTGGAAGAGGAAAAGCTCGTAAAGTGGCTTCAGCAGACGGCGCGTGAGCAGAGCTGGACTGTTCAATATGCATATCGATTGGCTCAGGGATTTCAGCGTTTGCTCCGCCTGAGCCGCGAGCAAATTAAAGCCGAAACCGACGAAGCATTGAAGGGTGAGGAAGCCCGCTACAAAAATTCGACCGATGGCGCTTGGCTCGAAGAACGCGAGGAATATTACAAGGCGCTTACCGAAAGTCTTTACCTGCAACGGCGCGCCGAACTCATCGAAGTTTTATTCGCCTGGTGGACTGATGTTCTTCGAGCCGGCAGCGATGTCGATCGCAGAGATTTGCCGAATGCGCGAAGAGAAATCGCCGCCCTCGCGAAGCGCTTTACGACGTCGGAAGTCTTGCGCAAGATCCGGCGGTTGGAAGAATTGCGCGATCAGCTTGGCCGTAATATCCAGGAAGCGCTCGCCATCGAAGTTACATTCCTTGGAATTTTCGCCAGTTGAAAGTATGTCGCGCCACCTTCGTCATGTTTTGATCAGAGTGAAAACCTTGGATGAGATTTGATAATCAAGTTGCGATCGTAACCGGAGCAGGCAGGGGAATCGGTCATGCAATCGCTTTGCGGCTGGCGAGCGAAGGGGCGCGCCTGGCTTGCGTGAGTCGCACGGAAGCGAACGCAAAGAGGACGGCCGATGAAATCAATGGAAAGTGCCCGGATGCGGCAAAGCATTATGGTGTTGATGTTGCGAATCATGGGGCCGTGCAAAAAATTGGAGCACAGATTCTCGACGATTTCGGCAGGATCGACATCCTGGTCAATAATGCTGGCGTAACGCGCGACGCGCTGAGCATCCGCATGTCGATCGAAGACTGGGATACGGTGATTAACACAAATCTGAAGGGGTCATTCAATTTTGCGCAGGCGGTCGAGCGTGCGATGATCAAGCAGCGCAGCGGGCGCGTCATTAACATCAGCTCCGTGGTCGGGTTAATCGGTAACGCGGGTCAAACAAATTACGCGGCGAGCAAGGCCGGGCTGATCGGTTTCACAAAATCGCTCGCGCGGGAATTGGCCAGCCGCAACATCACAGTGAACGCGGTCGCGCCGGGATTTATCGCTACCGACATGACTGCGGGATTGACTGACGAAATTAAGAAAAAGCTTGAGGCACAAATTCCGCTCGGAAAAACAGGGCAGCCCGAGGATGTCGCGAGCGCCGTCGCGTTTCTCGCGGCTGCTGAAGCCGGTTACATCACCGGCCAAGTTTTGTGTGTGGACGGTGGAATGGTGATGTAGGGAACTGTAGCGGCTGTCTATGACTGCCGATGAATTAATGCGCGTCTGCCAGAGACGCGGCTACAGCTTGCGCGGGTTTCATTTCCGCTTCATCGTCACACCATGACGACAGAGAAGGCGACGTTTGGCGCGGGCTGCTTTTGGGGGGTCGAAGAAACTTTCAAGAAACTAAGAGGCGTTAAATCGACAGCGGTTGGCTATGCGGGCGGAACCAAGGAGAATCCGACCTACGAAGATGTTTGCACGGACAAAACCGGCCACGCCGAAGTGGTGGAAGTCGAATTCGATCCATTGCAGGTGAAATACGAGGACCTGCTGGATATTTTTTGGTCGAACCACAATCCAACGACGTTGAATCGCCAGGGCCCCGACGTCGGAACGCAATATCGTTCAGTAATTTTTTATCATTCGCCTGAGCAAAAGGCAGCGGCTGAGTATTCAAAGGAAAAGATCGACAAGAGTGGGCGCTTTCGCCGCCCCGTCGTCACCCAAGTCGAAGCCGCCCCCAGGTTCTGGCGCGCGGAAGAATATCACCAGCGCTACCTGGAGAAGCGCGGCCAAGCGCATTGCGCGATTTGAATCGAAGCTTGCATGAACCGCGAGGTGATTCGGACACGGAATTTTGCGTCCGATGCTGCAAATTTCATTGTCGATCACGCCCGCAAAGCAGTTGCGGAGCGCAACGAATTTCGGATCGCGCTTTCCGGGGGAAACACTCCGCGGCCGATCTACGAACGGCTCGCCATAATCGGACGCGATCTTCCATGGGAATCAATCCGGATCACTTTTGGAGACGAGCGTTGCGTCCCACCAGATGACTCTCAGAGCAATTTCAGGATGGCGCGCGAAGCGCTCTTTA
>Ga0207646_10008628_pt1 | contig 10188 bp, 10 predicted proteins | sample KBSK5502metaG_FD_184343 | JGI IMG/M metagenome (GOLD analysis project Ga0207646, IMG submission 184343) | Corn, switchgrass and miscanthus rhizosphere microbial communities from Kellogg Biological Station, Michigan, USA - KBS K5-50-2 metaG... | ecosystem: Host-associated > Plants > Roots >...
GGCCGAGGACGAGGTACTCGCGTCGCAGCCGTGATCGATCCCGCTGAATACCGCGACCGCTTCCCGATCCTCGCCACCTGCACCTATCTGATCAACCACTCGCTCGCGGCGATGCCGGCGGCGGCCGAGGACAACCTGCGCGAGTATGCGCGCACCTGGCGCGAGCGCGGGATCCGCGCGTGGGCGGAAGGCTGGTGGGAGATGCCGGTCACGGTTGGCGACCAGCTCGGGCGCATCCTCGGCGCCGCGCCCGGATCGATCGTCATGCACCAGAACGTGACGGTCGCCGAGGCGATCGTCCTGTCCTGCTTCCCGGCAGGCGGCGAGCGGAACCGGATCGTCTACGAGGAGGCGAACTTCCCGTCGGTGCGCTACCTGTACCAGGCGCAGCCGGAGCTCGAGGTCGTCGCGGTCGAGGACAGCGCTGTCGTCGCCGACGCGATCGACGAGCGGACGCTTCTCGTCCCGATCAGCCACGTCCTGTTCAAGAACGGCGAGATCCAGGACCTCGAGCCGATCCTCCGCCGAGCACGGGAGGCCGGCGCCTACGTGGTGCTCGATTGCTACCAGTCGGCCGGGGTCGTACCGTTCGATCTCACGGAGCTCGGCGTGGAGTTCGCCGTCGGCGGCAGCGTCAAGTGGCTCTGCGGCGGGCCGGGCGCGGGCTGGCTCTACGTGCGGCCGGACGTCGCGGAACGGCTGGAACCGATGCTCGTCGGCTGGCAGGGGCATGCCCGGCCCTTCGCCTTCGAGCCGGAGCTCGAGTACGCCGCCGGGGCGCGACGCTTCCTCACGGGCACGCCGAACGTCCCGGCGCTCTACGCGGCGACTGCAGGGTACGACGTGATCGAGGAGGTCGGCGTGCGGCGGATCCGCGAGCGCTCGCTCTCGCTGACGCAGCTCCTGTTCGATCTCTGCGACGACGCAGGGCTCGAAGTCGTCTCACCGCGGGAGCCCGAGCGGCGGGGCGGTACGGTCACCGTCTCGACTCCTGACCACGCTGCGTGTCACAAGGAGCTCGGCGAACGCGGGATCGTCTGCGACTTCCGGCCGGATCCGTTCGGAGGGATTCGGCTCGGCCCGCACTTCTTCAACACGGAGGACGAGGTCAACCACGCGATCTCCGAACTCGCCTCGATCGTGGCGACCCGTGCCTACGAGCGGCACGCCGGCGCCCCGTCACTCTTCTAAGGGTCGCCTTCGACACGTCGTGGGCCGATGCTCGTGCCATGCGGCGGCTCGTCCTTCTCGCCCTCGTTGTCGTGGTCCCGGCGCTCAGCGCAGGATCCGGTGCTGCGCGCACGCTGTCGGCGACGGTAAGCGTCTACCCGTCGGGGACGACGTTCTCCGCCTCGGCTGCCGCGCCCGCGCACCCCGCGTCCTCCGTCTCGCTCGCCATGCCGATCGGCGGAGTCGACGACTCGACGATCCTCGTCCGCGGCGCGCAGAAGGTCTCGATCGTGACGCCGACGATCGCCCCGCCTCTCCAGCTCAAGCTCTTCTTCGCGCACTACGTCTCGGTCGGCGGGAAAGACGTGCCCGACGCGCTCATGCCCTGGGACGGCTCCCAGCGCGCGACCGAGCACACGAACCAGCCCCTTTGGCTACAGGTGACCGCGCCGTACGGCACGCCGTCGGGCAACTACAGCGGCTCGCTGCTCGTGGTCGCCGACGGAACCAGGATTCCGGTCTCGATCTCCGTCACGGTCGCGGCGGTGACGCTGCCGCAGCAGAACGAGGTCGCGGGAAGCCTGCTCACGGCGTTCAACTTCTCGGCGCAGTCGTATCTGAACAAGGTGAGCAGTCTCTACGGGGTCTCGCCGGAGTCGGCCGTGCCGGGCCTCTTCAGCTTCCTGGCGTCGTATCGAATCTCACCGACCAGCTGGGGTTATGGCAATCCGAGCAGCGCCTCCGGCTACACGAGGGACCGAGCGTGGTGGCGCGACAGGGTCACGCAGATGGTCGCCGCGGCCGGGGAGCCCGGGCAGTTCGCCTCGATGTGGATCCCGATGTCGAACAACCGCTGGAGTCCCAGGACGTACGTCGGCGGCCGTTCGCCGTTCAAGCCGCAGTCCTGGTGCTCGTACCTCCGGTCCGTGCACGGGTTCTGGCAGAGCCACGGCTGGCTCAGCTCGTATCCGTTCCTCTGGGGGATGGACGAGCCGGGGCTGACGCGCTTCAGGGTCGTCGCGAAGCAGGCGAAGGTCACGCACTCGTGCTTCGCGGGCGGCCACGTGATCGTGACGGGAATGCCGACCGCCAAGGACCGCTTCCTCTGGAACGGCGGCAAGGACGACGTCGACGCCTGGGTCGTGCTCGCAAGCCGGTATTACGGCAAGTACACGAATCCATCCTTGTCTCGCCGCGGCATCTCGCACGCCGACCAGGAGCTGAGGTTGATCAACGCCGCGCGGCACCACCACAAGGAGATCTGGACGTACACGTACGACGCGGCCTCCCATTCGACGCCGGGCTTCACAGCGACCGAGCCGGCTTCCGATCCGCGCGTCTTCGTCGACTGGGCGGCGTTCGAAGGCATTACCGGTGTGCTGTACGGCCAGGGCACGACGACCTACTCGAAGGTCAACCCACTCGTCTCGAACGACAAGGGCCAGGGCTCCTTCGTCCTTGTCTATCCGGGCAAGAACGGGCCGATCGCGAGTGCGCGGCTCGAGGTGCTGCGCGAAGGGATCGAGGACTGGGAGATCCTGAACGTCGTCCGGCACAAGCACGGCCCGGCGGCGGTGCGGCATCTCCTCTCCGGTCTCTTCTCGAGCACGGCCAAGGGCGCGAAGCTCGGCTGCACCATCGGCTGTCCGCTCAAGACGAACACGCCGTACTCGTGGCCCACCTGGTCGCACGACGCGGGCACGCCCCGCACGGTCGCCCAGATGCGGGCCGCCGCGCTGCAGGCCGCGTCCTAGAACGCGTCGAGCAGATCGCGCAGCCGCGCGGCGTGAGCGGGCGCGGCCGGCTCGTCGTCGTGGCGGAAGTAGACGTAGACCGGCTCGCGCGCGGCGGCAACGGCTGCGGCGAACGCTTCGTCCGGTGCCTCCCGACGGCGGAGGTAGCGGAACGGCGCGGGGTGGTCGAGGTCGCCGACGCGAACGACGCCCGCTTCGGAGAGGCGCGGCTCGATCCCGTCCCACGAGGGATGCTCGAAGTCGAATGCGAGCCGCAGTGACGGGTCGAGCGAGCCGAGCAGCAGCTCCAGGATCCCTTCGTCCCGCTTCGACTTCAGCGAGATCCGTACCGGTCCGAGCCGGTCGCCGAGGTGGCGGACGCGGTTCTCGAACTCGGCGAGGGTGCGCGGCCGCTCCCCCGGGAGCTTCGGAGCGAACTCGAACCGGTCGGGCACTTGCTCGCCCCAGCGCCGGAACTGCTCATCGGCCGGCAGCCGGTATCCGGTCGTGTTCAGCTCGACCGTCGAGAAGCGCTCGGCATAGAAGGCGAGAAAGCCGGCCGGATCGAGCCCGGCCGGATAGAAGCCGGGCCGCCAGCTGGGATACGACCAGCCCGAGGTCCCCACGTGCGCCTCACTCATCGAGGTTGTCCAGCGCCCGGAGGAGATGCCCGACGTACTCCGGGCTCCACGGCTCGCCGCGTGCCGCATTCGTGAGCGAGTACAGCGCGTCGGCAACGAGGCGGAGGCGGAGTAGGTCCGCGAACGGGCCGAGCTCGCCAGGTCCGTCGGCCTCGGCGTACGCGTCGAGGAAACGCGCCGAGCGCTCCGGGTCGAGCCGGTCGGACGCTTCGTCCTTGCAGACCTCCCACGTCGCGTTCGCAAGCTCCCAGGCCGGCCAGTCGACGCGTGCGTCCTCCCAGTCGAGGACGCCGTGGATCCGGCGCTCGCGCACACGGAGGTTCCCGCGGTAGACGTCGCCGTGCACCGCGCCGCGCGTCAGCCACGGCGCCGCGGCGAGCCATGCGCAGGACCGCTCGTATGCCCGGTAAAGCACGGGCGGCATCTCGATGAGCTGCACCTCCCACCAGGCGTTCTTCTCGAGGTCGAGGTCCGCAAATGCCGGACGGTCAGGCCGCGGCCGCCGCCATACGCGCCCCACCCAGTGCAGGCGCGCGAGTAGGCGGGCGACCTCGAGCCGCTGCATCTCGTCGTCGCGATCGAGCGGGGTGCCTTCGACGAAGGGGAGGACGGACACAACGAGGCCGTCCGTCTCCGCGAAGGTCGAGCCGTCGAGTGCCGCCAGCGGCGTCACTACCTCGGGGACGTCGTGGGAGAGGAAAGCCGTGAGCTCGTGTTCCCACGCGACGCTCTCCGGATCGCGCCGCTCGATTCGCACGACGACGTCTCCGCAACGGAGCAACGTATTCTTGTGACCGCCCCCGAGTGGCTCGGCCGGCGGGAGCGGCGCGAGCCCCCAGCGCTCGGCGATATCGTCCGGATCCGGAAGTACGGTGCCTGGTCCCTTGGCCACGATGCAGAGCGTGACAGTTCCCGTTGAGCAGTTCACACACGAGGAGCAGACACGGCTCGCTCCGCACTTCACGAACCTCGATCGGCCGGTCTTCGCGCTCGTCAACCTGCCCGAGACGGTCAAGGGCGCGCTGTTCGCCCGTTACTCCCGCTACCCCGGCACCCTGCGCCGCCTGTTCCTCGACGAGTTCGCCGACTCGCTGCCGCAGGTGCCCGTCGTCGAGCTCGGTGAGGGCGAGCGGGCCGCGAAGCTCTACGAGACGATCTTCCTCGGCTACGGCGACGACTCCGTCGCGCAACTCGGCGGCGCGCACATCGCCTGCGAGTGGACGTCGAACCTGCTCACGAAGATCCTGCAGCGCCCGCGGCTCGCCGCCTACCTCGAACAGTCGACGCGCTATATCGCCTACGACACGCCGCTCGACGGCTTCGGCTACCGGTATCACCGGGATCCGCGGTTCGGGCCTGCGTACGAGGTCGCGATGGACGAGCTATTCGCAACCTACTCGGCGCTGCTCACCGGCGTCTCGGCCTGGGTCGACGAGCGGTTCCCGGCCGCCGAGGGGGAGTCGCCCGCGGCGCACCGGCGCGCCGTTCGGGCCAAGGCGCTCGATCTCGTCCGCGGCGTGCTCCCTGCAGCGTCGCTCTCGCACGTCGGGATCTACGCAACCGGCCAGACGTACGAGCAGCTCGTTCTCCATCTGCTCGCCCATCCGCTCGCCGAGGCCCGCGCGTACGGCGAGATGCTGCTCGAGGAGCTGCAGGCCGTGATGCCGAGCTTCGTCACCCGCGTGCCGCGTCCGGACCGCGGCGGCCGCTGGATCGAGTACCTGCGCGAGCGGAGCGAGGCGGCGGCTTCGGTGGCTGCGCGGCTCGGGCTCGACGATGCAAGCGACGAGGTGGCGGCTCCGTCCGTCCGCCTGCTGCGGGCGCACGGCACCGAGGAGGAGTTGCTCGCCGCGCTCCTGTACGAGGCGTCGACGGCCGGCGAGGCACAGGCGCTCGCGGCGGTCGCCGGCCTCGCGCCGGAAGAGCGCGCAGCGCTCATTCGCGACCTGGTTGCCGAGCGCGAGAATCGGCGCCACCGCCCGGGGCGCGGCTTCGAGACGCTCACCTACCGCTTCGAGATCGTCTCCGACTACGGCGCCTTCCGCGACCTGCAAAGACACCGTCTGCTCACGTGTCAGTGGCAGCGGCTGTCGCCCGACCTCGGCGCCGACATCCCGCACGAGGTCGAGGAGTCGGGCCTAGGCTCCGACTATGCGCGCGCTCTCGAGACGTCCCGCGCCGAGTACGAGCGGCTCCGCGGCGAAGGGCTCGCCGACGAGGCTCCGTACGCGCTCTGTCTCGCCTATCGCATCCGCTACGTCCTCGAGCTCGATGCGCGCGAGGCGCTGCACCTGATCGAGCTCCGCTCCGGCCGCGAGGGCCATCCGTCCTACCGGGCTGTCGCGCTGCAGATGCAGGAGGCGATCGCCGGCGTCCACCCGAGCGTCGCCGCGGCGATGACGTTCGTCGACGACTCGACCGAGCCGCGGCTGGAGAGGCTGCTCTCCGAGATGCGCAATGAGGCCCGAGCGAGACGCTGAGCTCGAAAACGAGGTCTTCGAGAACGAGAGCTTCCGCGGGCAGGATCTCTCCGGGCTGCGCACGTCCGGGTGCACGTTCCGCGGCTGCGACTTCACCCTCGCGCAGGTCAACGGATGCGAGCACGTCGGTTCCGACTTCGCGAACTCGACGTTCGAGAGCGCGAACCTGTTCGGCGCGCGTTTTGCCGAGTGCAGGCTGGTGGGGGTCAGCTTCGCCGGCGCGACGCTCACGGGCCTCGTCGTGGAAGGCGGGGACTGGTCCTACGTCCTGCTCCGCGGCCAGGAGCTCACCGGCCTGGAGCTGCAGCAGGTCCGGCTGCGCGAGGCCGATCTCTCCGAGACCGACCTGACCGACGCCGACCTGCGTGGTGCCGACCTCACGCGCGCGCGGCTTCACAACGCGACGCTCGCAGGCGCCGACCTGCGGGAGGCGACGGTCGACGGCGTCGACCTCTCAGCGGCCCGGATCGCGCAGGCGCGCCTCGATCTCGCGGGCGCCGTCCAACTCGCGCGCTCGCTCGGGGCCGTGCTGGAGTAGAAGCCCGCCGGCTAGGCCGTGGTCGGCCGCAGCACGGTCCGGCCCGGCTCGGCGCCGCCGGACACCGGCCGCGTCACGACCCAGCTGTCGCCCTGCTTGAGTTGGTAGGGCGAGGTGAGCGACACGGTCACGTTGCCGGAAGAGCGCGAGTCCCCGACGCGGAACATCCCGCACGAGCCGCGAATCTTCCCGCCCCGGACGAGGTAGACCTCGTAGTAGTTGTTCTGAGGCAGACCGGCCACGCTGAGCGTCATGGGCCAGTTGCTCCCGTCGTTGGAGGTCCAGACCTGAAGTGTTCCCTGGGCATGCGGGGCGAGCCGCGTGCCCTCGAGGGCCACGGCTTCGGCGATGCCGCCACTTCCGGTCTTGCCGTGACTCCTGACCGAGTAACCGGCGAAGAAGACGAGTCCGAGCAGGAGGGCGGCGGCCAGCAGAATCATCGCCCGCGGTCTCCGCCGCCGCGGCTTCCTGGAAAGCGTCATTGCGAGGGTCGGTCCTCGTTCGAGGTCCGCGCTGATCTCCGGCGGCGGGCCAGCCTCGAGAAGCATCTCGTGCACATCCTGCAGCTGCTGCCGCTCGGCGCCGGTCACCTCGTTGCCGATCAATTCGTTCAGGGTCGGCTCACGGCTCACTACAGCTCTCCTTCCAGCACCGACGCCAGGTGTGCGAGGCCGCTTCGCGTCCGGGTCTTCACGGTTCCGAGCGGGAGGTGGAGGTACTCGGCCACTTCGCTCTGTGACAGGCCGCTCCAGTAAGCGAGCTCGATCACCTCGCGCTCTCGCGGCTGAAGTTCCTCGAGAGCACGGTGCACGCGCCAGGCGACGTCGGAGTTCTCGGCCTGCTGTGCAGGCCCAGGCTCGGCGGACGCGAGCTCCGGAAGCTCCGCGTCGACAGAGGGTCCGTTGCGGCGCAGCCGGTCGACGATCGCGTTCCGCGCGACCGTGTACAGCCAGCCGCCGGCCGCGCCGCGTTCCGGCCGGTACGTCGAGGCAGAGCGCCAGATCGCCGTGAACGCCTCCTGGACGGCGTCCTCGGCGTGGCCCCGGTCACCGAGTCTCCGCAGCGCGAGACCGAAGACCGGCCGCACGTATCGACCGTAGAGAATCTCGAAGGCTTCGCGGTCCCGTTCGCCTACCCGCGCGAGCAACTCGGCGTCGGACGGCGAGTCGTCGGACACCTGCGGCGTAGGGTCCGAAGGGACCGCACGCAGCCGGGGTTGGGGAACCTCGAGAGCAATCTCCATATCGCCGTCGTTCTTACGCATCAGGGCCTGCCTCGGATTGCAGCACCGCGAGCGTGCGCTGCGCAACCGTTCCTAGTTTTGAGCCTCCGCGAAGCGCCGCTCGACTTCGGGCCAGTTGACGACGTTCCACCACGCTTCGAGGTAGACAGGACGCTTGTTCTGGTAGGAGAGGTAGTAGGCGTGCTCCCAGACGTCGATCCCGAGCAGCGGGACGTGGCTCTGCATGATCGGCGAGTCCTGGTTCGGCGTCGAGTAGACCGCGAGGCCGGTCCCGTCCCAGACGAGCCAGCTCCAGCCGCTGCCGAAGCGCTTCACGCCGCCGTCGTTGACCGCAGAGCGCAGATCGTCGAAGGAGCCGAATGCATCGTTGACGGCGGAGCGCAGCGCGCCGCCCGGCTCGCCGCCTCCGTCCGGGCTCATGATCTGCCAGAACAGCGAGTGGTTGGCATGTCCGCCGGCGTTGTTGCGGACTGCGGTCTGCTTGTCCTCGGGGAGAGACTCGAGGTTCGTGAGCACGCTCTCGACGGACGAGTCGGCGAGCGCCGTCCCCTCGAGCGCCGCGTTCGCATTCGTGACGTAGGCGCCGTGGTGGAGATCGTGGTGGATGCGCATCGTCTCGGCGTCGATGTGCGGCTCGAGCGCGTCGTAGGCGTACGGCAGATCAGGCAATTCGAAGGCCATCTCGGGGGCTCCTTTCAGCTGCTGCGATTCTGCGACGGAGGATATGCTCCGCGCTCGTGTCCGCGCTCGTCTACATGTTCGAGGAGATCGCCCCGCGCAGGTTGCGCCCGGAGGTGTACGAGCTCGACGGGATCTCTCGCGCCTCGGTCGAGGCGCACTACAAACTGTACGAGGGATACGTCGCGAAGCGGAACGAGATCCTCGGCAAGCTCGCCGACGTCGACCTCGCCGCCGCGAACCAGACCTATTCCGAGCTGCGGGCGCTGAAGGTGGAGCTGACCTTCGCGATCGGCGGAATCAAGAACCACGAGCTCTACTTCGGACACCTCGGAGGCGGGGGAGGAGACCCGGAAGGCGCATTCCGGGACCTCGTCGCGCGTCACTTCGGCTCGGCTGCCACCTGGCGCGCCGACCTCAAGGCGACGGGCATGGCGGGGCGCGGCTGGGCGTGGACGGCGTACGACTGGGACGAGGGCCGCCTGTTCAACTACGTCGGCGACGCGCAGAACACGTTCCCGGTCTGGAACACGACGCCGCTCGTCGCACTCGACGTCTACGAGCATGCGTACTTCCTCGATTTCCAGACCGATCGCGCCTCGTACATCGACGCGTTCTTCACCAACCTCGACTGGGACGTCGTGAACGGCTGGATCGAGCAGTACGGCATCCCCACCTAGGGGCCCGGCGTGCAAACCCTTGCGTTCGTCGCCGCCGGCTACCTGTGCGGTTCGCTGACGTTCGGCTACTGGCTCGTCCGGATCTTCCGCGGCGAGGACATCCGCACCAAGGGGAGCGGGAACGTCGGCGCGACGAACGTCTGGCGTGTCTACGGCCCGCAGCTCGGCCTGCCGGCCGCCGTGCTCGACGTCGCGAAGGGCTTCGCGCCGGCGTTCGCGGCGACTGTCGTTGTCGGACACGGCACCGGTGTCCTCGTGGGCGCGGCCGCCATGCTCGGGCATGCGCGGCCGATCTTTCTCGGCTTCCAGAAGGGCGGGAAGATGGTCGCCACAGCCGGTGGGGCGTTCCTGGGCGTCGCACCGCTCGTGGGAGGAGTGGGCGCGGGTGTCTGGATCGTCGTGTTTGCGATCACGCGTTACGCCTCGGTCGCCTCGATGATCTCCGCGGCCTCGCTCCCGCTGTGGGCCTGGCTGTTCGGCTACCCGTGGCCTGTGATCGCGTTCGGTGCCGCGGCCGGGGCGGGCGTCGTTTTCCTCCACCGCGCGAACATCACGCGGCTCGCTCGAGGCGAGGAGAGTCGCGTCAAGCTGAGGCGGCGGGAGACGCACGGCCCCGACGGCTCCCTGGGTACCCTTCGGCGCCGATGAACGCCGCTGACCTGCGCACAGTGCTCGCCGACGTTCCCGGCTGGCTCGGAGACGAAGAGGCACTCGCTCTCTTCGAACTCGCGCGTGGCTGCACCGGCCGCGGCGCGATCGTGGAGCTCGGATCGTGGCGCGGCAGGTCGACCATCTGCCTCGCACTCGGCTCGAAGGAAGGCTCGGGGACACCGATCGTCGCCGTCGACCGCCACACGGACAAGACGTTCGTGGACTTCCAGGAGAACATCCGGAAAGCCGGCGTCGCCGATCTCGTCCGCCCGATTCGTGCCACCTCCGACGAGGCCTTCGTCGACTTCGACGAGCCGATCGAGCTGATCTTCATCGACGCCTCGCACAAGTACGACGACGTCCGGCGTGACTTC
>Ga0207646_10008629_pt1 | contig 10187 bp, 9 predicted proteins | sample KBSK5502metaG_FD_184343 | JGI IMG/M metagenome (GOLD analysis project Ga0207646, IMG submission 184343) | Corn, switchgrass and miscanthus rhizosphere microbial communities from Kellogg Biological Station, Michigan, USA - KBS K5-50-2 metaG... | ecosystem: Host-associated > Plants > Roots >...
GAAGACCGCGGAGGTGCTGGGCAAGCAGCTCGACGACGCGATCACGTTGCAGACGCTGGCCCACACGCGCAGCGACGCGCTCCAGGCCGATCTGGACGAGTTCGATGCGCAGACCGAGATGGACGAGGCGCAGGCCGCTTGGGACGCGGCGCATAGTGCTCCGCCGGAGCTATTCGGTCAGAAGTTCATGCTTACTCCGGCTGGAAATCGGTACGGATTGCCGGCGTTCTATTCGCTGCACGCGTGGATCTGGCAGGACAATCCAACTGGGACGTTCAGTATGTGGAACCCGCAGGTGAGCTGCGACGCGGCCAGTGTGGAGGCGCCCTGGCATGCAGCTGCCCCCACGCCGGCCACCTCGGGGACATCGCCAGCCCTACCCGCGCGAGGGCCGCGTTAGCTGTCTGCGGCTGGTAAGCCCAGCAGTGGGGTCGAGGGCGGTGCGGGTTGTCGCGCCCGTGCTGGAGCGACTACCTATGCCGTCCTCGTACCGTTGCCGTCCTCGTACCGTCCTCAGCCAGTCGCACTGCTCTAGTCAGGAAGGGAGTGTTGTGGCAGGGCCCTGCCTATTGCGGCGCTAGAGCGTGACGCGCCCGTTGCCCGCCGGCATGGTGAAACGCAGAAAGCCGCCGTTGGCCAGCCGCGTGCAGACCACGGCAATGGTGAAGTAGACCGCCAGCACCACCAGCGTCACCAGCTCGCCGATGAGGAAGTTGAGGGGCAGTAGACCGGCGTCGCCCGGATGGCCGAAGCGCTGGAGATCGGGCGGGCCGGCCGGTCCGCCGAATAGCGTGGCTTCGCCGAGGACCAGCGCGACGAGCGCATCCGCCAGCGTGCAGAGCGCCGCCAGCCGCCAGCCCAGATTCCAGAAGCGCCGGCTCATCTTTTCGCGCCTGGTCGAGACGACGCGCAGCGCCGCCCACACCGGCGGACTGAACGACAGGACGAGCCGGGCGATCAGGATGAGAGGAAAGAGGGCAACGGGCCAAAAGGCGGCCGGCACCATGCCGAGCAGACGGCCGGCGACAAAGATAGCCACCGCCTCGACGATCGCCCGTCGTAGCGTCGTCCGGCGCAAGAAGCGCCCGGTCGCACCGCGTCGCGGGCGCCGCCGGGCAGGCTGCGGCGCGTCAGCAGTGGTCGTGGTCGGCTCATTGGCCATCGGGATGCCCTTCCTGGTGCGCGCTCGCGCGTTGCTCTGCGCATCCGCGGGCGCTCATTCGGATTCTAGCACAGAGCTTCCCTGCCGGGCTGCGTGCCGCCCCCACACACGGGCGCAGCCGCCTGGCTCCGCACGGCGCGCATGCCACATGCTAGCGGCCGAACAGCCACCCGCCATTGACGTTGAGCACTTCGCCGGTGATGAAGGACGCCGCCGGGGATGCCAGGAAGAGCACCGCCGCCGCGACATCGTCCGCCCGCCCCGCGCGGCCAGCTGGGGTCTCGCCCACGATCTGGCGCACGCGCTCCGCCGACCAGCCGCCGGTGAAGCCGGTGTTGGCAATGAAGCCGGGAGCGATCGCGTTGGCGGTAATGCCCTGCGCGCTGAGATCGCGTGCCAGCCCCATCGTCAGCCCATGCAGCCCGGCCTTCGCCGCCGCGTAGTCGAGCGCGCCGCCGCGGCTGCCGCCGGTGTACGCGGCGATCGAGCTGATGTTGATGATGCGCCCACCGGGCCGGGTGAGGTGCGGCGCGAGGGCGACCGCCATCAGAAACGCGCCTTTGAGATTGGCGCCAACAGTCGCGTCCCAGTCTCGCTCCGCCTCGTCCAGCGGGGTATCGGCGGCAACGCCACGCGCGAACCCAGCCGCGTTCACCAGCACATCCACATGGCCATGCCGCGCGAGAATCGCGGCGACCGCCCGCTTGACGTCGTCGCGGCGGCTGACGTCCGCCTGGATCCACCAGACACGCTGGCCTAGCTCCTGTGCCGCCGCGCGCAGCGTCTCCTCCGTGCGGCCAAGGATCGCGACCTCCGCGCCGGCCCCGGCGAAGGCGGCGGCACACGCGCGCCCCATGCCGCTGCCGCCGCCGGTGATGACGACGACACGTCCGGTCTGCTCGCTCATGTTGCTCAAGCTCTCCCTCCCGTGGCGTACGCTCACACATACAACATAGACAAGACCACAGAGAGCGGCTCAGCGTGCAACATGGCGAGCGAAAGGCGAGCAGGGTCGCGCACACGTGCTCCGGTCAACAAGGCGAGCCGGCGCCGCGCTCAGCGCAGCCAATCTTCGTCGTCGCCCATTTCGACCGGCCGCGAGTCCCACGGACGGAAGCCAGACGACGCGGGCGCGACGCCGGGCTGTGACGCGGACATCGCGGCGGCGACGCTGGGGGGCGTCGGCATGGTCGGCACGGCAGAGACGGCAATCTGCGGCTCAACGGGACCGGGGGCGGGCTTCGGCCGTGGCGCGATGCCCATCATCGCCAGGAAACGCGCGGCATTCACGTGCGGGTTGGCCACAAAGTCTACGAACGCTTTGGCCCGGTTGGTGATGGCCTGCCAGTTGCCGTTCTCCACCAGCACCCGCGGCACGAGCAGCGTGCCCAGGCCGAGCGTGCGCACGGGAAGCTGCAAATATTCCGTCATGTTCTCGGCGGTGAAGCCCCCCGACACCTGCAGGCTCAGGTGGGTCAACTGACGGAAGAGCGCGCGCACGTACATCGGCCCGCCGAGCGCCTCGGCGGGAAACAGCTTGACCATTTCAGCGCCGGCACGCTGCGCGGCGATGATCTCACTGGGCGTCAGTGCACCCAGGATGCAGGCGACGTTTGCCTCGCGGCACGGGTTGATGAGATCCGGCGCGCAGATCGGCGAGGCAATGAAGCGCGCGCCGCAAGAGATCGCTTCGGCCGCCTGGCGTGCGTCCAGCACAGCGCCAGCGCCGACCAGCACGTCCTGGCGCACGGCGACATGGCCAAGAATCTCTTGTGCGCCCGGAATCGTCAGGGAGACTTCGATAGTGGTCACGCCCGCGGCGGCGAGCGCATCTACCACGCCGAGCGCCTGGATCGCCGTCTCGGTGCGCACCTCCGCCACCAGCCGGCGGCGCTCCATAAGGGTCACCATCTCGCGTGGAATCATCGCCACCCGCCTCCCTTCGCCTCACGTCTTTACCCCGCACGTTGCGCCCACTCGCTCGGTCCATGGTACCATGTGCAGCCATCCGCTCCAAGCAAATTGTTGGCGCAAAGTGCTTGCGTGCCGGGAACGGCCTATGTTATACTAATTCGGTGCGTGGCGAAGCGGGCATGTATTGGTGATGTTGCCGGCCCAGTCGCCCGCAGTGAGTCCATACGAGGGCCGGAGATCCGCATGAAGACGTATAAGCTCAAGACCCATAAGGCCACGGCCAAGCGCGTGCACATTACAGGCTCTGGCAAGTATACGCACTTGCCGGCTGCACGCACGAAATACCGCCGCAAGAAGGACCCGACGCGCAATCGCTCGCTCGATAAGCGCAGGAGCATGGCGAAGGGCGATGCGCTCAAGATGAAAGTACTGCTGCCCTACAGCTAGGGTGGGCGCCCCGGACGCTCGCATTGACGGCATTGCCGGGGGTGGAGGAAGACAATGCCACGAGTGAAGCGAGGCGTCACCGCTCGCAAGAAGCACAAGAAGGTTCTCCAGCGTACCGCGGGACACTGGGGCGCCCGCCATCGCTTGATCAAGACGGCGCGTGAGTCCATGATGCATGCGCTGCTCTACTCTTATCGTGACCGCCGCAACCGCAAGCGCGATTTTCGCCGGCTCTGGATCACCCGCATCAACGCCGCGTCGCGCCTGTATGGGCTGCGCTACGGCGAGTTGATCCACGGCCTGCAGCTGGCGGGCGTACAGGTGGATCGCAAGATTCTGGCGGACCTGGCCGTGGTCGATCTCGCCGCCTTCGGCGCGTTGGCCCGCACGGCGCAGACCGCACTGCAGAAGCGCACGGCGTAAACCAGCGCTCAGCCTGTCCCACGCCGCGGCGACCTTTGCTGGTCACGCGGCGTTTCCGTCTCACCCGGCGAGGCCGCACGCCCGCAGGAGCCGCGCGTGATTACCAGCCCATCCAACCAGCATATCGCGCAGCTCCACTCACTGCACACGCCGAAGGGCCGCGCGCAGGAGGACTCCTTCCTGATCGAAGGGCCGCACCTGCTGGATGCCGCGCTGGATGCGCACCTCGTGCCCAGGCTGATCGTCTACGATCCAGAACAGCTTGGCCGCGGCGCCAGGGGGCGCCAGCTCTTGGGGCGCATCGAAGCGGCGCGCGCCGCCGGCGCGACCGCGCTGGAAGCGGCGCCAGCGGCCCTCGAGCGCGCCAGTGAGGCGCGCACGCCACAGGGAGTGGTCGCGGCGGTCGCGACCGCCGATGTCGCGCCAGAGAAGGTGCGCGCGCGCCGGCGCGGCCGCTTTCGTCCACTACTGTTCGTGGTGGACGGGGTCAGCGACCCCGGCAACCTGGGCACGCTCCTGCGCTCCGCCCTCGCCGCCGATGTGGACGAGGTGCTGCTGGCGCCGGGCAGCGCCGATCCTCTGGGGCCGAAAGTCGTACGCGCCGCCAGTGGCGCGCATTTCCACCTGCCCATACGCGCCGGTGTCAGCTGGGAGCAGATTACCGCGGCGGTCTACGGCACGCCCCCCGCCACGCAGGTGCTGCTGGCCGACGCCGAGGCCAGGCGCGCATACGACGCGTTCGATCTGACGCAGCGCACTGCGCTCGTGGTAGGTAATGAGGCGCATGGGCCCTCGCGAGAGGCGCGGCGATTAGCGACGGAGGGCGTGAGCATTCCGATGTGGAATCGTGTCGAGTCACTCAATGCAGCGATTGCCGCCAGTGTGATACTCTTTGAAGGAGCACGGCAGCGTCGCGCGAAAGAAGTGTCGCGCGCGTCCGAAGCGGATCACGAGTGACGGCGCGGACGGAGAGAGTAGGCGGCGAAAGCGTCCAGGGAGCCGGGGCCAGCGACTGAGAGCCCCGACCGGCTGGAGCCGACCGAAGTTCACTCCCGAGCCGGCGGCTGAAGCCCAAACGGGTGCGTAGGCAGCCACGGTGGCCCACCGATAGCGGGGCGCAAGAGCGGAGCGTGTGCCTGCTGCGGCGGCGCGCGCTTCATGTGGGTGGTACCACGGAGTGCAACGGCAGCTTCGTCCCTGACGAGGCTGCCGTTTTTGTTTGCCCGCACGTGGGCGGTGGGTGTTTGGTATCGCGGAGGAAGCATATGGCGACATCAGAGACGATGGAAGAGCAGGCGCTTGCCCGGCTGCGCGAGCGCGCGGCGGCCGAGCTCGCCTCCATCACTACGGTGGACGCGCTGGAGGACTGGCGTGCGCGCTACCTGGGACGCGAGCGTGGCGAGCTGACCGCCATTCTCAAAGGGTTGGGCAAGCTGCCGGGTGAGCAGCGCAAAGCCGTCGGCCAGGCGGCGAATGCCGTCAAGGCCGAGCTCGAGGCGCTGTTCGAGGCGCGGCGCGCCGAGCTCCGCCTGGCGGAGCGCAGCACGGCGCTCGAGCGCGAGCGCCTCGACGTGACACTGCCTGGGCGGCCGCGACCGCGTGGGCACCTTCATCCGCTCTCGCTCACCACCCGCGAGATCACCCGCATCTTCGGCGGCATGGGGTTCCAGGTCGTCGAGGGGCCGGAGGTCGAGACGGATTACTACAACTTCCAGGCGCTCAACATGCCGCTGGATCACCCTTCGCGCGACATGCAGGATACGTTCTGGATCGTGCCGGGGCAAATCCTCTTGCGCACGCAAACCTCGCCCAATCAGATCCGCATCATGGAGCAAACGCAGCCGCCTGTGCGTGCGATCGTGCCGGGGAAGGTCTATCGCAACGAAGCGACCGACGCCAGTCACGAAGCGGTCTTCCACCAGGTGGAGGGGCTGCTAATCGACGAGACCACCACGATGGCCCATCTGCGTGGCACACTGGAGCGCTTCGCCAGCGAGCTCTTCGGCGCCGGCCGCAAGGTTCGCTTCCGCCCAAGCTACTTCCCGTTCACGGAGCCCAGCGCAGAGTTCGACATAGACTGCATCATCTGCGGCGGCGCGGGCTGCCGCGTCTGCAAGTACAGCGGCTGGCTCGAGATGGGCGGCTCCGGCGAGGTTGATCCGCGCGTGCTGCGCAATGTTGGCTACGATCCCGACAGGTATCGCGGCTTCGCTTTCGGGCTGGGCATCGAGCGGATCGCCATGCTGCGCTATGGCATCGACGACATCCGGCTGTTCTCTGGCAACGACTTGCGCTTCCTGCATCAGTTCTCATAGGGAGAGCACGGGCCAGCGATTAATACACAGTGGACGCGGAGCTCCGCGCTGGGAAAAACACGCATGCAACAGATACGCTTGGCGGTCCTTGGCTTCGGTAACGTCGGCCGTGCGCTGGCGGCCCTGCTCGTAGAGAAGCAGGACGAGCTCGGCCAGCGTTACGATCTTGCCTTCAGCTTCAGCGGCGGCTACACGCGCTCCGCTGGCGGGTGGCAGGCGGCGGCGGGCCTGGCGCCCGCGGCGCTGCTGGCATCCGGCTGGCCGGGCGGCAGCGCGGGCAGCGCCTCGCCAGCGCACGTCCCGGCCGGGGCCGAAGTCTTCGCGGGTGACGCGCTCGCGTTCGCGGCACGCTGCCCCGCCGACATCCTCGTGGAGCTCACCACACTGAACCCGCTGACGGGCGAGCCGGCGACCGGCCACATCCGGGCTGCGTTGGCGGCGGGGCGCCACGCGGTCACAGCCAACAAAGGCCCGATCGCACACGCCTATCGCGAGCTTTCTGCCGTGGCGGCCGAGCGCGGCGTCGCGCTGCGCTTCGAGTCCACCGTGATGGACGGCACGCCGCTGTTTGGCATGGCCGAGGCGGCCCTACCCGCCACCACCATCACCGGCCTGCGTGGCTTGCTCAACAGCACCAGCAATTACGTGCTGGGCCGCATGGCGGCGGGAGCATCGCTCGAGGAGGCGGTGGCGGGGGCACAGCAGCTCGGCGTGGCCGAGGCCGATCCCAGCTTCGATCTCGACGGCTGGGACGCCGCGGTGAAAGCGACCGTACTGGCGAATGTGCTGATGGGCGCCGATCTACGCCCGGCGGACGTGCGCCGCGAGGGGCTGGGCGCTGCGGCGATGCGGCAGGCGCACGCGGGGCTGCTGCCTGGGCAGACGCTCAAACAAGTGGTGGAGGTCGAGCGCACAGGCAACGATATCATGGCGCGCGCGCGGCTGGCGGCGCTGCCGCCAGGCGATCTCTTCGCCCAGCTCTCTGGGATGGAAGCGGCGCTCTTGCTCCACACCGACACCATGCAGGATCTCACGATTGTCGAAGGCGAGGGTGGCCCAGGGCAGACGGCATTTGGTGTGCTGGCGGATGTGATCGCCATCGCCCGCGCGGCACGGCACTAGGCACGCAGCGAAGGGAGCATAAGCATGCGAATACCATATGGATGGCTCAAAGACTATGTGGATGTCGATCTGAGCCCAGAAGAGCTGGCGAACCGGCTCACGATGGTGGGGCTGGAGGTGGACCGCGTCGAATATCCCTGGCCGGGCATCGAGACGGCCGAAATCGTTGGTCTTGAACGCATCAAGGGCTCCGATCATCTGAGCGCGACGCGTGTCAGCAATGGGCGCGAGGAATTCAGCGTTGTCTGCGGCGCCCCCAACATCAAGCTGCACGACAAGGTGCCGTTGGCGCGTATCGGCACGAAGGTGGGCGAGCTAACGATTGCCGAGAAGAAGGCGATGGGCGTGCTGTCGCAGGGCATGCTTTGCTCGCCACGCGAGCTGGGGCTCAGCGACGACCATTCCGGCATCCTGATCTTGCCACCGGACACCCCCGTCGGCGTGCCACTGGGCAAGCTGCTCGGCGACGCCGTGATCGATCTGGACATCAAGGCGCACCGCGGCGATCTCTTCTGCGTCTTCGGCGTTGCCCGCGAGGTGGCGGCGTTCACACGCAAACCGCTGCGCCCGCCCGCCATCTCCGTGAAGGAGAAGGGCACGCCCGCCAGCAAGCTGCTGAAGCTCGACGTGCGCGATCCGGAGCTGTGCCCGCGCTATACGGCGCGCGTCGTGCATGGCGTGACGCTGGGGCCTTCGCCGCAATGGATGGCGGACCGGCTCATCCAGGCCGGCATGCGCCCGATCAACAACGTCGTAGACATCACCAACTACGTCATGCTGGAGCTTGGCCAGCCGTTGCACGCCTTCGATTACGACAAGGTGGCCGAGCACACGATCATCGTCCGCCATGCCCTCCCCGGCGAGACCATGACGACGCTGGATGGCGTGACGCGGCACCTGACGCCCGACATGATGCTGGTGACCGATCCTGCCGGCCCCAACGTCATCGCCGGCATCTATGGGGGCGAGCGTGTTGAGGTGGGCGAGGGAACGACGAACGTGCTACTCGAAGCGGCCCATTGGAACCCCATCAACATCCGTCGCACCTCGGTGGCGCTGGGATTGCGCACCGAGTCCTCCAGCCGGTTCGAGAAGAACCCCGACATCGAGCTGACAGCGATGGCAATTGACCGTGCTGCCCAGCTTCTCGGCGAGCTTGCCGGCGGCAGCGCGGCGCCAGGGCGAGTCGATTTCTACCCCAGTCCGGTGCAGCGGCGCACGCTGCCGTTCCGCATCAGCCAGGTCACCTGGCTCACCGGCATGCCGGTGACGTACACCGAAGCGATTGAGGCGCTGCGCGCGCTCGGCTTCGGCGTCACCGAGCACGACGACCACGGCGACACCGTCGAGGTGACGATCCCGACCTGGCGCGACGACATCGAGGAGAGCGCTGATCTGGTAGAAGAGGTAGCGCGCATTGTCGGCTACGACCGCATCCCTAGCTTGCTGCCGGAGGGTCCGCTGCCCGCGTATCGCCCGCCGACCTGGCTGGAGCGCGAGGACCGCGTGCGCGACATTCTGGCAGGCGCCGGCCTCACGGAGATCGTCTTGTACTCGCTGACGAGCCGCACGGCCATGGCGCGGCTGCTGGTGGGCGGCGCGACCGGCGACGAGCTGCTGCTGGACGCGCCCGCTGCCATGGCGACGCAGGCCGACGGCACGCAGGCACGGGCACTGGCCCCACAGTCGAAAGCGCGCGCCGTCGAGCGCCGGCAGCTCGAGGCAATCGCGGAGCATCTGCCGGCGATTCAGCTCAGCAATCCGCCGAGCAGCGAGCAAGAGGTGCTGCGGCTGACGCTGATGGCGGGCCTGTTGGCGGCGCTACGTGAGAACAGCAAGCACGAAGACGAGGGGCTCTGGCTCTTCGAGCTGGGACGGCGCTACCTACCCACCGAGGAGCTACGCGCCGGGACGGGGCTTGCCCGTGAGCGGCGCACGCTCGGCATCGCGCTGACGGGTCCCCTGGCGCAAAGCTGGATCGAAGGCGTGCGCGATGCCGATTTTTACGATCTCAAAGGCATCGTTGAGACGCTCCTGGAGGGCCTCCACGTCAGCGGCCACCGCTTCGTGGCGGCACAGCATCCGACGTTCCACCCCGGTCGCAGCGCCGCGCTCGAGGTGATGCGGGCAGCGGCGGCGGATGTGGAGGAGGGCGCGGAGCGCGCGCTCGACGCGGAGGCCGGCTGGCTGCCGGTGGCGGTGCTGGGTGAGGTCCATCCTGATGTGGCGGAGCGGTTCGACTTGAGCGGGCGCGTCTATCTCCTGGAGCTGGATCTGCAGCGGCTCTTCCTCGCCGTGCCGGAACGTATACGGCAGACGCCGATACCACGCTACCCACCGGCCCAGCGCGACCTGGCGGTGGTGGTGGACGAAAGCGTGCCGGCGGCGCAGATCGCGGAGACGATCCGCGCGAGTGGCGGCGCGCTCGTGCGCGACGTGCGGCTATTCGACGTCTATACCGGCGAGGGCATCCCCGCCGGCAAGAAGAGCCTGGCCTACGCGCTGAGCTACCAGTCGCCGGAGCGGACCCTCACCGACGCCGAGGTGGAGCGTACGCATGCCGCCATCGTGGCGGCGCTGCGCCAGCGCGTCGGCGCCGAGCTGCGCACCTGATACCGATTTCGGCTTGGTCGTTGGCCTACTCGCAGGGCTTCAGCCCACCTCGTGCCCCATGCGCCGGCAGCTGATGCCGTGAGCGGCCACGGCGTCTCAGTATGATACGCCGTGGCGTCATAGAGTTGTAGAATAGCTCTCCGCGCCTGCGGCAGCTCGCAGATTGACGAGGCAAGAAACTACAACACTAC
>Ga0207646_10008632_pt1 | contig 10186 bp, 7 predicted proteins | sample KBSK5502metaG_FD_184343 | JGI IMG/M metagenome (GOLD analysis project Ga0207646, IMG submission 184343) | Corn, switchgrass and miscanthus rhizosphere microbial communities from Kellogg Biological Station, Michigan, USA - KBS K5-50-2 metaG... | ecosystem: Host-associated > Plants > Roots >...
AGCTAACGAAATTCACATTCCGACGGGCAAGCCTTTGTCAGTGCGGCTGGAGTCCCAGGATGTCTTACACGAATTTTGGGTGCCGGAGTTGACTCGCAAGATGAGCAATGTGCCTGGTCAACCTAACCACATTTGGTTGCAAGCGGACAAGCCCGGTGTCTACATCGGCCAGTGCTCGGAATTTTGCGGGACGCAACATGCCTGGATGCGCATCCTGGTCGTCGCTGAGGAACCTTCGAAGTTCGAAGAATGGCAACGGGCTCAACTACAACCAGGCCAGGCACCGACAAGTGATGCGACCGCAAAAGGGCTTGCACTGTTTAAAACATCAACCTGCATCAACTGTCATGCTATCCGCGGGGTAGCTGGAGCGGATTTGCGGGTCGCGCCGGATCTGACGCACGTTGGTAGCCGCAGACAACTAGGTGCCGGTATTCTGGAAAATTCGCCTGCTAATATGCGCCTTTGGCTGAAAAGCCCGCAGCACATTAAGCCGGGCGCCCTCATGCCGGACTTTACCTTCACCGACGAGCAGCTTGACCAACTGAGCGCATATCTCTCCACGCTACAATGAACGGCACCACTACCATTGCAGAATTCCGGGCCGCGATCCTGGACCCCGCCAAGCGCGCACACTATCGCCTCGCGTGGCTTTCGACCGTTGATCACAAGCGCATCGGCGTTCTCTACATGCTGACCGCTTTGGTCTTCTTCATCATCGGCGGAGTCGAAGCGCTCTTCATCCGACTGCAGCTGGCAGTGCCTAACAACGACTTTCTCCATCCGGACACCTTCAACAAGCTTTTCACCTTGCACGGGACGACGATGATTTTCCTCGTCGCCATGCCGGCGCTGTTCGGCTTCGTAAATTACGTCTTGCCATTGCAGGTCGGCGCGCGCGACATGGCGTTCCCGCGCCTGAACGCTTTTGGGTATTGGTGCCAGCCGTTTGGTGGAATTCTTTTGCACTTTAGTATTCTCGCCGGTGGCGCTCCGGCGGTCGGCTGGTTCTCCTATGCGCCGTTGAGCGAGACGCCCTATTCTTCAACCCCCGGAATCGACTATTGGGCGGTAGCGCTCTTTGTCCTGGGTCTCGGCACGATTAGTTTCGCGATTAACACCATCGCCACCGTGATCTCCTGTCGCGGGCCAGGCATGACAATGCGACGCCTGCCTCTCTTTACCTGGATGAACTTTATCAACTCTTTTCTCATCCTGATAGCGCTGCCGGTATTGAACGCCGGGCTGGCCATGATCCTGATTGATCGGCAGCTCGATGGGCATTTCTTCCTGCCATTCCGCGGCGGTTCAGCCGTTCTCTGGCAACACATCTTTTGGGCCTTTGGCCATCCGGAAGTTTACATAGTGGTTCTTCCTGCATTCGGCATGGTCTCGGAAATCATTCCGGTTTTTTCACGTAAACCGATCTTCGGTTACGAATTTGTCGCCGCCTCCACTGTCGCCATCGTGGTGCTGAGCTCGCTAGTGTGGGGCCACCATATGTTCACCGTCGGCATGGGCCGGCCGATGGACCTGTTCTTCATTATCACGTCCATGCTGATCGCAATCCCGACAGGGGTGAAAGTCTTGAACTGGAGCGCCACTATGTTCGGCGGGCGCATCCGGTTTGACGTGCCGATGCTCTTTTGCATCGCCTTTCTTGTTCAGTTCACACTCGCCGGCCTAACCGGAGTCAGCCACGCGAGCGCGGCGCTCGATTGGCAGACTAAGAACAGCTACTTCCTCGTCGCGCATTTTCACTTTGTCTTCGTCGGCGCCATCGTGTTCGCGATGCTCGGTGCGCTGCCATACTGGTTCCCGAAAATGAGCGGCCGGATGATGTCGGAATCGTTAGGCCGCTGGACGTTCTGGCTATGGGTCATCGGCTTCAACATGACCTTCATCATCCAGCACGTCCTCGGCCTCTACGGCATGCCGCGTCGCATCTTTACTTATCCGGACATACCCGGCTGGGGTTGGATGAACATGCTTTCTACTATCGGCGTGTTCTTCATGGGCGCCGGGTCGCTGGTGTTGCTTTGGAATATCGCGCATTCGTTCTTCCGAGGAAGAGTAGCGGGCGACAATCCATGGAACGCGTGGACGCTCGAATGGGCGACCACTTCACCGCCGCCGCATGAAAACTTTGTCGCGCTGCCCCCGATCCACAGCCGCCGACCGCTGTGGGACGTCGCCAATCCGGATCGGCCAGATCCAGTCGTTGGCGACGATCAGGTCGTCCTTCCCGATCACAATAAGACCGGCATCCTCGCCTTCATTTTCTCCGAAGTCGGGTTCTTCGGCACCCTCATCCTCGCCTATTTATATTTCTACGCCCACCCGCAGGCCGGTCCCGGACCGAAAGGGCTGGATGTTCCACGCACGCTAATCTTCAGCGTTTGTCTTTTCGCGAGCAGTTTCACTTTTTGGCGATCCGAGGTTGCCTTAACGAAACAGCGTCGCGGTTCGATGCTTGGATGGCTTGGCCTAACGATCGCGCTCGGCGGTATCTTCCTGGTCGGTCAGGTTAACGAGTATTGGAAACTGTTTCAGACCGGAGTCGATCTCAGCACCAACATGTTTTCGACCAGCTTCTTTACCCTGACTGGGTTCCACGGTTTGCACGTGCTCATCGGTCTCATCGTACTGCTGATCTTTCTCTGGGCGGCGTGGGAAGGCGATTCCGTTTCTTCGAAGTTCGACTCCGCCTTTAAAGCTGCCGGTTACTACTGGCACTTTGTCGATGTCGTCTGGGTTTTTGTTCTACTCACTGTTTACATCCTTCCACTTATGCGATGACTACCTACCAATTCTTCACTACCGCCTGGACGTGGAATTCTATTGTTCTCATTCTGAGCGCGCTTGCGTTCGTTGGCTACTTTCTCGCCTTCGGACAACGCGGCAGGCCGCTCTATTTCGCTGCTGCGATAACGGTAATTCTTTTGGCTTTGATCTCACCGTTCAGTGCGCTCGCTAACGGCTACCTCTTCAGCGCGCACATGGTTCAGCACATCCTGCTCGTGCTCATCATTCCGGCGCTTTTCTTGCTAAGCCTACCACGATCGTTCTCCCTTCGTCCTCCCTTCACCTATCTTACTCATCCGCTGATCGGATGGATTGCCGGAGTTGGTGCGATGTGGCTCTGGCACGCGCCCACACTTTGTAACGCGGCGGCGACGTCGGCAACTGTCTCGGCGATTCAAACGACGTCGCTTCTGGTGATGGGAAGCGTGTTTTGGTGGCAGGTCCTCGCTCCGCGCGAAGAGCAACGGCTTTCGCCGCCTGCAGGAATTGTTTACCTCTTTACCGCCTGCACTGCTTGCAGTGTGCTCGGCATTATCCTGACCTTCGCGCCCGTCTCGATTTGTCCGGTTTACCAACACCCGGTCGATCGATTGGGAATCCTCAGCACGATCCGTGGCGGTTGGGGCGTAACGAGTGATCGTGATCAGCAGATCGGCGGACTGCTTATGTGGGTTCCCATGTGTTTGATTTACGCGACTGCAATTCTGGCCCAGCTAGCTCGCTGGCATTCGTGCCCGGCGCCACATACGGAAAAATCAAATGCCTGACGAACAACCAACCACGCAACATTCGGACGCGGTGCCACCCGGCTGGCAGATGCTACCCGATACGCCTTTGCCGCACCCAACCTACTTCCCGGCCGGGTTAGCCATGGGAATCGCCTTTATCTTTTGGGGGTTGATTACCACCTGGGTCGTTTGGCTGGTCGGTGTTGTCCTGTTCATCGCAGCGCTTGCCGGTTGGATCACAGAAATTCGCCATGAATACAAATCTCACTGAGTCGTCGTCAACGCCGCTAACTGAAACTCCAGAGGAGATCAGCCGGCGGCGATTTTTTGAAAAACTCTCCATCGCCCTTGTAGGTCTTTGCACCGCGATCGTCGGAGTACCGCTAATCGGATTCATCGTCGCACCGTTGTTTCGAAAGGTGCCGGAGAAATGGGTGACGCTCGGCAAACCAGATGATTTTCAAATCGGTAAGACAGTAGCCGTGACGGTGTCCGATCCTTCAGAGCTCCCCTGGGCGGGAGTCACAGCGAAGAGTGGCGTCTGGCTGCGGCGCGTAAGTGAAGATAACTTCATCGTCTTCTCGGCTAACTGCACCCATCTCGGCTGTCCGGTGCGCTGGCTGGAGGGCGCCGACCTTTTCATGTGTCCATGTCACGGTGGCGTCTATTACAGTGACGGCGAAGTCGCCGCCGGTCCGCCGCCTCTCCCGCTTTTTCGCTACGACGTGCGGGTTGCAAATGGCGAAGTGCAAATGAAACAGGCGATCGTTCCGATTTCCACTACGCTGTGATCAAGCTACTCAGAATAGTCTGGCAGTGGCTCGACGATCGGCTCGGAATCAGCGTCCTGCTTTCGCCGATGAAGCATATCGCGCCGCAGGATTCGAAATGGTGGTACGTGTTTGGCAGCGCCACGCTCGTTGCCTTCATCGTGCAGGTCGCAAGCGGAGTCGCGCTGGCATTCTCATACATCTCGTCGTCGTCACAGGCTTACGAGACGCTTCTATTCATAACTAACGACGCGCCGTTTGGACGTTTTCTGCGCGGGCTTCATTACTTCGGCGCGTCCGCGATGGTGTTGATGATCGGAGCGCACATGGCGCAGACGTTCTTATTTGGCGCCTACAAATTTCCGCGCGAGATGAGCTGGACCACCGGAATCCTGTTGCTGGCTTTTACTCTCGGAATGGGATTTACGGGGCAGCTACTCCGGTGGGATTCAACCGCGGCGTGGTCGGTCGTGGTCGCGGCGGAGCAGGCAGGACGTATTCCGATTATTGGCGACTGGGTAGCTCGCTTCATTCTGGGTGGCAACACTATCGGCGGCGCCACACTGAGTCGCTTCTTTGCCATCCATGTCTTCGTTCTACCGGCGATTATGTTTTCCTTTATCGGCTTGCATCTCTGGCTTGTTCTTCGTCATGGTATTTCGGAGCCGCCGGTTGCAGGCAAACCTGTCGATCCTGCAACCTATCGCGCCGAATACGAAGAGCTGCTCAAGAAGAGTGGCAAGCCGTTTTGGCCGGACCTGGCCTGGCGGGATGTGGTTGTCTCCACCCTTTTAATCATCGCGATCGCTGTCGCCGCATTCTTTGTAGGGCCTCCACTGTTGGATAAGCCGCCGGATCCGAGCATACTGGCGGCCGATCCGCGCCCGGACTGGTATCTTCTTTGGTACTTCGCGCTGCTCGCCCTCATTCCGGCCAGGATCGAAGGCTACGTCATGATCGGATTCCCAATGCTGATCGGGCTACTCCTGCTGTTTGTTCCCATTTGGAATCACAAAGGCGAGCGCGCTGCTTCCCGACGCCCCTGGGCAATTGCGGTCGTGTGTCTTTCCGTGATCATGATTGGTGCCCTGTGGTGGGAAGGCCAGCACTCGCCATGGTCGCCTAACTTCGAGGCTTTGCCGCTCAGCGACAAAGTGGTGGGAGCAACCAGCGGTCCGGTCTTCAAAGGTGGTCAATTATTTCACGACAAAGGATGCTTGAACTGCCACCTCATTCAAGGTTTCGGTGGCCAGCGCGGCCCCGACTTAACCTACATCGCCGACAAACTAACGCGCGACAACCTGGTCATCCGCATCGTCAATGGCGGCACGAATATGCCAGCCTTTGGTAGCTCGCTTAAACCACAGGAGCTTGACGCGTTGGTCGCCTTCTTGGAATCACGCAAACGTCCAATTCGACCGCAGGATCAATCGCCGGTGACACAAAATTAAGTCTTTCAACGATGCTCGTACCCCAATTTTTCCGCGTTTTACCGTTGCATATAAAAGAGGTAGCAATAAAGACTGCCGCTTAAGCGAGGACTAAACGAAATGACGTCGCTCACTGCGTTGCTCTCGAAATGGCCCCTCATTCGTCAAATTCGCGAGCGGGCCGACGGCACAGGGTTGGAAGCGATGTCGGACAAAACGCGCGCGATGCGTGCGCGGATCGACGCTGCGCAGGTGGCGCGATCGATTTGCCCCTACTGCGGTGTCGGTTGCGGGCAGCTCATTTATCACAAAGACGGAAAACTCGTTTCGATCGAAGGCGATCCGGAGAGTCCTATCAGCCAGGGGAATCTTTGTCCGAAGGGCGCGGCGTCCTATCAATTGCTCACCCATTCGCGGCGCGAAACGAAAGTAAAATATCGCGCGCCGCGTGCGAAACAATGGGCGGTGATTTCGCTCGACCGCGCGATGGACATGGTAGCGGACCGCGTCTGGGAATCGCGCCAACGCACATTTGTCAGGCACGAGAACGGATCGACAATCAATCACACGACCGCGCTTTGCCATCTCGGCGGCGCGACGCTCGACAACGAAGAGAATTATCTGATCAAAAAGCTCTTCTCGGGAGGCCTGGGCATGGTCTGTGTGTCCAACCAGGCGCGGATATGACATAGCAGCACGGTGCCCGGTCTGGGCACCTCCTTCGGTCGGGGCGGAGCTACAACCGCGCAACAAGATCTCGCTAACGCCGATTGCATCTTAATCGAAGGCTCTTCGATGGCCGAGGCGCATCCGGTCGGTTTTCGCTGGGTGATGAAGGCAAAGGAGCGCGGAGCGACCATCATCCATGTCGATCCAAGATTCTCGCGCACGAGCGCGCTGGCTAATATCTGGGTGCCGATCCGCGCCGGCAGCGACATCACGTTTCTCGGCGGAGTCATCCATTATGTCATCGAGAACAAACTCTTCTTCTGCGATTACGTGGTTCACTACACGAATGCATCCTGCGTTTTGCGCGACGACTATCGGGATCCGGAAGATAACGCCGATGGTTTCTTCTCCGGCTGGAACGCAGACACGCGCAATTACTCGATGCAGAGCTGGCAATACAAGGGTGAAGGCCTCAGCTTTCCTGAGCGCGATCTCACATTACAAGATCGACAATGTGTTTTTCAAAAATTGAAACGCCATTTCGCGCGCTACACACCGGAAATGGTCGAGAAAGTTTGCGGCATCCCGCCGGCGCTTTTTCACAAAGTCGCGGACGCGCTCGTGGCCGCATCAGGTCCGGAGAAAACGGCAGCGATTTGTTATGCCGTTGGCTGGACGCAACACTCCAAAGGGGTGCAAATCATTCGCACCGCCTCGATCCTGCAATTGTTGTTAGGCAACATCGGCCGGCCCGGCGGTGGCATTCTCGCCTTGCGCGGCCACGCTTCGATCCAGGGCTCGACCGATATCCCCACGCTCTATGACATTTTGCCCGGTTATCTGGCGATGCCGCTCGGCGGAAGTGAGGAGACGCTGCAAAAATATCTCGATGCGCACACCCCGAAGACCGGGCTCTGGTCGAACACGCCCGCGTATTTCATCAGCTTGTTAAAAGCGTACTATGGCGAACGTGCGACCCCGGAAAATGATTTCGGTTACAACTGGATTCCGAAACTTACCGCCGATCATTCCTTCTTCGAATACCTCTATGACATGGCTGACGGGAAAATGGAGGGCATGTTTTTGATCGGACAGAATTCGGCTGTCGGCGCACCCAACTCTCGTTTCCAGCGAAAGTCGATGGCGAAACTAAAATGGTTTGTCATTCGCGACATGGTCGAAACCGAGCCGGCCAGGTTTTGGCGTGACTCGGCCGAAATCGAGCGCGGCGAATTAAAAACGGAAGAAATCGAGACGGAAGTCTTTTTCTTTCCCGCGGCTGGCCATGCGGAGAAAGAAGGCGCGTTCACGAATACGCAGCGTCTTTTGCAATGGCGCGATAAAGCGGTCGAGCCGTCGGGGGATTGTCGATCCGAAGCGTGGTTCATTCACCAACTGGCTTTGAGATTGATCGCGAAAGCAAAGGCGTCAGACGATCCGATGGACGAAGCATTGCGCGCGCTCGATTGGTGGTATCCGGAAGACGAGTTCGGCGAGCCAAAAATGGAAGCCGTGCTGGCGGAGATCAACGGCTGGAAAACAGAGCTGCAACCAAACGCAGAAGGAATTCTTTTTGGGAAAGATCGAGAAGGGCGCCACCATCATGGTCCGCAGGTCGCCGATTACAACGAACTCAGAGCTGACGGATCGACCGCGTGCGGTGCCTGGATTTACTCGGGCGTTTTCAGCCGCGACGGTGTGAACAAGGCAAACGCACGGAAATCGAAAGATTATCTCGGACACGGCTGGGGTTTCAGTTGGCCCAGCGATCGCCGCATCATTTACAATCGTGCCAGCGCCAAGCCGAATGGCGAACCCTGGAGCGAACGCAAAAAACTGGTCTGGTGGGAAGCGGAAAAATGGACCGGCATCGACGTTCCTGACTTTAAGCCAAACAAACCTCCGAATTACCGGCCGGAAGGCAACGAGCCTGGGCTTGACGGTCAGCGCGGCGATGCGCCGTTCATTTTGCACGAGGACGGCCTGGGCTGGATGTACGTCCCGAAGGGTTTGCAGGATGGGCCGATGCCAACACACTACGAGCCGCTTGAATCACCGGTACACAACGCGCTCTATTCACGCGATACGAACCCGGTCGTGAATTGGTTCACGCGCCGCGAAAATCGTTTTGCGCCCCCGGGCGATCCGCGCTTTCCGTATGTTCTCACGACATACCGGCTGACCGAGCATCATACCGGTGGCGGCATGACGCGTTTTCTCAGCCATCTTTCCGAATTGCAGCCGGAGATGTTTGTCGAAATGTCGCCCGAACTGGCCCGCGAACTCAAGATCGACAATAGCGATTACGTTTGCCTCGTGAGTTTGCGCGGTGCGATTGAAGCGCGCGCACTCGTCAGCCGCCGCATCCGGCCAATGAAACTGAATGGCAAAACGGTGCATCAAGTTGCGGTTCCGTTTCATTTTGGAGCCGCCGGTCCGTTGCGCGGCAATGCTGCCAATAATCTCGTCGCCATTTCCGGCGAGCCGAATGTCACGATCATGGAAAGCAAGGCGCTTGTCTGCAACATCATCCCGGGACGTTTGCCGCGTGGCGCAGCATTTCTCGACTGGATCGAGCGTCACGCGCCGCAATCTGGGCAACCGCCGAATTTGCATCCTGAGCAACCGCCACTCGGCGCGCCAAGCGGAGGGAAATTTTCGCGCGGCCATGGCAAGGAAGGCAAAACGGAATGAACAGATTTCCGGGTAGCGCGCGCGCTTGGGCAAACATGGGGCCGGCGAGCGCGCAATACACAAACATGGTTCGGGTTGGCTCAATTGGGTCGGCAAAATCTTGACCGGTCCGCTTGCGCTCGTTCTCCGGTTGTTTTCCCTCCTCCATTCGCAGCGATTTTGTTTTTAGTCGGCGCCCTTGGCAGTCGCTTCAGCTGGCGCACTGCCTGCCCGCCTGTGTGCGGGTGCGTGCCCATTGCAACGCCTTCGCCGCAATGTTTGTGCTGGCGAAAAGTTCGCGCCTACCTCGAAAGAGATACTAACGATCACCTCGCAAGTGGCATTGGAAAATCCTGCGTACGCGAAATAGCCGCAGTCTGATCATCTCCAATATGTTTGCACATGAAAACGGAGAGTCTTCGGCGAACCCCCGACGAGATCCCCTCTTACGCTCAGCTTCAGCGACAGATACACGATGCTCTGCGCATCGAGCATCCTGAGTGGGTTGCGCCCAATGGCGATTGTCCCACCTGCGAATCTTACGAGTCGCGCCTCGCGGAATTGCTCGGCCTCTCTTCGCCGAACAAGGGCCGTTCGGCTGCCTGATTCAACCTGCCAACAGAACAACACAACATTATGAATAGGAATACCAAAAAACTTGACGGCAAAATTGCCGTCGTTACAGGCGCCTCGAAGGGAATTGGCGCCGGTATCGCAAAGCGGTTTGCGGCAGAGGGCGCAGACGTAGTCGTTAATTACGCATCCGCGAAAAAGGACGCAGATCGTGTGGTCCACGAAATTAGTAAGCGCGGCGGAAAAGCAATCGCCATCCAGGGCAACGTCGCGAAGAAGGCAGAAGTCGAGCGGCTGTTCGCTGAAGCGGAGAAAGCCTTCGGGAAGATCGATATCCTGGTTAATAACGCCGGCGTTTACGAATTCGTTCCACTCGAAGACGTCTCCGAGCAACAGTTTCACAGACTTTTCGATGTGAACGTTCTTGGCATGCTTCTCGCCACGCAAGAAGCACTCAAGCATTTCAACGCCGACGGGGGAAGTATCATCAACATCGGTTCGCTCGCCAGTTCTCTGACTCCGCCCACTGCCGTGGTTT